>Ga0116191_1000342_pt1 | contig 43766 bp, 33 predicted proteins | sample AD_UKC111_MetaG_FD_89897 | JGI IMG/M metagenome (GOLD analysis project Ga0116191, IMG submission 89897) | Active sludge microbial communities of municipal wastewater-treating anaerobic digesters from Hong Kong - AD_UKC111_MetaG | ecosystem: Engineered > Bioreactor > Anaerobic > Digestate... | reverse complement strand
CCGATGCCACCGGCTACGAGCGGCCGGATACGGACTTTTCACTGCTCAAGGAATGGTGACAGAAGAAGACAGGAGACAGAATACAGGTGGGGCTCATGACGGATCGAAGGGAATTCTTGCGGGCTTCGGCGGCGGCGGCCGCCAGCGTTGCTTTGCCGGCCCAGGGCATGGCGCGGGTTTTCGTTCAGCCGGTGAGCGGGACCGGATTCAAGCGGCGTCTGGCCGAACGCGAAATGCTGAGGGGGTTACGGAAGCTGGGCTTCCAGGCCGACATGGGACCCGGCACGGCGGCCGATATTCGGATCAGCTTCGCCATCGAGACGGGAGGGGCGGCGGAATCGTACCGCATCGTGCGCGACGGCAAGGGGGCGCGGCTGGTAGCCCCGAACGAGCAGGCCCTGCTCTATGCCGTCTTCGACTTCCTCGAACGTCAGGGCGCGTTCTTCGGCATCGATGGCGAGAGTTACCCCATCGACCAGCCGCGCGCGCTGGAGTTGCCGCCCGACAACCAGCCCTGGGCGTCCGCGCCTCGTTTCGCGGTTCGGGGCCTGCTACCGTGGCCGGACTTTCTCAACTGCATCACGGTTTACAACGAGGAGGACTTCCGCGCCTACTTCGAAGCCATGCTGCGCATGCGCTTCAACACCTTCGGAATGCACGTTTACACAACCGAGAAGCAGTGGGCCGAGTCGTATCTCTCCTTCGAGTTCGGCGGCGTAGGGCACGTCTCCTTTCTCGATACCACGGCGACCAACCGCTGGGGCTACCTTCCGCAGCGCACTTCGCGCTTCGGCATGGGCGCCGGCCAGTTCTACGATTCCGAAGTCTTCGGCAGCGACTCCACGCGGCTGGCGCGCGACACCTGGGAAGCCGCAGATCGCGCGCGCACGCTGTTACGCGACGCTTACTCTTACGCTGCCCGGCTCGGCATTCACACCGGCATCGGATTTGAGCCGTACCGGATCCCCGACGAGATTTTTCGCGCCCTGCCGCCGGAAGTGAAAATCGATAAGCCCGTGGCCGGCGTGCGGTTCGACGTGGAATCCGTCACCGCCCGCAAGTTGCTCGAGGCGCGCCTGGCGCAACTGCTTGAAGCGTATCCGCAAGTCGACTATGTGTGGTTGTGGGAAGACGAGGAAATGAACTGGCAGAGCCGCAAAACGGGAATCCCGCTTTCGGTGACGCCTTTCCTCCAAGCGCACGATTTTCTGCGGCGGCACGCTCCCGGCAAGCGTCTGGTGGTGTCCGGCTGGGGTGGCGTGGCGCGTCATTTCGAGGACTTCCACAAGCGCCTGCCGGGGGACGTGATTTTCTCCTGCCTGAGCGATTCGCTCGGTTGGGACCCGGTGCACGAAGTCTTCGGCATGCTGGAAGGCCGCGAGCGCTGGCCGATCCCGTGGCTGGAGGACGATCCCGGCATGTGGCTCACGCAGCTTCACGTGCACCGTTTCAACAGGGACTTGAAGCGCGCAGAGGATTTCGGCTGCCAGGGCTTCATGGGTATCCACTGGCGCCACCGCATCGTGGACATCACTGCCGGCTTCCAAGCGCAAGGGAGTTGGAAAGCCGCGCCCACGCCTGAGGACTACTACCGGGCGTATGCTCACAGCCAGGCCTCCGGCAGCCGTGCCGGCAAGCTGGCCACCACTCTCGAGGACGCCGACCGCAACCGCACGATCCTGTCGAGTTATGCCGGTAAAGGTCCGGACGGGCATGAGCGGATCAACGCCTATTCCGGCGACTATTCGGAGGCCTTCGAATTCTGGCACGACTACGAGCCTTCCGCTGAAATCCTGCAATCCCAGAAACAAGTGGCCGGAGCTTTGCGTGCGCTCGCCGATGGCGCAACCTCGGCTTTCGAGAAAGAGCGCCTGGAATACATCACGCGGCACATCGAGTTCCAGGTCCCGTACGCGGAAGCCTGGACGCTTGCGCACAAGCTGCACCTCATCCTGAAGGAAGCGGGCACTCTAAGGAAGGAGGGCAAGCCGGCGGAGGCGCGCGAGAAGGTTTTGAGGCAGGGCGTTCCCGTGTGGCTCGAACTGGCGCCGCAAGTGCGCATGGCCGTGCTGCACTTCCAGCGGATCGTGGCCACGCGCAACGATCTCGGCACGCTCGCCAGCCTGCAGAACAAGTTTGTGCGTTTGGCGCTCCAACGTTTGAGCTTGTCGATGCAGGAGTACCTCGGCGAATTGCCGCCGGAAGTGGAGCGCGCGTTCGCAGAAACGGTTCGCGCGGACGCAACCGCGCCGGCGCGCGTGTTCCTGCCCACGCGTCCCAGCATGCTGGGCAAGGGCGAGAAGGTCAGGGTGAACATTGTCGTGATCGGCGGAGCGGACTCTGCCGGCGTGATACTGCACACACGCGCGCGCAACGCCGGGACCTGGCTTGCCACGCCTGCCGTGCTCGCGGGCCGCCGCACCTACACGGCCACGCTGGGCCCGTTCCCGCCCGAAGCCGAACTGGTGGACTACTACGTCACGGCGGGCAACCTGCGCGCCCCGGCCGACGCGCCCACGCATTTGTATACGGTCACGGTGACGTAGGAGGAGGTATATGCCGGTCAACCCGCTCACGCGCCGCGAGTTCACCGCCGGAGCCGGGGGAATGGGCATGGTTGCTCCTTCCATGCTCCGCAAGGACTTCGAGCCTGTTTATTTACGTGCGGAACGGAGTGGAACGCTCGCCGGGCGTGTGCGGCAGCTATGGTCGATCTATCGCAACTGCCGGTTGTGCCCGCGCCAGTGCGGCGTGAACCGGTTGAAAGGCGAGACCGGCGTCTGCCGTTCCACGTCGCGCGCCAAGGTCTACTCCGCGCACGCGCACTTTGGCGAAGAGCGCCCACTGGTGGGCCGCGGCGGCTCCGGCACCATCTTTTTCAGCAATTGCAACCTGCTGTGCCAGTTCTGCCAGAACTGGGAGATCAACCACCGCGGCGACGGCTCCTATGTGAGCGACGAGCAGATCGGCCGCCTGATGGTCGATCTGCAAAACACCGGATGCCACAACATCAACTTCGTCACGCCTACGCACATCGTGCCGAACATCATGAACGGCCTGCGCGCGGCCATTGCCAGGGGCCTGCGGGTCCCGCTGGTGTACAACTGCGGCGGCTACGAATCGCTCGAGGTCATCAAGCTGCTCGATGGCATCGTGGATATTTACCTGCCCGACTTCAAGTACACGGATCGGAAGATGTCGGAGAAGTACTCTTCGGGCGCCGCGGATTATCCGGAAGCGGCAGCGGCGGCTATCGAAGAGATGCACCGGCAGGTGGGAGAGTTGGTGGTGGATGAGCGCGGCATCGCCCTTCGCGGGCTCATCATCCGCCACCTGGTGCTGCCGCAGAATATCGCCGGAACCGACAAGTTCGTCGCCTGGGTAGCCTCGAAACTGACCCGCTCGACGTATGTGAACATCATGGCGCAGTACCGGCCGGAGCATAACGCGCACCGCTACCCCGAGCTTAGCCGCCGGATCAGTTCCGCCGAGTACCGGCAGGCTCTCGATTGGGCCCGCGATGCCGGCCTAACGCGCCTGGATAGCAGGTAGACTAACCTCTAGCATGAAATCGAAACACGGATTCTCACGCCGCGCTTTCATCGCGGAAGCGGCGGTCTTGCCGGTGGCGCAGCCTGGCGTTGCGCAGCCGCGGGCTGCGGCCTCCTCCTACCCACGCCGCTTCACCGGCCGCGCGTTGAGCCAGATCGCGTTCCCGCTGGGCGGCGTGTGCGCGGGCAGCGTTTCGCTCGGCGGCCGCGGCCAGTTGCGCGACTGGGAGATTTTCAACCGCGCGCACAAAGGCAACGCGCCGCAATACTGTTTCGCGTCGATCTGGGCGAAGTCCGGAGCCACCGCGCCGGTGGCGCGTATTTTGGAAGCCCGCTTCCAGCCACCCTACGGCGGCTCGTCGGGCCTGGGATACCGCAACGCTCCGGGATTGCCGCGCCTGGAATCGGCAAGTTTCACGGGAGAGTATCCCATCGCACGTGTCGCGTTCCACGATCGCGAATTGCCGGTGCGCGTTTCGCTCGAAGCGTTTTCGCCCTTCGTTCCACTGGACGAGGAGGCATCGGGGCTTCCTGTCGCCATCTTGCGCTATCGGGTGAAGAACGCCAGCCGCGCGGCGGCCACCGTCTCCATCGCATACTCGTTGCGTAATCCGGTGGGTGAGGCCGGCCGCACCAGCGACTACCGCAGCGAGTCGAATCTCGCCGGACTGTTCATGCACAACCCGTTTCTCGCCGCGACCGACCCCCTCAAGGGCAGCATGGCTCTCGGCCTGCTGGATGCCGCCGGCGGCGAGCTGACCCGCCTGCGCGGATGGCCGCTCGAGATGTGGGGGTGGACGCCCGCGCTGCTGTTCTGGGACGATTTTTCGGGCGACGGGCGGTTGGGACCGGAGACGCCCAAGCTCGATGCCACAGGCTCGATCTGCCTGAGCCGGGAGATTGCCCCGGGAGCCGAGGCCACTTACACGTTCGTACTCGCCTGGCATTTCCCGAACCGTACGCCGGCCAGATGCGGCTGGTCCGCGCCCGAAGGTCTCGAGAACACCGTCATTGGCAATCATTACTGCACGCGCTTCAAAGACGCCTGGGACGCGGCGCGCCACCTGGCCGCGAACCTGCCGGATCTCGAGCGCCGGACCAGGGCTTTCATGAAAGCCGTGCGAGAGAGCACGCTGCCCGCGGAGGTGGTCGACGCCGCCATGAGCAATCTCTCCACGCTGGCAGCGACCACTTCCTTCCGCACCGCCGATGGCCGGTTCCACGGTTTTGAAGGAACCAACGACCAGGGCGGATGCTGCTTCGGCAGTTGCACGCACGTCTGGAACTACGAGACCGCCACGGACTTCCTCTTTCCGGCTCTTGCGCGCAGCCGCCGCGAGGCGTCGTTCACCTACCTCACGGCCGAAAACGGCCAGATGTATTTCCGCGAGCCGTTGCCCTTCCGTCCGCCGGAGAAAGCGACGGCTGCCGCCGACGGGCAGATGGGGCAGATCGTCAAGCTGTACCTGGACTGGCAGCTCTCGGGCGACGGCGCCTGGCTGCGCAAGCTGTGGCCCGCGGCCAAGCGAGCGCTCGCTTTTGCGTGGATTGCTGGCGGCTGGGACGGCGACCGCGACGGCGTCATGGAAGGCGTGCAGCACAACACCTACGACGTCGAGTTCTTCGGACCCAATCCCCTGTGCGGCATCTGGTATCTGGCCGCGTTGCGGGCCAGTGAAGAGATGGCGCGCGCGGTCGGCGAGGATTCGTTCGCCGCCGAATGCCGGCGCCTATTTGAAAGCGGCAGCCGCTGGTTCGACGCGAACCTGTTCCAAGGCGAGTACTACATCCAGAAGATCCGCGGCGTAGCCAAAGACCAGATCGCCAAGGGCACCGGCGGGGGAAGCACGGCTGATACCACCAAGCCCGATTTTCAGCTCGGCGAAGGGTGCCTGGTGGATCAGCTTGTGGGGCAGTATCTGGCGACGGTGGCGGGGCTCGGCCCGTTGCTGAACGTGGAGAACATCCGGAAAACCGCGCGCTCGATCTGGAAGTACAACTTCAAGAAAGATCTCTTCCATCATCAGGCCGTGCAGCGCGTGTATGCGCTCAATGACGAAGCCGGGCTGGTGATCTGCGATTACGGTTCGGGCAAACGCCCGCGCATTCCGTTCCCTTACTTCGCCGAGTTGATGACCGGCTTTGAGTACTCCGCCGCGATTCTCATGCTGCAGGAAGGCATGGTGAACGAAGGGCTCGAAGCGATCGCCGCCATACGCCGCCGCTACGACGGAGAACGCCGCAACCCCTGGGACGAAGCCGAGTGCGGCCACCACTACGCACGGGCCATGGCGAGTTGGTCGGCTATAGTCGCGCTCTCGGGGTTCCAATACTCCGGCGTTACGAAATCACTGACCCTGAAGCCACTCGTCAACCAGGAGGCTTTCCGGAGCTTCTGGTGCGCTCCTTCGGGTTGGGGCTCGTTCGAGCAGAAGAAGACGGCCGGCGGGTATCGCGTTGCCGTCGCTGTGACCGAAGGCACGCTGTCATGCCGCTCGATCGCCCTGGGGCTGAAAGCCACCAAGTGCGCCGCTAGGCTGGGCGGAAGGGAAGTGCCCTGCACGGCGAGAGCGTCGAAGATTGCTTTCGCCGATGAGATTCAGATCCAAGCGGGAAAGCCCCTGGACGTTACGATCAGTGTTGGGTAAATCAGTCCAGCTCAAACCTCAATTCACTGATGATCCGGGCTGGTTGCACCCGAACTGCAGTTTCGCCCTACTTCCGTCCCGCTTTCACCCATTCCTGGTTGATGCGCGCGACAGTCAAGGCTCGTTTTCGCTCGCAGAACCCGTACGGGGCTCCGGGCGATCTTTCCGGAAACTTGGCCGATGCGCCGCGGCGGGCGTGCTATGGGAACATGCGGGCGCCGCCTATCCGTTCCTTTACGGCGGAGCGATGGCTTTTTTTCGAGCCTGCTGCTGGCGGTGGTCTAAATGCTCTTGTCTTTCGCGTAGCAGATTGGCGAAATGGGGCAGGCGGCACAGTTCGGTTTGCGCGCCGAACACAGACTGCGCCCGTGCAGGATCAACTGGTGCGAAACCAGGATCCACTTCTCCTGCGGGATGATCGCCATCAGGTCGCGCTCGATCTTCTCTGGCGTTTTCTCCTTGCTGAGATCGAGTCGGCCGGCGAGCCGCTGCACGTGCGTATCCACCACAATGCCGCTCGCGATGCCGTAAGCCGTCCCGAGCACTACGTTGGCGGTCTTGCGGGCCACGCCGGGCACGGTGAGCAGTTCTTCCATGGTGCGCGGCACTTTGCCGCCGAAGTCCGCCATGATCTTTTTCGCCGCTCCGATCACGGACTTGGCCTTGTTGTTGAAAAAGCCCGTCGAGCGAATGTCCGCTGCGAGTTCTGCCTGGCTGACGGCGGCGAAGTCGCGGATGGCCGGATACTTGGCGAACAGGCCCGGAGTCACCTCATTCACGCGCTTATCGGTGCATTGCGCCGAAAGGATGGTGGCCACCAGCAACTGCCAGGCATTCCTGTGGTTGAGCGCGCAGGTGGCATCGGGATAGAGCGCGTCCAGGTGCTTCAGGATCTGCGCCACGCGCTGTTTGCGCTCAGCGGCGGTCTTCGGTTTTGCGCCCGTCATCTTAGCCCAGATTGTCCAACAGCTCAGGCACCTTCTTCAAGATGCCCGTGAAGATGGGCGTGTCGCGCACGGTGTACTTGCTCGCGTCGGTCTCGCGCAACTCCATTACCAGGTCGACGAAATCCTCGGGGTAGTCGCTCTCGAACGCCACCACGAAATCCTGGTCGTCAAGGCCAAAAGAGTAAGTGGTATTGAGCTTCACGCGCGGGTACTTGTGCCCTACCACGATGTGCTCGTTCATCATACCCTGGCGGGTGGGCAGGTTGAGCAGGTACCACTCGCGGGTCTTCACGAACGGGTAGATGAAGATGTACTTGAAGCGGCCGGGAACCAGCGTGCCGCGCGAATCGGTTTGCCCTTCGTGCTCGTGACCGATCAGGTACGTCGAGCGCTTCGTCATGGAGAGGAACGAGTACTTGGTCTCGAGATGTTTGCCCATGGTGGTGCGGTTGATCTCGACTACCATCTGCTCCAGGTCTTCGAGCGCGTAGCAGATGCGCCACAGGATGATGTCCACGTCGGCGCGGATGCCTACGGTCGAATACGGCAGGATCATCATGCGGTCCTCGATCTGCCACCGCGCGATGGTTGCCGCGAGTTCCTCGCGCCCCGCCTTCTTCTGCTCTTCCGGCAGGTGGCGCCAGGCCGGGTTCAGCTTGTAGCCGAGGAAGTTGACAAACTGCCGCTTCGGTTCGCTCTTTTCGGACATGTTGATTTCCAGCGGAAGGCCCCCAGTCGACTAACATGGTAGCATTGCGCGCGAAATACATCGTCGTTGCGGCCGCGGTGGCGGCATTTGGCGCATGCCTGGCGTCTTCCTTTCACTTTGATGATTACGCCATACTTTCCGATCCAGTTCTTACGTCTCCGAGCGGCTGGTGGCAGGTCTGGCAACCGTTGCAGACCCGCCCGCTGACTTACTTCACCTTCTGGCTGAACTACCAGTTGGGCGGCGCGAACCCGGCCGGCTACCACCTCGTGAACCTGCTGCTGCACCTGGGAGCGGTGCTGATGCTGATGCGCGTTTTGCGCAGGCGGCTGCCGGATAGCGCGGTACTGGTGGCGGCGGCATTGTTCGCGCTGCATCCGATACAGGCCGAGGCCGCGCTTTACATCTTCGCCCGCGCCACGCTGCTGGCCACGCTGCTATGCCTGGTTTCGTTCGATGCCTGGTTGCTGGAGAAGCGCTGGCTGGCGGCCGGGTGGTTCGCGCTGGCGCTCGCATCGAAGGAGGAGTGCGTGGCGTTTCCGCTGGTGCTCCTGCTGATGCACGTGATGGAACGCCGCAACGTGCGCGAGCGGTGGCCCATCGCCGGGATGCTGGCACTCTCGCTCGCTTCCGGCCTGCGCGTGTTCGCCGCCTTGCGCGCGCATCCGGACGCGCCTGCCGGGGCGCAGGCGGGAGTCAGCGTGCTCGATTATCTTTCGGCGCAGGGCCCTGTGATTTTGCGCTATTTGCGGCTGCTGGTGATACCCGCCGGGTTCACAGTGGATCCGGATATCGCAATCCCTTCTGCTGCCGTAGCGCTGGCAGCATGGGTAGTGCTTGCGGCCGCGATCATCGCGCTCGCCTTCCGGCTTCGCGGCAGCCCGTACGCTTTCTGGATTCTTGCGGGATTCATCCTGCTCGCGCCGAGTTCCTCCATCTTCCCGGCGCAGGATCTTGCCGCCGACCGGCGCATGTACCTGCCGGTGGTGGCCTTCTCGGCGGCCTTGGGTTTGCTCGCCGCGCGCCTGGACCGACGCGTGGTGGCCGGCTTTGCCGCCATCCTGGCATTGCTGAGTTTCGAGCGCAGCATGGTGTGGATGTCGGAGGAATCCCTCTGGGAGGAAGCGGTCCGAAGGGCGCCCGCGAAGATCCGCCCTAAGATCCAACTCGCGCGTGCCGTCGCGCCGCCGCGCGCCATCGAATTGCTCAACGAAGCAAAGCGCCTGGCGCCCGAAAATGCCAATGTAGCCACCGAACTCGGCCGAGCGCTGCTCGCCGCGGGCCGTCCCGCGGAGGCGCTGGGCGAATTCGGGCGCGCCCTGGCGCTCGAGCCGGCCAGCGCGCGCGCCATCAATAACCGTGGCGTTGCGCTGATGGCCCTGGGTCAGAACGATGCTGCGAGGCAGGATTTCGAGCGCGCGCTGAGGGTCGATCCGTGCCAGCCCGACGCCCGCGCGAATCTGCATCAGATGGGCGTTACTCCGCCCCTGGGCCCGGGTTGCCGCGACGTAGTGGCTGGCGCTCAGTAAACGGCGATCAATCGACTTTGGGCGACGTAAGTTCCAGATCGGCGTCCAGGAACTGCCAGTCCGGCAGTTCGTAGGCGCGCATGGAGGAGCGGACCGTGGCCTTGAGTTCCTTCGACTCGTAAGGTCCTAGCGAAGGCAGTTTGAACTCGAAGCTTGCCAGCGGCGTCTGGTCGGGCTTGGCGCCTCTGGGCTTCAACGTGAGCGTACCTCCGAGATTGGCGATGTCGGCGCCCGAGTGGTTCACCACCAGGAATGTGACCTGAGCCTTCTGCGAGGCGTCTTCCGTGATGCGGATGCCGGTGACCTCGATGTATTTCCACAGCGGATGGCGCTTGACGACCGGAACGGCGGCGGCCTGCTCAGTCGGCGCTGCGGCCGGTTTTGAGCCGCGCGTCAACAGGTAAAACGACATGCCCAAACTCACCAGCACCAAGGCCACAAGCACCGTGAGCGCCCAGTTCGGCACGGGGAACGTCTTGGTGGCCCGGCTCGGGGATACCGCCGGCGCGGCAGGAACAGGCGTGGGGGCAGCGGGGGGTGCGGCAGGTGAAGCCGGACTCGGGCTTGCACTGGCGCAGTTAGGGCACTCAGAGTACGACGGCGGCACTTCACAGCCGCATTTGGGACAGATCCACGTGAACATTGTCTTCCCTTTCCTCCACTTTACCGCAGCCTCGGCTTCGCTCCCGCACGGCCACTTTTTTCTGGAAGAGGAAGGCCGTATGAGGCAATATACTATGTAGCCATGGAATTTTTCCGGCGCGCCCGGGTTCAAACCGCCACCCTGGGGATCCTGCCCGGAACTTTCAACCCACCCACGCGCGCGCACTTCGCGCTGGTCCGCGCGGCGGCTCCGCGCATCGACGAGGCCCTGTTCGTGCTGCCGCGCTCGTTTCCGCACAAGCGTTACGAGGGTGCCACCTTCAACGACCGCGTGAAGATGCTGGAGACCGCCGCCGCCGCGCTGCTTGGCAACCTCCCCTATTCGATCGCTTCCACCGAAGGCGGGTTGTTCATCGAAATAGCGCGCGAATGCCGTGAGGCGTACGGCCCCGGGGTCCGCTTATTGTTCCTGTGCGGAAAGGACGCCGCCGAGCGCGCCGCGAACTGGGACTATGGACAGCCCGGCGCCTTCGCCGAGATGCTGAACGAATTCGAGCTGGTAGTCTTCCCGCGGCAGGGCGCTTACAAGCCGCCCCTCGCGTTGCGCCAGCGCATCCACGTCCTGCCGCTCGACGCCAGTTGCGACGGGATTTCTTCCACTAAGGTGCGCGAACGCATTATCCGGGGGGGGAGGTGGGAGCACTTGGTTCCAGCCGCGATCTCCAGCATGGTGAGGCAGGTCTACGGCCGGATTCCATCCGTGTAACTCATTGTCGGCAAAAGGGTAAAGGCGGGATCTTCGATCCCGTTCACCCCTGGAAATTCCCCATACGCCCACCAAAAGGTACCGTTCAGCAAAATGCCGTAGTCCCACCGGAAGTTGTTGACTATACTGGCTACAACAAGGGCTGGCTGTTCTCTGGGTATGGATTGCCGGGGTTGATTTAGATAAGAGGAGGAGTTCTCTACCGTGAGCACCCAGACATTTGCCGCCACCCGAGCCAAGGGCAAGCCGTTCGAAATCATCCAACCCGCCACCACCTACACCGGCGCGGCGATCAAGCCTCTTATCAAGGGGTTGCCGAAGATCACACAGTCGCTTTGCCCGGAATGCCTGAAGATCATCGAGGCGGTCGAGTTCGAAGAAAATGGCAAGGTCGTGATGGAGAAGACCTGCCCCGAGCACGGCGAGTTCAAGGATACCATCTGGAGCGACGTCAAACTCTACCTCAAGATGGAAGATTGGAATTTCGGCGATAACCGCGGGTTGACCAATCCCGAGGTTCTAGACGCCAAGGAGTGTCCCACCGATTGCGGTTTGTGCTCGATGCACACCAGCCATTCCGCGCTGGCCAACCTGGATCTTACCAACCGCTGCAACCTCACCTGCCCGATCTGCTTTGCCAACGCCAACGCCTCCGGTTATCTCTACGAGCCGAGCTTTGAGCAGGTCAAGCAGATGATGTTGAACCTGCGGGCGCAGCAACCGGTCGCGGGCCGCATCATTCAGTTCTCCGGCGGCGAGCCGACCATCTACCCGCATTTCCTCGATGCGGTGCGCTTTGCCAAGGAAGTAGGCTTCTCGCACGTGCAGATCGCCACCAACGGCATCCGCCTGACGAACCTCGAGTTCGCCCAGCAGTGCAAGGAAGCCGGCCTGCACACCCTGTACCTGCAGCTTGACGGCGTGAGCGACGACGTCTACATGCGCACACGCGGCGAAGCGCTGTGGGAAAAGAAACTCAAAGTCATCGAGAATTGCAAGAAGGCCGACCTGAAGATCGTCTTCGTTCCCACGGTGGTGAAGGGATTAAACGATCACCAGGTTGGCGATATCGTGAAGCTCGCGCTCGCCAACATCGATTGCCTGAGCGGCATCAGCTTCCAGCCGGTGGCATTCACGGGCCGCATCGCCCGGCACGAACTGGAAGAAAAGCGCTACACCCTGACCGACCTGGCCAAGGACATCAGCGAGCAGACCGGCATGACCGATACCTACGAGGACTGGTTCCCGCTGAGTTGCGTGACGCCGTTCTCGAAGCTGATCAGCGCCTTGCGCGGCTCGGAGACGACCACGCTCACCTCGCATCCACACTGTGCGATCGGCACTTACTTCTTCGTCGACCAGAATAAGCACGGCGTCCCGGTTACGCGATTCATCGACGTCGGCAGCATGTTGAAGGACATGGACCTGCTGGCACGCAAGGCGGGCAAGGCGACGTTCAAGTTCTACACCAAGATGCAGGCGTGGAACTCGCTGCGCAAACACTTCCACGAAGACCGCGCCCCAGCGGGCCTCACCTTCACGAAGTTCCTGCAGACCCTGCAGGGCATGACCGACAAGCGTTACGGCCGCGGTTCGAGCGAGAAGGAAGGCTTCACTTACAAGACGCTCATGGTTGCCGGAATGCACTTCATGGATTCTTACAACTACGACGTCGAGCGCGTGAAGCGCTGCCTGATCCACTACGCCGCGCCGGACGGCAAGATTTACCCGTTCTGCACTTACAACTCCGGTCCGTGTTACCGCGAGAAGATCGAGAAGACCTACTCCATTCCGTTCGAGAGCCAGGAACCACTGCGGACGCTGAACACAGCCGCCTCATGCGGTTGCGGCTCCTGCGGTTCGGCGAAATAGCGGCTCCGTTCTCAAACGGCTGGCTGTGATCCTTTTGTAAGTCCGCGGGCTGTCTTGCGCATGATCTTGAGGAAATTCGCCAGAATGGGCGAATCGGATGCTTGAAGGTACGCAGCGGCAGTCTCAACAGGGGCGGTCGCATCGGCCAGCCGGCAATAGGTAACGCCCTCCCGGTGCAGGCTAGCCACCGATGCCGGTACCAGTGTGACGCCGAGTCCTGCCGCGACCAAGCCGACCATGGTGTGGATTTGGAAGGCTACCTGGGATACCGACGGCGTAAAGCCCGCTTTCAGGCAGACGCCCAGGACGAGGTCGTGGAACCCCAGGCCCAATTCGGGCGGTAGCGTCACCCAGGCTTCGCCGGCGAGTTCTTTCACCCGCACTTTCCGACGTTTCGCCAGCCGGTGCGTGCTGGGCAGCGCCGCCAGCAGCGGCTCGCGTTTCACCACCTCCAGTTGGATTCCCGCGCCTTGAGCCGGGGGGCGTACAAAGCCGATGTCGATCTCGCCGCGCTGCAGGCTTTCGATCTGCTCGGACGTGGTCATCTCCTGGAGCGAAAGCACGACGCCCTGATTCTCTTCGCGAAACCTTCGAATGGCGATGGAAACCAGGTCCTCGTAGGTTGCCGAACTCACCGCTCCGATGCGGAGGCGTCCGACTTTGCCCGTGGCCGCGCGGCGCACTTCCTCCACGGCTTCCTCGGAAGCGCTCAGGATGCGGCGGGCGTGATCGAGAAAGATCGTGCCGGGCTCCGTCAACGCGACGTGGCGCCGGTCGCGGTGCAGCAACGTCACGCCCAGCTTCCGCTCCAGTTGCTGAATCTGGATGCTGAGCGGGGGCTGTGCGATGCCCAAAGATTCCGCGGCGCGGCCGAAGTGCAGATGTTCGGCTACGGCGACAAAGTATCGCAGAAGCCGCAGTTCTATAATATCACTCACATATCAAGCTTAGCTGATTGATATATTGGCGAGATTATCCTTCCAGCGCCCAAACTGGAAGTGTAATGTCGTCTATTGCTCTCACCGGGCAGGAACTGGCCGTTGCGACCGATGGGAAGTCGCGGCGCACCTTGGCTGTAGTGCTGGCCGGTTTCTGCGCCTTCCTGGATTTACACGCCCCGCAGCCCCTGCTGCCGGAGCTGGCGCGCACATTTCATAGGTCCCCGGCCACGACCAGCCTGCTGATCAGCATCTCCACCCTGGCCGTGGCCTTGGCCGCGCCTTTTGCCGGGCTGGTGGCGGACCGGCTGGGGCGCAAGCGCGTCATTGTGCCGGCCACGCTGCTGCTTGCCGTGCCCACGCTGTTCGCCGCCACGGCGGCCAGTTTTGATCAATTGCTCTTCTGGCGCTTTTGGCAAGGGGTGTTCACACCCGGCATTTTCGCCATCACGGTAACTTACATCAATGAGCAGTGGACGGAAGGCGCGGGCGCCGCCATGTCGGCCTACGTTTCCGGTACGGTTCTGGGCGGATTCGCCGGGCGCACGCTGGCCGCGATGGTGGCGGCGCACGGCGGCTGGGAGATGGCATTTATCGTGCTTGGCCTGCTAAACCTGATTGGTGGATTGGCCGTCTGGGCCTGGTTGCCGGCGGACCGGTCATGCCGGCGCGGAAGCGCGCAGCTTGGTCCGGCGGTTCTCCTGCATCTCAGGAACCCGCGTCTGGTGGCGACATACGCGGCCGGGTTCTGCATGCTGTTCTCGCTGCTGGGCGTCTTCACTTATATCAACTTCTATCTGGCGGATGCGCCGTTTCATCTGACGACCGCGCAGCTTGGACTTCTGTTCGCCGTCTACCTGGTGGGCGCCGTTGTGACTCCTTTGGCGGGGCAACTGATCGACCGGTGGGGACATCGCGCAGCGTTCACCATGGCGCTAGGCGCGGCCATCATGGGGAACGTCCTGACCCTTGTACATTCGCTGGCCGCGGTCGTGTGCGGGCTGTCGCTGTTTGCGACGGGCGTGTTCGTGTGCCAGTCGGCGGCGAGTTCCTATATCGGGACGGTCGCCCAAGGCGCACGGGCGGTGGCGGTAGGGCTGTATGTCACGGCGTACTACCTGGGAGGCACCTTCGGGGCGGCTGCGCCTGGTCACCTCTGGAGTTTCGGCGGCTGGCCGGCGTGTGTGGCGCTGCTCGCGGCCGTGCAGTTGGCCACCGTGGCGGTGGCGCTCAAATTCTGGAAGCCCACGCCGGCCGGCGGCGAAGCCGTGTACATATAGTCGCGCGTGAGATGGCGGCGTCCGGCGCCGCGTTTGGCGAACAGGACCTGGTGCACCTCCAGGTCGCCGCGCTCGAAGTTTACCGAAGAGCCCGCCAGGAACAGCACCCACGTCCGGTAGGTTTCCGGTCCTACAAGGTCTATACAAGCCTGGCGATTCGCCTGCAGGCGCGCGACCCACTCAGCGCAGGTCCGCGCATAGTGCGGCCTCAAATTCTCCACGTCCAGGACTTCGAATCCGGCTTCCACGGCGCGGCTGATCACTTGTGACAGGTTTGGCAATTCGCCGCCCGGGAACACCTTCTGCTGGATGAACAGTGTACTTGGATCATCGCGGGCGGTTTCCGGACGCACGATGCCGTGGTTCAGAAACAGGCCGTCGTCTTCCAGCATCCAGTTCACCCAGCGGAAGTAATCGAGCAGCCTGTGCCGCCCGACGTGTTCAAACATGCCCACGCTGGAAATCTTGTCGAACCGGCCGCCGAGGTCGCGGAAATCGCACTCCTGGACGACAGCGCGATCGGGGTCGTGCATGCCTGACAGCCGGCTACGGGCGGCCTCGAACTGCTGGTGGCTGAGGGTGCAGCCGGTTGCAACAGCCCCGCGGCTTTCGGCGGCTCGCTCCACCAGCGCCCCCCATCCGCAGCCGATATCCAGGAATCGCTCCCCCGGCTGGACGTCCAGTTTGCGAAGGATGTGATCGAGCTTGTCCAGTTGCGCCTGGTCGAGCGATTCGTCCTGAACGCGGAAATAGGCGCAGGAGTAAACCATCCGCGAGTCCAGAAACTGCCTGTAAAACTCGTTCGACACGTCGTAGTGAAACTGCAGGTTGCGGGCGGCTCTCTTCCGTGACTGGAAGAATGTCTCAAGGCGCCCTGGCGCGAAGCCGGCGGCCAGCCTGTAAAAGTGCCGCCGCCAGCCACTCTGCGGAAGAGACAGCCGGGTGCGGACAGCACTCAGCAGGTCTCCATCGACTTCCGCCTCGCCTCGCAGAAAGATCATGGCTGCCGAATAGAGATCACCACCGAACAGACGGTCGAGGATGTCCTTGTTTGAAACGCGAATCGTGAATGAGGGCGAGTCGCCCCCTACCGTGCGCGTCTCTCCGTTTGGGAACTGCACCGCGTAGCACGTCGTTGCCAGCGGCGGCATGGGGTTCACCTCCGAGCGTCATTATACGCCCCGGTGGGATCGGCGATAATGGTGGGCACCGCAATGGATTTCGTCGAGCATTTGAAATCCTCCGTCGACATCGTCAAGACCGTGGGCGAGTACGTGCGTCTGAAGCGCTCAGGCTCGGGTCCGCGGTACGTGGGCTTGTGCCCGTTCCACAGCGAGAAGACGCCGTCGTTTTCCGTCCATTCGACGCACCAGTTCTACAAGTGTTTCGGCTGCGGTGCGGGTGGCGACGTCATCAAGTTCATCATGGAAATCGAGCGCCTCACTTTCTACGAGGCGCTCAAGTTATTGGCCGAGCGCAACGGTATTCCCATGCCCCGGCGGGCGGAGTACACCGACGAAGAGACAAAACTCCGCGCGGCGCTCTTCGAGATGCACGAGATCGCCGCCAAGTCGTTCTCGGCAAATCTGCACGGCGCGGCCGGTGCCGAGGCGCGCGCCTACCTGGCGAAGCGCGGCCTGGCGCCGGAGACCATCGAGGAGTTCGGCCTGGGCCTTTCCGAACGCGGCGGCCAGGCGCTGACGCGGCGCTTCGAGAAGGAGGGCTTCCCGGCGGCGGCGCTGGACGCTTGCGGGCTCGTGTTGAAGCGGCAGGACGGCAGCGGCTACTTCGACCGCTTCCGGAACCGCCTGATGTTTCCCATCCACAACGAAAGCGGCAAGGTGATCGGATTCGGCGGGCGCGCGCTGGCGGCGGACGACGAGCCGAAATACCTCAACTCGCCCGAAACTCCCATTTACCGCAAGAGCTACGTTCTTTATAATCTGCATCGCGCCAAGGACGCCATTCGCAGGAGCGACCGCGCGGTGCTGGTGGAAGGTTACATGGACGCCATCGGCGTGTACGCCTCCGGCGTGCACGAAGTAGTAGCCAGTTGCGGCACCGCTCTTACCAGCACACAAGTCCGCGCGCTCAAGCGGCACTCCGAACGAATCGTCGTAAATTTCGATCCCGACGCGGCGGGCGCCAACGCGAGCGAGCGCTCCATCCAGATGCTGCTCGACGAGGGGATGCACGTGCGCATCCTGCAGCTCGACGGCGGGCTGGACCCGGACGAGTACGTCAAGGAGCGCGGAGCGGCCGGTTACCGCGAGTGCCTGGAGCATGCCGGCGGCTACTTCTACTGGCTTGCCGACCGCGCCCGCTCGCGGTACGACATGCGCTCGGCCGAAGGCCGCATGGAAGCCTTCAAGTTCCTGCTGCCATCGGTGCAGCGCATCTCGAGCAAGATCGAACGCGCGGCGCTGGCAAACGACATTGCTGGCTATCTGGGCGTTGACACAGGGCTGGTGCTGGACGAGTTTCGCAAGGCCGCTACTGAGCGGCGCGAGGCTCCCGCCGCCACCCCGACCTCCTCGATGCGGCCCATCGAGGGGCTCCTGCTCCGGGCGCTTCTCTCCAGTGAGGAGGCGCGCAAAGAGGTACTGCCACGCCTCAAAGCCGAACCGTCGCTTGAACGCTTCAGCGCGCCGAAAGTCTTCGAGACCATGCTCGCGCTTCAGGAAAGCCAGGCGGGTTTTAGTTACTCAGACTTAGAGGCGCGCCTGGATTCCAAGGATAAAGCCCTCCTGGAAACCGCGATTTTTGCCGATGATCCAAGTGAGGAGACTTCCGCGCTGGAGGTGGCTCACGCCTGCTTGCGGAAGTTGAAACAGTACGACCGCGAGATGCAGCGGGCCGCGCTGCGCGCACGGATCAGGGAGGCGGAACGTGGGGGCGACCTTTCCGCCGCGATGCAGCTCACCCAGGAACTGCTGAACCTCGAGCGGGGGTAATTTCTCGACCTTAGCCGTGTTGTAGAATGGCTGGGTCGGGTCTTCGCTATGAGCTGAGTGAGGGGCGCGGGTGGGGATTAATCCAAAATTCGATCGCCTGAAGCAACTCATGGAGGCGGGCAAGGAAAAGGGCTTCGTCCTCTACGACGAAGTGAATGAACTCCTGCCCGACGACATGGCCGCCGGTCCCGAGCTGGATGAGCTGCTTGCGGACCTGGACAGCGCGGGCGTCGAGATCCTCGAGGAAGCCAAGGAGTTCGGCCATAAAGGCGAGGATGTAGAAGAGTTTGCCGACCTGGAACTGGGCCAGGAAGCCGGCGACAAGACCAACGATCCAGTCCGGATGTACTTGCGTGAGATGGGCACGGTGCCGCTGCTCACGCGCGAGGGCGAGATCGAACTGGCCAAGCGCATTGAGCGCGGGCAGTCGAGTGTACGCAAGGCCTTGTCCCGCTCGCCGCTCGTGATCCGCGAGGTGCTGCTCGTCGGGGAGGAACTGCGCCGCGACGCATTGTTGATCCGCGACGTATTGGTCACGCCGGAGTTGGTGACCGCCGACGAGACGCTGTCTCAACAGCGGGACGAATTCCTCAGTGCGGTAGCCGAGGTGGAAAAGCTGTATCGCAAATCGCAGCAGATCCGCCAGAAGCTGCAGGCCATCATGCGCGGCATGAAGCCGAAGCAAGTCCGCACCATGCGCGGCAGCCTGGCGCGCACCATGGTGGCCCTGTCCCGCCTGGTGCGCAGCCTGCAGTTCAGCTCCCTCTACCAGCACCGCTTGAGCGACCGGGTACGCCGCGCGGTGGAGGAGTTCAAGCCCATCGAGCGCGAGATCGCGCGCCTGCAAAGGCAATTGGAAAGCCCCGCGTCCGAGGGAGCCGCCGTCAGTCGCGAGCTACGCAAGGAACTGAAGAACCAGAACCAGCGGCTGCAGGACCTGGAGCTTGAGTGCGGCGCCTCCGCCACCGACTTGCGCCGGACGCTGCACGTGATCGAGCGCGGCGAGGCTGAAGCCGAGGCAGCCAAGCGGCAGCTCATCGAAGCCAACCTGCGCCTGGTGGTTTCCATCGCCAAGCGCTATACCAACCGCGGCATGCAGTTCCTGGACCTCATCCAGGAAGGCAACATCGGTCTCATGAAGGCGGTGGACAAGTTCGACTACCGCCGCGGCTACAAGTTCTCCACTTATGCCACATGGTGGGTGCGCCAAGCGATCACGCGCGCCATCGCCGATCAGGCCCGCACCATCCGCATTCCGGTGCACATGATCGAGACCATCAACAAACTGGTCCGTACGCAGCGCCAGCTTCAGCAGGAACTGGGACGCGAACCCAACACCGACGAATTGGCCCGGCGGATGGAACTGCCGGTGGGCAAGGTGCGCAAAGTGCTCCGCATCGCGCAGGAGCCGATTTCGCTCGAAACGCCCGTGGGCGAAGAAGAAGAGTCGCACCTGGGCGACTTTATCGTCGACCGGCGGGTGGTCTCTCCATCGGAAGCCGTCATCAACCTCAACTTGCGCGAGCAGACCGCCGAGGTCCTCAAGACCCTGAGCCCGCGCGAGGAGAAGATCATCAAGATGCGTTTCGGCCTGCAGGACGGCAGCGAACACACGCTCGAAGAAGTCGGGCAGCACTTCGCCGTAACGCGCGAACGCATTCGCCAGATCGAGGCCAAGGCGCTGCGCAAGCTGCGCCACCCCAGCCGCAGCCACCGGCTCCGAGCTTTTCTCGAAGCGAACCTCCACGAGTAATCCGCCGCAAGAAGGACGGACTTCCAGGCCGGTTTGACTTCTCGCAAACCCTTCGATAAAGTAAGCACGCGGAGGTGGCCATCCTTTGAGCAGCTTATTCTCGCAATTCTCCGCTTTTACCGTTTTCCTGGGTATCGCGGCGATAGGGTTTGTCTTCCTGCTGATTTCTCTGGTGCTCGGCGAACTGTTCGAGCATGTCGGCGACACGGCATTCGAACACGAGCATGAGCTGGGCCACGGAGGCCCGAGCTTTTTCAGCGCACGCATCATGAGCGTGTTCATCACCGCTTTCGGCGGATTCGGCGCCATCGCCACCAACTACGGCTACGGCGTGCTGCCAAGCTCCGGCGTCGGCTTCGCCAGCGGCCTGTTTTTCGCGTCGGTCATTTACGCGTTCGCGCGTTTTCTGTACAGCCAGCAGGCTTCCTCCGAAGTGCGTACGGATGACATCGTGGGCCGCCAGGCGCGAGTGATCGTGGCAATCCCTGCCGGAGGCGTGGGCCAGGTGCGCTGCCAGATTGGCGAGGACCTGGTGGACAAGATCGCGCGCGCGTCCGACGGCGGCCCCGTGCCGGAAAACACCGCCGTCAAGGTGGAAGCTGTGCTTGGGGAAACCGTAGTGGTCAGCCGTCAGTAAGTCATTTCCTTAAAGGGAGGGCTTTATGATGTTCAGTGAGTTAACCCGGCTATTGATGCCGTTCATCGTACTGTTCGTTGTCCTGGCGTTGTTCATCGCCGCGGCGCTGTTCAGCCGCAATTACCTGAAGGTGGCGCCGAACTGCGTGGCCGTGCTCAGCGGACGCAAACGCAAACTCTCCGACGGTCGCGTGGTTGGCTACCGCATGGTGAGGGGCGGGGCGGCGCTGAGGATTCCGCTGCTCGAAAAGGTGGACTATCTCTCGTTGAATGTGCTGACCATCCCTCTCGAGATCAAGCGGGCCTACACTCTGAAGGGCGTCCCGGTTTCGGTGAAGGCGGTGGCTAACGTAAAGATACGGGGTGATGAAACCAGCCTGCACGCCGCCGCTGAGCGTTTCCTGCAGATGACGCAGGATCAGGTGCAGCGGGTCATTTTTCAGACCCTCGAAGGCCACTTACGCTCGATCCTGGGCACGCTGACGGTCGAGGAAGTGAACAGCGACCGCGGCAGCTTCGCCCAGAAGCTGACCAGCGAGGCCGCGGTGGACCTGGAGAAGATGGGCATCGGCGTCGACGTGCTTACGATCCAGGAGATCAGCGACGAGGAAGACTACCTGAACGCGCTGGGCCGCCGGCGGACGGCGGAAGTGAAGCGCGACGCGGTGATCGGCGAGGCGGAAGCCAATCGCGATGCCAAGATCAAGTCCGCCCAGGCGTTGCAGGAGGGCGAACGCGCGCGGCTGGACGCGGAGGCGGAAATTGCGCAGGCGCAGCGCGACCTCGCCATCCGCCAGGCGCAGTATCAGGCCGAGGTGGAAGCGGAGAAGGCCAAGGCCGCGCAAACGGGGCCCCTGGCGGAGGCCCGCGCCCGCCAGGGCGTGGTCGCTGAACAGGTGAAGGTGGAGCGCACGCGCACGCAGGAGATGATCTCCGTGCAGGAGCAGGAAGTGGCGCGGCGGCAGAAAGAGTTGGAAGCCACCGTAATCAAGCCCGCCGATGCCGAACGTCAGGCCGCCGTCGTCCGGGCGGAGGCGGCCAAATTGGCGGCGGTCCTCGAAGCGGAAGGCAAGCGATCCGCGTTGATCGCCCTGGCGGAGGCCGAGCAGGAGAGACTGCGCAAGGAAGGCGCCGGCCGTGCCGCGGCGATTGAAGCCGAAGGACGCGCGGAGGCCGCGAAGGTGGAGGCAATAGGCCTGGCGCAGGCCAAGGCGATCGAGGCGCAGGGCACCGCGGAGGCAACGGCGATCCTGAAGAAGGCCGAAGCCTGGCAGCAATTCAACGAGTCCGCGCGGCTGCAGACCATCCTCGAAAAACTGCCTGCCATCATCCAGTCTTCGGCGGGCATCTTCGGCGCCGTGGCGGCTCCGCTCGGCAACATCGACAAGGTCGTGGTGATCGACCAGGGCGGCGGCGATAGCGCGCAGGGCGGAATGGCACGCCTGGCGAAGACGGCGCCCTCGGTGGTCTTCAATTTACTGCAGCAGTTCGAAGCGTTGGGAATCAACGTCCCGGCATTAGTAGAGAAGCTGGGCGTGAAATCCGGAGCGCAACCGTCGGCACAGACGCCGGGTTAATCGCCCGCGCTATACCCAGACCTTGTCGAGCGGCACGCCACGCTTGCAGAGGTCGCAGTTAGCGGCGTCCGTGTAATACATGGCGTCGAGCTTCGCCAGGTAGTAGAAGGGCAGGTTGCCGAATCCCGGCGTCTTGGGCGTGGGCTGGTAGATGACCACGGCCAGCGCCACTACCTCGGCGCCGTTTGCCTCGACCAGTTTCTTGAGTTCGGTGAGCTTCTTGCCGGTGCGGAGAATGTCGTCCACCAGAAGGACCTTCTCGCCAGGCTTCTGTTGAAGATACTGGCGGAAGCGCATGGGTTGGTCCAGTTCCTCGCGTTCGGCCCAGTAAACCTGCGGGGCGCGGAGGGCTTCGGTGACGCCGTAGGCGACCGGCAAACCGCCGGTGGCCGGCGCGACGACGCTCAGCTCAGGGATCATGGCGCGCAGTTCCGCGTTGGCCCGCAGCAACCGGCTCAAGCCTACGCTGAGGGTCTTGGCGTGCTGATAGTACCGCATGGCCAGCGCAACCTGAAGATATTCGTTTGAGTGCAGCCCGTTGGAATATTCAAAGTGTCCCTCGCGCAAAGCGCCGGTTTCGCGCAACAGCGCAACAACCTCATCATGAGTAGGTACCAGATTCATTGCTTAATGAGCTCCTTTCCCAGTGAGGACATGTGGCACAGTACGGAGCAGGATCTTCCAATCCAGCGCGAGCGACCAATTGTCGATGTACTCCATGTCCAGCTTCATCCACGTTTCAAAGTCGAGCGAATCGCGGCCGGCCAAAGCCCACAGGCAGGTTAGCCCGGGTCTCATGCGCAGCCGCCGACGCTGCCACCGCTTATATTGTTCCACTTCTTCGGGAACGGCGGGGCGAGGTCCCACCAGGCTCATGTCGCCCTTCAAGACATTCCAAAGCTGCGGCCATTCGTCGATGGAGAACTTGCGCAGCCAGCGCCCGAGCGTCGTCAGCCGCGGGTCGTCGGGGATCTTGAAGGCGGTTTCACGCTGGCTAAGATGTTCCAGCGAGGCTTTCAGCGCTTCGGCGTTCCGGCACATGGACCGGAACTTGTAAAGAGTGAACCGCCGGCCGTTCAATCCGCAGCGGACCTGCCGGAAGATTGCCGGTCCCGGCGAGGTGAGCCGCACCAGCGCCGCCACCAGGACGAACAGGGGCGACAGAACCAGCAGAGCCGCGGCGGAAAGCACGACGTCCGTCGCGCGCTTGATCATCAGGAGAATCTCGTCGTGCGGCGTCGCCGAGAAGGTGAGCATCGGGTAACTGGCGACGCGCTCGAGATAAATCTTACTGTTGACGTGCGGGAAGAAGTCCAGCAAGATGCGCGTGCGCACGCCCTCTTCGTCGCATAGCAGCAGCGCATCCTCGATGGCGGGGAGCTTCTCTCCGTCCACGGCGACCAGGACTTCGTCGATCACGCGGGTGCGCAGAAGTTCCGGCAGTTGATCGAGCGGGTGAACGCGATGCTCGGCAGCCAGTTGGAGCGTGCCCGCCTTGGCCTCGGAATCTTCGGAGAGGAAGCCAGCCAGCCGGGCTCCGAGTGCGGCCGATCTTTCGATGGTCTCGCCCAAACGCCGCGCCCTTTCTCCGGTGCCGATCACCATGAGGTGCTGCGGCTCCACGAGGTTGGCGCGCAAGGCGACAAACAGGCGCATGGCGATCACGCGGAACGAGGCGATGAGCAGCCATGCATAGCACGCAAACAACGTCATGAAGACGCGGCTCAAGTCCAGACGCAGCAAATATTGGTAGAGGACCACCGCGACTCCACCGGCGAGAGCCTGGCGGAAGCTGTCGGCCACAATCACGAACGGGCGCGCGGATTCCAACCGGTCATAGACTCCGAACCACCGTCCCACCAGCACCCACACGGGCACGATGAAGCCGAGCAGCAGGACCTTGGTGGGGGTCAGCAAGTAGAAGATGTGCTCGAAGGCAAGGCCCAGGCGGGTGTGATAAGCGGCGCCGAACGCGCCCAGTAGAAGCAACACGTCGGCGAGGCCGAACAGGAATCGCAACTTGCGCCGCCGTCTGCTGTACACGTCCGGGAATCAGGATAGCACGCCGGGTGCGCGGGAGAGTCGGAAGGTGTATATATAACTGTCGGAAAGGAGACGCCTCTGATGGTGATCCGCAGAGAAGACGTTCTGGAGTATCACGCAACTCCCAGCCCCGGCAAGGTCTCCACCGTCCCCACGAAGCCCTGCCGCACACAGCGGGATTTGAGCCTGGCGTATACTCCCGGCGTCGCAGTGCCTTGTCTCGAGATCCAGCGGGATCCGAGCCTGGCTTATAAGTACACCTCGAAGGGCAACCTGGTAGCGGTGGTAAGCAATGGGACCGCCGTGCTCGGCCTCGGCAACATCGGCGCCCTGGCCGGGAAGCCGGTCATGGAGGGCAAGGGCGTTCTGTTCAAACGCTTCGCCGACATTGACGTTTTCGATATTGAACTGGCCACGGAAGATCCGGACGAAGTCGTGCGGGCGTGCCAGCTGCTCGAGCCGACCTTCGGCGGCATCAACCTGGAGGACATCAAGGCGCCCGAGTGCTTCTACATCGAGGAGCAGCTGCACAAGACCATGCGCATCCCGTTCATACACGACGACCAGCACGGCACGGCCATCATCACCGGGGCCGCGCTGATCAACGGCCTCGAATTAGTGAACAAGACCATCGACAAGGCTCGCATCGTTTTTTCCGGCGCCGGCGCCGCCGCCCTGGCCACGGCCTCGCATTACTTGAAACTGGGCGCCCGCCGGGAAAACATCATCATGTACGACATCCATGGCATCGTGTACCGGGGGCGGACCGAGGGGATGAACCCTTACATGGAGAGGTTCGCCTCCGAGACCAGCGTGCGCACGCTCGCGGAGGCCTTGCGAGGCGCCGACGTGTTCGTCGGTCTTTCGGCCGGCAATGTCGTCACGCCCGAAATGTTGCGCGGCATGGCGGACCACCCCATCATCTTCGCCATGGCGAATCCGGACCCGGAGATCCCTTATGAGCAGGCGGTGGAAGCGCGGCCGGACGCCATCGTGGCCACGGGGCGTTCGGATTTCCCCAACCAGGTGAACAACGTCCTGGGCTTTCCGTTCATTTTCCGGGGCGCGCTCGACGTGCGCGCGACGGCCATCAACGACGAGATGAAGCTGGCCGCCACGCACGCTCTGGCCCGCCTGGCCAAGGAAGACGTGCCGGATTCCGTGCGCCGCGCTTACGGCGTCAACCACATGGAATTCGGCCCGCGCTACATTCTTCCCAAGCCATTCGATCCGCGCGTCCTGATCAACGAAGCCGCCGCCGTCGCGAAAGCGGCCATGGACAGCGGGGTCGCGCAGGTGCCTGTCGACATCGAGGAGTACAAGGATCAGTTGGACCGGCGTTTGGGCAAAGCGCACGAGATCACGCGCGTGATGATCCACAAGGCCCAGCGCGCGCCCATGCGCGTGGTCTTCCCCGAGGGCGAGCACGAGAAGATCCTGCGGGCCTGCCAGATCCTGCTGGACGAAGGCATCGCAAGGCCCATCCTGCTCGGGGAAGAAGCGAAGATACGGCAACGCGCAGCCGAACTACACCTGCACCTGGAAGCCGCGACGATCGTCGACCCCAGCCGGTCTCCCTACCTGCCGCTTTACTGCGAGGAGTGGTACAAACTTCGACACCGTAAAGGGGTGACACGGAACGAAGCGGAGGAGATGATCCTGAACCACAACGTTTTCGGTTCGATGATGGTTCGCATGGGCGACGCCGACGCGCTGATCGGCGGCTTGACCGAACACTATCCCGACACCATACGGCCGGCGCTGCAAGTGCTGAGCGTGCGTCCCGGCCTGCACAAGGTTGCGGGCCTTTATGTGCTCATCACCGCCAAGGGGCAGATCTACTTCCTGGCCGACACCACGGTGAACATTGAACCCACGGTAGAGGATCTGGCCGAAATCGCCATCGAGACCGCCGAGGTCGCGCGCCGCTTTGACGTGGAACCGCGCATCGCGATGCTGTCGTTCTCCAATTTCGGCAGCACGCGTCATCCGCTGGCCGAGAAAATGCAGCGGGCGACAGAGCTGGTCCGCCAGCTCCGGCCGGATCTCATCGTTGACGGCGAGATGCAGGCCGATACGGCCGTGACGCCCGAAATCATCGAAGAAACCTATCCTTTCTCGCGCCTCAAAGGCGGCGCCAACGTGCTCATCTTCCCGAACCTCGAAGCCGGCAACGTGGCCTACAAGCTGCTCATGCGCATTGGAGGCGCCGAAGCCATCGGCCCCATCCTGATGGGCCTATCCAAGACTGTGCACGTGCTGCAGCGCGGCGCGGAGGTGAACGAGATCGTCAACATGGCGGCGATCGCGGTGGTGGACGCGCAGGAAGAGAGGCTCAGGCAAATCCGAGGGTAGCCAGAATGGCGGCGGCATCGGCGGGGCGCACGATCACGTGGTCGCGCATGTCCGCCGGGGCGGATCTTTCATCGAAAGCTTGGAATAGCGCCATTTTGGCCACGGCGTAGTGCTCGTTGGCGGCCAGCTTGCGGCCCCAGACGGTTTCACTAGGCTCGAGCGACGGCATGGGCAGGATGACCGTGACGTGTAATCCGGTTTCGGGCCCAGCCGATACTTCGAAGACGAATTCGATGGCTTCGGCGCCGTGGTAACGGATCTCGCGGCGTCCGAGGAAGAAGTATTCGTAGACATAGCCGCTCTGGGCCGCATACCTCTTCACCCGCCGCAGGGTCAGGCCGCCGTGAAGCGGGACTTCCCTCCTGGCCCGCCACCTCGCCAGCCAGCCGAACATACGCCCATCATAACAACGGCGCGCGGAGGGACGCGTTACAATCACAGCACGGAACGCCATGACATTCGCTGGAGCATTGTTCGCATGCTCGCTGGGTGCCGCCATGCTCGCGGCCCAGGATCAGCCCACGTCGCCGGTGATCGAGAACAAGGGTCAACCGATGCGCATCGAATCTCGTTGCACCGAAGAGGACGTCGCGCACTTCGGCCTCACCTGCGACGCCGGCGACCCGTGTCACGTTTTCCTTGAGCTATCGTCGGTCGAAAAGGCGGGGAATCGCATCTTCCTGACCGGGAACTTTCACACGTCGTCGACGACGCTGGCATCGTTGCTGCTGGTCTCCGAAGACGGCGGCCGGAGCTGGCGTGAACCGTATGAGCGCATACGCGGCGCGGCGCTCGACCTGATTCAATTCCTTGATCTCGAATACGGCTGGGTCAGCGGATATACCTTGAGTCCGCTGCCGCGCGACCCGTTTCTGCTGGCAACCGGCGACGGCGGAAAGAACTGGCGGCGGCTGCCGGTTTCCAGCGAAGCCAAGGTGGGAGCAATCGCTCAATTCCGGTTCACTTCGCGCGCCAGCGGCATCTTGCTGGTGGACCGTACGCAGGCGGGCGAAAGCGGCATACGCTACGAATTGTACGAGACCATGACCGGAGGAGACAATTGGACCCTGCGGCAGGCGAGCGCGAAACCCATTCAGGACCGCAAGGCGTTTCCCGAATCACACGAAACCGGGTGGCGTCTCCGCGCCGACACGGCTTCGCGCAGTTATCGATTGGAGCATCGTGAGGGAGAGAATTGGACAGGCGTGGCGAGTTTCCTCATCGCCGCGGGAGAGTGCCGCGTGAAGGAGCAGTCATCGCCTGAACCGGCGCCACCGGACGCGAGCGCGCAGAATCCCCGGCAGCCGATCAGGTAAGATGGTGTTTCACTCCGACATCCCTTGAACACGACACACACACAATCCTCCGCAGCTGAAAGCCGCATTAGCGCTCGTCGCGCGGTGTTACTCGTCTTTTGCTGCACTCTGCTGGGCGCCGGGGCACAGGTGCTGATCAAGATCGGGGCCAACGCGCTCCCGAATCCGAGCGTAAGACAGATGATTACCAGTCCGTGGCTGCTCTCCGGCTATAGCCTCTACGGCCTGAGCACCGTGCTGCTGGTGCTCGCGTTGAAGCACGGGCAGCTTTCGTTGCTTTACCCGGTGATCTCCCTCACTTACGTGTGGGTCACGATCCTATCGGTGACGGTGTTCGGCGAGGAACTGAATGTCTACAAGCTGGGCGGCATCCTGTTGATCGTTGTGGGCGTGGGTGTGTTGGGACTCAACGGGAGAAAATCGTGAAGACGCCTGTATCGAGCATGCTGCTGATGCTGGTGGCGTCGCTGTTCGGCTCGTTCGGCGCGGCGTGCCTGAAATCCGGCGCCGAGCGGCTGCAATTCAACCTGATTGCGCTCATTAAGAACTACTACCTGGCGGCGGGGGTGGGACTTTTCCTTCTATCCAGTTATTTCTTCGTCCTCGGCCTGCGACAGGGCGAATTGAGCGTGCTTTACCCCATGGTTTCGCTCGGTTATATCTGGACCCTCTTCCTGAGCCGCATCTTCTTCGGCGAACCCTTCACGAGGACAAAGATCCTGGGCCTCGCACTCGTGCTTGGCGGCATCGTATTGCTGGGCGCCGGCAACCGGTAAGCGCGACCGCATTCGTGGCCGCCGCCAGTATTTCCTTGACTAAACGGCCAACCCGGAGTGTAATCGAAGCATAGCTGCCGCGGCCCGTTGCAACCGATCAAGCGGCGGCGCTACATCTGGGCGGTGAAGTACGGCCTGAGGAGCCGATTCCCCGGTATCGTTCGTGTTTACGTCAGAGGAGGATGCATGTCTGCAAAGAGAATCATTGCAGTGGTTGGCGCGACAGGCGCGCAGGGAGGCGGTCTGGCCCGCGCTATCCTGAAGGACGCCGATGGCGGCTTCGCAGTACGCGCCTTAACCAGGGACGTGGATTCGGCCAAAGCTCGCGAGTTGGCGGACCTCGGCGCCGAAGTGGTTGAAGCAAACCTCGACAATGTGGAGAGCGTGAAGCGGGCATTTCAAGGCGCCTACGGCGCTTTCTGCGTCACTTTCTTCTGGGCGCACTTTAGCCCGGAGCGCGAGTTGGCGCAGGCGGCTGCCATGGCTTACGCCGCACGTCACGAGGGCGTCGAGCACGTTATCTGGAGCACCCTCGAAGACACGCGCAAATGGGTGCCGCTCAACGATAACCGCATGCCCACGCTCATGGGCAAGTACAAGGTCCCCCACTTCGACGCCAAAGGCGAGGCGAATCACGTCTTCAGCGATCTGGGCCTGCCGGTGACGTTTCTGCTGACGAGCTTCTACTGGGACAACTTCATCCATTTCGGTATGGGACCGAAGCGCTCGGCCGATGGAACGCTGTCGCTAACCTTGCCCATGGGGGACAGAAAGTTGCCCGGCATCGCCGCGGAGGATATAGGCAAGTGCGTCTACGGTGTTTTCAAGCGCGGCCGGGAATTCATCAAGAAGACCATCGGCATCGCTGCCGAACACCTGACCGGTGCGGAGATGGCGGCCTGCCTCACGCGCGGCCTTGGCCAACCGGTGCGGTATGACGCGATCACGCCGGAAGAATACCGGGCCTTGGGGTTTGCCGGCGCCCAGGACCTGGGCAACATGTTCCAGTTCAAGCACGATTTCGAGAAGGATTTCTGCGGAGCACGCAGCCCGGAGTTTTCCCGCGATCTCAACCCGTCCATCGAGAGCTTCGATGCCTGGGTTGCCCGCAACCGGGATCCCCTCCTGAACGAGCGGTCCGCCGCGGCGGCTTGAACGGCAGCGCCGCTCACACCACTTCGGTGGCGCCCTGAATCACGTCCTTAATGCTGGCTATGCCCACGCCGGGGCCAGTGGGCACGGACATTTTGCCGTCTCTGACTGTCAAGGGCGGATCGAACCACGCGCCGTACTTCTCAGTGCCGAGCTTGTATTCCTGGTAGCGGCCCGGGTCGCGCACCACCGAAGCGAAGTGCAGCATGTAGACGAAACCGAAGCCGCCCGAGATGTGGACGGTGGTGGGCATGCCCGCCGCGTCCGCCATGCGCGCCACCCGCATGGAGCGAATCATGCCGCCGTAATAGTGCAGATCCGGCTGGACGATATCCACTCCGCGGTTTGCGATCATCCACCGGAAGCGCCAGTCGCTGTACTCCTGCTCACCGCCGGCCACCGGAATGGTCAGAGCGTCGGCCACCGCTTTGGTCTGCTCCAGGTGATCGAACTCGCAGGGTTCCTCGAAATACACGGCCTTGATTTCCTCGAGCATCCAGCCCACTTCGATGGCCTTGGGAACATCGTAGGAGCTATTGGAGTCCGCGTGGATGTCCATGGCATCGCCGAAGGTCTTTCGCACCAGCGGGATCAGGGTTTCGGTGCGCCCCGGCATGGCGTCGGCGTTGCGGCTCATTCGCCCGCCAACGCGAAACTTCAGCGCCTTCGCATGTGACTGTTCCACGAGCTTTTTCAAGTGCTCGATCTCCTGCTCCGGCGCCGTGTCGCGGCGTCCGCTGGCCACGTAAAACGGGATTTCCGTGCGGAGAACGGGACCGAACAGCGCGCCCATCGGTTTGCGCAGGATGCGGCCCAGCATGTCCAGAATGGCGAATTCCACCCACGCCTGCGGGCTCCACAAAGCCAGTCCGTACAGCTTGTAGTTGTCGTGCCAGCGGTAAAGTTCCCAGAGCAGATTCTCCAGGTTCCGGGCGTCCTTGCCGATGAAGAATGGAATCACAAGTTGATTGAGGATCGGCGTGAGGTACTCGGGCCGCGGAGGGTTCGGCAGTGAGATTCCCTCGGCGCCGTCCTTCGAGCGCACGTGGACAAAATACTCCTTGTCCTTCTTGACAAGCCGTATGGATTGGATCACGACAGGCGCCTTCAGCCCGTCCAGCATCAGAACCGGCGCGGACCCGATCCGGCCCAGTTCCTCCACGCCGGGTGCCGCCGCCCGTGGCTCGCCGGGTTTTCGCTCCGGCCCGCAGGCCGCACTCAATACGGCAGCAGTTGCCGTTGCCGACGCGCCCAGAAATTTCCTGCGGTCAATTCCCATATGGATCGCCTCCCGCCAACCGCCGTCCAGCTTACACCGGCAATCGCGGGCGCCGTGGCCCTTACAGGTGGCTCCACAGGGAGCGTTCGCCGGATTCGCGCGCTTCGCGCTTCTCCTCCAGGTACCTTCGCACGCTTCCGGCCGCGCCCAAGGCGATGGCCAGCACCGCGCAGAGCACGGCGCCGCCGAACAGGATGACGAACGCGGTCAGGAATACGGTCCGGGCGAAGTTCATCTGGTCAGCCACCACGACAACCGCCACAAACAGGATGACGGTACGCACCAGGGCCGCGAGCCGGCGCGGATGAGGCAACCCCTCGTTCACGCTCCACACCAGCATGCTGCGTCCCAGAAACTGGCTCAGCCACGCCCCGGCCAGCAGAATCGCGCCGGACGCCAACAGCTTCGGCAGCAGGTAGACGAAACCTTGCGCAACCTGCATCGTGAGATCGGTATTGAACACGCTGAGGCCCATGAGCGCTCCGCCGAGCAGGATGCCCCAATAGCTGCTCTCCGCTACAATGCGCGTGGCGCGCAAACGGCCCGAGCGGTCGATCATCAGCGCAAGCCCGCTTTGGCGCAGGAACTTGTCAATGGTGAGACCTTTGAAGATCCGGTAGACGATCCACCTCAAGGCAGACGCCAGCAGCCATGCACCGAGCAACATGATCGCAGCCGCCAGGAGAGGGGGAAGATAGGTGGTTACTTGGGATTGCAGCCGCGAAATAGCGTCTTCGAGTACTCTACGGAATGTTTCAGTCATGGTGTGACAACCTCACGTTCCGGGCGAACCGGAGGCGCCCCTCCGGATTTCCCATTCCATTGCGTGCGCAGATAAGGTTTCTGCTGCTCGAAAGCGAGGCAGAGATTCTCGATCTCGGTCTCGACTTCGGCCGGCCCCATCTGCTGCGTTTCGATCACGAAGCTGGCAACCCTCGCCAGATACAGAGGCGTGAGCGACCTCATCAGATGCCCCCGCGAGATCGGTTGCCGGCGGTAGGCACAGGCAAACTCATACACCACACGAGTCCACAGCTCGTTGTCCACGTGGAGCGGCTGCCCAAGCCGGCAACCGCGGCCCAAGGCCCGCAAGCGCGCCAGAGTGTCCGGCGTCAGGGCCAGCGCCCAGACTTCACCGAGTTCCTCGCAGCCTCGTTCGAAGGCGCGCGCCATGCGCGCCACATCCACGTTTATCGGGTCGAGACCCACGTCGAAGCGGAAGCCGAACACCTCGACCGGCCGTGCGCCCTCCCGCTCCCACCACACCGGCTCGTATTCCTGCATGAGGGTGAAAACGCTTCCCACAACCTGGTGGAGCATGGCGCTCAGGTCCGAACTGGGGTCCTTGGCATCGTGCAGCTTGGCGCCCAGGAAACTCTGGCAGACGCGAAAACCCTCGGCAATCGCGACGGTCGTCATCCAAATGTCGATGCCATAGCGGGCCACATCCGTATCCCACACATCACGCTCCAGGTAGCGTGAAACCAGGCGCGCCGAGATCCCGAACTCTCCGCCGATCGGCTGGCGCACGCTCAGCCCGTAAAGCGACCTCGTGAGGGGGTAGACAATGCTGTTGGTGATGGTGCCGTCGTACTTGTGCCTCTGGTAATAGGGCGCCACGAAGTCGTATCCCGCGAAGAGGACCGGCCGCACCAGCAGGTCGATCCATTCCGGCGTGATGGACCGGAGGTCGGAATCCACCACCGCACAGGCTTTGGCCCCCAGGGTGGAAGCCAGTTGAAAGACCAGGCGGAAGGCGCTCCCTTTCCCCGGCACTCCATGATATGGAAACGACAAGCGGTGTGCGCCGCCCAACGGGGTGTCGAGCAGTAGCAGGTGGCTGTCTTCGACGCGCGCCGAGATCACGGCCTCGCGCGTGGCATCGGTCGATCCGCCGTCGGAATTGACCACTACGGCCGTAAGTTGCGGGAAATACTTCGCCAAACCGGCGTAGGCAGCCCTCACCACGTGCGCGATGGTCCGTTCGTTGTTGTAGCTCGGAATACCGATGACGATGTCGGCCTGTTTTATCACTTCCGCGGCGCGGCGAGCCTCCTCTGGCAGAACAAGACTGGCCACACTACCTCCTCGCTGTTATGCAGTCCGGGCTACGGGCTGGCGAGCCTGCCGGTCCACGGTCTCACCCAGCAAGTCGAAAAACTCAGGAATCGCCGCCAGCACGCGGTTCCAATTGGGAATCAGAGGCAACCCCAGGGGGTCGTTGATAAAGTCCTTCGCTGCGGCGTTCAAGCTCTGCGCGAAGACGTGCACGGCCGACTCCTCGGCGTTGCGATCGAACTTCAAGCCGTTCAGCATGGCGTCGGCGTAATAGCGCGCGATGGTGTCCTGTGCCATGCGCACGTAACGGATGCTAAGGCTCCGGAAGTGCTCGTCACTGAACACGACGCCTTCCGCCGCCAAGGTACGGAACAGCGACTTGGCGATATCGGTTGCCATGCGCCGCAGTCCTTTCGAGGCATCGTCGGGGGAAAGGGCCTGGTGCTTGTGCTCGTAATTGTCGGCGAGATCCACCTGGCAAATTCGCGAAATGGCGCAGTTGCGGAACACTTCGGCGAGCACGCCAACCTCGAGGCCCCAGTCCGCCGGAATGCGGTTGACACGCGCCAGGTTGATGTCCATGGCGAACTCGCCGGCCAGCGGATAGCGGAAGCTGTCCAGAAACTTCAAGAAGAGGGCGCCCGGAGCCATACCTGCGAGCGCCCGGACCAGGGGGACGATGAAGAGCCTGGTCACGCGTCCGTGCATGCGGTCGGTGGTTCGCGCGTAGTAGCCTTTGCAGAACTCAAATCCGAGGTGGGGGTGGGCGACGGGATAGCAGAGCCGCGCCAACAATTGCCGGTCGTAGTTCGCGATGTCGCAGTCGTGAAGAGCGATCAGGTCCGTATCGCGCTTGGCCAACAGATAACCGTAAGCCAGCCAGCAGGAACGCCCTTTCCCGCCATTGCCCGCTGATAATCCGCGCTCTTCGAGGAGATTCAACAAACGGACGGTGCCTTCGGCTTCCAGCCACAACACCGTCACAGGCGTGTAGAAATCTTTGAAGAAATCCCGCGCTCGCTGGTACTGCTCCTCGGAGGCGTTTCCCAGGGCCACTACGATTCGCTGCAGGTAACGAACAGACTTCAGTTCCGCCACAATTCGCTGCATGGCGAACGTTTCGAACTCGGTGTAGAGCGCCGGCAGAACCAAGCCGATGGGTCGAACACGGCTGAATTTTTCGAGATCGGCTTCCAGACGATCAATGCTATTTGGCTTAAGCCGGTGCAGGGTGGTAATAATCCCGGTCTGATAGAAGTCAGCCATGGCCCGTCCTCCTATTACCAGCCTAAAGAGAAAGCCCGCGGGAGCCCATCCCACGCAGACACCAAAAGCCCTCAAACAGAGCCTGTATCGCGCCGGCTACGAGGGAGAGAGGCCCGGAACGCTGCGCAATAAGCTTGCTCCTCTATGGCTCCCAGCCGCCGCCTAAAGCATTGTACAACTGAACCAGGGTCAATCGTTCCTGCAAAATTGCGGCCGCCAAGCCGACTTCAGCCGCATAGTAATTCGTCTCGCTGGTCAGCACCTCCAGATAGCTGGTGGAGCCCCCCCGGTAGCGGACGCGGGCGAGTTCGGCTGTGTCGCGCGCCGCCGCCAGCAATCGCTCCTGGTGGACCCGGTACTCGCGGAATTTCGCATAGGCGACCAGGGCGTCGGACACCTCGCGGAACGATTGTTGGATGGTCTGCTGGTAGGCCAGCAGAAGCTGGTCGCGCTGGGCCTCGGCCAAGCGGTAATTGGCCTCCAGACGCCCTTTGTTGAAGATCGGAGCCATGGCTGACCCGGTGTAACTCCACGCCCTGGATGCCCCGCGAAACAGCGTGGTCAGCGAGCCGCTAGCGATTCCGCCGATTCCGGTCAGCGAGATCTCAGGGAAGAACGCCGCGCGCGCGGCCCCGATCCTGGCATTGGCCGCGATGAGGTCTTGCTCGGCCTGGGCGATGTCAGGCCGGCGTTCGAGCAGCGAAGAGGGAATTCCAGCCGGAATCGCAGGCGGAACCGGTTGGTCAGGCAATGCGCGGCCGCGTTCGATGGCTGCCCCCGGGTTGCGGCCCAGGAGGATATTGATGGCATTCTCCTGCTGCTGGATCCGGCGTTCCAGGTTGGGAATCGCGCCGGCCGCCAACTCCACCAATTGTTCGGCCTGCCGCTGGTCGGTGAGCGGGGCGGCCCCGCCGTCGACCAGGGTCCGGGTGAGGGCGAGCGAATCCTTCCGCAGGGCCAGGGTGCGGCGGGAGATCTCGAGTTCGAGATCCAACTCACGCAACTCGAAGTACGCCGCGGCAACGTTCGCAATCAGTCCATTGACCACCGCGCGGCGGCCCCACTCGGCGCCCAGCAGATTGGCGCGCGCGGCTTCGGTCAACCGCCGGTACTTGCCCCAGAAATCAACATCCCAAGCGCCGGAGAAGCCGATCTCGGGGACGTTCACCAGAGTCGCCTCGCCGCCTTTCGAACCGGGGGTGCGCGAGCCCGAAACCTGCACGCCGCCCATCAGGGTCGGGTACTGATAAGACCGGGCGATTATGACGGCCTCGCGCGCCTCGACGACGCGGGTGGCGGCAATCTTCAGGTCGAAGTTCTGTTCAAGCGCCGTGCGGATCAGCTTTTGTAGTTCCGCATCCTCGAACACCGACCACCACTTCGCGTTGCCGAGGGATTCAGCCGGCGCGGCGGCGCTGGCGGCATGGTCAGGATCGTGGTGTACCGCCGGCACGTCGACCTTTGGACGCCGGTAGTTCGGTCCCACCAGGCATCCCCATGTAAACAAAGCCGAAGCGGCCAGAAGGAGCGGAGCCAGTCGCGCCATCACGCATCCTCCCCGGGAAGCGCGGCCCGCTGCGGCGCGGCGTGCTTACCCTTGAACCTGAGAGAGAATGACTCGATCACGTCGAAGGTCATCGGGATCAGAAAGATCGCGATCGAAGTAGCCGCCAGCATACCGCCGATCACGACCGTGCCCAGGATGCGGCGTGAGGCGGCTCCCGCGCCCGAGGCAGTCCACAAAGGAATGCAGCCGAAGATGAAGGCGAGCGACGTCATCAGGATGGGCCGGAAGCGCAGCCGGGCTCCGACCAGAGCCGCTTCCGCCACGGTCTTGCCGCCCTTCTCGTATGCGGTCTTGGCGAATTCGACGATCAGGATGGCGTTCTTCGCCGAGAGTCCGATCAGCATGATCAGTCCGATCTGCGTGTACACGTCGTTCTCGAAGTTGCGTAAATAGAGCGCCATGTAACCGCCGAAGGCGGCGATCGGCACGCCGAGCAGCACGCTCAGCGGCAGAGACCAGCTTTCGTACAGCGCGGCCAGAATCAGGAAAACGAACAGGAGCGAGAGCCCGAAAATGGATGCGGCCGAGATCCCTTGCTCGGCCTTCTGCTCCTGGAACGACATGCCCAGGTAGTCGAAGCCCATTTCCCGGGGCATGGTTTCCGCGAAAACCGCTTCGAGCGCTTTCCGCGCCTGCCCGGAACTGAATCCGGGCGCGGCCAGGGCATTGACCTGCGCCGCCTGGTACTGGTTGTACCGCAGTATGAACTCGGGGCCTAGGATGGTCCTCGTGTTCACGACCGAACCAAGGGGGACCATGCCACCGCTGGCATCGGTGACGTAAAACTGCATGATGTCCTCGGGGCGACGGCGATACTCGCCTTCGGCGGCGACATAGACCTGCCACTGCCGGCCGAACAAGTTGAAGTAATTGACCATGTAACCGCCCATGAAGGACTGCATGGTGGTGTAGACATCGCCGAGACTGACGCCCTGCCGCACGACCTTCTCACGGTCCACGTCGCCGTAGATTTGCGGGATGGTCGGCAGGTAAGTTGTTGAAACGTTAGCCAATTCCGGCCGCTTCCGCGCCGCTGCCAGGAACTTGGCCAAGTTGGCGGTCAGGAATTCCTGATCGGCGCCGGAACGGTCCTCCAACACGAAGGAAACACCGCCGAAGGTTCCGATTCCAGGGATCGGGGGCGGTGGGAACGAAATCGCCACGCCGTCGGGGATCTTCGCCAGCCCTTGCATGACGCGGCGGCGGATGGCCTGGTATTGTTCCTCAGGCAGGCGGCGCTCATCCCACGGCTTCAGAGGCACGAAGAAGAAGCCGCTATAAGGGTTCGCGACCTGGCTGAGGATGTTGAAACCCATCACCGCTATGCAACCTTCCACTCCCGGCGTGCTCAGGATGAGGTCTTCAATTTTGGACGCCGTGGCGCTGGTGCGTTGTAGTGATGCCGCATCGGGCAACTGCAGCGTAGCCATTACGTAACCGTTATCCTCTTCGGGAAGGAAAGAGGCCGGCAGGTTCCGTCCGGTCAGAAGTACAGCCACCGTCACCAGCGCCAGGAACACGAAGCTGAATCCCGCCTTCCGCACCAGCACAGCCGAGAAGCCCACGTATCCGTCCCTGGTGCGCTGGAAGTTACGGTTGAACCAGCCGAAGAACCCGGCCAGAGGCCCGTGCGCTTTCTGGGGCTTCAGCAGGAGTGCGCCCAGCGCCGGGCTGAGCGAAAGCGCATTGAAAGCCGAAATGATCACCGAAATGGCGATCGTGACGGCGAATTGCTGGTACAGTCGTCCGGTGATCCCCGGGATGAACACAGTGGGGATAAAGACCGCAGCCAGGATCACTGCGATGGCGACCACCGGCCCGCTGACCTCGCGCATCGCCTGCAACGCGGCATCACGCGGCGCCATGCCCTCTTCCATGTGATGCTCGATAGCCTCCACCACGACGATGGCATCGTCCACCACCAGCCCAATGGCGAGCACCAGGCCGAATAACGACAGCGTATTGATGGAAAACCCGAGCAGCGGGAACACGATGAAGGTGCCCACCAGCGACACCGGAACCGCCAGCATGGGAATCAACGTGGCACGCCAACTCTGCAGGAACAGGTAGACGACCAGTACCACCAGCAATAACGCGATGAAAAGGGTCTCCACGATTTCCCGAATGCCGGAACGCACCGCACGGGTTGTATCGACAGCGATGCGATAATCCAGGTCCGCTGGGAAGCGCTTCTTCAGTTCATTCAGCCGGTTACGTACGGCGTCGGCCGCATCGACCGAGTTGGAGCCAGGCAACTGGTAAATCGCCATGTTGGCTGCCGGCCTCTTGTTGAACCGGCCCGCGCTCGCGTAAGACTGCGCGCCCAGTTCGATCCGCGCAACGTCCTTCAAACGCAGAATGGAACCATCCCGTGAAGCGCGAAGAAGGATGTCGCCGAACTCTTCGGGCGTTGTCAGCCGGCCCTTGGCGCGCACCGTATAGGTGAACTCCTGCCCCGGCGGAACCGGCTCGCCGCCGATTTGTCCGGCTGGATTCACAGTGCTCTGCGTCCGGATGGCGCTGACAATCTGCGGCACCGTGACACCGAGTTTGGCCATCTGGTCCGGCTTCACCCAAATGCGCATGGAGTACTGCCCGGCGCCGAACACCTGAACCCGGCCGACGCCCGGCATGCGCGCCAGCTCGTCCACCAGGTTTATGTAAGCGTAGTTGGCCAAGAACGAAGCATCGTAGGTGCCGTTGGGCGAATAGATCGCGACCAGCAACAGCGGCGATGCCAGCGATTTCTGCACGGTCAAACCCGCCGTGGTGACCTCGACCGGCAACTGGGGCTGCGCCAGCGCCGTGCGCAACTGCGTCAGAACCTGGTCGATGTTCGGATCCGTCGCCACGTCGAAGTTCACCGTAATGGCCGTGCTCCCGGCGTTCGAGTTGACCGAATACATGTAATTCATGTTGTCGACGCCGATGACCTGCTGCTCGATCGGCGTAGCGACGGACTGCACCAGGGTCTGGGCGTCCGCTCCGGGAAAGGTCGCGCGCACGTTGACCTCGGGCGGAATGATCTCGGGGAATTGCGCTATCGGAAGGCGCAGCATCGACACGATGCCCACGATGACCGTCAGGATGGAGATCACCATGGCTACGATAGGACGGTTAATGAAGAACTTCGCCATGTCAGTTCGCCTTGGGAACCACCGTCATACCTTGGGCGACCTTCGTGATGCCTTCCGTAATAACACGCTCTCCAGGGTGGAGACCTTTCTCGATAACCCAAAGCGTATCCGCGCGAGGCCCCAGGGTCACTTGCCGGATATTCACTTTGTTGTCGTCTCCGACCACCGCCACCTGGTATTGCCCCTGGACGTGCCCCACTGCGCGCTGCGGCACGAGCAACGCCGCGCGCCGGGTTTCCTTCACGGCACGCACGCGGCCGAACTGACCGGGACGCAAGATGTTGCCCGGGTTCGGGAAAGCGCCGACGATGCGGATGGTTCCGGTCTGCGCGTCCACCTGGCGGTCCGTAAAAACGATGCGGCCGCTATGCGGATACAGGCTGCCGTCCGCCAATACCAACTGGAGAGCGACCGAGCCCGCTTTACGGAGCCACCCGTCGCCACGTCCGGATTTGATGAGGCCCGCGACACCCAGGTACTCCTGCTCGCTGATGGGGAAGTACACCTTGATGGGATCGACCTTCGAAACCGTCGTCAGTACCGCGGACGGTCCTACAAGGTTGCCGATCTGCACGGCGGCAATCCCGGCGATGCCGTCCACCAAGGCGCGTACTTTAGTGAAGCCGAGGTTCAGCTCTGCGGTCTGGATCGCGGCTTCGGCGGTCTGGATGGCTGCCTTGGCGGTCTCGATGTTGGCTTCCGCCGTCTTCTCAGCCTGAATCTCCGTATCCAGCTGGCTCTGCGCGATGGCGCGCGCCTTTGCCAGCGGCGTGTCGCGCTTCACGTTGATCCGCGCCAGATCGAGCTGCGCCTTGGCCTGCGCGAGCTGCCCTTTGGCCTGCGCCAGCTGGCCTTTCGCCTGCGCCAGCGTCGCCTCGAAGGGACGCGGATCGATTTCGAACAGCACCTCCCCTTCGTGGACGAACGAACCTTCCCGGTAGTTCTGGCGGATCAGGTAGCCGGAAACCTGGGGCTGGATCTGCGCGTTCACATAACCGTCGAGCGTCGCCACCCATTCCCCGGTGACAGGCACATCCTGCTGGAGGACGGTGGTGACAAGGACTTCAGGCGGGGTTGGAGCGCCGGCCGGCCGCCCGGTGCTCCTGTGGCAACCTGCGAGCATGACCAAGATCGCAGGCGGCAACACGGCAAAAAAAGGCCAACAATGTCTCACTTGCATGATGGTCTTCTCTACCACTCGGTACTGAGTTCAGGTGGGCTCGCCGTTCCCGGTAGAACTCCTGGCGAGCCGCCTTTCGTTCAGTGTACTAACAGAGGGGACAACCCGCTATCACACCGTTCTCCCCGGCCTTTTCACAATTCAAGTTTGCAGTGCAGGATTTCTTCCCGTCCCTCGCGGTTGGCTTTAGCCAGCACCGTGCCGTCCGCCGCAAAGAGCACACAGCCGCCGTCGCATTTCTTGACCCAGGACACACCGGTGCGATTCGTGACCAGCATCGGCGCGCCGATACGCTGAGCGCGCTGGCCGAAAGCATCGAAAGGCGGAAGTGAAGCGCGATTGTTCGGATAGAAAACCACTTGCGGGTGCAATGCTGCAAGGCGCTGGACGCAGCGCGGAGCCTCGCCGTCGGCACAGATGAAGCAGCTTGCCACGACACCGTCAATCTTGAAAAGCTCGGGCCCGGTGCCCGGATCGTAGCGGGCCCATTCGTTGCGGTAGCCCTCGTCCTTTGCGTCCCGCCAGAGCCAGGTCTTGCGGTACCGGTAGAAGAATCCCTTGGGCCCGGTAAACACCTGCGTGATGTAGTAACGGCCGCGGCCGGTTTCCGACAGGCCGAAGCTGATGTAACAAGCCAGCCGCCGCGATAGCCGCGCCATACGTTGCGTACACTTGCCCGCCGGCACGGCCTCGGCAAGCTCCGCGAGGCGCGGCGTGTAGTCGCAAGCCGTGCCTTCGTGGAACATGATCCAGCGTGCGCCGCCGCGACGAGCCTCCTCGGCCAGCGCCTCCATTTTGTCGAGATTCTTGTCGACTTGTTCCGGTACGGAGTCGAATTGGATCAGCGCGATAGGGATCGAGCGTGCGGCATGGGCCGGAGCGGCCAGCATGCTCATGCCGGCCGCCTGCCGTAGGAAGGTTCTGCGATTGTCCGCCTGCATAGCCTTTACACCTCGCTGAAGTTCTCCCAGGTGACGCCGATGCGCGGGGCGGCGATCCCGATTTCCCGCAGGTAGTCGCCGTAGACCATCACCCAGTGCGAGTCCCGCACTTCGCTGAGCAGCTTCTTCCAGTTGCCTTGTATGCGCACGTCCTGCTGGGAGCGGCAGATCTCATAGAACGGATTGCCTTCGACCGTGCCTTTCATGCCCACCCAGCGGCCGGTGGCGTACTCGGGGTCGATGAACGAGACTTCCTGCCCGATAGGCATTTCCACCTTGGGCGCGGCGCCGTACTCGGATTCGTAGTGCGTCACCAGGCGCACAGGTTCATAGCGGGACGCGTTCATGCGGCGCGGCCCGGTGCAGTGCGCGCAGGTGACGACGCCGTTGTGCGGGAACGTCGAGTTGTGCAGGAAGACGGGCTTGCCGGAGATGTGGCGCAAGAGTATGCCAGCCGGCACGATGACGAAGTCCGACTCGCAGAATGCCAGCAATCCCTCGTCGTTCAGCAAGCCGAGGGTGAGGCACGCCGTGGTCTTTGACATCGGCATGATGGTGCCCATGCACTCGCCGATGGTGAAGGCCGTCGCACCGTGGTCCTGCATCAGGTCCTTGAACACACCGTAGAGGATGAAGGAGTTCACCACAAACGGGCGGTCGGTGGCCAGCGTGGTGCGCGGGATGCCGAGGTAGCGGTCCGTCCACTTTTCCGCGAGCGCCATTTTCGCGGGATCGTTCAACGCGCTCTTGACCCGTTTATCCATGTCGGCATAGTCGGTCTCGACGATGTCCAGCTTGTACCGCTCGCGCGCGACCTGCGGGGCGCGGCCGTCGTACTTGCCGCGCGCGCCGCCCAAGGCGACGATCCTGGAGCCGAGGAAGTTCTTCACCCCATAGAACGCGCGCAGCCGCCAGAGCAATTCCGCCTTGTCATCCACCACGACGTCATCCACCGACAGGCGCGGGGCATCGGCGGGATTCGCCGGCGGGGCCTGCGGGCGGTCGGTCTTGAGGTACCGCACACTCAGCGCCTCGTACCAGTAGTAGACCGGCCCGGAACTCTTCCGCAAGAAGATGATGGCGTGGCCGTTTTCGGGGATCAGCGCGCGCAGGGTGGCGCCCGAACCCGTCGCCGGGTAGACGATGGTTACGTCGGCGGCCGGGTTGCGCACCAGGGCGGCCTGTTCCGTCGTCAGTACCCTATCGACGGAGATCACCTCGAAGGGGAAGTCGGCTTTCGCGGCGACAGCCTTCAACTCCGCGCTAATGCGGGCCACTTCGGCCGCTGCGCTCTCCTCGGTCTGCACTCCGCCCCAGGACTTCCAGGAATCGGCCACCTTCTTCACCGGGGTGCGGTACATCAGCACGGCCTGCACTTTCAGCGGCTTGCCTGGGTTAAGGAACGGCCGGTCGGGGTCCCACAAATCGGCGGGCCAGGCGCGCGCGGCCGGCGCGGCCAGCGAAGCGGCCGGAACCAGGCCGGCTCCAGCGGCCAGGCTCATAAACTCTCTTCGGTTCGGACTCGGATGGTGACAGCACATAACTCCTCCGCGGACTATGATATCGTTCCGGCATGCGATTGTTTGGGCCCCTTCTGCTCCTGGCGGCAATCGCGACTGCGGTCCCCGCCGCGCCGCGACAAACCGCCACCATCGGCTCCGATTGGCGCTTCACCGTCGACATCCAAAAGCTCGGCGAAGCGGAACAGTGGTTCCGCGAGGATTTCGACCATTCCAAGTGGTCTAAGGTAACCGTGCCGAAGGCCTGGGATCTTTACGAAGAAGCCATGTGGGGCTTCGAGGGCATCGGCTGGTACGCGGTCCCCATACCCGGGGCCCTCGCCGCGCCCGGCAAGCTGCAGACGCTGCGCTTCGGACGCGTCATGTACCACACCAAGGCCTGGCTGGATGGGAAGCCGCTCGGTGAGAACATCGGCGGGTACTTGCCGTTCGAATTCGACATAACGGGAAGGCTGCGCCGCGACAAGCCCAGTACGCTGGTGCTGCGCGTCGACAACAAGCCGCGTCTGCAGTGGCTGCCGGCGGCCCGCAACATCGAGTGGATGCAGTACGGGGGCATCCTGGAGCCGGTTGTCATTGAAACTACCGGGCGCGTGTCCATCTCGGACATCACCGTCAACGCAGTCCCACAGGATGCCGGGGCGAGGGCGGATTGCAGTGTCGAGATCCGCTCCCGCGAAGCGGCGGAGAGGCAGGTCACACTGCGGATCGCGGTAGGAACCGTGGTCAAGTCCGCTGTGGTGAAGCTCACACCGGGGGCGACCGCGCGCGAGCGACTCGTGATCACACTTCCGCGCGCCCAGCGCTGGTCACCCGCGACGCCCTTTCTCTACACGCTACAAGCTTCGCTGGAGCACGGAGGCCAGACGGTGGACTCAACCAGCGCCCGCTTCGGCGTGCGGAAGATTGAGACACGCGGACGCGACATCCTGCTCAACGGCGAGCGGTTGTACCTGAAGGGCGTGAACCGCTACGACGAATACGGCCGCTATGGCGTCAACGCGCCGCGGCAACTGGTGCTCGAAGATCTCAAGCGCATGAAGAGCGCCGGTGTGAACTTCGTGCGCGTGCATTTCCCGCAATCGCCGGAGCTGATTTCGCTGTACGACGAGATGGGTTTCCTCATGATGGAGGAGGTCACCATCAACTGGTGGGGCAACGGTTTCTCAGGGAAGGGCGAAGAGGTGCAGCGGGCGGACATCCTTGACTTCGCCGTCCCCTTCCTGGAGCGCATGGTGCGCCGGGATAAGAACCACCCGGCGGTGGTGTTCTGGAGCATGTGCAACGAGTCGACGACGGATAACGAAGTCGGCATACACGTCATGCGCACGCTGATCCGCCGCGCCCGTGAGTTGGACCCGACGCGTCCGGTCACATTCGTTCTCGCCACGCGCGAATCGAAAGGGCACCTTG
>Ga0116191_1000340_pt1 | contig 43985 bp, 39 predicted proteins | sample AD_UKC111_MetaG_FD_89897 | JGI IMG/M metagenome (GOLD analysis project Ga0116191, IMG submission 89897) | Active sludge microbial communities of municipal wastewater-treating anaerobic digesters from Hong Kong - AD_UKC111_MetaG | ecosystem: Engineered > Bioreactor > Anaerobic > Digestate... | reverse complement strand
GGATCCCTGAAAATGCTGTATAATAAAGGAAATCATGCGAAATTTAAGTGCGTTCAACCACAACCATCACCCCTCCAGGATGAAAATGGTGGCAAAATTCATCAGACGTGGAATTTCGGTGAATACTCAATTTCCATTGTTGATTCTGTGGGACGAACAGAAATGTAGATTACCGAATTGGGTGCGTATTTGTGTGTATTACTGATCAGGTTTGCAAATACTTGCGCCAACCTGCGTGCATCACCCTGTATAGGTTGAAGACTTTCAGGAATGTCAAGATTGATGATTTGATCAGGATTGGCAATGGAGGATCGTTTGACTTCATCGCGAATCAATGAATCAAGACGCAGCATTTGAAAATCAAAGCGCATTTTTCCGCTCTGCAACCGCGAGGAATCGAGCAGATTATCGATCAATTCTGTCAGGTTATTGGTCTCACGTTCGATGATCTCCAGGAAATCACGTTGTGTATTGATATCCCAATGAGCATCTTCCCTTAAAAGGGTGGTGGTATATCCTTTGATGAATCCGAGCGGGTTACGCAGCTCGTGAGAGATGGTGTTGATAAAATCTCCCTGAAGGCGGGTGATATCACGTTGTGTCTGGAGTACATTTGAAAAATCTTCCAGACATTTTTGTTGAACGATGGAGGCAATCTGATTGGCAAAGAACTCTGCAAACTTAATACTTTCCGGTGTATATTCAGGTCCACCAAAGCGGATGAAGATCAATGCTCCGGTGAGGTTGTCATAAATTGATAATGGCAGACCTAACGTGTAGGGCATCTGCAAACGGTCGTTGATATCCATTGATTGCGGAATATCGAGGATCATTCGTTTTTCGGTAATGACCTTATTGGCAATGGACTCGCCCCACGATATGTCGGCTCCGTTAGATTTTCCACGTCCTGTTGCCCGGGCATAGAGAACATCAACCCGGTTGGTTTCAATTTCCGTAAAGTAGATCACGATATTATCAAATATGAAGTATGGCCGAGTGAATTGGATGATTTTGTCTAACTTATCTTTCCAATTCTCGGCCTGCGCTGCCAGATTGGAAATCGTGAGCAGCGTTTCCTGTGCAATCCCCCGGGAAAATTCAATGTTATCCATATGTGAACATTATACATTAATCCATTTTGGAGACGATAGGAAGATGGAATTCAAAACGACTACCCATGCCAGGTTGCGAAACAGCGGAAATGCTGGAATCGTGTGCTTCAAGGATGCGGCTAACAAGAGCCAATCCAATTCCAGTACCGCCAAATTTTCGTTTGGAGGACCCATCCAATTGATGGAATGGTTCATATATCTCATTGATCTGCGATGGATCGAAGCCGACGCCGTTGTCTTCAACGGATATGACGGCCTCATTGGAATCCCTTTCAATTGCTAAAATGACATGGCCTCCATTTTTTGAGTATTTTATTGCGTTATCCAATAATTGATTGATCACCCACACGATACGGTCTTCGTCTGCAGAAATTTCGATATCTTCTTCAGGATAAACAAGGTCAAGAGAGATATCTTTGATCTTCGCAGAGGAACGATAAATCTGGATACTTTTTTCCGCCAGGCGCTTGATGTTCAGGATGGATTTATTGATCTGCAAAGACCCAAACTCGGCAGCGGAAAACATGATGAGGTCATTTATCAAGCGGTTCAAACGTTCAGTGGAATGCTGCATGATCTGCATGCCTTCCTTTACCTCATCCGTAAGAGCATAATCATCCCCTGTCAGGAACAGGTCTATGTACCCTTGTATGTGGGTAAGAGGGGTGCGCAATTCATGTGAGACATTGGCGATGAAGTTGGATTTTAACTCATTTAATTCTGAGAGTTTTTTATACGCAATTTCAAGCTCAGCAGTGCGCTGCTGAACCCGATATTCAAGGTTCTTGTTTGCGTCTTGAAGTGCCCCCTGAAGTTTCAATATTTGCCGGGTGATTGCCTGATCAAGGTTTTCGCGAGAAATGAATCCCATATCGACCAGCAATTGACCAATTGGTACGGCATTACCCGCGGCGCGCTCAAGTTTTTGACGTTCGAGAGCAAGTTCCAATTGATCGGGCCGAAGCAAGTTTTCACTGATCAGGGCTTCACCCAAACGCGGAACGAGGATTTCTGGTGTCAGCGGCATTCACACCTCCTCAGTAAAACCTCAATTACGATTGCATACAGACATTGTACACTGCAAAGAATTAGCCTATAACAAGATGCTGCAATATCATTTTGCTAGCAGCGTGTTGATCAGGGAATCCAATTCTTCTTCAGAATAGTAATGAATGGTGAGTGATCCACCTTTGTCGCCGTAACGCAGGCTAACTTTAGTTCCCAACCTTTCGCTCAAGCGGTCTTCGATTTCCTTGACGTGGGGATCCGAGAGTTTTTCAGGGAGTGAAGGCGGTTTGATCCCTGTGAGCTTTCGCACCAATTCTTCTGTCTGGCGCACATTTAACTCGTTCTTGATAATTGAGTGAAGCGCAGCCAATTGTGACGCTTCAGTAGGCAGTCCAAGGAGGGCACGTGCGTGACCTTCGGTGATGGACTGCAACATGAGTGCTTCCTGAACCTGCGAGGGAAGTTTGAGCAAGCGCAGCGAGTTTGTCACCGCAACACGGCTTTTTCCAACCCTGACAGCAATTTCGTCGTGAGAGAGATTGAATTCTTCGGCCAACTGGCGGTAGGCAGCAGCGGTTTCCAGCGGAGAGAGGTCGGCGCGTTGAACGTTTTCGATCAATGCAAGTTCCAGGCGTTCTTGATCGGTGACTGTGCGAATGATGACGGGGACTTTCTCCAAACCTGCAATCTTGGCAGCCCGCAGTCTGCGTTCACCGGCGATTAATGTGTACATTCCGGTGATTGAATCATGGGTGACAATGAGAGGTTGCAAGATACCATGTTCCTTAATCGATGCAGCCAATTCAGAGAGATTCTCTTCTGACATGATCTCACGCGGCTGGCGGGGGTTGGGTACGATCATCGTGATCGGAGCGTAAGTATCAGCAGAGGCAGGTGCGCTGGTAAACCCGCCGGGTATTAATGCTTCCAATCCTTTTCCTAAGCCAGATTTTTGTGCCATTTATCCTGCCTATTCACTAACTGCTGATGAAATTGTACCGTCTTGTGCCAGAATTTCTCGGGTCAGTGCTGCATAAGATTTTGCAGCAAATGCCTCGGGTGCGTAGGTCGAGATCGGCATCCCATAAGAAGGGGCTTCGGCAAGGCGTACCGATCGCGGTATCACGGTTTCGAAGACAAGGCTGGGAAAGAATTTCTTTACTTCCTTGACGACATCCGACGAGAGGTTGGTGCGGCTGTCAAACATGGTTAGAACGACGCCACGTATCTTCAACTCCGGATAAAGGGATGTGCGGATGCCGTTAAGAGTTTGAGTTAATTGACTGATCCCTTCCAATGCCAGGTACTCGCATTGTACCGGAATCAATACACCGCTGCGCGCGGCGACCAATCCGTTTACGGTAAGCAGACTGAGAGAGGGAGGACAATCAATGAGTATGTAATCGAAACGATTGAGGATGGGCTGAAGAGCCTCACGCATCCGGTATTCACGCTTCTCCACGTTGATCAATTCAACCTCTGCACCTGCCAAAGCCGGCGAAGAAGGGAGAAGCGAAATCTTAAATTTTGGATTGTGAAGGATATTGGGGGTAATCGGTTCTGAACCGATGAGCACTTCATATGTGCCGCGGCTGACCGAGTATTTGTCGATGCCAAGCGACGAGGTGGCATTGGCCTGAGGGTCCAGATCGATCAGCAATACACGCTGTCCGAAGGCTGCCAGGTAAGCACTCAGGTTTATGGCGGTGGTTGTTTTCCCGACTCCACCTTTTTGGTTTACGAGGGTATAAATGCGTGTCATTTTACCGGATGCTCGACAATTTCAGTCTGCAGGGCTTGAACTTCTGAAAAAGTTGGTACACCCAAAATGCCTTTGCGGGTGACAGAGTTGGCTGCTACAAGGGTAGCAAAACGGGCTGATTCCCATGGATCCTGGGTTTGTTTTAATTTAATGAAGAATGATGAAGCAAATACATCTCCGGCACCAACAGGATCAACTTCGTTTTCCTGTGGAGGACGAAAATGGCGGACGTCTCCGTTCCAATATACGCGGCAGCCTTCAGCGCCTTCGGTAACCACCAGAATCGATACCAGGGAAGCGAACTCTGCAACCACATCTTCATTTCCACGCACATCTTCGATGCTCATTACCGTTGCCTGTGCGTATGGCAGCACCTGGTTTGCTTCGGGCCAGTCACGGTAAGTAACGATGTGATCACCATCCCAACCGCGCAACCAGCCCTGGGGGGTGATATCAACCTGTGAATTGGGGAAGCATTTAACCATTTCAGGTCCAATCTCGTTGGCAAGAGGACCAAGATGAACGATGGGCGTGTGACGCCAGGCAAGCGGAACATCATCGAAGGTGAGTTTTTCCGCCACGTGGTGAATGTGCTGGATGCGTCCGGAAGGAGTATAGGTGTTCTTAAAGGTCGAGGTAAAGCTGGATGGTTTTCGTATCACCTGAATGCCTTCAAGTTCAGGAAGATAAAGATCAGGGGCGCAAGAAGTGACGATACCAATAGTCAATCCGAACGCTCTGGCAGTCAATGCTGCATATGATGCGGTACCGCCTAAAACCAATCCATCTTCGGTGATGTCCTGTGTGATATGACCAATGATCAAATAATCCACAGGTTCGATAGTAGAAAGGGTCTGCATTGATAAAAAATACCAATCTAAGGGTGGGATTCGAAATTATCGTCCAATAATGGTTGATAATCTTCTTTAGCAACCGGAGCTTCTTTACGCATACCCGCCACAGGAGTCGCACAGTATGGGCAGAGGTTCCAGGGTAACTCGATTACTTTCCCGCAGTGCTCGCATGTCTTTTTCAAGCGCGTGTGGCAGCTGGGGCAGGCGATCCATTCACGGTCAATCCGGCGGCTGCAGCCGGGGCAAATGGCCGCATCTTCAATGGATTGCAGTAACGCTTCCTCTTCGAGAGAATGCTGGTAATCTTCTTCGAGGGTTTTTGCAGGGCGCAGGATGAGATAAACCAGTACCCCGGGCAGAAAGAGCAGGGTTACGATTACCACAGCAAGGATGCGCAGGAAGCGGTCTTTGGTGCGTTTGCGAATATCGCGCAGCGTCCAAAAGATGAGGCTCAACCATAAGGCCGCCAGGAAGGCAGCCGAAAAACCGGTAGCAAAAAGGGTAAGTTGCTTGAGAAATGTAGGGTCGAGGGTCATTTAGCGCTCCATTGCAAAATTATAGCATGGATGACCCGTGTTGGATGTCTGAAAGAGTGTACTTGCAGGAAATTTCAAGCTGATATATAAAAATACAGTCAGGGAGGATCAATATGAGAGAATCTAAAGCTACTTACCGCATTACCGACCTGGAAGAAAATGAACGCCCCCGTGAGCGACTGGCGAATCACGGACCAGAGCATTTACGCAAAGCAGAGCTGATTGCCATCCTATTGCGGGTTGGGGTGGAAGGTGAAAACTCGGTGCAGATGGGAGAGCGCATCCTGCAGGAATTAGGCGGGCTGAGCGGAATGCAGAAGGCAAGCTTTGCTGAAATGTGCAACATCCGCGGATTGGGGCCGGCCAAAGCGGCGCAACTGAAAGCAGCGATTGAGCTTGGCCGGCGGTTGAACCTTGAGAATCACGAATTGAGCGGCGCGATCAGTTCTCCAGGAGACGCGGCGGAACTGGTGCGCTACGAAATGCAAGGATTGGTACAGGAACAATTGTGGGTGATCTTGCTCGATACCCGCAACCGCAAGATCTTTATTGAAAAGGTGTACGTGGGTTCGTTGAACTCCTCGATGGTGCGGGTGGGAGAATTGTTCAGGGGGGCGATCCAGAGGAGCGCAGCATCGGTGATATTAGTCCACAACCATCCGAGCGGCGACCCGACCCCCAGCCCGGAGGATGTAACGCTGACACGCATGGCGGTGCAGGCAGGCAAGTTGATGGATATCGAGGTGCTGGATCACCTGGTGATCGGACAGGGGACTTTTGTATCGATGAAGGAAAAGGGATTGGGATTCAGCCAGTAGAAATGTTGCGCGTAGATAATGGTATTGCGAGATTCGTTGACAAATTCTTCAGGATATAGTAAGATATCGTCCGTTGGCGAGGTAGCTCAATGGTGGAGCAGTGGACTCATAAGCCATTGGATGTGGGTTCAAATCCCACCCTCGCCACTATTTTATTTAAAAGATTGGACGTGGGTTTACTGACTTCGTCAGTACTATGCAAATCCCACCCTCGCCACTCTTTTATTTAAAAGATTGGATGTGGGTTTACCGATAAAGCTGGCACTTTGAAAATCACCACCTTCGCCACTTTTTATTATAAAAGAGTGGATGGGAGTTTAATGACTTCGTCGATAATTTCGACGTGTATTTTAAATTACTTTTCGAAAATGATCTATCGCGGATAGTCTCCCTGTAAAAAAGAGAGACTAGCAAGGTTAATCGCACTAGATATTCGGTATGTATCTCATTGTAAAAACTTCGGATAGAATTATCTTATTTCCCAGAAATACTTTATTTTTAATCAATAAATATAATTATCAATTCTCAATCTACTTTTCAATTAACTGCAATTTAACTTGATATTTTAGAGTAGATATCTATAATGATCGATATCGGGAATGATTAGCATAATAAACTCCATACAAATGCGGGTTGTTTTTCGAAAACTCATTAATTAGTGGTGTTGCATGGGTCTATTTAAGGACAGAAATAAAAAACGATCAGGTGATGGAGTTAATCAATTTGGGAATAACTCCATTCGAAATGAGATTTGTGCCTATTGTGGAGGAAAGGTACGGCTGAATGGGGACTCTCTCTCCCGTAACATACCCATTCAGATTTGTCCAATCTGTAAAGGAACGGGTAAAGTATCTGGTCTAAATCCCTATTTTACACGTGACGGTTATCTTTCCATTCAAATTGCGGACGCATTAAGATTAGTCCACGGACCTGTGAAGGAGATCTACCTTCTCGATATTGGTAACAACGATCTGATTAATGTGGAATTGTTTTTTGAGGATGGAAAACACTTTAAGCTTGGTGGGTTTGCAGTAGGGTATTCAGGAACTCGCCCTGAACTGTTTGCAAGACTAGTAAGAAATGCAGGTTTTTACATTACTGAAGACGAATACGTAATAATGCATAATCCAGGCTATTATTTCAAGCAGAATCCAAATAGCGAATTTATCCTGGATGCAGGATTACTGTGGCAAGCGAAATGCGATGGGATTGTTCGAACTTATGCAGAAGCTGTAGAATACTGCACGCACCTAACCCTTGCGAATTTACATCATTGGCGGTTGCCAACGCTCAAAGAATACCAGCGGTTGGGTTGGCAAATGGAATCAGACTTTAACGATTTCTGGACTGCGACATTCGAACCTGATCAAGCTGACAATATCGCTTATATTAATGACGGAACAACGATGTTCCTTACAAATAAGTATTATGTTAGGGCGGTCCATGAGGTTAGTTTACCTCTGACCTGGATTTTGGACTTAGTAAGGTCAGAATCCTCTGTACAGACTCAGGCTCCTGAGACCCCCTCACTTGAAACACCGGTTCCACGACCAGAACGAGTAAATGAGGAGTTGATTGAACCTCAAAAGCCACTAGTTTCGGAAAGCCATTCCGTAATAAACCCGCCATCAGTAAGAATTCAGGAAGACCAAGTCAGACCAACCACCCCAATCAATATTGAAACTCCAAATACAACGAATACCTTACAAATAGATCGTGCTCATCCAGAGACTCAAGGACCTGAGATCCAAACTATCACTTCTCAAGAAACGGTTCAACTAAAAGATAAACCAGCTAAGAAGAATCAGAACGAATTATCTGGATTAGGAAAAGTCTTGTCAATCTTAATCACACTAATTTTGACGATTATTCTTACATTGGTTTTAATGCCTTCGCTGCCATCATTTTTTAGTGGAAACCAGGGAGATATTGTGGATATTGCGGGTAATCTGGGGAGTATCACCGGTATGATTTGCGGACTCAGCACTCTAATAGGCCCCATTACCTATGGAATCATGAAAGCCATTTTTCCAAAGAAAACGAAAAACTCTGAAATGGGAATGAAGGTTGCAGAGACAGATATTGCGTTAATTTCTCCTCCGCCATTAGTAAAGGAAAAATCATTTAAAAAAGGTGGCGGAATTAGAACATTAGCGCTAATTTTGATAATGTGCATTATGTTATTTGCAATAATTGTTGCTGTGAGTCGTTTTTTTGCTGTAGATACGTCTACGGGATTCCCATCGAGGAGCGTAGCTTCCGGAAATTCTGGGGAGGTTATTAGCGGTTGTGTTTCTGCTTCTTCATTACGAATTAGAACAGGTCCGGGGACAGATTTTTCAGTGGTAAAGGGAATATCTCAAGGTGAGTGTCTGACTTTTGATGGTCGAGATGTTTCAAATGAGTGGCTCAGGCTTTCTGGTGAAGATTCATTTGACAGCAGTCAACGTCTATGGGTTTCGGCAAAATATATTGTTCTGAAGGAAGATATCTCAATTTTACCTGTAGTGACAGCACCTTGATCCTCAATCAATAATTTCGCCATATAACGAAAATGAATTTTGGATTAAGGGATGTTCAATCTTTGAAAATAAATTCGAAAAAAGATTGACAAAAATCGTAGGAACAACAAAATTAATTTGTTACAGTTAGACCGATTTCCTTTAGTAAGCGGGATGATTTAATTTTACTTTCAATAAAATGGATTTATTGATTGGGAGAAGATGAATAACGGAAATTTAGAACTAATAAAAAAGAATTCCTTTTTATGTCGTACATCCTCATAAACTAGCACATACGTAATCACTTATTAGATACTTAGAGGTAGGATTGAGATTGAACAAATAGCTGCACAATGATGTTAGTTGATTATTGCATCCATCATGGACATTGGTTAAGCATCCTTTGGAAAAAATATTTTTCACACTAAATTTTTAGATAATTTTTTTGATTCTCTGTGATTGATCTTTGTTGACGAGTAAAATCTGAATAAATTGAGCCGCGGGAAAGCCGAAAAGTGGATCTGTGAACTCATATGCCAAGGGCGGTGGATTTCCTGACGAAGTCAGGAATTGGCACGATCGCTCGCAAATACTCTTCGAGTACGATGTCCCACCCTCGCCACTTTATTATTTAAATGATTGAATGTGGGTTCCCTGACTACATCAAGACTCCCTATGGTTGCAAATACTCTACGTGTACGATGTCTCACTATTATGCTTGTGATACCCCAGGTTTGAGCTCTGCACGTTTTTTTCTGGTGAGGATGTTTATCCCCCAGTAATAGAAATATGCACACACATTGAAAACCGCGATTAAAAGTGCCGTATCAACACCGCTAATCACTCGGGGGAAAGAGGTGTCAGTGCCGTCGAATCCATTGAAAACGATAAGGTTGAGGTTGCTGATCAGCAGTACTGTTAACATGGTAGGCAGGTATTTTTTGTTCAGCCAGCAGAGGATTACCGCGAGGATCATCCCGATGAACAGGTGGTTTTCATGTACGTTGGTGTTCAGGGTGAAATATCCCCAATATCCCAGGAGAGAAAACAAGACCAGGTTCTCAAAATTCTTTTGCCTGGTGAAGAAAATGACGATGATGACCAGAAATACCGCAAAAAAGACGAGCTGTGAGATGATTCCAACCTGCTCGGTGGCGCCCCGTATGATTGTGGATTGACCGTTGATCAGTGGGCCGTACAGGTCAGGAGCGAATACATGCAAAAAATGACCGATGATCCAGTCCAGGTTCAGCGCATTGGCACTCAGGTATCCCTGGTGGGTACCAATGTAAAAGGAATTGACCAGGATCTCTTTGACGCCAAAAATGGCAAAGACAGGCACAATGATGATGAAAAATGGAAGCAAAATCCCTAACAGAATCTTTCGGAGGTTGATCTGTCTCCAATCTCTGATGCTGTTGATCTCCAGAATGTAGAGGGCGAGGAACGGGGCAATGATCAATGGCTGGTACTTGATGAGGCAGGCGGCTGAAAATGCACAGGTAAAAGCAACATACTTGCGTTCCTTGAGCGCCCACAAGGCCAGGACAAGGAATGGGGCAAAATAGATATCCACATGTCCCAGGACGACACTGTTATAGATCAGTGCCAGATGCAGCAGCATGGTGAGGATGAAGTTGCGCGTCCAAAGCCAGAAGATGATGGAGGTCAGAACGAGGAATAGCGCAATTGAGAACTTGATGGCGGTGTAAAGCCAGATTCCAAGGAAATTCGCAACCTTGATCACGCCAAACAAAATAACCGAAGCCAGGGGTGGATAGTCAGCGATGATTTTATAACCCGCGACGATGCCGTTATCGTTGACAGCGTTCGCCCAACGTGCCATGTTATCCATGTTGCCGGTGCCTGGTGAAGGCACAAAGAAGAGGGTTACTAATAGCACCCCTAGCAGCAGGAATATCATTTGAGTGGTATTAAGTTTGTTTTCCATTGTATTACCCTGATGTCTCTATAGATTTATTGCTATTAATGGCAAAACGCATATGATCGAGTTGATCCCAAACGTCTTTTTTTGCCTGCGGCTCTATTATATATGCTCGGGCTGAACTATGTATTCTGGATTTGCTCTTCTCTTTGGGCAGACTGGGGTTCACCAGTACCAATCTACGCTTTTTCACTGTTGTATGAAGTCATTTGATCAACAGACATCGAAACTTGAAAAAACATATACATTACCAGGCCTAGGGTAATTATGGAGTTGGTCACTTTTTACCCAATGCTGCAGGTCCTTTGACTCAAATATGATCATTTTTCGACTATTCATCAAGTATGAGGCTTAGCTCTCGAAAATCAATACTACTCTATTCAATTCCTACTCTATTCCTACTTCTTCTATTCCTCATTTGAACAGAAAATGGTCATTTTCATATGAATCATGCAATCGTCGTAGGGGTAATATTACTGGATTGCGCGATTGGCGCGTTTGAATAATCTGTATCTTTCTTCGCCAGACCTATTGCAGAATGAGAACCGGGCGAGTTAGTTCAACAGACTAGGGCGTCCAACCTGGTGTCTCGCAGGTGTTTACATCTCCCGACTGTATACCATCTTTCAGTGCCGATAGACGCTGAGCAGATGATCCATGGGTCCAGGTCTCAGGAGAAACATAACCTTGCGTTTGACGCTGAATCCGGTCGTCTCCCACCGTTGCAGCCGCATCCAGACTTTGAGCTATTTCCTCGTCCGTCACCTGACTCAGGTATCCAGTTTCAACGGCATGGTATACCCAAATACCAGCCAGGCAGTCAGCCTGGAGTTCTGTATAAACGGACATGCTCTGGGGACCTCTACTTGAATAACTGCTCGATGTGTTCAATAATCCGAGGAGGTCCTGGATGTGATGGCCATACTCATGAGCCAATATGTATGCTTCGGCGAAGGGTCCACCTTCAGCACCGTAACGTGTCTGTAGTTCATCAAAAAAGGCAAGGTCCAGGTACACACTTTGATCGCTAGGGCAATAGAATGGTCCCATCGCGCCATATGCGTATCCACAAGCTGCCTGTGTCGAACCCGAGTAGAGTATGGTTTGAGATGGAATGTACTCGTATCCCTGATTAGCAAATTCATCAGACCAATAAGTCTGAATGCTATTGACATAACCTACGATGGCGCAATCCTCACGTGCATTCGCATCTGCTCCGGTCTGGCATTCCGAAGCCAGATTGCTGATATCACCTTCGCTTAAGTCTGATGCAGAGGGCACAATTCCTGTCATATTCGTCAGATCGCCGGGATTTACACCTAAAAGTAGTGCAACGATGATGATGATAATGCCAAGGCCTCCACCACCAACAGCAATCGTCCTACCTGTACTCCTCCCGCGCCGGTCTTGAACCTGAGAAGGATCCAATCGCGATTTTTCATTAAAAGGCATAGTCATTTCCTCCTATGCAAAATCTAACTCCAGTGAACTCATTATGTATTTATCAATTATGGTCATTTACTAAGAATTGTCATCCTTTCTCATTGTACAATCTTTTGATCACGTGTAAATAGATTTTTTTTACCGTCTTCACAGTAGTACTAGTGCATAAAAAAAGGCTTGGTGTTTCATGGATTTGGGTGAGAAATCAGGAATCGTTGGACTCTGGCTCCAAATGGCAAATCGACACTGGAAACCAGCGGAGTGATGGGCAGAATACCTTGTTTGTATTTTCAAACAATAATATTACCAATTTTTACGGAGAAGCCAATATTCAAACTGTATACTTATCCAATAGTAATTAAGTCAATTATTTCATAGGAGGATATTTAGGATGAAAAAGGCTTTTTCTATTTTTCTTGTTTTGTTTCTGGTGCTGGGTATGACCTTCTCGCAGGCATCGGCAGCGAGCACAAAAGGTGTCATCGGCGTAAACATTCTTTTTAACACCGACATTACCGATGATGCCCTCGCTCAATTAGCAGCCTACGGTAAGGTCAGAGATGTCGTCTATGAAATCGATGCTGTAACGATGCAGATCAAGAAATCAGACCTGGCAGCCATCACGGCGCTGCCCTTTGTAGCTGCTGCGAGCCCTGATCAGGAACGCAAGGGAAGCCCGGTTGACACCGTTTCGGTTTCAGATTTTTCGGACGGGGTCAGCACGTGGGATCTTGATTCCATCAATGTCACCGATCCCCTGTCTGGAACGCGGACAGCGGAATACGATGGAACCGGTGTTTACGTTGCCGTTCTCGATACGGGCCTGGTGGATTCCTGGCGCCAATACTTCCCGGAAGAACGCATTGCTGAAGAATTCGGTATTGCCTTTGGCGGAGGCGGCGGCGAGGTGGGATCCGTTTCAAGCCAGCCTAATAAATGGGAACATGATCAAGATTCACACGGTACACATGTGACCTCAACCATCCTTGGCTATCAAATGGGAGCCCGGAAGATCAATGGCGTTGCTCCTCTAGCTACCGTAATTCCCGTAAAAGTTCTCAACCAGAACGGTTCGGGTTGGTCATCCGTTGTCGCTCGCGGAATTGTTTATGTAGCTGATCTCAAGCTGAACGAACTCGCCGGGTATCCTGTGGTAATCAATATGAGCCTTGGCGGACCTGGATTGGATCCCATCGAAAAAGCAGCGATCGATTATGCTATCGAAGCCGGAGTGATCATTGTTGCTTCCGCTGGTAATTCAGGTACTGCAGGAATGGGATACCCTGGTGCATACGAACCAGTCATTTCAGTCGCTGCATCCGGTTGGGTAGGTGAATGGACGGTCAACGGTTGGTGGTTGTATGGAGATGTTCCTGATCCCACAAATGCTGAAGATTTCTACATCACTGATTTCTCTAGCCGTGCGTTGGAGGGACAGGATCTGGATGTTGCTGCTCCCGGTTCATGGATCGTCGGTCCGTATCAGACGAATAGCGGTCAGATTAATTACTATTACCTGGGCGGCACAAGCATGGCCAGTCCGCATGTAGCAGGGATCGTTGCCCTGATGGCCCAAAAGGATCCGGGATTGACAGCTGCGGAAGCAGAATCCGCTCTCGAAAGCTCAGCGATTCCTCTCGGGGCAGGATGCCGGGATATTGTTGATCCAAATGCAGGAGCGGTATCCATCTGCTGGGGTGATGATGCCACTGGAGCCGGTCTTGCCACCGCGGATGCTGCTATAGCTGCGGTTCCATAACCATCAAAATTGTATTATATAGCCCGCTGCAGTTGCAGCGGGCTATTTGTATCCCATGATTAATCAATCATAACTAATTAATGAATCAGGATCCCCATACCAGTTTTCGTGCGAGGTTAAAATCCTTTCGATTCACATACACTGAATAGAGGAAAATTGGCTGGGATGCCCCTTTGTATAGGGCGATATTTGCTTGAGCATAAGAATATGTATCCAGGCCAGAACCAATGCTTCCGCGAGTTCGTGTGGTTCTTAGTTCATACTTAATATGGTTTTTCTTGAGAATTGTCGTAATCCTGGTAATCTCTTCAGATGAAGTGTCAACAGCAAGTTTTTTGTTGAAGAACGTAAACAATTAGTCACTCCTGTTCTGTAAAAACGATATCAAATTCTATTAGATGAGTCAACGGGATCTCTTCACACTAATGAGTCTACGAATTTCCACAATGCAAGAATCAGGAATGTGATCATTTTCATTCCCGTTCAGTATATATTCATAATTCGGGTGTAATGTTTTTAATTGGGTGCATATTTTGCTATACTCTTAATCAAGCAGAAAAGAGGAGCGTATGTTTAATAAATATGATCACATCAAGGACAAGGTTGAAACATTTGTCGATCTGACAGGTAACTTAATCATCTGTGATCCCTCAACTGATATTCACTGGGAGAATTATGAATCACTGCCACTCAAAGACAGCTTATCCGATTTACTGGCGTATCAGCTCACAAATGGCCTGGGTTGGATAAATCCGGAAGAAATCGGCGAAAAACCTGGCTCTCTACTATTGGGCTGGGATGTCCAGCGCGGTGATCTAGGAGAATACATCGCCTGTTATGATGTTTTTCGAATGCCAGACTATCAAATTAACACTGCACTAAGGGATTTACAGGCCGGAAAGCCCCTGAAATTTCACCGAATTGTTTGATTTCTTTATCATTCAGAAAGTGATCATTATTGGTGGCCTACAATATCGTTTTCAATATGGGGTAAGTCGGAAAAACCAGTTTTAAAAAATCTTTTGGTTTATACGATTTGCGATCAGGATTTTAAAAAATAATCTCCAACCGACAAAGACTCATTACAGGTAATATCTTGTCGGTAGAATGGTTCAGAATGCTGTAAAAAATCATGAATTGAAAGGATACAATTGGCCGATTTTGATACATAATCATATATATACATCTATATATGGCCAAAAAAAGGAAAAAGCTTGATGCATTTGATTTTTCAGTTATAAGCAACCCCGACAAATTACGGGCTGAATACTTATCTGACCCTAGATACTAGAAAGGATGATTGAGATGAAAAAAGCTTATTTTGTTTTGCTGATGATCGTTTTCCTGACTGGTTGCGGAGCAGAACCCACAGCGGCTCCAGTAAAAGATGTCGGAGAACCAGAAGTATCCTCCACGATGATAGAAATCCCTGCAGGTGAATTTCTGATGGGATGCGATCCAAATCATGGGGGTGGATTTTCATGCCTCGACGACGAGCTCCCGCAACATACGGTAAACCTGGATCGTTTCTACATTGACAAATATGAAGTTACCAACGCTCAATATGCAGCATGTGTGAAAGATGGCGTATGCGAACCCCCGAGTAACTTTGCATCGAATATGCGTACTTCTTATTACGACAACCCTGAATTTGCCCAATATCCTGTGGTATATGTTGCGTGGGATGATGCACAAAAATACTGTGAATGGGCAGGAAAACGGCTGCCTACCGAAGCGGAATGGGAGAAAGCTGCAAGCAACAGAGACGCCGGTGCGTTCCCTTGGGGAGATGCAAGTCCCACCTGTGAAATGACAAATTTCTATGATGCTGCTGCGGCCAACCACTGCGTAGGAGATACCAGTGCAGTGGGTAGCTATCCAGATAATGTCAGCCAGTACGGAGTGATGGATATGGCAGGGAATGTATGGGAATGGGTGAACGACTGGTATGCAGAAGGATATTATGCTGAGTCTCCTGCTGAAAATCCTGCGGGGCCATCAGGCAGCAATAACAAGGTCGTCCGCGGTGGTGGTTGGGCATCCAACGCTTCCTTCCTACGAGTTTTCTACCGCACCTACGATCTCAATTTCAATAGCAGCGAAGATCTGGGGTTTCGTTGTGCGTCTGATACAGGCAGTGAATAATTAAGAGGTGTTTTAATTCAATAAGCGAGTAAATCTCATTTAGTAAACATAGAATCACTGCAGTGTATCTACTGATGCTTGACTTATAAAATGGCGAGTTGTAACATATTTTTATCACGCCGCAATTCAATTGAAGAAGACTGAAAAAATCGCAGAATCATCCTTCGTCTTTCCCAAAGCAAGTATTAAATTCTTGTAAAGGAGGGAAAAACTCAGGGAAAACCGTCTGCGTGTCTATTGTATTAAATTCCTGTCTATCACCTATGGAGGAAACCTATGAAATGGAATAGATCTCTTTGGAGAGTGATCACTAGCGTCATTTTGCTTTCACTGGTCTTTTCGTTGCTCGGAGTAAACTCCACTCCGGTTAGTGCTGCTGAAACGCGTGACATCGTGATCCTTGGAACCAGCGACATACACGGCAATGTGGATAACTACGACTATTTCACTGACAGTGTTCCAACAGGCTCATCTCAACGAGGGTTAACGAAGGTTCAAACCTACTTGAAGAGCGTTCTCGCCACCAATCCCAATACCATCATCATCGATAATGGCGATACGATTCAAGGAACTCCACTGGCGTATTATTTCAATATGATCGACACCACCGTTGTGAATCCCCTTGCTGCTGCTATGAACCAAATTGGATTTGTCGCTGCTACAGTAGGAAACCATGAATTCAATTATGGTCCCGAAGTGTTCAACAAATACCAGGATGAAGCCACGTACCCCTTGCTTTCAGCGAATGTGACCGGGTGCGAGGACTATACCTTCGTTCCTTATATCATCAAGGAAGTTGCAGGGGTACAAGTTGGCATTCTTGGTTTGACACCCCCGGCAGTCGTGCATTGGGAACGACCTGAGAATATTGTTGGCTGTGTGTTCGGTGACGCAGTTGCGGCTGCCCAGGTATATGTGCCTGAAATGCGTGCAGCAGGTGCAGATGTCATCATCGTTGCGGCACATAGCGGTCTGGATGAGACATACGGGTATGGCAGGGATGAGAACTTTGTCAAATTCCTGGCAAATGAAGTCCCCGGAATTGATGTGATCCTGGCAGGGCATGCTCATGTAAACGTTTCCAGCCAGATCATTAACGGCGTTTTGGTGACAGAACCGAACTATCATACACGAAACATCTCGGATATTCGAATCTCACTCAGCGGTTCAGGTTCGGATTGGACCATCACCTCCAAGTCCAGTACCACACCTGCATTAGGCAGTTATGCGGAAGACGCAACTCTAAAAGCCCTCATGCAGCCTTATCATGATACGACAGTAGCGTACATCAACACCCCGATCGGGACGGCAACGGAAGCCTTCCCGGGCGGATTTACAGCCAGGGTAGCTGACGGTCCGATGGCAGACCTGATCAATCAAGTTCAGATGCAAGCTGCTTCTGAGGCTGGATTCCCGGTTGAAGCATCGTGCGCTGCACTGTTCACAAATGATGCCAAGTTGAATGCGGGTCCAATTAAACTTAAAGATGCGTACGCGGTGTATATCTATGACAACACGCTCTACGTTATCGAAGCTACCGGTCAGATGATCAAAGACGAGTTGGAGTGGACGGCTAATTACTTCAACCAGTATTATTATGAACCAACCGGGGTGTCGGTTAACTCCGCTGTACGCGACTACAACTATGATATGTGGTCAGGCATCGAGTACAAGCTTGATGTGACCAAACCTGTCGGTCAACGCGTTGTAGAGCTAAAACTCAACGGCGAAGACCTGGCCATGGATCAGTTGGTTAGAGTTGCTCTCAATAACTACCGCGCAACGGGTAAATTCCCCACAGCCACAATCCTGTACCAATCCACGGTCGAAGTACGCGAGTTAATTACCAATTGGATCATCGAACAGGGAACCATCTCACCTTCAGATGTCTTCGTCAAGAACTGGTCGCTCATTCCAGCAGCCAATATCTGGCTGAGCTCGACGTCGACACTCCCGGCAAGCAGAGAGGATTATGCTGATCTGTTATGGTCGGCTTTTGATGGTAACAGTGCAGATTACATGAAGATTCCGAGCGACAAGGGCAGAACCAGTAAAACCCTGCCCCGTGAAGGTGCACTTTACCTGCTCATCAACAGAGCCCTGGGTGACGCGCGGGATATCGGGATGGATATGACCGTTCTAAAACCATACACAGATGCAAAATCCATTTCCAGTTGGGCAAAAGGTTCTGTAGCGTATTCACTCATTGCTGGCATCTTCACCCCTGCTGGCACTACAATTCTTCCAAAGCAGCTGGCGACTAATGCTGAAGTCCTGGCCTGGGTACGTGAAGCGCGATATCCTCTCTTCACTTTTATCTCGACCAATGATTTTCATGGTCAGCTGGAAACTGGTAAAACGGTTAGCAGCAAACTGGTAGGCGGTGCTGCGTACAACATGACTTACATCAATAACTACAAGGCACTCAATCCAAAGGGCACGGTGCTTATGGATGCCGGCGATATGATGCAAGGCACACCGATCTCGAATCTGCTGTTCGGAGAGTCTGTGATCGACGTGTACAATAAGATGGGGTACAGAGTAGCCGTCATCGGTAATCATGAATTTGACTGGGGCCTCGATGTTCTGCAGGATCGAATGGGTCAAGCTGACTTCCCAATCCTAGTAGCGAACATATTTTACGAAGGAAGTGATGAACGACCTGATTGGGCGGTGCCGACGACGATGCTTTATGTCAAGGGTGAACATATTGGAGTCATCGGTGTCACAAGCAAAGATACTCCCAGCATTGTGATGGCGGGAGTCACCGAAGGGCTTGAATTCCGTGATGCCGGCCCGATCGTGGAGCAACTGGCTGCAGAACTGCGGGACCAGGGTGCTACGATAGTGATCGTATTGGCGCACATGCCTGATGTTTATGGCGGCGTGGTCAGCGGCGAGATGGCGACGGTTGCTGTTCCAGGAGTTGATCTAATCATTTCCGGGCACTCACATAGTGGCTACTCTGGAAAGATCAACGGAATTCCGATTATCCAGCAATACACCTCCGGTACAGCGATCGGAGTTTCCAACCTGAGCTATGACCGCTTGACTGACAGTGTCATCAAATCCTCTCTGTCGGTGGTAACCACTTACAACGAGGGTGTCACTCCAGATCCCACCATTGCCGCAATGGTTTCAGCTTACCAGGCTAAAATCGCACCGATCGTGAATGCGGTCAAAGCTTCCACAACAGGTCCGATCTCAAGAGGTCCTGACCGGTACACGATGGAAGTGCCAATGGGCGACTTGATTGCAGATGCCCAGGCATGGAAGGGCGGAACCCAGATTGCATTTATGAACCCGGGAGGTATTCGGGCAGATATCACCTATGTATCATACCCACATGACATTACATATGGTGACTTCTTAACCGTCCAGCCGTTCGATAATAAACTGGTAACAATGACATTGACTGGAAGCCAAATTTATGCTTTGCTGGAACAGCAATTCAAGCCACCACAATCCTCGATGAAATTACTGCAGGAATCCGGACTGCATTACCATTACAATCTATCACTTCCTCAGGGATCACGCATCACGGAATTATCACTGACTGATGGCACCCCCATCTTGCCAGACGATACTCCATACACTGTTACCTGCAACGAATTTATCGCCACAGGTGGTGATAACTTCTCAGTCTTTCTCAGTGGAACCGATGTCACCCGTATTGGAGTCAGTGACCTGGATGCCCTGATCGAATACGTGCAGTTCCTTTACGGAATTCCTCCTGACAACACTCCCATCGACCCCACAGTGTACCCGATTGATGAAGATCGAATCGTGAACGACACACCGTAACAGTTAGTTAAAAGGGAGGGGACACGAGAGTCCCCTCCCTCTCTTTGGAGGAAATATGCCTGAAGATCGAAAAACTGTTTATGTAAATGACCAGCCGATCGAGATCTTTAAATGGGCAGAAGTGCAGCACTGCGTGAACGCCTATGACAGCACACTCTACGTAAAAATCCACCGGGGTGAAGCGGAAATTGTGGATGCTAAAGGAAATCGTATAGGCTGGGGTGGGTACGCAGGAGACGGTCAACATATTTATGTAAGATTCATTACACCGGAACCTGATCAATCGAGTCTACAGAAAAATCCACAATGGGTTGATGAACTGATCAAGATATTCAAAAACGAGCCATTGAGGGATCCGCCGCGTACGATCTTGCGCTACAGGTACAACAAACAAACTGTGTATTATGTGCCAAAGAGCCACGGCGAAATGTATAGTATTCTTTATGACAATAACGGGAATGAAATTTGTGAGCCCGATGGCGGAGTGGGCAATATCGGTGATGGACGATGCCCGGATTTCTTTGTCAACCGAACGGATGAAACGCTGATTTGGAGAGATACGCGAAACCTTGTAGGCTAACCGTTTTTTGTCAATCACAATGTTCTGACAGGAATTCTGACATCCCTTATATTTCTGATGGGATGATAAATATGTTTGCTGTTGATAAAAAAAGTAAAGAAATTCGCTTTACTTACAATGGCAGCATACATGAGTACGTGAATCAATTTCCAATCTCAGGTTTACTTCCATAAAAAGGATTACTGATTCAAGCGATCTTTCTTGTGACAATGACCTAAGAAAGAAATTTGGTTTCTTTATATTGGCTCATTTATTGGCTGTGTTGCTGCTCTCCATATAGTGATATTTCTCATAATGCCTTCTATAGTACAATTTTCTTACATCGTCATCAGGAGGGAAAAATGAGGAAGATAATATTCGTTCTTGTTTTCAGTTTAATGATAGCTGGTTGTGGGAGCTCAGACACTCCTATTCCTGCAACCGAACCCCCTACGATCACACCCAGTCCAGCCCCAACTTTTACACCAACCCCAACGAGCGATCCAGCAATCATTTTATTGGATAATTTTTCAAACAACGACAGCGGATGGTGGGTTGACAATACTTCGTTTGGAACTCTTTCTTATGCTAATGGCAAGTACCGAATTTCCGGGAAGAAGAGTGATTACATGACCTGGTCGATTTATGACACAGACCCAATTGTTGATGCGGTGTATTCGGTGGAATATGAATTCCTCTCTGAAGATGTAGAGCATACTGGCCTGGATGTGTATTGGCGGGTAAGGGATGATGAAACTTATTACTTTCTGCAGATTTGGGGTGACGGTACATACGCGGTGGGCAAATCATTGGAAAATACTACAAGCGAATTGGTTAGTATGCGAAAGGGAAAAAACCTGAATCCAGGTACTGGGACCAATAAGATAACAGTCGCTTTCCATGGAAGCGATGTTGACATTTACTTCAATGATGTTTATGAAACAGCATTCTCTGACACTTCCATAAAATACGGTGAAATTGGATTGGGCGTGTTTCCCAGCCTTGAAAGTGATGTCGAAGTTTTATTTGATAATCTTGCTGTGTATCAATATGACATCACGAACGCTTACACTCCAATTAAACCAGATCCCACTGCAACGCCAGTTTATAACTCGATCACATGGGATGGCCTGGTGCAATTTCTGATAGATGATCATACGAATTGGCGGGAATACAACCTTGAAACTTACAACTGCATGGATTATGCGATAGACCTGGTGAATAATGCCCGCCAGCAGGGCCTGAAAACATGGATGGTTGGGGTTTATTTTTATGACCAGGAAACCGGGCATGCATTTGTTGCGTTCGAAACATCTGACCGCGGTGTTGTTTATGTTGAACCGCAGGGAGATAACACCTATTCGAACGTGGAAATAGGGAATGTTCTCTGTGATGATTGGGGACAATACGAATGTTATGGAGTGGTGAAGGAAATCGAGTATGTCGAATGCGACCATGATCGGATTTGCTCGGAATTTATCCCATAAAATTCTTCCGGACCAGTGTAATGAGACCGAAATTTTTACCGTGATAAAATTATTTTATGAACGAAAAGGTCCTGGTCGTCGAAGATGAATAATCTCTCCAGGAAACACTGGCGTACAACCTAAAACTGGATGGATATATTATTGAAGTTACGGGGAACGGACTTGAAAGCCTGAAAATTGCCCGGGAGTTTCGCCCAGATTTGATCCTGCTAGATGTTATGCTACCTGGTATGAATGGATTCGAGGTATGCAAGATTCTACGCCGAGAAATGGACATCCCAATTCTGATCCTGACTGCTCGCGCAGATGAAGTGGAGAGGGTGGTGGGTTTTGAGATCGGCGCAGATGATTATATTGTTAAGCCATTCAGTATGCGTGAATTACTAGCCAGAATAAAAACAAGGCTGCGTTTGTATTACCAACTTCATGAAAAGAAAAGTACAGAATCTTCCGACACTGAAAAATCAAGAGAATTCGTTTTTAGAAATCTTGTCATTGATGTAATTCGGCACGAAGTCCGGTTGAATGATGAACCATTATCTCTCAAGCCAAAAGAGTATGATTTACTATATTACCTGGCTAAAAACCGCGGCAGAGCACTCTCACGGGAATTGATCCTGGAAGAAGTATGGGGGTGGAGTTACATTGGAAATGACCGCACTGTAGATGTGCATGTGCGGTGGTTGCGAAAAAAGATCGAAGTTGATCCATCCCGTCCAAGCCGAATCCTGACCGTACCGGGTGTAGGATACAGGTTTGAGGGCTAGATGAAGAGCAGATCGATTCTCTGGCGGTTTGCGATTCCGATTTCTCTCCTGTTTGTGGTTATCATCATCGCGCTTTCAGTGTTTATTACGAATTCGACAAAGAAGAATTACGAAAATGACCTTTACCAGACGCTGATAGCTCAAGCCAGATTACTAGAAGGTGAACTGACTGGTGAATTCCTGAATCCCGGTTCGCAATCTGAGTTAGATTCGTTAGTAGCCCGTTATTCAACCGCCTTACGATGCCGCGTGACAATTATTCAATCGGATGGTATCGTAATTGCTGATTCGGAATCCGATCCAGCAATCATGGATAATCACTTGAGCCGTCCGGAAGTGCAGCAAGCAATCAATGACGGGATCGGATCAGAGGTGAGATACAGCAAAACAACTTCTGTTGATATGTTCTATGTGGCCATCACACATTTAGTAGAATCCGGAGAAATGGTAATTATCCGGATGGCGGTTGCTATGGATGATATCGATACCCGTGTTGTTCAAATGAATCGGGTGATCTGGTATGGGGGTCTGGCTGCGATATGTTTGGCCTTTTTGATTACTTACATGATTACCCGAAGAACTGTCAAGCCGCTCATCCGGCTAACCCAGGCTGCCCAGTCAATTGCTGCTGGTAATTATGATGAGATTCCCGACTCGAATTATCGCAATGAGATTGGCGTCTTAACGCGAGCCTTCAGCCAAATGAGTTTACAAATACAGGATCAATTAGTAGCAATTGACACTGAGAAAAGGAAATTTAGTAAAATCGTAGATCAAATGGCGGATGGGATTGTCATTGTGGACGACGAGGGGAAGATTAGGTTAATCAATCCAGCAGCTAATACCATGCTGTCAGATAATAGAAAAATTGAAATTGGTGAGTCACTCGCGCAATCGATCCGTTATTACCAGATAGTTGAGTTATACAACAAAACCATTGAAACCAAAATTCCTCAAAGTGCCTATTTCGAGCTTCAACAAACCCAGAGATATGTTCATATTTTCAGTTCTCTCCTCGAAGGGACTGAAACTTCTGGGGTGTTGATGCTTTTCCAGGATTTGACACACCAAAGGAAATTGGAAAGTATGCGTCAGGAATTTGTCAGCAATGTTTCTCACGAATTACGCACACCGCTGGCATCCTTGCGCGCAATAAACGAGACAGTCGAGCGTAGCATTGAAAGTGATCCCTCATCTGCAAAGTATTTCCTTTCAAGGATGGATATTGAGATCGAGAAACTCGATCAAATGGTCATGGAATTACTCGATCTGGCGCGAATTGAATCCGGACGTGTTCAATTAAATATGACTTCAGGTAATGTTACTGAATTATTGAACCAATCTGTGAATCGAATGAAGATGCAAGCCGAAAGAGCTGGAATTGAAATAAGTTCACAATGTCGCGAAACACTCCCGGAGATTATGATGGATGTGGAGCGAATCGAGCAAGTCTTGGTTAATTTAATTCACAACGCGATAAAATTTACCCCTCCTGGTGGCAAGATCACCCTATCAGCACAACTCGAGAGGGAATCGATCATCATTCAAGTAAATGATACAGGGGCGGGCATTTCGGAAGAGGATTTGTCACGAATTTTTGAGCGCTTTTTCAAGACTGATCGTGCCAGAAGTACTGGAGGGACCGGTCTGGGTTTATCGATTGCCAAGCACGTCGTTGAGGCTCATGGGGGAAAGATTTGGGTTGAAAGTGCCCTTGGTGTAGGGTCAACATTCAGCTTTTCACTTCCAATTTGATCACAATTTTAACCAATCGTTAACAATTCCTTCGTTTTACATTAAACAGAGTTTGTTATTCTCCTGATAAGAAAACTAACAGGAGAAAAAATGAAAAAACAGGTTGTTTATGTATTTGCTGCCTTGATCGTTCTGGTAATTGGGCTCACTGCATGCAAGCCAACGGCTGCACCAATCTCTGTGCAAACCCCCGCCATTGAACAAACAGAGGTTCTTCCTACAATTTCTGGGGATTCATTGGCAATGTATTTACCGGAGGCAGTATCTGGCACGATAACAGTAGCCGGGTCTTCTACTGTATTCCCTCTGTCTGAACGCATGATGCAGCGTTTTGAAGAGGAAGGATTCACCGGTGAAATCACCATAGATAGCATTGGTTCAGGGGCTGGTTTCGAACGCTTCTGCGTAAATGGTGAAACCGATATAGCCAATGCTTCAAGAAAAATCAAGGAAACAGAAATTGATTCCTGTACAAATATCGGACGGACTCCCATTGAGTTCCGTGTCGGAACAGATGCAATTGCGATCGTAGTCAGTAAGGGGAACACGTTTCTAAGCGACGTAACCAAGCAAGAACTCGCTGCTATTTTTTCAAACGCAAAGAAGTGGTCGGATGTTCGCACTGAATGGCCTGCTGAGGATATCCTGCGCTTCATACCAGGAACTGACAGCGGGACCTTTGATTACTTTGTCGAAACCGTCATGGCTCCTGCCAACCCTGGAAATGATGGTAAGGCCAATGTTGAAAATGGTGAAGCGGCTATTCTAGCGGCTGAGAACCTGCAGATGTCAGAAGACGATAATGTGCTCGTGCAGGGTGTAGAAGGCTCACCTTATGCGATTGGATTCTTTGGGTTTGCGTACTACAGCGAAAATGAAGAACAGCTCAATGTGCTTGCTGTCGATGGTGTTATTCCGACAGAGGCAAGTGCTGAAGACAATAGTTATCCGCTTTCGCGGCCGTTGTTCATGTACTCGGATGCAAAGATTCTACAAGAGAAACCTCAAGTGGCGGCTTTCATTCGATTCTACCTGGAGAATGTAGGCAATGAAATTACTGATGTCGGATACTTCCCAGCTACACAAGAATCGATCCAAGCAGCACTAGATGCCTGGGCAATGGCAGTAGGCGAGTAGAAGAACGTAACGAAATCCAAGGCCTTTCTGTGAAATAACAGAAAGGCCTTGGCAGGTGAAAGTAAGTACTGGCGGTGATTGTATGAACCAAAGCTACCCACAACGAAAAAATGGATTGCATAAAAAGACCCGAACTGGAGAAGCAATGATTCAAGTATTGCTATTCATGGCAGGGTTTATATCAATACTTACCACCATTGGAATTGTTGTTGTACTTGGCAAAGAAGCGTGGCTCTTTTTCAGACTCCCAGAAGTTAACATTTGGGATTTCTTTACTGGAATTAAATGGCAACCGCATATTAACAAGTTCGGAATTTTACCTCTATTAACATCCACTTTGCTAACCACCAGTATTGCCATGATGATTGCGATTCCCCTGGGAATGGCTGTAGCAATCTATCTTTCTGAGTATGCCGATGTGAAAGTTCGGAAAGTACTTAAACCAGCCCTGGAACTACTTGCTGGCATTCCCACCATCGTTTACGGTTATTTTGCACTGACAATGATTACTCCTCTGCTGCGGACGATAATCGGCGCGGATGTTGTGGAGATCTATAATACTGGATCAGCGGGTCTGGCAATGGGAATACTAATATTGCCATTAATTGCTTCCATCTGCGAAGATGCCTTGAGTGCTGTCCCCACGACACTGAGGGATGCCGCGTATGGATTGGGAGCAACAAAACTTGAGGTCGCGATAAAGATTGTGATGCCTGCTGCTCTATCTGGGATCATTGCTGCGATTATTCTAGGAATTTCCAGAGCGATCGGTGAGACCATGATCGTGGCAGTTGCAGCCGGTGCGGGTCCTAACCTGACGTTGAATCCTTTTGAGGGTGCTGAAACGATGACTGGACATATCGTGAGAATTTCTGGCGGAGATCTGAGTTACGATTCAATAGATTACAACAGTATTTTTGCCATTGGTCTCGTTCTCTTTCTGATCACATTTGCACTGAACATGATGAGTCAGCGAATCGTTCGAAAATTCCGCGAGGTTTATGAATGATCAAAAAAAATATGAGGGCATCAAGTGGCTTTACAGATACCCTGGTTCTACGGCAGAGGTCGGGGAAAAGCTGGCACCTTGCATTTCTCGCCTCAACAATTTTTGGAATTCTTGCGCTCTCTGCTTTACTCATTAATATTGTAAATAGCGCTATGGGATATGTGGTCATTGATTTCAAGATTAATCCAGCAGTTATGGCAGTAAACGGTATTGCTCTTGGAGAACAAACCACTGAGCAATGGATACAGTTACTCAAGGATAATTTATCTACAGGAGCGCTCAATAAATTGGAAAATGTAGAACATTTATCGGAGAGATCACGGAGAGAAATTTATTCTTTGATTGAAACCCGGGTCCTAAAAAAAGAAGTAATTGAGTCCTGGTCTCTTTATGACTCTGTTTTTCACAAATCAGAAATCATCACCGAGTATCTACATATGCAGGAGACACATCCTGAAGCCCAACTTAAACTCATGTCTTGGATCAATGGCGACCTGATCATGCGATCTCAATCCAGCGAAGCGAATACAGCAGGGATTCGGACTGCGGTACTTGGTTCTTTGTGGACGATATTTTTTACCATCCTGTTTGCATTTCCGCTTGGGGTGGGGGCAGCCATCTATCTGGAAGAATATGCAAGGGATAATTGGATAAACCGGTTGATTCAGACCAATATCAATAATCTGGCGGGAGTGCCATCAATCATATATGGTATCCTGGGGCTGGCAATCTTCGTCAGGGTATTGGAACCGCTTTCAAGCGGTGCGCTCTTTGGTTTCACTGATCCAACAACAGCAAACGGACGGACGATACTTTCAGCCGGATTGACACTTGGATTACTGGTTTTACCGTTGATCATCATTAATTCACAAGAGGCTATCCGTGCAGTACCTCAATCACTGCGAAAGGCAAGTTATGGACTGGGGGCCACAAAATGGCAGACCATCTGGGCACACGTACTGCCAAATGCCCTTCCCGGAATTCTGACCGGCACAATCCTGGCTATTTCAAGAGCGATAGGAGAAACAGCACCCCTGGTGGTTGTGGGGGCATCGACGGCTATTTCATTTGATCCCACTTCTCCTTTTTCAAAATTTACAACCCTGCCAATCCAAATTTACCAGTGGACCTCGCGACCACAATCCGAATGGCGTCATTTGGCTGCTGCTACAATCATCTTTTTACTGGTATTATTATTATGTTTGAGTGCAGCAGCAATTTTATTGCGCAATCGTTTTGAAAAGAAGTACTAGACTGTTGCATGGAGTATAAATGGATCAATTATCACCTGTTCTCGAAACCCACAATCTAAACATTTATTACGGCACTTTCCGTGCTGTGACAGATGTCAATATCAAAATTCCTCGCCATAAGATCACTGCGATCATCGGCCCTTCAGGGTGCGGTAAGTCAACCCTGCTGCGCGCGTTCAACCGTATGAATGAGTTAGTGCCTAACACTCACATTGAAGGTGAGATCATTTTTGAAGGCCACAACCTGTATGCCCGAACGATCGACCCGGTAGAAGTTCGTTACCGGATAGGTATGGTTTTTCAAAAACCCAATCCATTCCCTAAATCCATTTATGATAATGTGGCCTGGGCTGCGCGGATCCATGGGTACCGTGGAAATTTTGATGAGTTGGTCGAATCTTCATTAACTAAGGCTGCTTTATGGGATGAAGTTAAAGATATCTTAAAACAATCAGCATTGTCCCTCTCGGGCGGCCAGCAGCAGCGCTTGTGTATTGCGCGCGCGATTGCGGTTCAACCTGAGGTGATCCTTATGGATGAACCCGCTTCTGCTTTGGATCCGATTGCTACGTTAAAGATCGAAGAATTAATGCAATCGTTGAAGAAGGACTATACTATAGTGATCGTAACCCACAATATGCAACAAGCTGCACGGGCATCGGATTATACATCAATGATGATGCTGGCAGGAAATACAAGGTCTGGAACAGTGATCGAATTCGATGAAACAAATACGTTGTTCACACGACCCAAAGATAAAAGAACAGAAGATTACGTAACCGGTAGATTCGGATAAAAGGGTTGAAAAGAGGATAGGATGCGTAAATCATTTGAGAGTGAGATCCAGCAATTAAAGGATGAGCTGGTGGTATTAGGTAACCTGGTGGAGCAGCAACTCTTGGGTTCTGTGGAATCATTTAGAACACGGGATGTTGATGCTTCGCAGAAAATTATAGATCTTGATGATGATGTTAATGCGAAACGTTTCCATATCGAAGAACAGGTGCTGATCACGATTGCTACGCAACAACCGATGGCCCGTGATCTTCGTCTGCTGGCTTCCATCCTCGAAATAGCCGGTGAATTGGAACGGATGGGTGATTATGCCAAAGGTATTGCAAAGATCAATGTTCGGATGGGCGACGAAGAACTACTGACCCCGCTGGTAAATATTCCGATAATGGTAAAAAAGTGTGTTTCCATGCTGAACCGAGCAGTGACTGCTTTTGTTAATGAAGATATTAATGAAGCCAGGGTAATCCCAAAATTGGATGATGAGATTGACAATCTTTACAATCTTGTTTATTCAAATTTGATGAGCATGATTGGCAATGATGAAAAAACCATTCAACGCGCGAACTGGATACTATGGGTGGCGCACAACCTGGAGCGTGTTGCAGACCGGGTAACCAATATTTGCGAGCGCACAATTTTTACGGTGACGGGAGAATTGAAAGAAATCCGGTCATCTGATCAATAAACTGGGACCGAGTGGAATTGGGAGGATTCCACCCAGTCATTATCTTAACCCTCACCCCTGAACTCCTCGTTGCGTATGCAACCAGATAGTTTCAGGGGTGATTTTTTAGAAAACCCGTCAGATTGTCTGTGGCTGGTGCTCGTTATTTAGTTTCGTATTAGCTAATTTGTTCCGCTTGTGTTGTGGGGGCTGTTGATGTCCATTTCTTCCACTTGCCAGGCCAGACGAGCAGGATGACCAGTATCAGGCATACGATTGGAGCCAGAGCAAATAATGAGAAACGGCCAAGCTGCTGTGCAGTGACGGCAGCCAATGGAATTCCAACAAACAGCTCAAGTACACCTGACACCAACCCCAGTACCCGCTGCCATTCTTTCGGTTGGATGAGAATACCCGCAGTAACGACTGCCCATCCAGCCATCGCAACCCAGTGCAGCATTTGAACCAGTACAAAGATATCCGCTCCAACGGTGATGATGCGACTCGTACTGGAGACCCCATTCATCCAACAAACGATGTATGCGATTCCTGTCAGCAGTGCCAGCAATGTACGACTCCACGATCTTCCTGCAACCGTTATCATGATCAGGAAGTAAATCAGCAGGTAAGGGAGGAACAATGCAAAGTAAACAGGCGGCAAACTGGCTGCCATGAAGGGAATATTTATGAAGAAACTAGCCAGCAGGGCCGCGATGATGCCCACCACAGACAAGGTGAATGCCCACCTGCGTTTTGTAAAAAAGCCGTAAGAACTCACGGCAAACATGGCAGCACCTAGCAATCCCAGGTTTGCCAGGAGAGGATGGATTGTCTTCAGCAGGATTTCACAACCCGGTTCAGCACTTTCAGCGTGCATCCCTACCTGGTACCATTGGAAAAACAAAACAAAATGTCCAATGATTCCGATGATCGCAGCCACGGCTGCAAGAATTCCACCTAGCTTATTCTTCATGTGACTTCTCCTCTTTATTGATTGATTTTGTTTATGATTTACAGTTAATTAATGACATTCACCGCACCCCTTGTAGTATGGGGCGTTATTATGTGCAGCCACGTAGATTACAGTATCTTCAGCAACCTGGAAATCGCAGCCGTCCAAAAAGGTTGGTTTATCCTCCCACCGGGCAACCTGAACATCGCAGGCAACATAAACGGTTCCTGCCAACGAGTTATTACAAAGCGGTCCGTGAATCACCTGATCGAAAAGGATCGTTTTACCACCAATTTCAAGTTCAGTGTCTTGAGTTGATCCATCTGTGGCCTCTGGAAGTGATGCAATAATTTCCACATAGGTAACACTTCCTTCAGGACACACATCCGCGGCACAAGCAGACAGAACCAACATCACCAACAGGGCGAGAATTGTCATCCGAAATTTCATGATCTGCTCCGCATGCAAGAATGTTGATATATTCATTATGTGAAAAAACGAAAAAATAGCTTTGCTTTTGGTTAAACAAACATTCGTTTTCTCGATTGAGCTAGAATTATGAAGAATGGAAATGGAGAGAAGATGAATGCAGTAGACCAGGATAAATTGATCAAATCGAATCCGATCTTTACTTCGATAGATGAACGAACTTTTAAGCGAATCTCTGCGGCTGCAGTTCAGAGGGAATTAAAAAAAGGAGAATTCCTGGTTCGCCAGGGGGAGATTTGGCCGTACATTTTTTTGATTGCCCAGGGGGTAATCGTTGCTGAAAAAGACTCTGTGGATGGAAAGACCCTTGTGGCAGCCACGTTCGGAGCTGGCGATATGTTTTGGGGACTGGCTTTTTTCCTGGATGAATCGCCGATGCCAGCCGCGTATAAGGTTTTTGAGGATGCACAGATCCTGATTTGGTCGCGCAATGACATGGAGCCAATATTGAGGGAAAACGGTAACCTATCCTGGGAGTTGGGCAAGTTGGCAGTTAAACGTATGCTGACAGCAAGTGAGATTATCGAATCGATGACGTTCCACCCGATTGCAGTGAGACTGGCACGGCTGCTGACGGGAATACCGAACAGCAACCAGAAAAGTATTGAACGGAACCTCACACTTGATGACATGGCAGCACGGATTGGCAGTACGCGTGAAATGGTTTGCCGGCTTTTGTATAAATTTTCCGATGAGGGATTGATCAAGATCACACGCACGGAGTTTACGATCATTGATGCTGAAACGTTAAACCAGCGCGCGCAAAGATAGAATTATGAGTGGCGGTCGATGGATGATGTCAGGTGTGCGCCGAAGAGGATGATCCATCCGCTAAAATAGATCCAGGCCAGAAGGGCGATCATTTTCCCAAGAGATCCATACACAATTTCATACTTTGCCATTCCACTGGCCAGGTAAGCACCAAATAGATTAGTGATTGCATGCCAGGCAATGGTGGTGACTACTGCTCCCGTTAATGCCGACATTCTTTTTACTTTAATTTGCGGAACCAGGTAGTAGAGACCGAAGAAGATTAAAATGCGGATTATGATGGGAAAAATCTTGGTGAAAAAGTAGGATGAAAGAAAAGAGCTGATCACGGAATAGTCGATCACAAATCCCAGATTTAAAACAACCTGGCGAATGGTAAGAGAAAATGATGAGAGGATCAACAACACAGCCATTGCTGCAATGATGGCAAGTGAAAGAAGCCTCATGCGAATAAAACTATGCGGTGCAGCAGCAGGCCAGGCTGCATTGATATTACGGATGATGGTTGTAAACACTGCAGTCGCAGACCATAATAGACTGAGCAGCGCCAGGGAAGATACTGCGCCGCGCAGTTCAAATACCTGCTGGATATTGGATAAGATGAATTCCTGCGATACTGGAATGACCGTTGGCAGGAATTTCAAGAGCAGATTCTCCACCATTGTCCTGTCAACGAAAAAAGAACCAACTGCAACGATACTCAGGAGCAGGGGAAAGATCGAGAAGAGCGTGTAATACGCAATACTCGATGCCGCCTCTGCTCCCTTTGCCAGGTTGAAGGTCAGTAAAGCGCCACGAATCACCCGGTACACAGTGATAAAGAACTCTTTTAATTGCCGGGTGATGTATGAGAGTAGCGGATTTCTTCTATTGTTCATCGAATCCATTGATACTGGTCCGGTTAGGAGATCATGGTACCGTTGATGGTTCTTCAAAAGGATTATACGCCGCTTCAAGTTGAGTTCTAAATTGGCGTGTATATAACTGATAATATTTTCCTTTTAATTTTAATAATTCGTTATGCGCACCGATTTCAGCTATCCGGCCATTTTCGATGACCAGGATGCGGTCTGCTTTTTTAATGGTTGAAAGACGATGAGCAATAATAAAACTGGTGGTTGATTCAAGCAGAGTTTGCATTCCCTTCTGAATCAATGCTTCTGTCAGGGTATCCACTGAACTGGTTGCTTCATCCATTACAAAAATCTCGGGGTTAGCCAATACGGCACGGGCAAGACTCAAGAGCTGTTTTTGTCCAACGGAAAGCAGGTTACCGCCTTCTCCAACTTCCGTATCAAAACCTTTTTCAAAGCGCATGATGAAATCATGAGCTCCGATGACTTTTGTGGCTTCAATAATCTCCTCATTAGTGGCATCCAAACGTCCATAGCGCAGGTTTTCTGTGATGGTTCCAGAAAACAGATGCGGGGTTTGCAGTACCACACCGATGCGCGATTGAATGGCCTGCAGCGAGAGGCTTGTGTAATCCCTACCACCGATATAAATCTTGCCGGATATTGGCTCGTAAAAGCGGCAGAGCAAATTGACGATGGTGGATTTACCTCCACCGGTTGGCCCGACCAGCGCTATTGTCTCGCCGCGCTTTACATGCAGACAGAAGTCGTCCAAAACAGGCTGATCATCCTTCTCGTAGGCAAAGGTCACGTGATCGAAGATGATATCGCCCTTGATCGTTCCCGGATCGATGGCACGCGGACGATCAGTGATCTGGGGTTGAGAGTCAATCAGCGAGAACATTCTTTCCGCTGAAGCGATCGCCTGCTGCATATCAGCAAAAACACGGGCCAGGTCCTGTACAGGCCACATCATGAAAGTGATGTAAGAGACAAAAGCCTGGATTCCTCCAATTGTCATCATTCCAATCTGCGCCTGGAATCCACCATACAAGACCACCGTACCCACCGCAAATGCTGAAACAATTTGCACAGTCGGCAGGAATAATCCACTTAACCAAGCTGCCCGAAAAGCAGAATGATACATTTTGTCAGTCAGGCCGCGGAACTCCTGCAGGTTTTCTTTTTCTCTACCAAGAGCTTTGATCACCCGCACACCGGTGATGTTTTCATTATATGCACCGACGATCTTTGAATTCGTTTTTCGTACCTCTCGATATGAGGTAATGATGCGTTTACGGAATTGAATAGCGATATACATCAAGATGGGCAACAGCAGAATGACGATCAGTGCCATTTTCCAACTGATGATAAACATGAAGATCATCGAAGTGGTGATGCTCATGACAGCCCATGTGGAATCGACAAGTCCCCAGGTGACCAGGTCAGCCACACGTTCAGAATCAGATGTCACCCGAGCCATGATCCAGCCGACGGGTGTTTTGCTGTAATAATTCAGCGATAAGGCCTGCAGGTGATTGAACATCTTTTTACGCAGATCATAACGAATACGTTCACCCAGTACACCAGCCAGGTAAATGAAAAGAAACATGCAAGCTGATTGCACAAGGATCAAACTGGCATACATGATCATGATCCTCGTCAAAACTTCGACATTTCCGGCAATAATACCGTCATCGACGATCCGTTTGCTGAGCCAGGTGGAAATCGCGTCGAGAATCGCGACACCGGCAATAGTCACTAGAAATCCAATCAACCATTTGAGATGCGGAGTGGTGAGCGACAGGATGCGCCGGAAGACTTTTCCGTCAAACCTGGTATGAAATTCTTCTTCTTCGAAGTAATTATCCGCCACTGGCCAACTCCTTTTCAAGTTCATCTTCAATCCTGGTCTGGATGTTGAAGATTTGTTGGTAAACCCCTGCCTGTGTCACCAGGCTTTCGTGCGTGCCGTTTTGAATAATCTTCCCTTTATCCATAACCAGGATCAGATCAGCATTCGTTATACTCTGAATGCGGTGTGCAATGATAAAAGTAGTGCGATCCTTCATCAGGTTTTGCAGCGCTTCGCGAATTTCAGCTTCTGTTTCGGTATCGACCGACGAAGTTGAATCATCAAGGATCAGGATACGAGGATTCTTGAGCAGCGTTCTGGCAATGGTAACCCTCTGTTTTTGGCCACCCGATAAAGTGACCCCTCGTTCTCCAACCAGGGTTTGGTACCCATCCTGGAAGGTCAGAATCACATCGTGAATGGCTGCTGCGCGGGCGGCAGATTCCACTTCTGCGTCACTTACTTCTCTCCCAACACCATATGTGATGTTTTCGCGTATCGAGCGAGAAAAAAGGAATGGTTCCTGTTCAACGATACCAATTTGCTGCCGGAGGTATTTTCGCGGATAACGATTTAATTCGATCCCATCCAGCATGATCTTGCCGCCAGTATATTCATAAAACCTGGGCAGCAGATTGACCAGCGTGGATTTTCCGGAACCAGTGGAGCCAAGCAGAGCAATGATCTGTCCGGGTTGGACATCGAAGGTAATATCTTCGAGGGTATGATCCCCGGGTTCGTACTCGAATTTGACATCATCGAACTCAAATCTACCCTGCAGGCTGTCAGATGGCAGGTAATCACCTTGATCGAGCGGTTCACGGTTTTCCTTGATGATATCCATCACGCGTCTGTAAGAGACCAGACCGTTCGAGGTTTGAACAATGATTCTGCCCAGGTTACGCAGCGGGTAGATGATGTAGATCACCAGTCCGGCATAAGCCAAATAAGTACCAACCGTGATCTCACCATTAATTGCCATCATCGCACCAATAATGTATCCGGCCAGCATTTGTCCGCTACAAAGGATGTCTGAGAACGGCCAAAAGAGTGAATCCATGAGGGTCAATTTCTTGCCGCGGACGAATTTTTCCCAGTTATCTTTCTCAAATTTTTCGATCTCATAAAACTGTCGGGAAAAGGCTTTTACAACGCGAACACCGGCAAGATTTTCCTGAAGGGTGGTGGAAAGGGCAGCCTCCTGCTCCTGGTAAGACTCATATGCAGTTGAGACTTTCTTGAACAAGAGTATCGAAACCAGAAGGATAAGAGGAATGACAATGATCGAATAGAGTGCCAGACGAACATTCAGATTTAGCAGAGTAATGAAATTGATAGTGAAGAGAAGTATGATCCTACCGATGCTAATCGCCTGGTCGGAGTAGAAACGCCGCAATGCGTCGACATCTGAAGTACTGCGCTCAATCAAATCCCCTGTCTTTGTTTTGGAATGATAGGTGAAAGACAGGTGCTGGATGTGATCGTACAGATAATTGCGCAAACGGCGCGTGATCCCTTCCGCGGTTTGCGATGCCAGGACCGCACTGAGGAAGGTAAAACTGCCTTCTACCGCTGCCAACCCCACAAAACCAAGCGCGATCCAAATTAGCCCAATTGTTTTATCCTGAGCAATAAAATAAGTATCAACAAAGTAGCGCAATAACATATAGGTTAATGTCTTGGCGGTTGCAGAAACACCCAGGCTGGCAACAGCACCCAGGTAACGAAGGCGAAATCCCTTTAGCATGCGGAAAACGCCCAATAGGCGGTTCTTAGAAATTGTCGATTGCAGATCGAGCTCAGGAATGGCCTGCGGCTGTGACAAAGTACACCTCAGAAGATAAAAGTCAGTAGATTATATATCGAAACACGGGTCGAAAAGTTTCAGAGCAAAATTTAAGGAGCAGAATCTGGTTGGCAGGTTGGGCAAATAAATGAGCTTGTACTGCCTGTACGAATTTTCATAATCGATGTACCGCACCTTGGACACGGCTTTCCCTCTCTGTATCCGATGAGAACATCCTCCATGGTAAAGCCACCTTTTTGTCCATACAGATTGGTCTCATAAAATGCTCCGCCTTTTTTCAAGCTTGGATGCAGCCCATCCTGAATAGCATGGTACAACCCGTTTCTTTCTGTTTCCGTAAGCGATGTGACCAAACGGTTGGGGTGAAGCCCGGCGAGAAAAAGTATGTCATGAATGTACGCATTTCCGATGCCTGCTATCTTGGATTGGTCCAGGAGAAGCGCTTTGACTCTTAATTTACCTTTTTGCGTATTGAGAATGGCATTGAAATCCTGCAAGCTGAGATCCAGAACGTTAGGACCCAGCCTGGCGATCATAGGAATATTGTTCAGTTCATTCTGTTTGGCGTGAAAGGCATAGCCAAACCACCAAAAGTTTACTGCAAGACATGTATTATCTGCAAAGTCGAAAACCAGGCGGTATTTTTCAGGCATTGTACGGCGTGTGACCAAAAGAATCTCACCACCCATACCCAGGTTAAGCAGAAGCCAGCCGCGAGTAGTATCAACCATGATCCATTTTCCATGGTAAGAAACCTTCTGGATGACTGCAGTCACCAGAGCAGCGGTGAATGCTTCCGCAGACATGTTCAGACACTTGGGTTGGATAATCTCAATTTCCCTGATCATTTTATTCTTCAGGGCAGTGTTCATTTCATCAGAACGAGAGGCAATTTCGGGTGCTTCCGGCATAATTCCCCTTTCTAGTATTCGTACAAATATTCTATCATGAAAGCGGTGTATCTACTCATAAATGATTGGTTGATTCGTACCGGTGAGGGTAATTAGGTAATTTGAGTAATTTGTCATATAATAGAATCACTATACTCGTTCCGGAAGGAGGACATAATGGCTGGTGTAACATTTAAAAATGTAGTTAAAAAATTTGGTGACTTCACCGCAATTTCCGACCTGAATATTGAAATCCAGGATAAAGAATTTCTGGTACTGGTAGGGCCTTCAGGGTGTGGAAAAACCACTGCACTGCGCTGCTTGGCTGGATTGGAAGAGGTGACGGAAGGAGAAATCTTCATTGGTGACCGGCTGGTCAATGATGTCCCCCCAAAGGATCGTGATATTGCGATGGTCTTCCAATCTTACGCACTTTACCCGCACATGTCGGTATATGACAACATGGCCTTTGGTTTGAAAATGCGCAAACTTCCAAAGGACGAAATCCAGCGCCGGGTGGAAAAATCGGCCAAGATTCTTGGAATTGAAAACCTGTTAAAACGCAAACCGCGTGAACTCTCCGGCGGTCAGAGGCAGCGTGTAGCCCTGGGCCGTGCAATCGTTCGTGAACCGAAAGTATTCCTGCTGGATGAACCGCTTTCAAACCTTGACGCCAAGCTGAGAGTGCAAACCCGCGCAGAGATCAGCAAGATACACCATCAACTCGGTACAACCTTTGTGTATGTGACCCACGATCAAACCGAAGCCATGACCATGGCCAACCGTATCGCGGTTATGAACAAGGGTGTCTTGCAACAGCTTGATACTCCCCAGGTGCTCTATGACCGCCCTGCGAACTTATTTGTTGCCGGTTTCATCGGTACCCCCGCCATGAACTTCTTCAATATGCGGTTGGTAAAAGAAGGCGATACCATTTTTGTAGAAAACGGCGAATATAAGATTAAAATTCCGAAAGACAGATACGAGAAGTTAAACCGCCTGGTGGGTAAGGAAATCATCTTTGGCATTCGTCCGGATGATATCCACAATCCTGATTTTTCTCCACAGGATATTTCAGGGGAACGTGTCAAAGCCAAGGTAGATGTTGTTGAACTCATGGGTAATGAGATCCTGGTTTACCTGGCGACCAATAATGGGAATAATTTCGTTGGAAGAGTTGATCCGCGATCTAAGTATCAGATTGGCGAAACCGTTGAACTGATCTTCAATATGGACAATAGCCATATTTTTGATCCTTCGGAGAATCCAGATAACCCAATTGCAGTACGTTGATATCAGTCAATTTGTCTATCAACCTGTAGCGCAAGAACCATCTTGCGCTACAGTTGTAGGTAGTGGTTGATCAAAAAGGAGCAGATATGTATAAAATTGTTCTGTTACGCCACGGCGAGAGTGCCTGGAATAGAGAAAACCGATTCACCGGTTGGACTGACGTCGACCTGACAGAAAAGGGAGAAGATGAAGCCCGCACAGCCGGCAAATTAATGAAGGAAGCAGGTTTTCAATTTGATATTGCTTATACATCGGTGTTGACCCGCGCTGTGCGCACGTTATGGCTTGCGCTGCAGGAGATGGGACAGGTTTGGATTCCTGTGGTCAATTCCTGGCGTTTGAATGAACGGCATTACGGGGCGTTGCAGGGATTGAACAAAGCGGAGACAGCGAAAAAATATGGTGATGAGCAGGTTCATATCTGGCGAAGAAGTTATGATACCCAACCTCCATCTCTGACCCCTGATGATGAACGGTTCCCAGGGCACGACCGTAGATATAAAGGACTCACGAGCGCAGAATTACCGCTTACAGAGTGCCTTAAGGATACCGTTGCGAGATTCCTTCCGTATTGGTTTGATTCTATCGTGCCCACCGTCAAGTCCGGCAAGAATGTTTTGATAGTGGCACATGGCAACAGCCTGAGAGCACTGGTTAAGTATCTGGATAATGTATCAGACAATGATATCGTTGAGCTGAATATTCCCACGGGTGTTCCGCTGGTCTATGAGTTGGATGACGACCTCAAGCCGATCAGGAGTTTTTACCTTGGGGATCCTGAGGAAGCCAAACGGAAAGCAGAAGCCGTAGCCAACCAGGCCAAGCAAAAATAAACAAACAGCCGGTGTTCGTGACAACACCGGCTGTTTTTCTAATCTTCTCCTTAATCTAAATCCATCGCAATATTATTATTTGTGCTGTGAACTGCGTGTTGCAAATAAACCGCATAGCAGTGCTCCAACAAGCGTAAAGATACCCACAAAGGTAAACGCATCTGACCAGAGTTTTTCGGGGAAAAGGCGGATGAGCGTGTCATCAATATAAAATAGCCAGGAATCGCCAGTAAAGAATATGGCATGGAAACCAGCAAAAAGGGCATTAAAATCGATCATTACCGCAGCCAGGACGAAGAGAATGAACGCCACAGTAAGCCATCCACCCCTGGATACACCCTTTAGAAACTCGTTTTTGTTGTGTGTTTTCCAGGAAATGATTCCAGCCAGGATAATGAAGGCGATAATTCCATACCAAACTTTTAAACAAACCTGGACCAGATTTTTAACATCGAGCATGTGACTCAATTCGCGTTCATTGTATAAGACGCTTCCATCATCCAACTTTTGAGATGCTAGAAACTCAATATCTTTCTGATTGAAGAGAAAATCTAACGAAATTTTGCCCCATTTTAACCTGTCGTCAGTAGAAAAACCAAATTCATCAGGAGGAAAATGTGGCAACTGGTATTCGTATTCCAGATAAAACGGACTCATGATAATCCTGGCTGAAGTCATTAATAAAAATAATGGCATTAATACTGTGATCAATATGGATAAAGCTGAACCGAATTTTTTCATTGAAGTTCCTCTATTCCACCCGAAAGGATGAAATTCACGATCATGGAATTGGTAAGTTCTTCAACCGGAGCCAGGTCATCTGTAAAGACAACAGAGGCTTCGGGAATTTCCTGAAGGCCTTCGTAGGTAGCAGCCATCACTTCAAGCAGCACTGTTGGTGTCGATGGATCCTCACGCAACTGTACATAATTATCAAGAAAATTTTGAAGCTGGGTTTCCTGTTTTGTGGCAAAAAGCATCGAATTGAATGAGCCGGAAAGGTCTGTAATGTAAATGGTGGGAAATACTGTCTTAACAGTAGTGGCAAGTGCATCGATCAAGCGCCGGTCGGTGGGTCCGCGGCCAATGTTAATGACCATTACGCCGTCATCAGCGAGGTGGTCGTAGATCACCTGGAAAAATTCCCTGGTGGTCAAATGCCATGGAATATATGGCGGGCGATAGGCATCCACACTGATAATGTCATACTGTTTTTTACTCTTTGACAATGCCCAGCGTCCATCTTGAATGATCACGTTCAGGTTCAGGTCATTCATATCGAAATATTTCTGACCGACCTCGATAATCTCTGGATCAATCTCAATGCCGTCAATTTCCACATTTGGAAAAACGGCAAATGCTACGCGGGCAGTTGTCCCGGCAGCGAGACCAACTATCGATATGTCGTTGATCGAATTGAGAGCCACCGGTGAGGGATTAAAGAATGGTGCAGAAAGAACCTGTTCCCAGGTACCGTTGAAGTTTAATACGGTGGGATGGTAGATCGAATGAATTCCCTGGCCTTCATTCAAACGTAGAAAACGGAAATCTTGATCCTCCAGAACCTGGATATAGTTGTATGCGGATTCTCCCTCGTAGATCAAACCGGATGTGGATTTATCAGTTCCTGGTGTGCCGAAAAAAAACAAGGCTACAATGACTAGCGGGATCCAGATATATGGAAGAAGTAATTTCCACCCGCCTGCGAGGAATAATCCGATCAATGCAAAGACCATCAAACTCAAGCTGAGAATTAAGAACGTGCGATACGTTCCAACTGTGGGGATGAGTATCAGTACCGGAAGAAATGTCCCGATGAAAGAGCCCATGGTGGAGATAGCATAGATTTTGCCAGAAATCCTGCCAGCGCTTTCGCGATCTTCGATTAACAAACGAATAGCGAAGGGAGAGATGGTTCCGAGTAATGTAACCGGGATGATAAAAAGAACCATCACCGAGGTGAAGGAACCGACCAAAACGCCCAATTCCAATGTATCAAATGCATTCGAGGCAAGTTTCAAGATTGGACGTGAAACAAGGGGAATTAAACCGACAGCAAGAGAAGCCCAACCAAGGATTTTGAACAGGGTCCGGTAATTGGGAGAACGGTCAGCCCATGCCCCGCCGATAAAGTATCCGGCGGTAAGGTAGATCAGAATCAAGCCAACGATGCTTGCCCAGACGAGGTTGCTGGTGCCGAAATAATTGCCCAAAAGACGGGATGCTGCAAATTCCACAGCAAGGGAGGTCATTCCGGAAACAAAAACAACGGCGTAGACATATTTCCGCATCCGTTCATTATACTAGATTCGCATATCCTAAACACCAGGGTTGTATAATAATTCATAATATGGAGGAACAATGCGCCTTCTGAGTGTTGCCGAGATGAAAGCCCTGGAACAAGCTGGTAATTCCGCCGGTTATTCGTATGCAGAAATGATGCACAAAGCCGGAACGGGTATTGCCCGCCGGATCCATGCAAGATTTCACGGCAACAAAGAAAGAATTGTCCTGGGGTTGGTTGGTAAGGGGAATAATGGCGGTGACACCCTGGTGGCGCTCACAACTCTGCAAGAAATGGGGTGGCAGACATACGCCCTTTTGCTTTCAAAGCGGGGTGGTGAAGACCAAATCCTGCAGGGTTTTCTGGCAGCGGGTGGTAAATTAAATAACGAGGGTGACCTTGATTTTTTGATCTTATCAAGCATCAGCAGTGGACTGATCCTGGATGGTGTTTACGGTACCGGGTTTCGCCTGCCGATGGATCAAAAAGAAAGACAAATTCTGGCAACCATAAAAGATCAACTGCAAACCTATAGCGTGATAGCTGTGGATTGTCCTTCGGGCCTTGATTGCCAGAGTGGTGAAGTGGATCCCGCTGCGTTGAGGGCATCGGTAACGTATTGCCTTGAAGCGGTAAAAAGTGGAATGATCACAATCTCGGCACTTCCTTATTGCGGGGAGATAGAGGTAATCGATCTTGGATTGGCGAAATATGGTCAGAAATTGGCATCAGATCGAGATACCGTTGCAGGAATTGAGGATATCAAACAATTGATTCCAATTCGTATGGAAAGCGCTCATAAAGGGACTTTCGGTAAGGTGATCGTGGCTGGCGGCTCAGTCAATTACCCAGGGGCACCCATACTTGCAGGAAAGGGAGCTTACGCGGTTGGTGCCGGCCTGGTTCAGACCGCAGTGCCGGAACCTGTGTTTAGCGCTGCGGCCGCATCACACCTTGAATTGACCTGGTTAATCCTTGATGATCAAGACGGGGTTATTTCCGAGAATGCCGCCGATACCTTCGCGGTACATGCCACACAAGCCAATAGCATCGTGCTTGGTCCGGGACTCGGAAGAGAAGAAACTACTTTCCGATTTATCCAGGAATTCTTATTTCCACATGCTGGTGATGGACGGGCTTCAACTGCCGGATTTATTGGCGTCGGAAACAACAAGGCGCGAAAGGAACCGCGCAGTCTCCCACCGATGGTGATCGACGCTGATGCTCTGGTCTTGATGTCAAAAGTAAAGGATTGGGCAAAAAAAATGAAGGATGTGTGTGTCTTGACTCCGCATCCAGGTGAAATGTCATCCTTAACCGGATTATCGATTGAAGAAATCCAATCCAACCGCGTGGAAGTTGTTCGGCGATATGCACAGGAATGGCAGCAAACCGTGGTCTTGAAAGGGGCGTTGACTGTAATCGCCACCAAAGATGGAGAAACGGTGACCATTCCGGTCGCCACATCCGCCCTTGCCAAGGCTGGCACAGGAGATGTTCTGGCTGGGATGATTGGGGGTTACCTGGCGCAGGGACTGGATACGAGGAGTGCTGCAATTGCAGGGGCATGGATGCACGCCCACGCTGGATTGGCTGCTGGCAAGATATTGGGTGCAAATGAAAGCGTTCTTGCCAGTGATTTAATCCGGGCAATTCCGGTTGTGTATGAGAAGCTAACCCGAGAATAAAGAAGAACCTCCGAGTTGGAGGTTCTTCTGAGCTCAAGTGAGGTTATTCTGCAGTTTTCTTGGGCTTGGGTGAAGGTTTTTCACCTTCAAGCAATACAGATCCTTTTTTCAACGTGTCTGCGGCCATGGTTTGTGCGGCTTTCAACAGGGACTGTGCCTTTGCGGCTGCTTCGTTGGCTGCAATTTCTGCTTTCTTATATGCTTCTTCTGCCGTCTCAGCGGTTTTATCCTTTAATTCAATTGCTTTTTCCTTAATGACTGTACGGGTTTCTTCGCCGGAACCTGGAGCATACAACAGGCTGACAACTGCGCCGGCAATTCCGCCAACTAAAAATCCGACCAGAAACGCACCGAAATTATCACGATCTGACATAGCTGCTCTCCTTTATATTCGTAGGTTTACTTCTTAAATAATCCAATGAGATCCAACAATTTCTTCGCCCCTGCCACAGAACTGTTAATCTTGATCACGGGGGCTGCAAGGTTGTCACTCAAAAAGGTTGTTGTTCCTTTTAAAGTGTTCACCGTATCACTGGTGGATTTTAGAATCGGTTTGATCTCATTTTGCAGCAGGTTGATCAGAGAGGCCAATTGCACCACTAAAATGATCAAAGCTGCACCGATAACAATCGATTCCAGCGCCATCAAGATGATAAAGATGTCTCGAACTTTTCCGGTGACATCTGTACCGGCCCTGGAGAGGAAAACGATTCCGGTGACGATCAACCCAATAATCAAAACTCCAAGGACGATGACCAACCATAGCTTGCTTGACTTCTCAGATGCCATGGTTTCAGCGCCAGTAGCTTCGGATTCAGACTCGGAGTTGATGGTTTCGGGCTCGTATTCGCTCATAGTGAGATAATTATAGCATATCCATCAGTCAAGTATTTAATACTATGTTTTCCTAAAGACATGTTGGTGATATGTCTTGAGTTCTTATTAATTGTCTCGACTTAGGTTTGATTCTTTTCTTTCTTCGTGTTAAACTTAACGATTGCCATGTTAGCGAATATGATCTACCGATACATCATCGTTCTACTCTCAGTGTGCTCAAACCTGATGATCACGCCAGGGCTTTATATTACGTTCCCGGAAAGCGGATCAACGGTGAGCGGGATCGTCGAAATTCGCGGAAGTATTCCCGATACAAATT
>Ga0116191_1000336_pt1 | contig 44211 bp, 35 predicted proteins | sample AD_UKC111_MetaG_FD_89897 | JGI IMG/M metagenome (GOLD analysis project Ga0116191, IMG submission 89897) | Active sludge microbial communities of municipal wastewater-treating anaerobic digesters from Hong Kong - AD_UKC111_MetaG | ecosystem: Engineered > Bioreactor > Anaerobic > Digestate... | reverse complement strand
GGGAAACTTGCATGCCTGTAAAACCCAACAACAGCTCGTGAAGCGAACGGGCGCCCCTTTCACCCAAACCTGTCAAATGGCGGCGGATGGTGTCCTGGTCAATGTTTTTGGGCAACTTCAACAAGCGAGAAACCAAGGCGTCAAAGGTGAAATTTTCAATCCGCTTCAAACGGTGAACACCGCACAACGATGCCAACAGGATACTTGAGAGTATTTGAGCTGTACTGAAACGGCTTGCATTGTGCCGGGTGGTTGGAAAAAGATGTTCCAGCCGGCGATAAATGCCACAATGGTTGATAAAATCTGAGGTTACGCTTAACCCTGAATATGACGTTAATTGTTCTGAACTGAACTCTTTCTTTACTGAACCGGCAGTAAATGAGATTTTTTTACTATTTTTGTATTGCATGTGTCGGGTGAGTGTTATTTTTTATTTAACACCTTAAAGATAAATACTTTATCTGACACATGTAACTTTTATTTGAGACTTTTACCTCCTACTTTATTTTCCGACCTCACACCACCCGGCATACCGTTCGGTAACAGGGCGGTTCCTTACTTACGATACTACTTTACGATAACAGTCCATTAGAAAAGGATAATTGGCTTGCCTCAGGATATCAGTATTCAATGCCCGACCTAGTATCCAGCTATTAGAGATGCGCCAGTATCCCTTCCGGGTGTTAGCCCATTCCCACGCTTTTGACTTGTCAATTCCACATCGCATAAGATTCTTGAAGCGGGTTTTCACCTTTTTCCAATTCTTCCAGATACACATCCGCAGGCGGCGACGGTACCATTCGTCCAATACCTGTAATTTACTCTTCATGTCGGCTAACTTGAAGTATTCAAGCCAGCCCATAAGAAAGAGACGCAAGGCGGTTTTCCGTCTTTCATATCCCATACCGTTGCTACGCCCGGTTAATTCCCTTAACCGGCTTTTGAGTTTCTCATAGCTCGTACTATGGACACTTAAACGGCATTCGACCGATTTAATGTAGAAGCTGTATCCGAGGAATTTCATTTCCCCCACATACCTCTCATGCGTCTTTTCCCTGTTCACTCGAAGATAAAGTACTGATTCTATGAACCTGATGATACTATCCCGTGTTCGTTCAGCGGCACGCTTACTCTTACAAAAAATAAAGACTGTCGTCCGCATAGCGTACCGGTGACCCCGTCGATCCAGTTCATTGAGCATGATGTTGTCCAACAACGGACTTAGGGGGCCGCCCTGGGGTACTTCACGATCGCTTTCTTCAAACTCCCCGCCTATTTCTACTCCCGCATCAGGTATTTGTGGATAAGCGAGATGTCCCGCCCATCCTTGACCCGCCTGGACAGGATTTCTATCAGCCGGCTATGGTGCACCGTGTCGAAGAACTTCTCCAAGTCCAGCTCTACGGCATACTTGTAGCCCGATGTGATATAGCATTGGGCCTGGCGTAACGCATCATGGCTGCTTTGCCCCGGGCGGAAACCGTAGCTCGTATCACTGAACTCCCGATCATATATGGGCGTAAGGTCTACTACCGTGGGAATACCTAAATGGCGTGTCTTTCTCTCCCCTTTGGGTATGGCTACCCGCCGTACCGGGACTTTGCCGCGAGCTCCCTTCAGATTCCACCTCGCAGTGGACACCCTTGCTTCTGGCTAACGGTTGGTCGCTACCTACCCCCGTAGTGGACTCTCACCACCTAATTATTAATCATGCACGGCGCACAATAAAAAAGAGATTGTCCCGGCAACCGGAGCGTAATGCTATTGGCCCTCGACCTCTATGGTTCGCCTCTCCTCGCTACTGCGAAAAGCCAGTTCGATGATCAGCATGACATTACGGGCCTCTTCCGGTTTGACGGCTATTTCGGCTTTTCCCCAGATGGCATCGCGGAGGTTGATAAAATACTCCCGGTAATCGCCATGCTCGCTTTCAAGCTTTCCCTGGATTTTGACACCTTTGTAATCGACATTAATTCTCCCCCATATCGCTTCCGGTTCACGCCCCCAATCCTTTCCTTCGGGAATCGCCCCACCGTCGAGGGTCGCCTCCTGCACATCCAGTCCATATTTCACATAGGAACCGTTGGTGCCATGTATCATGTAGGTGGCTCCCGGAATCTTGCAAAGCATTCCCGATTTCAGTGTGGCAGTAAAGGCAGGATAATGGAGCCTTACGTCGAAATGATCATCCGCTTTTGCCCAGGGGCGTTGAGCATTGATTTCTGCCGTGACCGCCTCGGGCATTCCAAAAAACCAGAGTGCCTGATCGATAAGGTGCGACCCCAGATCGTAAAAAATGCCCGACCCGGGAAGCGGTTTCTCCCTCCAGGCCCCGAAAGGGCGAGGCTCCGGACGGTAACGGTCGAAGTGCGACTCATAATCGCGCACCTCTCCCAGCAATCCGCTGTCGAGCAGTTTCCGTACCGTTTTGGTATCGCTGGTGAATCGACGGTTGTGATAAACGGAAAGCACCTTTCCCTTCTCTTTCGCCAGCTCTATCAGTTCGTCTGCCTCGGCAACGCTCACGGTAAAGGGCTTCTCCACCACGGCATGCTTCCCTGCAAGAAGGGCTGCCTTAGCCCACCGGAAATGGTCGGTATTGGGCGAAGTGACGATAACCAGATCGATGGCAGGGTCGTCAATGATATCCTGTCCGTCAGGGACAACAACCGTGGACGGGTACCTCCGGTTGATCAAGCTTACGCTTTCCGGTTTGCGCGTGCTGATTTTGGTTAGTTCATAGCCATCCACCACATCGATGAACGGCGCGTGGAATACTCTTCCGGATAATCCGTATCCGATGATGCCAGTGCGAATAGAAGTTGTCATGTATCTGGATTTAAAACGTTAATAGTTCAAAGATAATCATTTAAACCGACAAAAGAAACTCAACCACTTTCCGGGTAGCTATCGCACGGTGGCTGATCCTGTTTTTTTCGTCGTTACCCAGTTCGGCAAAAGTCTGGTTGTAGCCATCAGGTACAAAAACCGGATCGTAGCCGAAGCCGGCCTCGCCTCGCCTCTCTTCAATTATCCTGCCGGCTACCTCTCCCTCGAAGAAGAGTGTTTCTCCATCAAGCAATAGGGCGATAACCGTTCTGAAGCGGGCACTCCTGTCGCTTTTGCCATTCAACTCCCGTAAGAGCTTATCCATATTCTCCTGAGGGTTACACGCCTCACCGGCATACCGGGACGAATATACTCCTGGAGCTCCACCAAGTGCATCTACTTCGAGGCCGGTATCGTCGGCAAAACAGTCGTAACCATACCGCTCTTTCACAAACTGCGCCTTTATCAGTGCATTCGCTTCGAGGGTTGCTCCGGTTTCGGGAATCTCTTCGTGACAGCCGATATCCGACAAGCTAAGTATCTCAATGGTACCGTCAGTGATCTTCCTGATCTCCTCCAGCTTATGTGGGTTGTTGGTAGCAAATACTATTTTCATTTCCGCTTTTGTTGTTTCAGAATACGTTCACGCTCCAGCTGCTTCTCCTTGCGTAAACGCTCCTCCATTTTCAGTTTTTGTCTGCGCTCGCGCTCCAGCTGTTTCAACGCCTCTTCACGAGCCTTTAACCGCAGCTTCAACTCCTTCTCCCGCTCCTTTATCTCTTTTTTACGTAACCGCTCACGCTCTTTCAACAGCCGCTCCCTTTCGCCTTTAGAGACTCTCTTGTCGACCTGGCCGAGAGCCTCCTTCTCCTTTGCTTCCAATACTGCCCGAAGCTGTTCAGCGGAAAGCCGCTCGTCGCTATCCCGCAAATCGGTTGTTACAGGATTCAAAGGTACATTTTTTTCAGTTTCCACACTCTTCCACTCCACGCTAATCGGTTCAATGGAGCCGAGGGAGTCGCCTGGAAGATCATCCAGCTGATCACGGAAGAAATCCAGATAGGCAGCAAGAGGTTTGCCTGACTGGAGAGCGGCCAAATTCTGATCGGAGATGATCAGGGGAACAATACCGGCAGTGATGTTCTGCCTAAAAACAGTATCGGCGGCAAGCATGGCAAGATACCTGCCAGCCTCCGCAAACGATTGGAATGGCTTCACCTGAAGCGCATCGTAGGGGGGAAGTGAGGTAAAGTCCGACCGAAAAGTTCTGACCTGGAAGTTGGAGAAATTAAAATCGGAAACCGCAAATAGCAGTTCGTCTCTTCTGGAGGGGATTGAGGGAGAAAGCAACAACAAACTGTGTGTCAGATCCTTATTGCTGTCGAAATAAACCGAATCTGCCTGGCTGTTGATCATGACAGGAGATGGTCTCTGTTCAATTTCCGTAAATGGCAATGCGGTTGCAACCATCGCTCTCCCCTCTGACAGACCTGTCACTATTTGCCGTGCATATGCACCCTCCCCGCTCTCGGGCTGTTTTTGGGCAAGTTCTTGCAACAGCGCCGTCGACTCTTCAAGGTCTCCCGATTGTCCCCGCGAAAGGGCACTCAGCAACGTGAATTTAGGCATCAGGTGGCCGTTGAAGAAGAGCCTCTTTGCACGCTCGAAGTTTCGCTGAACCGTTTCGGTCCGACCCTCCCTGTATGCCAGATAAGTATCCTGATAAAGGGAATCCTGTACCTTGGCATAGTTGCGTATAACATAATCGTAATCGGGATCCTCCATGGCCAGGGCATACTCGCTTTCGGGGAACTCCGAAACGATCTTCTCCTTGAAGTTCCGGGCCATTTCCTGATCTCCTCTCATTAGAAAGATCAACAGAAGCCGGGAATAGATCTCTCTCCGTCTGGTCGATTCCGGAAACTCGCTTAAAAGTCGGCTATAAGCTTCAACGGCATAATCAATATTACCTAGCCGTCCAGCTGCAATATCTCCGATCCGGAACAATGCCGCTTCCGCCTTGTCGGCTGCCATTTCCCGAATCTCCTGCGTAACGGGCTGTTGCCGTATACTGTCCCACACCGCAACCGCAGCAAGATGGGGAACCAGCTCGCCCAACAAATCGGCACGAAACTTCACCCGCAAATAGCTTTCATGCTGCTCAGGCAATTTCCCCAATGCCTGCGAATATCTTGACTCCGCCTGAACAAATGCATTTCGGCTGAAGTAGATATCGCCCAGTGCCACCTCTATCTGCGCCTTTTCAGCAGCATCACCCATGCTTTCCTTTTCTGCAATCAGGAAACTCTCAATGGCTTTATCCAGGTTGTTTTGCGACAAATGGACCGCACCGATCGCAGCATGAATCTGCCCGAGAAAGGCACTGTTCCTCTTCTTTTCGGCCATCTTTAGCAACGCATCAACGGCCCTGCCGCCTGTGGCGAGCCGGGCCTGTGCTATCCGGGCATTAATCAGCTCTTCATAGGGGGTGTCCCAGCCTGCTAGCTGCTCAAATGCGTTATATGCATGCTCACTGTCCCCCAGGTAAGCATATATCTGTCCGACCAGGAAAGTAAGCCTGCGACGTTGTTTCCGGTTCTTCTCGTTTCTGATCGCCTGTTCGAGAAATGGAAGAGCTTCGCGGTAACTCTTCTGCTTAAGAAGTAGAAAAGCATAAAACTCGGTGAATCTTTCGCCGAGCTCCACGGGCAACTTACGCAGCTTCAATGCCGTTGCAAGGATCTCTGCTTCTGCAAACCAACCCATCTCTGCATAAGCCCTCATCATCCAGATCTCTGCTTCGGAGACCACATCAATATCGTGAGCAAAGCGTTGGACGGTATGGGCTAATACTGAAACCGCTTCGGTATAATCCCTGTTCTGCAGGTGCGCCTTTCCCATCAAAAGCCATGCGCGGTCGATAAAGGGATTGTACTCCTCCTGCCGGAGCCAGTCGCGATATTCCTGCGTATTGGGACGGGAAGGGTCGCGGCGTGGTTTTACCGTGATGGAGTGCTCCCGGATCGCTTTTGTCATCTTCTCGACAACCTGGTCGAAAGGTCCGCCCGGCATCTTGATCACCGTATCGTTGGAAACAGCACTGTTGGGGTACATGGGTAACCATGCCTGATAGTTGTCACGATAATTCTCAAAAACCGACTCAAGGGTCTCATTATAGTCGGTTTCCGCATTGAAGTAGATGTTATAGCGCGTGTTAAGTTCATGCCAGGCACGTGTGCCAGGGGTATTCCTCCTTGTGGAGCATCCTGAAGCAAGGAGGGAAAGGATTAATCCGACAACGATATATTTTACATCATATTTGCCCATGTTATGATCGGAAACACCATTTTACACCCATGCCCCCGACTGCGTGCAGACATAGGCAGCCCTCTCTACCGCCACCTGATGTGCAACAGGAAGCGGTTTCCCTTGAAGCAGAGCAGAAATGAACGCACCGGTAAAGGAGTCGCCAGCCCCCACCGTATCCACTACGTCCACTTCCGGAGTTTTTATACAGGAGATATCCCGGGGTGTGTAGATAGTGCTGTAATCGGCCCCGGCGGTAAGGATCAAAAAAATGAGTTTATATTGATCCAGCAACCAGCGAGATAGAGCCTCGTCGGTATCTTGCTCTTTTCCATACAACCTTTTCAGCAACATCAGCTCCTCATCATTTATCTTCAACACATTGCAACTCCTCAACGAATCGGTTACAAGCTCTTTCGAATAATAGTCACGGCGGATATTGATGTCGAGGATCCTATAAGCATCTGCTGGGGCAGATGAGAGGAGTCTCATTATGGTCTTGCGAGAGATTTCCGATCGTTGGGCCAATGTTCCGAAACAAACCGCATCGGCCTTTGCAACCAGTTGCTCCATTGCCCAGGTAAGGGGGATATGGTCCCATGCTACCCCCTCGTTGATCGTATAATCAGGCATGCCATCATTGAGCTCTACCTGTACAGTCCCGGTAGGATAGTCAACCCTCTCGATAATTGCGTTGATCCCGGCCTTATCAATCTCACGGAGAAGTTCATCCCCAAGCTGATCAAATCCCACCGCGCTGATTGCATAACCTGCCGCCCCCATCCGGGAGGCATGATAAGCAAAATTAACGGGTGCGCCTCCAACTTTCTTTCCCGTTGGAAGCATGTCCCACAAAAGTTCTCCGATACCGATGACAACAGGTTGCCTCTTCATAGTTCCTATCGAATAGTCATTATTTTACTGCAGGTTAACTGCTCCATTTGGATCTTATCGTCTGGACCGGCCCTGGCGAAAACCCACCAGAAGCTTTCCGGCGAAAAAGATCACAATCAACACGAAGATGATGAATGCGCCGGATGGCACATTCAGATAGTATGACAACAACAAACCGACAACGCAGGCAAGAAAGCTGATGGCGATGGAAAGGGAGATGATCCGCGAATAGCTTACGGTAAACAGGTTGGCCGTCATCTGGGGAACGGTAATGAGCGACATCAGCAACACAATCCCCACCAGCCGGATGCTGAGTACTATGGTGACAGCCACAAAGAGCATCATCGCATACTCAATGAAGCGGGTATTGACCCTTCGGGTCCGGGCAAACTCCGTATCGAATGATACCGATACGATGGCATGGTAATTGATGGCAAAAAACGAGAAGAGCAATATCGTAAGCGTTGCAAGCGAAAAGATGTCGGTCCGCGTAATGGTGAGGATATTTCCGAAGAGGTATTCCGAAAGATTTGGGGCATACCCCGGAGTAAGAAAAGTAAGCATGATGCCCACCGCCATGCCTAGCGACCAGAAAGCGGCAATGGCCGAGTCTTCCCTGACACCCTGTTTTTGAGACAACCACTGAATGCCGAATGCCGAGAGTACCGAAAACAGCATCGCCGAAAAGATGGGATTGAGTCCAAAATAGAACCCGATGCCCAATCCACCAAACGAGGCATGGGTGATTCCGCCGCTGATAAAAACGAGTCGGCGGGTCACCACATAGGTGCCAATAATGCCGCAGGCTATGCTGGCAAAAAGGCTTCCCAGCAGTGCGTTCCTGAAAAAGGCATAATTCAGAAGTTCAAAAATCTCCATGGGTGGAATCAAGCATGCATTTTAGCCTCACGCAAGTCGTTGACAACGAGAACAATCTCATCTTTAATCTGATCGGGAACTGCGATGCCCCTAAGTTGCAGGCTACGCACCCAACGCGGTTTCTCTTCATCCACGATGGTGTAGAATACCTCACGGAACTCCTCCACCTCACTGTCTGAATAGCTGCCCGAATCCCGTAATCGGAACCTGTCGAGTTCTTCGTCGTCGAAATATTCAGGCTCCTCACGAAAAGCAGCGATCAGGCTGTCTTTCTCGCAAACCTCGTGCATACCGCAACACCCACTCTCCTTCTCCTCTTTCGTTCTTGCGTCAATCGACGGTGGCAGGGTCTCACGCTCCTGGACATTTCCCTTTCTGCGTTGTATCCGGTTTGAGAGGTACAACGCAATAACGAAGAAGAGGATGATTCCGAGCAAAATATATAAACTTGTCATAATTTTATGAAGTTAATTCGCAGACTCAGCTGCGAAATTTATAAGGCTGCAGTAACTGCAGCAAAAGATTATCCGATCTCTTCAATCCGGAAACCGGCTTTTCTCAAATCTTCCCAGAAATTGGGATATGATTTGCTCACTACCTGCGGGTCGTTCATTGTAACCGATTTGAAGGGGATGGCAGCCAGTGCCAGCGACATCGCCATCCGATGGTCGTCGTAGGTATCCATCACTGCATTCTCTTCAACAAAACAGCATTCACCGTCCCATTCCAACATCTCGCTGTCGGTTTCACGCAGAACAAATCCCAGTTTCTTCATTTCCCTCCTCAACGCCGCAATCCGATCGGTCTCCTTGATGCGTAAGCTTTGTAAACCAGAGAAAATAAACGGTACATGTTGAAAACAACAAGCGGCGACAAAAGTTTGCGCCAGATCGGGTTCGTAGATGAAATTATGGAAAAACTTCTTGATCGGTCTCCCCTTTTTCCGGATGACTACGCCATTCGAAACAAATTCGGTTGAGACACCCAGATCCTTAAAGAGGTTTACCAGGTTTGCATCGCCTTGACAACTGTTTGGATACAATCCGAGCAGGGTAACCTCCGCCTGGGCAGATAGGGATGCCATCGCATACCAGTAGGAGGCTGCCGACCAGTCCGACTCAACCTTGAAACTTACCGGTTTATATGATTGTGGTTTTATCCTTATCCTGTTTCCTTCCCATTTGAGATGAACGCCATACTCCTCCATCAGTTTGGCGGTCAACACGATATACGGTTTTGAAATGATTTCGTCCTGAATATTGATTATCAGACCCTTCTCCATGGTTGGGGCCACCATCATCAAAGCCGAGATAAACTGGGAACTGATATTACCGGGCACTTGCACCTCACCTCCCGACAATCGTTTTCCCTTGATTTTCAACGGCGGATACCCTTCATTCTTCAGGTATTCAATATCTGCCCCAATTGATTTTAGCGTATCCACCAACGGATAGATGGGGCGTTCGTGCATCCGTTTTGATCCCTTAACGATCCATTCCCCGTCCATTCCGGCCAGAAAAGCGGTCAGGAACCGCATGGCCGTACCGGCCCCTTTTACGTCAAACAGATTGGATTTGGAGTTGAAAGCATCAATAATAACCTGGGTATCTTCACAGTCGGAAAGATTCTCCACCGGTTCGGTATTCAAGCTTAACGCATTCAGGATAAGTACCCGGTTACTGATACTCTTGGATGCCGGAAGATTGACGGTAGCTTTTAACGTTTCGGGAGGATGAATTCTATATTGCATGCCGTGCTGCTATTTTTGCACAAAAATAGTAATAAATTACGGAGTCCCAAAGCAATGGATGCTCTTTAGTATTATTTAAAACGTTTCCTTGTTATTCATGAAAAAGATCCTCCCCAGCACCTGGTGCGGGGAAATACCAGGCGTCTGAGGGAAAAATCATTACTGCCCGATCAATCCATACAAGAAGATCAACAGAATGGCCACCGGAGCAAGATACCTCAGTATGAAACTGTACACTTTCAGAAAGTTAACCCCGAACCTGATCTTCCCGTTGTTGGTCAACTGCAGCTGAATAATCCGCTTATCGAGATACCATCCCGCAAAGAGTGAAATAAACAACCCGCCTACTGGGAGCATTATCTTTGCCGATATCATGTCAAGTCCGTTGAAAAAGGAGGGGGAAAGGGCAGAGACAGTACCCAGGATCAACACCCCCAGTACCACCAACAGCAATCCCTCTTTCCGGCTTACTCGATGTTCTTCCTGAATATAGATCGTTACGACCTCCATCAGTGAAATGGTAGAGGTCAGCGCCGCAATGGTCAGAAGGAGAAAGAACATGGCCGACCAGATCATCGAACCGGGCATTTGATTGAATAACTCCGGAACGGTAATATAGAGCAATCCGGGACCTCCTTTCACCAGATCCGAAACAATGGTGTCTGGATTAGCGGTAAGAGCGAATGCGGAGGGGAAGATTACCAGTCCCGCAAGCAGGGCCACTGCTGTGTCGAGAAGAGATACCTTGACAGCGGTCGCTGTCAGGTTAGAATTTTCGGTGAAATATGAGGCATAAGTCAACATGCATCCCATTCCTAACGACAGGGAGAAAAAACTTTGTCCCATGGCATCAAGAAAAACGGTGGATTTTACCTCCTGGAAATCGGGTTTAAAGAGAAAGTCGATACCTGCACCTGCCCCACTTAGCGATATCGATCTGACAACCAGAATGACGAGCAATAGAAACAAGAGCGGCATAAGTATCTTTGCCGACCGCTCAATTCCCTTCTGTACACCGGCAAAAATAAAGTATGCTGTAAGTATTACAAAAAAAAACATCCAGCCTACCTGCTTCGGACGGTTTGCAAGCAGAGAACTGAAATTGGCAGAAAAATCGTTCACCCCCTTCAGGCTTCCGGTAACGGATTGAATAAAATAATCAACTGTCCAGCCACAGACCACCATATAGAATCCCAGAATAATGAATCCGGTGAGGACACCCAGTCTGCCCACCCATTTCCAGGGGGTACCAGGTGCCAGTTTTTTAAAGGCCCCTGCGGCATTTGCCTTGGATGAACGTCCGATTAAAAATTCGGCCATCATCAACGGAATTCCAAAGAACAAGATACAAGCTAAATAGATAATGATAAAAATCGCACCTCCGCCGTCGGCCGTTTCACTCGGGAAACGCCAGATGTTTCCCAGCCCTACGGCTGAACCTGCGGCCGCTGCCACCATTCCCAGCTTAGATCTGAATGTAGATCGCTTCTCTTTCATGCAGTTATTTAGTTATCGGATAAATACCCATTTATCTTCAGTTGAAAGTTGTGGATAGAAAAAATAGTTCTCATAATCGAAGGCTTTCACCTCTTCAACAAGTTTCAGCCGGTTCTTGATGATGAATCGTGCCATCAGTCCACGCGCTTTCTTGCTGTGGACCACGACCTGCCGGAGTTCACCATTCTCCTGTTGCAGAAAAACCACCTCAACGATACGGGTATTTTCAGGCAACAGTTTCCGGTATAACATGCCGGAATACTCCTTGGAGGCCACATTGATGACAACCCTCTCCTCTCCTGCCAGTTTCTTGGATAGATACCGGTTTACATCCTCCTTCCAGAAATCGTACAGGTCTTTATATCCGTCGGGCTGGATTTTTCTGGAAAACTCCAAACGATACGGTTTTATCCGGTCGAAAGGTCTTAACACTCCATAGAGTCCCGAAATGATGTTGAGGTGTCTTTGGGCAAACGCTACTTCATCGTCATTGAAATCGTGTGCATTCAACCCTTTATAGGCAATACCGTCATAAGCCAGTGCAGCAGCTCGCTGAGGAACCGTCCTGGAGTTGAACGACTGAAAGTATCCGTATACCTGCCGGGCAATATTGCGGTGTACTTTCATCTTTTCAGCAACATCTGCCTCAGAGAGAGTCCTGCAGGCATCCAGCACTTCAATGCTCTTTGCCTGAAACAACGGCACGGTTGTCTCTATTGAATCTCCTTCCTGGAGATCAAAGTTCATCCGCTTGGCGGGAGAGAGAATGATCTGCATGACGATTTACTTCAAATCTGCCACTCCACACCCTCCTTGGTATCTTTAATCACCACTCCTGCAGCCTTCAACCGGTCGCGGATCTTATCGGATGTAGCCCAATCCTTATTGTCGCGGGCCGATTTCCGAATGTCGAGAATCAGCTCCATCAGGCCGTTGATCACATCACTGCCTGCATGCTCCTCACTCTCGTCCTTCAATCCCAGGATATCGAAAACAAAGGTTTTCATCAGGCTCTCCAGATTATCAATATCGATTGCCGTAAGGGTCTCTTTTTTATCGATTGCCGAATTGATGATTCTCACAGCTTCAAACAGGTGTGCGATAAGCACAGGACTGTTGAAATCGTCGTTCATCGCTGAGTAGCAGGCTGCGCGAAGTTCATCGATGTTAACCGATGAGTGGGCAGAGGGTTCAATCTTCCGGATACGCCTGATGCTTTCCATCAGCCTCTTGTACCCCTTTTCTGCAGCCTGCAACGCTTCGTTCGAGAAATCGAGCGTACTGCGGTAATGCGATTGAGCCATAAAGAAGCGGACGGTCATTGGAGAATAACCCCGCTCCAGCAAAGGATGGTCGCCTGTAAACAACTCACGGGGCAAGAATCCGTTACCGGCTGTTTTCGACATCCGGGCACCGTTAACCGTAAGCATGTTGGTGTGGACCCAATATTTTACCGGCGCTGTATGGTGGCATGCCTGCGACTGCGCAATCTCGTTGGTATGGTGTGTAGCCTGCAGATCCATCCCCCCGCCGTGAATGTCGAAGGTTGTACCCAGGTATTTGGTGCTCATGGCGGAGCACTCTATGTGCCATCCGGGGAATCCCCAACCCCAGGGCGACGGCCACTTCATGAGCGTTTCGGGTTTGGCCTTGATCCAAAGGGCAAAATCGAGCCTCCCTCTCTTTTCATCCTGTCCGCCCAGCTCGCGTGTTCCCTCGAGGAGTTCTTCCAGTTTACGGTTCGTAAGAACTCCATAAGGATACTCCCGGTTGTACTTCTCTACATCAAAGTATACCGTCCCGTCTATTTCGTAAGCATATCCGGCATCCAGAATCTTTTTCACCATCTCTATCTGCTCCACGATATGTCCGGTTGCTGTAGGCTCAATACTGGGAGGTAGCGTATTGAAGATCCTCAATATCTCATGAAAACCGAGGGTATATTTCTGTACGATCTCCATCGGTTCCAACTGTTCAAGTTTTGCTTTTTTGGCAAATTTATCATCGCCCTCATCGTTATCACCCTCCAGATGTCCCGCATCGGTAATATTCCTCACATACCTCACCTTATATCCAATATGAAGCAGATACCTGTAAATCAGGTCGAAAGAGATAAAGGTCCGGCAATTTCCCAAATGCACATCACTGTAGACCGTTGGTCCGCAAACATACATCCCTACAAAAGGGGGGTTGATTGGTTCGAAAAGTTCTTTGGCACGAGTTAGCGTGTTGTAAATGACCAGAGGTTGCAAAATATTTCCCTGCATGATAACTAAGCTTGAATTTATAAATAAAAGCAAAAATACAAATTTATCCAATAACTGGAGATGGTATTAAATAAAAGATAAAAAAGATCCATTAAAAGCCCGATTAGTTTACATTTTTTATTATTTTCGCCGTTTCTTATTCAATAATCTCTAAATTTTAATATTTATGTTGCGAAAATTACTCCTGCTTTCTTTGTCATTAGTGGCACTTACCTCGTTGAATGCGCAAAACTTACAATTGCACTTCGATCCACGCAATGCTCTCTACGGCAATGACGTAGCTGCAAAGAACTACCTTACGGCTACTTTCGAGATGTTTAAACCCGATGCATGGGGCTCGACATTCATGTTCGTCGATTTCGATCTTAATGGTGACAAGCGGAACATCGGTCTGGTTTACGCCGAGATTGCGCGGGCATTCAAGATCAAGGATTTTGCATTGATGCCCCATCTCGAATACAACGGTGGCCTTGGAACAGGTTTCTCGATTCCCAGCTCCTATCTTGCCGGTGCAGAGTATCCTTTCCAGCTTGGAAATTTCTTCATGGGAACCTATGTTGCCTACAAGTTGAATGCTTTTACCAAACTGAGCCACGACGTTCAGTGGACTCTGACCTGGAATTCTGCATTCCCCAACAGTAAAGTGTCATTGGGCGGTTTCCTCGATTTGTGGAGTGAAAACAAGGACCGGGTTAACGGAGAAGGCGGCAAGAAACTGATCATGTTGAGCGAACCGCAACTGTGGTATAACTTCACCTCCAACTTCGCTTTGGGTACAGAGGTCGAGTTGAGCTATAACTTCGCCGGTGCCGACAAGTTCTACGCTATCCCCACACTGGCCACAAAATGGAACTTCTGATCGACACATTATTGTCATTAACAATCCACCGATAAACATTGAACAATCATGTTAGAAAAAATTTTCAAACTCAAGCAAAACGGCACCAATGTTCGCACGGAGATTCTGGCCGGTGTCATCACCTTTTTGACCATGTCATATATCCTGGCCGTCAATCCTCAAATATTGGGTGAGACAGGCATGGACAAAGGCGCCCTGTTTACGACGACTGCAGTTGCGGCTATTGCCGGAACTCTCTTCATGGCACTTATAGCCAATGTTCCCATTGCGCAGGCACCGGGGATGGGGCTGAACAACTTTTTTGCCTTCAGTGTGGTGATTGCCATGGGGCACACCTGGCAATTTGCCTTGACCGGCGTTCTGATTTCCGGTTTCTGCTTTATGTTGCTGACCATCTTCAACATCCGGAAAATTATTGTAGACAATATCCCGGTGGCACTAAAAAATGCGATTCCTATCGGTATCGGGCTATTTATCACCATAATCGGATTGAAAAGTGCTGGAATTGTTACGGGTAACCCTTTCACGCTCGTCCAGCTTGGCAACATGGCCGATCCAAATGTATGGATTGCCGTGCTCGGCCTGATCGTAATTGCCGTACTTCTGGTAATGAAGGTTCATGGCGCCATCCTGATCGGTATCATCGTTTCCACAATTTTTGCAGCATTCTTGGGCCTGATACAGTTGCCCCAGGGCAGCTGGATTACCTTGCCTCCCAGTATTGAGCCCATCTTCTTCAAGTTCGAGTGGAGCAGTATTCTATCTTTCGACATGCTGATCGTGGTATTTACCTTCTTGATGGTAAACATATTCGATGCAATGGGCACGTTGATCGGTGTTATCTCAAAAATTGGAAAATCGGAAAAAGACGGCAGCTTCCCTCAATTGCAAAAGGCCCTTTTTGCCGACGCACTGGGGACATTTGTGGGTGCACTCCTGGGTACCAGCCCCAACACCTCCTATGTGGAGAGTGCTTCGGGTGTGGCTGCCGGTGGTAGAACCGGACTTACCAGTGTGAGCACGACCTTGATGTTTGTCCTTGCACTTTTTCTGGCTCCGATATTTTTGATGGTGCCTGCAGCTGCAACTGCTCCTGCCTTGATCATCATCGGTCTATTCATGATGAGCTCGGTCGCTGAAATCAATTTCAACGAAATAAGCGAAGGATTTCCGGCATTCATCACCATCATCTTTATGCCGTTCACATACAGCATTGCCAACGGAATCATTTTCGGAATGTTGAGTTTCACCATTGTCAAGCTCTTGTCGGGTAAAGTCAAGGATGTAAGCATCACCATGTACATATTGACGTTGTTCTTCCTGATCAAGATCATTCTCGATGCATCAAATGCTTTTGTGCACTGATGGTCCACTCTCAACTACCAGCATGGAAAAAGATGCTCAACACGTTAATTTATTTGCTGTTCTGGAATAAAACCATTACTTTTGCGGCCTAATCCAAACATAATTCAGACAACAATAATTTATGGCAACAACAGCTGATTTCAGAAACGGAATGTGCATCGACCTCGACGGACAATACTATTTCATTGTTGAATTTCTTCACGTGAAACCCGGGAAAGGCGCTGCCTTCGTTCGCACAAAACTTAAGAACGTGACTACGGGACGAATTCTCGAAAAAACTTTCAACTCGGGAGTCAAGGTGGATGAGGTTCGCATCGAACGCCGTCCGTTCCAATACCTTTATCAGGACGATATGGGATATAACTTCATGAATACCGAGACGTTCGAACAGGTACCCATTCCTGCAGAACAGATAGAAGGAGTGGAGTTCCTGAAGGAAGGCGATCTGGTAGAGGTTCAGATCCATGCCGAGAGTGGAACCATCTTGACAGCGGAAATGCCAACACATGTCGTGCTGCAGGTTACCTATACCGAACCGGGCATCAAGGGCGATACGGCTACCAACACGCTGAAACCGGCTACTCTCGAAACCGGAGCCGAAGTACGTGTTCCACTCTTTATCAACGAAGGTGAAAAGATAAAGGTAGACACACGCACAGGCACATATGTTGAACGTGTGAAAGAGTAATCCCGTTACGTCAACATAGAAGGATCTCACACATAGAGAAGAGAGGCACCGTATTTTACGGTGTCTTTTTTTATATTACCTTTGTAGCAGACCATGAATTGAATAGAATGAAAAAAATCAGCATTAAAAAGTGGGCGGAAGAGGATCGTCCGCGTGAAAAACTGATGCTGAAAGGTGTTTCAGCATTGTCCGACTCCGAGTTGCTGGCCATTCTCATCGGTTCAGGGAATGATAAAGAGAGCGCAGTTGAGCTCAGTAAAAGAATTTTGCATAAAGCCGATAACAACCTCAACAAATTGAGCCGTTTCAGCGTTAACGACCTGGTACGTAATTTCCGGGGTATCGGTCCGGCAAAAGCAATCACTATTGTCGCCGCTCTGGAGTTGGGCAGAAGAAGAAGATCGGAAGAGCCGGTGAAGAGGGATAAGATCACCTCTTCGAACGATGCCTTTATCGTTCTCTACCCACTTCTGGCAGATTTAAACCACGAAGAGACGTGGGCATTGCTGCTCGACCGCTCCAACAAGGTAATCTCCACCATGCAGGTAAGCCGCGGTGGAATATCTGGAACAGTAGTAGACATACGGTTAATCCTACGTGAGGCAATCAACCTTTATGCCAGCAGCATCGTGCTGGGGCATAATCACCCGTCGGGAAACTGCACTCCGAGCGCACAAGACACCGCGATCTCAAAAAAACTGAAAGAGGCCGCCAAATGGATGGATATTACGTTACTTGACCATATCATCGTTTGTGGCGAGACCTATTACAGTTTTGCCGACAACGGAATCATTTAACAAATAAAAAATATGAACGAAGAACTTCAAAAACTGCAAGATAAGATAGTGGTCCTGCTCCGCACCGTGTATGACCCTGAAATTCCAGTGAATATCTACGACCTGGGATTGATATATGACGTGGATATCGATGACGCCAACAATGTAACCATCGAGATGACATTCACCTCCCCCAGCTGTCCCGCTGCCGACTTTATCCTGATGGACATCCAGATGAAGATCGAGTCCATCCCGGAAGTAAACCGAGTGGATATCAACCTGACGTTTGATCCACCCTGGGATAAATCGATGATGAGCGAGGAGGCATTGTTGGAACTTGGGTTTATGTGATGATGGGCAGCAAGGTTTATTTTGTCTCCGATGTTCATTTAGGCTCAAAGATGCATACCGATTCCGTTAATACGGAACGGAAGCTGTGCAGATGGTTGGATTTCGCCAGAAAAGATGCGCAGGCCATCTACCTGCTGGGAGATATCTTCGATTACTGGTTCGAGTACAAGACGGTGGTTCCCCGAGGGTTCACGCGACTGTTGGGAAAACTGTCCGAGATCAGCGATTCGGGTATTCCGATCTATTTTTTCATCGGCAATCACGACATCTGGCTTACCGATTACCTTCAGAACGAATGCGGATTGATCGTTCACCGCAAACCGCTGCTCACGGAAATTTCCGGCAAAAAATTCTTTATCGCCCACGGTGATGGACTGGCCGACAAGTCGATCGCATTCAGACTGCTTCGTAAACTTTTTCACAGTAAATTCTTGCGGAGCTGTTTTGCGACGATCCATCCCCGATGGACGGTAAGTCTTGCACATGCCTGGTCGAATAAAAGCCGCGAGGCGGGAGGTGTGCAGGATTTTCTGGGAGAAGATAAGGAATACCTCATTCAGTTTGCCAAACAGGAAATTGTACGGACACCCGACATCGACTATTTTGTCTTCGGGCACCGCCATCTGGTTCTGGACTTCCAATTGAACGAAAAAACACACGTTATCAATATCGGCGACTGGATCCAGCACTTCTCATACGGCCTCTTTGACGGAAAAGAGATGAGGCTGGAAAAATATCAGCAAGATTAATAACAGTCCCGATCCAATTGGCTGCTTTGCTCGAAAGAGATCCTGAACTCTCGACTTGCAAGCAACCGGAATCCCCTGTACAATATCACAAAAGAGAACAAGATACCGACATGAGAAATTACCATATAATTACTCCGCCATTGTCAGCCAATTCTTGGATAGGGCGGGGATTACATTCATCTATCTGCCACGACTCTTCCAGGATGGGGATTTTCAGAGGATGATTGCCTACCACCTCCCCTACATCGGGCATTCACAGATTGATCTGGCTGCGCTTACACTCCGGATTAAACAGAACTACTGCATCAAGAGTGACCACCCTACGCTGGCCTATATCGCCGAAAGGGAGCTGGGAGATGAGGGTTACGAAGTGAGGTTTCCCCTGGAAAAGATTACCCGCGAAAATCTCGACCAGTCGATCGATGCCATTATCGAAGAAATTGCACAGCATAAATCCAGAAACTGGCTTCTGGCGGAGGAGGAGCCGTTTATCAAGCACATAGCCTATTCCCCTTTATTCAAATCTGAGTCTAAAGAGTATGCCAAGGGGAAAAGGGATGACAAAATCACGGCAGACGAGAATTTCGAAAAGATGGCCTTCCAGGTTCCGGAGGATCTCATGGAGGGTATCATGAAGCTGCAAACGGCCGGTTACCTCTCCAGACTGATCGAATTCCTCGAGGAGCTGCAGAGGTCGACCCGCAAGCTGAGCCGTCTGAGAATCGCGTCAGATTTCAGGATCTACCTGATGGACTACGACATGATGGAGGTGAAGATGAGCCCATTGCCAAAGGCTGTCTACCTCCTGTTTCTGAGACATCCGGAAGGGATCCTTTTCAAAGAGTTGCCCGACTATCGTACAGAGCTGATGGAAATCTACAAGAGGATCACGTTTCGGGAGAATCCAGACAAAGCCAAGGAGAGCATCATCCGGGTGACCGACCCGTACGACAACTCGATCAACGAGAAGTGCTCCCTGATCAGCATCGCATTTCTGAAGGTGGTGTCGGAAGAGATTGCCGAAAACTACTACATCACCGGGTTGCGGGGTGAACCCAAGAAGATTGCGCTCAGCAGGGAGTTGGTCATCTACGAATAACCTTTCGAATCGCAAGGCTTGTGGATCTCCCAGCCCGCCGGCTCATGAAGCTATCTTTGCAACGTAACCATTAAAACAGCAAAGATATGAACGAGAATTATCTGAAAATCATCTTCGTTATCGACGAAAGCGGCTCCATGTCAGGCACTGAGTCTGACGTGACAGGAGGATTCAACAACTTCATCGAACAGCAGCGGGCACAGCAACAGGGAAGAGTAACCGTCTCACTCTACAAGTTCAACAACAGCTGGAGCAGGGTTCTGAATGATCTACCCATTGAAGAGATACGCCCATTGACAAGCGCAGATTACACTCCCGGTGGCCTCACCGCCCTCTATGACACCATCGGGCACGCCATCACCGATATCGGCAACCAGATCAGGTACAGCAAAGAGGAAGATCGTCCGTCGATGGTGATGATGGCCATCATCACCGACGGTCAGGAGAACGCATCGAGAGAGTATGATGCCGTAAAGATCAGGCAGATGATCCATGAACTGGAACAAAATGGGAACTGGCAATTCATCTATCTGGGTGCTGAGGTGAGCAATTTTTCCGATGCCGACTCGATGGAGGTCTATAACAAGATTGCCATGGACAAGACCAAGATGAAAAGCAAGTTTGATGTGATATCGGAACACACCATGCGATTCAAGGTTGCAGACCTGGGCAGGGAGCAGGAGAAATTGTGGAGTGACTTCATGAAGGATCTCTCCAAAGAGAAGGAGTGAATATCCAGAGGCATAAATGGATAAAAGGAGGCATCCCAAAAATTTAGGAGGGCTTGCAAACCCTCCTAAACTTCTATTTACACTCTATCGGGGCAGACACCCCTCCAGATTCTATACTCTTTATTCTTAGAGTTTGGGCAACTTCCACGGTTCGCGGTAATGGGCCTTCGCCAACCGGTTGGCTTCCAAGTGATCGAATGTGGCTGTTTCATTATCCCAGTTCAACGCTGTACCTACCCGACAGGAGATATTTCCCATATGGCTCAGTTTGGCCACTTCCGCACCGATTGCAATGTCGGCATTGGGCAACTGGCGTGAGCGCATGCACTCCAGCATGTTGCCGGCATGGAGATACAATCCTTTTCCTCCACCAGGCTTCTTCGCTACGGCCTCCATTCTAGGGGTATTGGGTTTCCGTTCATCATCGCATGGATAGCAATAGGGGAAATTTCGGCTGTTAACTGCCTGTTCGGGTATCACCTCCCACCCTTGCCGGGTCAGGATAAGCGTGCCGTTCTCACCGAAGAATGCAACCCCTTCACGCAGTCCAAACAAGCCGTTTCCAATACCACAGGCGTGATCCCAGATGATGTTGAAGTCGGGGTACCTGTAGGTTACCATAAGGGTGTCGGGAGTCTCCATTGCATCGTCGGGATAGCCAAATTTTCCTCCAGCGCCAAAGAGAGATGCCGGTAAACCAGCATTCATCCCTTTCATTGCATAGTCCAGAAGGTGTACGCCCCAGTCGGCCATCAATCCCCCCGCATAATCCCAGAAAAAACGGAAATTATAGTGGAACCTGTTTTGATTGAAAGTTCTCTTCGGTGCAGGACCCAGCCACATGTCGTAATCCACTCCCGCAGGAGGAGTCGAGTCGGCCACAACCGGCAATGTCCATTTGCTGGTCTGGTATGCCCACACCTTGACTGTTCTCACACGCCCCAGATTTCCGCTCTGGACATATGCTGCTGCCTCGTCCCAGTGGGGGTCGCTCCGCTGCCACTGTCCCACCTGCACAATCCGGTTATATTTCCGGGCAGCACGCACCATCAGGTCGCACTCTTCAATAGTATTGGCAAGCGGTTTTTCCACATAAACATCTTTCCCGGCCTCACAGGCAGCCACCAACTGAAGGCAGTGCCAGTGATCCGGCGTGCCGATAATTACCATATCGACATCCTTGTTGTCGATTACCCGCCGCCAATCCTTTACCAGCTGAGGCGGCTTCTTCCCGGTCATCTGCTCTAGATCGGCAGCACGCTGATAGAGCCATTGATCGTCAATATCGCATAAAGCTATACATTCCGTACCGGGATATTGCAAGAAAGTTTTCAGGTTTGACCATCCCTGATTCCTGCAACCGATGAGCCCGATCTTGATCTTATTTCCGGGAGCCGACTCTCCATAAACGGAAGAGAAAGATCTCCCCATCATTGGCGTCAGACCTAAGCCGGCAGCCGTAATGGCCGAACTCTTCAGAAAATTTCGTCGATCCATGATATTGTTATTCAAGTTCTTTAATCTTAATGTTCTGGAACCACACCTCATCGCCGTGATCCTGAAGCAAGATCAGTCCCTCTTCCGCATTTCCGAAGTTGGGCCAGTCTTTGTACTTGCTGTATGCAACCAATGCATTCCACATCTGGTTGTTACGTTCGTATTCAATGATTTTTACTCCGTTCAGCCAATGCTCAACATGGTTTCCTTTCACCACCACCATTGCCGTATTGAAAAAGCCAGAACGGAAAGGCTTGTTTGCCGGTGCCGGAATCAGATCGTAAAGCGAGCCGAGAGTGCGGTTCCCGGCAACACCCAATTTGGCATCTGGATGTCTTTTGTCGTCCAAGATCTGAAATTCGCATCCGATAGCTGAGCCAGCGCCTTTATTCAGGTTGGTATCAACAAAATACTTGATACCGCTGTTGGCACCCTCTGTAATCCTGAAATCAACTTTCAGGATAAAGTTTTTGTATGGACGGGTAGTGACGATGTCACCGCCGTTGGTAGACTCGCCGCCTCCGCTTTTGTGTACCTTAAGGATTCCGTCTTTGATTGACCAGCCCTTAGAGGGGAAAGCATCGAGTTTGGCTCCACGCCATCCGTTGGTTGTCTTTCCATCCCATAACAGTTTCCATCCTTCACGTGCCTCCCTTTCGGAAATGGTGTTGGCAATGGCATTAACCTGTTCTATTTCATCGCTGTTTTCAGGCATACGGAACTTATCGAGATCCTGGGTCAATATCCGGATGTTTCTCCAGGAAACCGTCTTGCCCTCTAGCTCCTTATTATTAATCGAATGTACCTGCAGAGCTATAAAGCCCGATTTGGTAACGTCATCCAACAGGTCGGCACAGGGAACACCGTTCACCCAAGTACGGATGGAGTTTCCAATCGCTTCAATTCGGGCCTTGTTCCATTGGTTTGGCTTAAATGCATTTTGTCCGGCCGGATTATAGGTTAACGGATAGAGCCATCCGCGACGAGCTTCGTCATAAATACCGCCCGTCCATGCCCTGCTCGACGGATCAATCTCGAACTGGTAGCCATGAACACGTCCATTGTTGTACTCCTTCAGGCTGTTGCTTCTGAACTGAACACCAGAATTCAAGCCATCATCCACTTTAAAGTCGAACTCCAGGATAAAATCATCATACATCTTGTTGGTTGCCAAGAAAGTATTCGGCGTTCCAACTTTTGAGATACCGATAATGGTCTTATCCTGCACCTTATATTCGGCCGTTCCGTTGAGTTTGGTCCAGCCCCTCAGGTTTTTCCCATTGAAAAGGTCCTGCCATTTGGCTTCCTGAGCCGAGGCAGCCACAACAAAAAGTGTTGCGATCAAAACAAGAATATTTCTTTTCATACGATTATTTTTTCGAGGTACTTATCTCCTTGATGATTAACAGAAAATTTTATGACTGACTTAGATCTCATAAAAATGTTCCCACCCTTTTCGGGGGGGAGTCCCTACCAGGTATGCGTCGGCAAACGGATCATTTATCACCCGTTTTGTCTCCCGGTCAAAAACGATCTTCCGGTTCAACCGTTGTGCAGCCACACCCAGGCAGAAGACCTGGCTAAGCGGACCGGCTATCTCGAAAGGCGAACGGGTCTTCTCCAATCCCTGGCAGGCCAGCAGGAAGTTGGCAAAATGGTTCGACGGGCTTTTCGGGACTTCGGGAAGTTTTTTCTCCATCTCCTTGGCTTTCTCATCGGGGATGATACTGAGTGTGCTCCCATGCGATCCACCCTTAAATATCAGCTCCTTGCTGTAAATCTCTTTTCCGGGATTCAACTTGGCCGGCTGAATCTTTCCTCCTCCGACACTGGGAATATTGGGATCAATCTCGGAAACACCATATCCTTCAGGAACAGCCGGAATATTGTCGAGACCGTCGTACCATGTTATGACAACAGGAGGCATTTTCCCTCTTTTGGGGAATTTGAACTCGATGGTGCTTGACATGGGGTAGAAGAAATCATTGTGTTGGGAGAGTCTGACCGGATTGACCTCTTCCGGCAGGCCCAGATCGAGAAACTCGTGTGCGGTATCGATGATATGCGCGCCCCAGTCGCCCAACGCTCCCATTCCGAAATCGTACCAGCAACGCCACTGTCCTTTGTGGAAATCCTTGTTGTAATCGTGATAGGACTGTGCCGACAACCAGGTATCCCAATCCAGCGTTTCGGGGAGCGGCTCGGCAGCAGGAAATTTCTTGATGTTAGAATCCCATCCGTGCCAGCGGCGAGTACTGTTCATGTGTGCCGTAATGGCTGTGACATCTTTGATGATTCCGGCCTCCTTCCAGGCCTTGAACTGGAAGTAGTTGGCCTCGGAGTGTCCCTGGTTGCCCATCTGGGTGACCACTTTCGGATATTTGCGGGCAGCCTTTATCATCAACTCAACCTCATGGAATGTACGGCCCATAGGTTTCTCCACATAAACATGCTTTCCCTCCTTGATGGATAGCATAACGGCAGGAAAATGGGCGAAGTCAGGCGTCGCAATGGCAACAGCTTCAAACTCATTTCCAATCTTGTCGAACATCTCCCTGAAATCCTTGAAACGCTTTGCGTTCGGAAACTTGGCCATCGCCTTCTGGGTGTGTTCGGCTCCCATATCTACATCACAGAGGGCTACAACGTTTGCCAATCCTGTCTTGTCAAAATCGTTGATGATCTCCCAACCTCTGTTTCCGATCCCGATGTGTGCCAGATTTACTTTCCGGTTTGCACCTACGATACGGCTGTAGCTGGCCGCGTTTGTTTTTGTGTAGATACCGCTTAGTGCTATCCCGGCAGAGGCTAAGGCAGTGCTCTTCAAAAAATCTCTTCTTGTTGTCATAGATTTATAATTATAAAACGGTTTCTCATTAGCAACACCATAGTTTATACAAACAAAAGTAGCTTTTTAAATCTGTTTTTTCAACTTGTTTGCCATATTTTCAGGCAGGTATCAACTAATTTTCGGAGATACGATCCTGCTCCCCTGTTTTAGCTTCCGTGCTACATGGAACCGTCAGTCCTGTTTATTAACAGCAAGACATCCGATTTTCAAGAATCAAAAAGATGAAAAAACCTGTGTACGTCCACAAAAGTAACGGTATGATCACAAAAACACAAAAAATAGACCTTAAACATTGTTAACAAATACAATTTGGCTTCGACAGTTACATTTTGCTCTCAATTTTGCGATTTTCCTGTAAGGATGCAATATTCCACATGAGGAGTTGATGAGTAAGCAAGAGAGAGGTCCAACACCTGCGTTGAACCCCTCTCATTACTCACACCTGTCAAAGGATGTTTTTTCAATTTGCGTCCGGACCTAGTACGGTACCCTCTTTGGGAACAATCAACGGCTCAACGTTATTTTCGGCTCCAGGATAACCGATGTTCTGATTGATGATTCCCTTAATGTTGGTATTGATAGCATTTGCCGGAATAGGCCACAACACGTGATGGACGCTGATTTTATACTCTGCCCATTTGTGTTTCACACCTTTATTGTAGAAATTGCTCTGCTTTACTACCCAATCATAGTAGAAATTTATACCTTCCTGCTTCACATTCGAGTTGGTACCACCTGGACCGGAGAAGTTATCCAGCTTGTAAACCCTTCCTCCAAATACTTCACAAGGTTTTCCTGTTTTTGCATAGGTGTAGGCAATTCGTGTCAATTCCGACTTACGGTTCTCTTCATAATACAACTCCCTGGCCCTCTCATCCAGGATCGCACCGATATTGATATCACCCGCGGTCAGGGCATCTGCCCCGGCACGTAACCTGACCACGTTCAATGCCTCGGCCGCCTGCATCGGTTGATCCTTCCAGTAATAACACTCTGCCATAAGCAGATAGACCTCAGCCGACCTGTAAACATACCAGGGGGTCTCTCCTCCTGCCCATTGTGTCTGCAACGGGTCAGGCACAAACAGCTTATAATGGGGCCAGGAGAACCAGCACCGGATAGTGTCTTCGACCGACATGGCCACCGGTTTGACCAAATTTTGCCCATACCACGGATTGTTGGAGTTCTTAAGCGCGGGATTGTTGTATTGCAGATCTTCAGGACTTCTCCAGCTGTCGCGATTATATATCCCCCGCAGATCGTTCCTCTCCTTCTCTGTCCAGATCTTGTTGGTATAGTACCAGGTTGGCCGTAGCCGCCCGATCCCTCTTCCATAGCTCTTGTTCAGATCCATCCAGGGATCGGTCTCATCTGGATGGATACTCACGCTCGTCCCGGTCATTCCATCGGGAGTCTTCACATTACCGCTGTTCCAGAAAGGCACGCCGTTGCGCATGGTCTGAATCCTGTCCGATCCATCTACTTCAGGGTAAGCAACCACATACATCAACCCTTCAGTATTGCTCATATCAAACTTCGCTTCAATGCTGTGCAGGTCGTGCATCAGGTTTGTCCTCGGCTTTGTCCTGTTGGACGTAAAGCGTTGCGTCATCAAGGGGTGCTTGGCAACAATCTCATTTCCCACTTCAATAGCCCTGTCAAAATGGCCCAAAGCCATACAAACTTTCATCAACAAAACACCGCATGCCGCCTTGGAAGTTCTTCCACGGTCGACTTTCTCGGGAACCCATTGATAAGCAAATTCGAGATCCGGCAATATCTTTTCAAGAATAGACCAGCGGTCGTATGTGTAAAAATCATATTTGGGGCCGGTAATCTCCCAATCCAGATATGGTATATTCCCAAACTGATGGGTCAGCTTATAATACCTGTAAGCCCTGTGAAAATAGGCCGATCCCAATACCGCGTTTCTTTCAGCCTCGTCCTTATATTCTGCCTGATCGATTCTGGCGATGACGACGTTGGAGTATTTGATGCCTTTATAACCTTCATACCAGTACCACCCTACACGTGTTCTGTCAGTACTGTTCAGCTCTGCATCCGGTAGCAACGAGACATCCAGGTCCATCTGTGGTCCCGCCTTGTCGGTTGTCCCCTCCACGGCCATATCCGAGAGAATGAATTCTGTCAGAATCGGGGAGCCATCTCCAAAAAATTCGTGTCGCATATTACGCTCGCACGTGGTCAATGCCGCGTAGAAACCATCAGCATCCACATAGGTGTTTTCAGGGGTGTAGAACGATAGCGGCTTAGGAGTTAGCCAGCTCTCGTCACATCCGGATATCATTAAAACAAATCCGATCAGAATAATGACATATTGCGTTTTTTCAAATATCTTTCTCATGATTCAGAAAATTTAAAGGGTGAAATTTAAACTAACATTGTAAGTCCGTGGAGCCGGGCTACTATCTTCAGGATCCCAGAAATTCCAATCGGGAGAGAAAACAGCAACGTTTCTCACTGAAAGAGATAAGCGCATGTCCTGAATAAAGACTTTTTGCGACAGGTTCTTCGGAACGTTGTACGACAATGTGATGTTTTCAAACCGGATAAACGACTTCTCCTTGTAAATTGTCCCGATATTCTTGGAGCCAATACGGGCGTAATCATTTATCCTGTTCTCGGCTGTCCAGTATGGTTGTACATATTCCGAGCAACGGTCGGGGAAGTTCGATACATTTGCCGCACGGTTGAACGAGCCGTATTGTCCCCAATATGAATAGAACATGGTCGACAACGAGATGTTCCTGTTAAAAATAAACTCGTTCCTCAAAGTCCACCTGAACCTGGGAGTGGTATAACCCTGGAATATCCTGTCGGCGTCTGTCATCACACCATCACCATTCTGGTCCTTATATTTAAAATCTCCTGGCTGCAATCCATACTTGGCTGCTTCTTCGGCCTCCTCTTTCTGCCATACCCCAATATGCTCATAGCTCCAGATACGATCGGGATCCTGTCCGATAAACCATCTGTTCTTGATATCGTCAGCCTCCTTTTGCCCGATAACGTTTCCATCCTCATCTTTTACATCGATCATGTCACCGTATAGGCTCACGATCTTTCTCCTGTTCAAGGAGAAGTTTGCAGAGGCGTTCCATGCAAACTTTGGAGATTCGATAATATTTGCATTTACAGTAGCCTCAAACCCTCTGTTCTGCAGTTTCCCCAAATTGGCAGCAACACTGTTGTATCCGATGATTTCGGGCAGTGCCCTGTCAACCAGCAGATCATTTGTTGTAGCTACATAACCTTCAAGGGCTCCGCTGATTCGATTGTTCAGGAAAGAGAAATCGAGCCCGACATTCGTGGAAGCAGTCCGTTCCCACTTCAGGTTGGCATTCGACATTCTGTTTACGTAAATCTGCGAAGTGATATAGATATTTCCGTTTTGGTCGATATAGGGGTGTGGACCGGAAACCATATCCGACAAGGCCTCGTATTGACCAATATCCCGGTTACCATTTTCTCCCCACGAGAAACGTAGTTTTCCATAATCGAACCAGCTTGTTATCGGCTGGGCAAACTCCTCCGAAGTGAATGTCCATGCCAATGCTAATGCCGGGAAAACAGCTCGCGGATTTTTCTGACCAAACGCCGAGAAACCGTCGCGCCGAACAGAAGCAGTTACCATATACCTGTCGTGGAGTGAATAGAACAATCTGCCCATCAGCGCATCTCCCGTGCGGTAGGTATCATCACTTTCATTCAGCGGAACCGTTCCGGCCTGCATCCGGTGATAACCCAGAATATCGTTTGGAGAGAATTGAGATGTTGTCATCTTCTGGCTCCAATATTGTCTTTGCTCGGCATTAGCAAGAAAAGTGGCCTCGATGTTATGAATCGTGTTGATCCTCTTTTTCCATCTCAACACGTTATCCACCTGCCAGGAGTAGATCTTATGTGTGAGCCGTTCCGCTTTCCCGCCATTTGCAGCCCAGATAAAATTCTTGGACGACTCGTGGTTATAGTACTCTCTCCACTCATAATATGGAATGAAGTTGAACTGGTATTCAATGTCGAAAGGTAAATTCAGAATGGCATACATGTTCGCATTGAGCGTATTGTACCAATCTTTCCTGTCCCGGTATAGATTATCGAAGAAGGGGTTAACAGGAGTCGCATCCGTTGTTGGATACCTCCAGAGAAACTCATCCACATCCGTGTTTCCAATTTCGTCCGCTCCGTAGGGCGATATGCGTACCATCTGCTCCCAGTCGGCTTGCAGATAACCTTCGTTCCTGGACGAAAATCCTGAATTTAAACCTATCTTGAGGAAAGAAGTTATCTTCGACTCCAGATTGAGTCTCGTTCTGAAAGTAGAGAACCGGTTTCCAACAATGATACCCTCACGATCCGAATAACCGATGGACCAGTAATAAGATCCATCATCAGTCTTGTTGGAGATCGATGCCTGATAATCCTGCTGCAAACCCAAATGAAATACCTTCTTGGCCCAATCTGTTGTCCTGTTAAGAATAAAATTTTCTATTTCAGGCGTTTTCAGTTCGAGGCGTGACGCCCAGGTTCTCAACAGATCCTCTTCCGTAAATGTTTCAACCGGAGTTTGCTTGTCGTAGTTATACCAATCCAGCTGACTCACATTTTGTAGATTACGGGGATCCTCAAAGATCTCGGGGTACTGTTCCAGATAGGCATCGGAGTTCTTGCCAATCTCGTACGCTCTTCTGTATTGCATGAAACCATCGGCATCCAGCAGCTTTGGCTGATTCGCCGACTGGACTACCCCGACAGAGGTGTTGAAAGAGACGATCGGCTTGCCCGCGCGACCACCTTTCTGGGTGAGAATAACCACTACCCCGCTTGCAGCTTTCGCACCGTATACGGCGGCAGAGCTCGCATCTTTCAATATATCTATCGATGCAACGTCCATCGGGTTGATATCTGTTAAGGCTCCCTCATAAATCACCCCATCAAGAACAATCAGGGGTTCGGCTCCGGCTTTCAACGTGTTTCTCCCACGAATTTGCAATCCTGCATCACCCTTTGCATTATTGGCGAAGCCAATATTCAGCCCTGCCGAATTTCCTCTTAGCAGGTCCTGAATGGAACGGGGCACCTCTGCTTTGAGATTTTCCGCCTTGATGGTTGAAATAGCACCTGTAAGGTCTTTCTGTCTCATGGTTCCGTATCCAACAACCACTATTTCATCGAGAAAACTAGTCTCCTCTTCCAATACGATATTGATGACGCTCCTGTTTCTCACCTCAACGGTCTGAGTTTTGAAACCAATGTAGGAGACATTTAATACCGGATTAGAAGTGGTTAACCTCAACATGTAATTTCCATCCGAATCGGTAACAGTTCCGTTTGTTGTTCCTCCCTCAACCACGTTCACTCCAATGAGTGATTCACCGTTACCATCCGAGATTCGTCCACTCACCGTTTTACCGGCCTGTTGGATATGGCTCACCGCATCTCCCTGAATTTCCATAGAGAAGGAAAAGAGGGGATAGCTGAAAAGCAATATCAAAACAAGAGTCGCAATTCTCAATTTGTTGTTTTTCGTACCGACTTGGGTAACTGAAGAAAACCATTCATTTCTCACATTCATATCAGTAAAAATTAAAAATGATTATATGCAATTCATTCGCATTAGATTAATTGACAATTATCTATTTCTGGCCATTTCAAGCGATTGGGTGGTAATGTAATACTTGGCAATGGTATTGGATATTTCCCATTCGGGCATATCGCGGTTGACCAGATATCCAAAAAATTTCTGTGCTACGTAACCGAAGTAATCCTCGTGGCCTTTCCTTGATTCGACGGGCACTTCAATTCTATACCTGCTGTCCGAAACACGCTTTGCAGATATGTACGGATAGCTCCTTTGCAATTGCTTAACGGTTCCGGCTATTGACCGGTCAAACTCCTCACTTGTGACCGACGGCTCCTTCTCGACATACAACTGTTTGACATACTTCTCTTCCTGGTTCTGTACAATCTCAATGGTGGCTTTTGTTCCTTTAATGACAGCGCTATAGGTGTCGCCTCCCCCCTTGGGGGCTTCGTAGTTCCAGAGCGCACAAACCTCAATATTCTTCCCTTTTACCTGGTAATTGAACTTGCCATTCCCGTAAACCTCCAGAAGAGAGCGGTTGAGATATTTGCCAAGAAAATTGGGAAAAGCATCCAGTCCAGTTGACCTGTAGAACTGATCCAATGTCAACGTTGTTGGCCAGTGGCTTGCAGAGAGAAGTTTCACATCTTGCCGATAATCGATCACCTCATCGGGAAAACATTGCCAATTGATTAGATCGACCATATGGGTGGCAACGTCCACAATTGCCTCACCCTGCTGCTCTACATCGTAAAACCAGGCGGGACGCACCAATACACTCCCCGAAACCTCCTTGTAATAGTGGTGAACGCTCTCCATCTTCACGGAGGGAGATTCCGGTGTACCCTCCTGCAGTTCACCGAACAGTTCAACGTTGTTCACCAGCTCGCGGGTAAGCGTGTTCAGGATATCGTACCGTTCGGTCATCACGTCGTACAGATAAACGTTCCGTGTACGTGCACTGTCATAGGCAGATTCAAGCAACCGGAAGTTTTCGCTATTAATGGCCATAGGCTTGTCTGAAAGCACATCGTAGCCTGCGTTGATGGATTGATAGATATAATCGGTCTTTTTCAGATTATTTCCGGCAAGGATGACAACATTGCCTCTCCTCTCCTTTATCATCTTTTCGAGATAATCCTTGCCTGAATAGACAATTCCGATCCAGGCTGTAGGATTTTCCGATCGACTGTTATACCCCTCGATACTGGCCAGGTACTGATCGAGTTCACTCCCTCCTGGAGCATAGACAAATACCGTGTCGTTCACCTGTTTCTGGGGAAATTTCTGCAACAGGCTGGCGTGAAAATGTCCGGGATCGAGTACTACCAGCTTGATTTCACCCTCTTTTCCTGTAAATATCCCGGGAGCCGGCTCCTTTCTATCTTGTTGCATTTTGCAAGAAAAAAAGAAAAGAGAACCAGCCAGTAACAATAAACAATAAATTATCCTTTTCATTCTCTCTCATCTCTTATTGGCTAAACTTTTATATAATCGGTACCGTAGGGAGAACGTTGCGGCCGTTTCAACATGGAGTTGGCCACTTCACTATTCCTGAACCTCTCCTTTTTGGGATCCCACTCCAGTCTGCCGGGTATTTTCATCGCAATATGGCTGATCAGACAGATGGTGCAGGCCCGGTGCCCTATCTCGATCGGGGAGATCGGTTCCTTTCTGGACTTGATGCAATCGAGCCAGTTGCCGTGATGATTATCGCTTACATAGAGATGGATCTCATCCTCCTTGATCTCCGAGGTAAGGATCTTCGGATCGCTTGCATCCAATGCTTTGGCGTTGTTGCTCTGCGCTACCGGATCGCTTGAGGATGCCACGTAGTTACCGCGCGAGACGAATATCCAGCCTTCACTACCTTCATACCGTATACCGTTCGGATATCCGCCACTGGTATACATGGTAATTCCGTTTTCATACTCCGCTTTCACCATAAAATCGCCATGGACATCCCACAGGCCTGATTTTGGAAATTCCGCCACCGCTTCAACCGATATGGGTCCGGTATATTCCGTATCCATGCCCCATGCTGCCGATTCAAAGTGATGTTGTCCCCATCCGGTGATCATTCCCGAACCGAACTGCTCACATCTCAACCACCCGGGGCGACCGTAACCCTCCTGCGGATGGACGCGCATTTCCGTATAATATACCTCCGGTGTAGAGCCCAGCCACATATCGTAGTTGAGATTCTTGGGAATCGGCATCTCTGCGGCTTCGGGGCCAGAGGGATCTCCCGGCAGACCGATCTTCACGGTGTGCAGCTTGCCAATTCTGCCATTCCTGACCAATTCTGCGGCAATCCTGAATTGAGGGGAAGAGCGTTGCTGCGTACCTACCTGCAGGATCACTCCCTGTTTTCTGACAAGATCACTTAAGAACCTTCCTTCAGCCACTGTAAGCGAAGTGGGTTTCTGCAGATAGATGTCTTTTTTTGCCAGGGCGGCCCTGGCTGCCGGTTCTGCATGCCAATGGTCCGGAGTGCTGATGATTACCGCATCGATATCTTTGTTCAGAAGCATCTCCCGGTAATCTTCATACATGATGGCATTGGAATAGTTGCTGTTGCCCGTCTTCTTCGCATAGTAATTATCGATGTAGTTCTTCCCGTCATAGAGCCGTTTTTTATCTACATCACACACTGCAATAAACTGCGCCTGGTCATACACTATGGTCTCGGCCATATCATGATCGCGTGCAATTCTACCGAACCCGATCTGCCCGATATGGATCCTGTTGCTCGGTGCATTTTTGCCAAACACCGAAGCTGGAACAATAGTAGGTATAACCACTGTTCCGACTGCTGAGGCAGCTGCTTTCTTGATAAACATCCTTCTTTTCATCTGATTTCTGGTTATTCTGATTTATACTTTTCAAATTCTTGTGCGATATTGGCCTCCAGGTGATTCCCCGAGTGAACCAATACCCGGTATCTGAGCCTGATCTGATCTCCCTTTTTAAACGACATATGCTTATCGTTTTCCGGCCAGTACATGGGCGTGGGTGAGAAGAATCCGTAATCGCGGGTGAACCACGGTGATGGATACCAATCATTCGATGGATGCTGCATAATAGCAATCCCCTCTGTCTTGCCTTGTCTTTTACCATGACAATCCATCCAGGGCGATCTCTTTCCAAAGGTATCCTTCTCGCCTCTATCTCCCTCGGCATTCACCATCACTCCTCCGTTGATTACTGCCAGATCGGGATCGACTCTTCCACTAAAGAGCGAATGGTTCGTCTTCTCGATCACCACATCCATAAGCATCTCCATGGTCACATCGAAATCTATCCGGAATTTGTCGGCAGACGGGGCTGAAACGGTAATGAGCCGCTTATCCCTGATGGGGGCATCTGCACCCGGACGTCTCCAGATGCATTCATTCTCGATAACCACTCTCTCTCCTCCAGATTCAAGTATATCAGCCCTTAGTGAAATGATCTGCCCCCTTTCCAGACCCTCTTGCCAATAGTTTCCTCCATTTACCCGGTCGCAACCAAAGAAAAGTGAACTGTGATGGGGATAATTGGCATTGCGCATGGACGTGACCGATCCATTCGATGGACCGTTTACCGGAAAAAAGAATGGATATTTCTCAGACTCCGACAAAATATAGGTGGTAAAAAGGTTTCCGTTGATACTGATTTCAATCCTGTCTCCCCTTTTTTCTGCTGTCACCTTGGTTTGTGAAAAAACCACGGGATGAAAAAGGAGCGCTAGAATGACAATGAGATTTTTTTTCATTTTCATTGATATTTAATTGATTCGACTTTAATTTGCGGCATTTCCGAAAAACTGTTCCAGTACATTTCTGCCGTACGGGGATCAATTTTTCCGTCGAATACGATCATCCGGTACTTTAAAGCATAATCGGAGCCTCTCTTCAACTCCCAAGATTTGTGCCGGATTGGCGTGAATTCGAAAAAGAGATCACCACGTCCCCCATTGCCATCCAGCGGCCAGACGCGCATCGGCTCCGGATGTGCACGGTTTGCAGGATGACTCAGGAACAGGATGCCCGATCTGCCCTCCCGGCTCTCCGATTCACCCTCCACAATACACCATCGGGCACTGCTGCCGTCGGCATCAGCACGGCTTCTTCCTTCCGAAGTCAGGACCGTGCAGTTCTCTCTATTCCACCTCTCGGTTGCCCTGAAGCCAATCCCCCCACCGTAACGGTAGGCATCGAACAGGATACCATTTTCCAGCGGAGTATTCAGCGAGGTGGTATAATCGATTACCCACACCCCCCTGCTGTTGTTCCAAACCCTGACATCCAATATCTCGTTGATCGCGATCTGGTCGCAACCCTTCCCTCCAAAATCTATATGTTGCTGCAATGCCTTGAATCCTGCAAAGACATCGCCGGAAACTTCCGACAGGAATCCGGCAAACCTGACGGTTCCCTCTCCATCGGCCAGGTTCCAGAAATCGACCTTCCTCTCGCCGATATGGGTCAGGGTCCAGGGCCCCCATATACCGTAATGATGATAATGATCGGGAGGTTGCACGCGAGACAGCATCTCTCCCTGTGGCGACCATACAGGGTGTATGAATCCCGAACGTTCGAATAGGGGGTTCACCCCTTCCGGCGGATACATCGTGCGGAATCTATAACTCAATACTGGTTTGTCATCGGTATAGAGTGTCAGGTTTCCATCCGACGACTTCGTGCTCATACTTGCGGATCTCTTCTTTGCCAAACCTCCACTTCTTCTCTTAATGACAAATCTCCGTGTTCTATTTTTTTGAGTGAAACCCTCCAGGATAAACCAGAGATGTGCTGTATGCCCCGCTTCCACCTGGCATGCTACAGGTTTTTCTGCAGAATTGACAATCTCAAACAGCTCCAACTGCACACTGTCCATATTATAGTTGACTTGTTGCAGGGGAAATGAGACTGGAACATCCAGATAATCCCTGTTCGCCTTCAAGGAGAAAGTGATCAACTCCTGGGCGAACAACGGGAAGGAGATCAGTAAAGCAACTATTCCAAATACTCTTTTCATCATCTCTTATATTTAGTAAATACCTGTTTATACCCCGCTATAAATACTAAACCCACCATCTACAGGCAGAACGACACCGGTAATAAAACTTGCCGCATCCGAGCAGAGGAACTGTACGGCTCCATTCAACTCGGTAATCTTTCCGAACCGTTTCATGGGCGTTCTTGCCAACACTTTCTTGCTCCGCTCGGTAAGAGATCCGTCATCATTCAACAACACATTTCTGTTCTGTTTCCCGATAAAGAAACCTGGCGCAATCGCATTGACCCTGATCTTGTCGCTGAATTTCAACGCCATCTCCATGGCAAGCCATCGCGTAAAATTGTCAACAGCCGCTTTTGCTGCCGAGTAGCCGGGAACACGGGTGATGGCCGTAAGGGCCGCCATCGACGAAATATTGATGATGCAACCGCTCTTCCGGCGCCCCATGATCTCCCCGAAAACAAATGAAGGATAGATCGTGCCGCTCAGGTTCAAATCCAATACTTCATCCCACAAGTTGAGATCCATGTCGAAAAACGACTGCTGGTCGGTCAGCGTGGCTCCTTTCACATTTCCTCCTGCGCAGTTGACCAGAATATCTATTCCGCCCCACTTCTCAAGGATATCCTGCCTGACCGTCTCAAGCCGTCCAATATCTAGAACATCACAGGCATATCCCGATACACTCTCTTTCCCGAAGGTTTCCTGGAAAACTCCGCTCTTCTCCTCTACATTCGACTCATTCCGGGCAATGATCGCCACCTTGACTCCAGCTGCAAGGAGTGATTCGGCGATGGAGCCACCCAGCACTCCAGTTCCCCCGGTTACAATAGCCACTTTTCCCGATAAATCAAAAATTGTGCTTCTCATTTACTTCTATTACTATTTGTATACTCTCTCATTCCCCTTTCCACGCCTGCTATCAGGCCGGAGATCTCTGCCAATCCTTTCAGTCGCCCGATCAACGGATAGCCGGGATTGGACTCCCTTGAAAAATCGCTCAGGATCTTCTTGCCATGATCCACCCGCATTGGCAGGCGGAGATCGCTCCTGTCCGCTTTCTGTCTGGTATGCAATTCATTCAAAAGCAATCTTACCACTTCGTACATATCGACTGAACCATCGATATGACCCGATTCAAAGAAAGATCCCTCATTCAGGAACTGAATATTTCTCAGGTGTACAAAATGGATCCTCTCCGAAAATCGTTTCACAAATTCAACAGGATCGTTGCCAAATCTGGAAGCAAGTGATCCGGTACAGAGCGTAAATCCGTTCGCAACTGAAGCAGCTTGCGAGAAGATCCATTCGAAATCCTCGATGGAACCGGCCATCCGGGGTAAACCCAATAATGGGAAGGCCGGATCGTCGGGATGAATGCACAATCTTATCCCATATTGCTCGGCGACAGGAACCACCTCTTTTATAAAGATCGAAAAATGGTTCCTCAACACTGCTTTGTCAATCGCACTGTATCTATTCAGTGCCCGGGTGAAAAGGGAGATGTAATCCTCGCTGTCGGTAACAGCACTGTTGACGAACCCTTGAGTGTAGACGATGATATTGTAGGCAAGTTTCTCCTTTTCATCATCATTCATCTGTCCGTACCTCTCTTTCGCCCTCGATAAGATCTCCGAAGAGTAATCCCTCTCCGCACCGGCCCGCTTCAGGATATATATGTCAAAAAGTGCAAACGTTATCAGATCGAACAGCATGGTCTCACTCCCATCCCGGTCTCTATATTGCAGATCGGTCCTTACCCAGTCGAGTACCGGCATGAAGTTGTAGCAGACTGTATCTATCCCGCATTTACTGAGATTTATCAGGGATCTCTTATAATTTTCGATGTGCTCACTGCTTTTTACGGAATTGAGTTTGATCTCTTCAGATACAGGAAGGCTTTCCACAACACTCCATCTCAAACCCTCCTTTCCGATTTCATCCTGGACCCTTTTTATCTCGGCAACCTCCCAAATCTCACCGGGCTTCAGGTGATGTAATGAAGTAACAATCCCTTCAACACCAATCTGCTTCAACTCACGTAGAGTAACGGTATCGTTGAAGCCAAACCATCTCCATGTTTTCTCTATAGGCATGTTGAAATAATGATTACCAAACATTAAATTATGTTACAAACAAAGAGAATAAAATAGTTAAAGGCAAATAGTAAATTTGCAACAGAATATACTATATTTGCAATTCCGAGCTAAATCAAAAAACAGTGCCATGACCAAATTGATGCATGAACAACTCACATTCAGCACCGGCTCACCGGTCAAGATTAAATGGTGCGATTACGACAACTTCAAGTACCCGTTGCACTACCATGCCGAATATGAAATAATATATATAATAAGGAGTTGCGGCAAACGGTTCGTTGGAAACAGCATTGAACCCTATTCGGAAGGCGACCTGGTATTACTGGGCAGCTCCCTCCCTCACATGTACAAGAGTGCTCCCGAATATTATCGGAACAATCCCTCATTACGGGTTAAGGCAATTGTACTTCAGTTCGCTAAAAATTTTTTCTCTTCCGCCATTGAAAACTATCCGGAGTTTCACAATATAAAAACATTGCTCGAGGAGTCGCAGTATGGTATCTGCTTTAAAAGTAGCAAAGAGACTGATCAGATCAAAAAGAGCTTAAAAAAAGCGCTCAATCTGAAGAAAATTGACCTGTTGATTGAGTGTATCAGGATATTATCACTGATGGGCGAAACAGGTGACAAGGAGTTGCTCAATGAAGATTATTATGAAAACAGCTTTAGCGATCAATTCAATGATCCACGGATCATGAAGGTGCTCACCTTTATCAACAAACACTATTCACAACCGATTGATCTGGACGCTGTTGTTGATCAGGCCGGCATGAACAAATCGGCATTTTGCCGGCTTTTCAAGGAAAAGACAAGCAAATCGTGTATTGCATATATCAACGAGTTGAAGGTTGCCTACGCCTGCAAACTGTTGCGTGAAGGGAGACTGTCAATCTCCCAGATCAGTTATGAGGTAGGGTTTAACAATATCTCGAATTTTAACAGGCAATTCAAGAAGATTACAACCTTCACGCCATCGGAATACCTATTGGAATTCAGAAAGGCGAGATAGGCCTTCAATACTCAAACCGGTCCCGATGTGCCCACAAACCCAAAGCGGGACTCGAAATATAATAGAGCTCTTCGCCGTCAGGCAAGATATTGTATCCCTCTTTCAATTGCGGGAAATTGTACCTTTGCATCGTCTCATCGATATCACCCCATTGAAAGCCGACACTTTCGATCTCCTCCTTTGTGAGGTTTCCAGGCCCCTTACCCGGACAGTAGGTAATGGAAAAGCGACCTTCGGACGAACCATGAATCAGGTGAGCCGCTGCACCAAGATTTTCCTGCAACTCCACGTTTGCCTCCACCGCCTTCAGCGTTCTTGGTGTTCCGAAATAGCCGTACTTGCGGATCAGCCTGTCGATCTCCTTATCTTCGCCGAACTCTTTCAATGCCGGAGCCAACACGATAAGCTCTCCACCATCGGCAATAGCCATGCGGGTCCTGTAGATCGACTTGTTCCCTAGCCAGGTACTCTTGAACTCGGTGGGATCCAGCCAGACCAACACCTTCTTTAGCGGCTTCTCAACCATCTGGAAATTCACTTCGAGTGAGAGTTTGGCCGCCAGGTCAAAAACGGAGAAATCGTCCCCCACGAACAATCCGTAGGTCTGTTGTTCTCCTTCTCCGTTCACGCCGACTACGGTGAGCACATAGACAATCGGCAGATGGGCGGCATAATTTTCCGAGGCGTAGTTGAAGAGTTTCCGGACTGGGGTGTCTGCCCGTCCCATCATCCGCTCCATGCCGTAAACGGCACCAATGTAGTGGCTTTTATTGATCGCTTCTGCTCCTCCCGTTCCCACAAAAATATTCTTGTTGTAGTTGGCCATTCCCACCACCTCATGCGGGACCACCTGGCCGATGGAGAGGATCAGGTCGAAATTTCCCTCAACCAGCAGTTTGTTGACCTGGACAGGCCAATCGAAGTGCACCTTATACTCTGAAACCTCCTCCACGATTTCGGCAGAAACCCGGCCAAGTGTTACCACATCGTTTCGCCAATCGTGATCACGGAAAAGACCGGCCGGAGTCTTTCCGAACATGTGTGCAATCTGGGCATCACTCATTGGGGTATGTGTCCCCAGCGCCGGAAGAATATCGGTCAACCTGTCGCCGTAATATTCCCAGCTTATCTCGGTCAGTTCCCCGGCACGGCTAGGCAGCCGGGTATAATCTGGCGGAATCACCAATACCTTATGCTTTTCGCCTAATTTGGCAAAAGCCTCGCAAAGACCGGATTCCAGGTCTTTTCGAGACAGTTTATGTTGAGCGGATCCGCTTTGGAAATAGATCATCTTTCCGGTTTTATATACTACACCTGGTAAGTAGTTGAGGCGGTGCTTCCTCCACGTCCGGTCCAGTCGGTATGGAAAAATTGTCCCCGTGGTTTGTCTACCCGTTCATACTGATGTGCGCCAAAGTAGTCGCGCTGTGCCTGCAACAGGTTGGCCGGCAATCTGTCGTTACGGAACCCGTCGAAATAGCTCAACGCCGAAGTGAGCGCCGGAACAGGAATCCCGTTTTCGATAGCTGTAGCACAGACTCTTCGCCAACTCTCCTGAACCGATTCGATGCTCTCTTTAAAGAAGGGGTCGAGCAGCAGATTTTCCAGTCCGGGATTCTTGTCGAATGCTTTCTTGATATCACCCAGAAATACCGAACGGATAATGCATCCGCCACGCCACATCAGCGCAATTCCTCCATAGTTGAGATTCCATTTGTACTCCTTGGCAGCCTCCATCATCAGGTCATATCCCTGAGCGTACGAAATGATCTTCGCTCCGTAGAGAGCCTGTTCCAGGTCACCGATGAACTGCTGCTTATCTCCCTTGAATGCCGGCTTCTTGCCTGCGATTACTCCCGAAGCCTTTACCCGAAGCTCTTTCTGGGCCGAAAGACAGCGCGAGAAGACAGATTCGCCGATAAGTGTAAGCGGAATACCCAAGTCGAGTGCCGATACGGCCGTCCATTTTCCGGTACCTTTCTGTCCCGCTGTATCGAGAATCTTTTCAACCAAGGGGCTTCCATCCTCGTCTTTATATGCCAGAATATCTGCCGTAATCTCGATCAGATAGGAGTCGAGCCTTCCAGATTTCCACTTTTTGAACACCTCGTGCTGTTCAAAGGCATCCATTCCTAACAACTCTTTCATCAAGTGATATGCCTCGTTGATGATCTGCATGTCACCGTATTCGATACCGTTGTGCACCATCTTTACAAAATGTCCGGCACCGTTCTCGCCTACCCAGTCACAACACGGAGATCCATCCTCAACCTTTGCGGCAACAGCCTGAAAGATCTCTTTCACGTAAGGCCATGCTTCAGGCGATCCGCCAGGCATCATCGAAGGCCCGAGCAGTGCTCCCTCTTCACCACCGGAGACGCCGGTACCGATATAGAGTAGTCCCTTCTCTTCCACCAGCTTTGTACGGCGGATCGTATCGGGGAAATGGCTGTTCCCACCATCGATAATTATGTCTCCTGGCTCAAGCAGCGGTATGAGCTGTTCGATGAAATCATCCACCGGCTGTCCTGCTTTTACAAGCATCATTACCTTACGCGGGCGTTCCAGCGAGGTTACCAACTCTTCCAGTGAGTGTGCTCCAATGAAGTTTTTCCCTTTGCCTCTCCCATTGACAAAATTATCAACCTTTTCAACCGTCCGGTTATACACGGCTACCGTATAACCCTTGCTCTCCATGTTCAGGACGAGGTTTTCGCCCATTACGGCAAGACCGATCAGTCCGATATCTGCTTTACTTTTCATATAATGTTCTTGATTGGTTCTATTATCGTTTTACCCTCGCATTTCCTTTCCAGATGCTCCAGATCATCTCTTCATCAGCTGGCTGTGCATAATCGGTAAGGAAGGTAGTGGCCAACGCGCCACTGGCCCAGGCGAACTGGATCCATTTTTCGGAAGGCATCCCCTTTAGTATGCTATAGAGCAAACCTCCCACAAAACCGTCGCCACCTCCAATCCGGTCGATAACGTTGATCTTGCGTAACGGAGCAACATGCCAGTTCTCATTCTCATAAACAATTGCCCCCCAAAGATGTTCATTGGCACTTACCACTTCACGGAGCGTATTTGCAAACACCGATACCTGCGGAAATGCTTTTCTGGCGTTGAGAATCATCCCCTTGAAAGCGTCGATGGCATCTTCAATGTTCTCACCTCCCGCTTTCGGTCCCTGCACGTCAAGACAGAGCTGGAAATCTTCCTCGTTACCGATCAGGATATCTGAAAGTGAAGCTATCTCGGCAAATGCCTCCCTCAGCTCCTTTTCCCTGCCTTTCCAGAAAGTTGCCCTGTAATTCAGATCGAAAGAGATGAGCGTACCCTGCTTTTTGGCGTACCGTGCAAGTTCAAGACAGAAGTTGCTGGTCTCGGGCGACAGGGCGGCAATCAAGCCCGACAGATGGAGAATCTGAACGCCCTCCTTCACGAAGATCCTCTCCAGGTCAAAATCTTTCACATTTAACGTTTTCCCCACCTCACCGGCTCTGTCATTCTGTACGCGTGGTCCTCTCAATCCAAAACCGCTATCTGCAATATTGAACTGATGACGGTATCCCCAGGGATCTCCCTGCGGAACCTCCACTCCTTCGTAATCGATATTTCTTGCTCTCAGGTCGGATTTGATAAAAGCTGCAATCGGACTATCTTTCACAAAGGTTGTCAACACCTTTACCGGAAGGCCCAATGACGATGAAATGGTTGCCACATTTGTTTCGGCACTTGTTGCGTGCATTTCGAAAAGTTTGCTGCTGTGCACCGGCTGGGAATTTACCGGCGTAATTCTGACTCCCATGCTGGAAGCGACGATCAATGAGTATTTACAATCCTTTCTGAGTTGAAGCATGATGAAAAAAAATTAAAATAATGATTGCTGTTCGGGTATTTGAATCTCTTAAATGCTGAAGGCATCAAAACCGCCATCCACGATAGCCACAGTACCGGTCACGAACCTGGAAGCATCACTCACCAGGTAGTGTAACGTGCCCAACAGGTCTTCCGGATTTCCGAAACGCTTGAACGGAGTGTGGGCAATGATGCTGTTCCCCCTGTCGGAGTATGTTCCGTCGGGATTGGTCAGCAAGGTCCTGTTTTGTTCGGTGATAAAGAAACCGGGGCAAAGCGCGTTTACACGAAAATCCTCGCCAAACTTCAACGCCAGCTCCCCTGCCATATATTTAGTGAAATTTGTGACAGCCGCTTTTGCCGCACCATATCCGGCAACACGCGTGAGCGGACGCAACGCCGAAGCCGAAGATATATTGACAATATTACCTCTCTTCTCTCTCACCATGTACCCTGCAAAAACAATTGTAGGAATAACAGTACCCATCAGGTTGAGATCCACCACCTGACGAAAATCGTCCATCTTCAGGTCGAAGATCGTGTTTTGTGGCCCGATGGTTGCCCCGGGCATGTTTCCCCCTGCCCCATTGATCAGCACATCAATTTTTCCGTACCTGCTTATGATCTCCTCCGCGTTTTGTTTCAAAACCGTCTCGTCGGTCACATCGGTCTGAAGGAACAGGGCCTCCCCTCCTTTTGATTTGACGCGTTCAATCAACACATTCCCCTTCTCCTTATTCCTTGCCAATACAGCCACTTTTGCCCCATGAGAAGCAAGATACTCCACCATGGAGGCGCCTAAAACACCAGTACCTCCGGTGATGACAATTACTTTGCCTTGAATGTTGAATAGTTCGTACATGATTATTTTGTTTAATGATTGAATTGAGGTCAATTTGTGCACGTGCACAAAGTTAAAACTATCTTTGGAGACCTACAAACAATATCTGCTATTTAATGTTTAAAAAAAGTCAAAATAGGCCGTTGAATAGAACGTTGCCCACCGCCAACTTCTGCAAAGTTGTTGGTGGGCGGTTTGCTGCTGGACCGGGCTGCAGAGAGATCAGATCCCGGCATCGTTCTCATCCCCTTAGAAATTTGGTCAGTAGGGATTATATCTGATGTAGAACTTTCCCCCCGGAGGTTGGAGATGCCCCCTGCTCAACAGATAGCTCTGCTGACTTTGCGGACCCAGCTCCCTTGCTTGCTGAAATTTGGTTCCAACGGGACTGATGGCATTCAATACCGACAACTGACCATCGGGAAAGATCCCCAGCGTGTTATCGTTGTTTCTCCTTTGCGGGTTATCGGGAGTAAACAGGTGGAGAAAAAGATGATCCGAAGCGATGACAAATTTTACTACTCCTTCATGGGTAAAAAGGTCTGCCGCATAGACATTGGAGTGGAAACCCTTGAATTCGGGATAGATCCATGATTCGCCGGTAACGGTATTGTTGTACTCCTTCTCCCAGATGTTGAAACGCACCCCTTTCAGACGGTTCTTCCAGACACGGTAAGGTCCGTTGCCCAGCCATCTGACACCCTTTACCTTCTCTTCGGGATAGTTGAAAGTGACGCCAATATGGTCGTGATAACCGCCAACATCAAATTGATAATCAACCTCGATCCAGCCCGATGGCAACAGCCCGATGGTAATTTGGCTCCGGTTCATCTTCCGGCCGTTTTTATCGTTGAATGAGATCTTCACCCTTGAAGTTGCACCCTCAACTATCTGTTCAATACCGCCGGGTATCAGTTCCCCGCCTGTAAACCTGGGACCGTTGTCGAGTGCAACCGTTTTACCGTTTACCGTTATTTCGCTGATCGTCCCTGTTGCCTTCTCAATCCGGACTTTCGTATCTCCAGAAGTGAGAATGAATGTCTCTTGCAGCTCATCAACGGTAGTCTCACCATCACCAGGTTCTACGAGCCTCGGTGCAAAATCCTCTGCACGGGTGATATTTCTCGACCAGGTATATATCTCCTTTCCGTAATGGTCGACTGCTGTAATCAACAGCAGATCGTAATCCGAAACCCTTTCGGGTAACTCTACCCTGAGCTCTCCGGAGTAACCGGGCATGACATCGGGAGCATCGATCTGACTTACAAGCTCATGCGACTTCCCGGTGATAAAATCAAACCTGACCCACCTGGCCAAAAACTTACAGGCCTTGAGATTGGTAAAATGATATCGGTTATGCACCCTGATCTTCCCGTCAAAGCTTGGCGGAAGAAAGTCAGGGCC
>Ga0116191_1000331_pt1 | contig 44682 bp, 27 predicted proteins | sample AD_UKC111_MetaG_FD_89897 | JGI IMG/M metagenome (GOLD analysis project Ga0116191, IMG submission 89897) | Active sludge microbial communities of municipal wastewater-treating anaerobic digesters from Hong Kong - AD_UKC111_MetaG | ecosystem: Engineered > Bioreactor > Anaerobic > Digestate... | reverse complement strand
TCTCCATCCACAATATCTGCAGAGGTGGCACGGACAATATTGAGATCGATATCGTAGATGGTGGTGTAAACCTCCATCCGCCGGGCATCAATCATCGGGCAGAGCAGATAATCGGAGCCAGCTTTCCCTCTCATCAGGGAAGCCATGATCTTGTGGGTAGGAATGGCAATAAGCGGAATGTCCAGACCGTAACTCAACCCTTTGGCTTCCGATACGCCAATACGTAATCCGGTGTAGGATCCGGGACCGCTACTTACCGATATTGCATCAATCCTTATCCCTTTCTCACGGACGTACTGCATCATCTCTTCCACATAAACGCCCAGTGAGGTGGCGTGCGACTGGCCATTCAGATTCTCTTTCAGAAGCAACACTTCGCCAGCTGACGACAAGGCGGCAGAACACACTTCCGTTGCTGTTTCTATGTGTATGATAGTGGGCATATTTTCTGATTCACATTTAAGGTGACGAAGGTACAAAAAAAAAAAAGACTGCACATGAATGTGCAGTCTCGTTTTTTTCGGTTTATCGGACAATTTCAGTACCTTCTTTCACGGTTTCCGTAACCACCTCTGTTACCACCGCCTCTGTTGCCGCGAGGATAATCACCTTCGGTGCGGGGACGAGCTTCGGATACAGAAAGTGTGCGACCGTCATATTCAGCTCCGTTCAATTCTTCAATAGCGCGCTGACCATCTTCGTCAGCCATCTCAACAAAACCGTAACCTTTCGATCTGCGTGTTTCCCTGTCAGTAATAATTTTGGCTGAGGTAATCTCTCCGTATTCCTCAAACAGCTCTTTTAAATCGGCATCGTTAATTTGATAACTTAAGCCTGCTACAAAAATGTTCATGTAATAAAATAAAAAATAAAATAAATAAAAAATTAATTGGTGCAGAAGAAATTTGTATAAAAGATAAGGCTAAAAGAATTGATTTGCTTCAAAGAAAAGAAGAAAATAACCAAGAACCCGTTTCTGCTATAAAATACTTTTGCGATGACAAAGATAGGAATAAATTTATTGTAACAAAACAAATTAACAAAAAAAAGCCTCCGGATAATAAAAAAAATTCCGGAGGCCCCTTTCTTACTGTTTCACACCGTTCCTTTCGAGCAAGGCGTCAATGGTTGGTTCATGCCCGCGAAACCTCTTGTAGAGTGTCATCGGATCTTCGGTATTCCCTCTCTCCAGGATATTTACCCGGAACGAATGGGCGGTTTTCCTGTCAAAAATCCCATTCTCCTTAAAGGCTGCAAATGCATCCGCATCGAGCACTTCTGCCCATTTATAACTATAATATCCGGCGGCGTATCCACCTGAGAAGATATGCCCGAAAGAGGTAGACATGCAGGCTTCAGGAACAACGGGAAGCAACTGTACGGAGCGCATTGCCTCCTGTTCAAATTGACGGACTTCGCCCTCGAACGGGTTCTCCAGGGTGTGCCAGGCCATATCTAGGTATCCGAACGAAAGTTGACGATAGGTCAAATAACCGGTGTTGTAATTGGCTGCATCGATGATCTTCTGTACCAATACAGCAGGCATCCGCTCGCCCGTCTGGTAATGGAATGCAAATTTATCGAGATACTCTTTTTCTACCAGCCAGTTTTCCATGATCTGCGACGGCAATTCCACAAAATCACGATAGACACTCGTTCCCGACAGGGATTCGTAAGTAGACTTTGCCAACATACCGTGCAGGGCATGACCGAACTCATGGAGGAAAGTTTCCACTTCGTCGAAAGTGAGCAGCGCCGGCGCAGTTTCGGTGGGACGTGTAAAATTCATCACGATGGTGATATGCGGACGGCTGTCGATGCCGTTCTTCACAAATTGAGACTTGAAAGAGGACATCCATGCACCCGAGCGTTTTCCTTCTCTCGGATGGAAGTCGGTAAATAGAACCGCCAGAAAATCACCGTTGGCATCCATTACATCAAACGCTTCTACCTCGGGATGATAGACCGGGGTATTGGGATTCTTCACAAAAGTCAGCCCGTAGAGATCGGTCGCCAATCCAAATACACCTTTTTTTACATTTTCAAGTTCAAAATAGGGACGAGTCATCTCGTCGTTCAGGTCGAAACGTTCATCTTTCAGTTTATCCGAATAGAAACTCCAGTCCCATGGTTGAATATCAAACGGTTTCCCCTCAAGCCTGGCAGCGAAAGCCTCCACCTCCTTCACTTCTCGGCGTGCCGTCTCACCGTAAGCCTTTGCCAGCTGACCAAGCAGGTTATAAACCCCTGTTTCGTTTTTCGCCATCCTGTTTTTCAGGGCATAGGCCGCATAATTGGGGTAACCCAGCAGTTTGGCAATCTGCAGTCGAAGGTTCACAATCTTCTGAACATTGGCTCTGTTGTCAAACTCTCCTCCCATGACACTCTTAGTGTTGTAGGCCATGTAGAGCTTCTCTCGCAGGTCTCTTCTCGTGGAGTATTTCATAAAACCGATATAGCTGGGAGCTGAAAGATCAAACATCCATCCCTCTTTTCCTTTTGCTTTTGCTTTGGCAGCCGCAGCATCCCGCACACTCGCCGGCAATCCTGCCAACTCAGATTCGTCGGTAAGCAACATTTCAAACCGGTTGGTCTCTTTCAGGTTGTTTTGTCCGAATTCGAGGGTTGCCTTGCTCAACTCCATCGACAGTTTGCGGTAGGTCTCCTTATCTTCGTCCGAAAGTGTAGCACCGCTATTTTCAAACTGTTCGTAATAGTGCTCTACCAAACGTATCTGTTCGGGAAGCAAACCTGAAGCCAGCCGGTTATCATAAACCGCCTTTACCCTTTCAAACAGTTTCTTGTTCAGATTGATATTGTTTGAGTGTTCCGATAATTTCGGACTCACACGCTGTGAGATCGCCATCATCTCATCATTGCTCTCGGCGCTTAGCAGATTGAAAAAGACACCGCTTACACGATTCAACATCTCTCCGGAATACTCCATTGCAGCAATGGTATTCTGAAAAGTCGGCGCAAACGGATTGGCAGCAATGGTTTCAATCTCGACCTTGTGTTGTCGGATGGCCTCATCAAATGCGGGTTCGTAATGCTCTATCCTGATCTTGTCGAACGGAGGTGTACCGTGGGGAGTATCGAATGGTTTGAAAAATGGATTTTCGTCCGCAGGTGAAGCGGAGGTCAGTGTGGTCATAACCAATAACAGTAAAAAAAGTTGTTTCATATGTTGAATTTTATAATTGGCTCATTGCCTTGCCTGTTCGCCTTTAGCCTTGTACGCCATCGCATAGAAGCGGATCTGCTTGATAACCGAGAGCAAGCCGTTCGAGCGGGTTGGGGAAAGGTGTTCGGTGAGACCTATCTCCTTCATGAAACGTAGATCGGAGGCTAGGATCTCGTCCGGGGTACGGTTGTTGAAAACGCGCAGCACCAGAGCCAACAACCCTTTTACAATTACGGCATCACTCTCGGCCTGGAAAAGCAGTTTCCCCCCCTTGAAATCGGTCTGCAGCCAGACGCGGCTCTGGCAACCCTGGATAATATTCTCCGGCACCTTATATCTCTCGTCCAGCGGAGGGAGCAGATTCCCCTGTTCAATGATGTAGGCATATTTGTCCATCCAGTCATCGTAGATGCTGAATTCATCAATAATCTCTTGTTCAGTTTCGTTGATTGTCATATTTTTTGTATGTTCATTTTATTCGCGGTAGACCACCTCCAGTACTGTTTCTCCCGCCGCACGCAATGTCTCCCTGCTGATATTTCTCATATCGTCACGGCGTGTATGCCAATGAGGTGCAAAGCCATCGCCTTTCAGATTGATAATATTTGCGCAGGGAATACCTCTTATCTCGATCACGGGTAGATGATCATCGGTGATATAGCCGCCGTTGCGCTGGAGAAAGAAATTTCCATATCCTAGAAGGGATGCGGTACTCCAGATATTGGAAACAACAGAGGGTGCATGTTGCATCGAATATCCCTCGCGCAGAAAAGTGGCATCTGCAGCACCGACCATATCGAGCAGAATACCAAAAGATGCCTTGTAGCCAGCCTTGTGTGGATCTTCCGACCAGTATCTCGATCCAACGCACCACCACTCTCCCGGCACAAATTTCTTGTCGAATGATGGCTGTCCCCAATCTTCCAGATCAAAGAAAGCAATATCTACACCAATATCTGGCGATTGCTGTTGCAATTGGCGTGCAACCTCCAGGAGTACCCCTACCCCGCTCGCACCGTCGTCGGCACCTGAAATTGGTGTGGTTTGAGCGTCGGGATCAGACTCCTCATCGGCAAACGGACGGGTATCCCAATGGGCAAACAGCAACAGACGTTTCTCCTTTTCCGGTAGAAAACTTCCAATAATATTGCGTATCGGAATATCTTGTCCGTTATAATGCGTAACCTGGGCCTTTTGTTCAAAAACTTCTGCACCGAAGCTGGCCAGTTTCTCCAAAAGATAATCTCCACAAGCTTCATGTGCAACTGTACCCGGAACCCTGGGGCCAAAACTGACCTGTCTTTCGACAAAGTGGTAGGCACTATCCGCATTGAAATCGGGCGACACTTTCGTGTAGGTTTGGACAACCATCTCCTTACCCGCATTCTTTTGCGACTGACAAGAGTTGCACGATACGGGAAACAGAAAAACAACCGTCAGCACCAGGTTGGCCAAAAGCGTATTCAATCTTTCCATCAGTCATTCTTCCGGTAGGAGAATTCAGAGATTCCGATATTCTTGTATGTCTCTTTCAACGCCTCTTCATCGTCGGAGATAACCAGTAACCGGTCACCATCCTGCAGTGCAGTCTGTCCGGTGGGGACAAAGAACCGCTCTCCCCGTTTCACCATAACGGCCAGTGTATTATCGGGCAGCGGCATCTCCAACAAGTTCTTGCCATGCTTCAATGTCTCTTCTGTTATACAGATCTCTGTCATTGCCGACTTGATCTCTTCTGAAAATTCAACGTCGAAATCTTCGAGGCTTTTATAGTTACTCGGTTTTTCCGCCAGTCCCAGCCAGCTGGCAACAATGGGTAACGATGTACCCTGAAACAGGAGGGATACGATGGTAATCACGAAGACCACATTGAATACCGTTCTGGCCCCGGGTACATCTGCCGCCAGCGGCAATATGGCAAAGATGATGGGTACGGCGCCACGCAACCCAACCCATGAAATATAGGTTTTATCCCTGAATGATATCCGTCTGAACGGAATAAGGCAGAGATAGACTGTAATGGGGCGTGCTACAAATATCATGAAAAGCGCTATGATAATGCCTGGTATCAACACCGGTATCAGTTCACTGGGGTTGACAAGCAGTCCCAAGGTAAGGAAGAGCAGGATCTGACTCATCCAGGCAAATCCATCCATAAAACTCATCGATGTACGCTTATGAGCAAACTTGGAGTTTCCGATAACCAGCCCAGCAATATATACTGCCAGGTATCCGTTACCTTTCAAATAGTATGTAATTGAGAATATGAATATTCCGGTGATCAGCAACAGGACCGGATAGAGCGAGGCATTATCCATCCGGATACGGTTGATGATGCCAACCGAAAGTTTCCCAAGGAAATATCCCAGCAACGATCCTACCACAAGCTGAACAACAATATTGACGATCACCATCAGGAAATTGGGGTCGTTCCCAGAATTGACAATGCTGATAAAGGTGACGGTCAACATATAGGCCATGGGATCGTTGCTCCCACTCTCAAGCTCAAGTAAGGGGCGGAGATTATTTTTCAATGCAAGTCCTTTAGAACGCAAAATACCGAAAACGGATGCCGAGTCGGTTGATGAAACAGTAGAGGCAAGTAACATTGCCGTCAAGAAGCCCATTCCCAGTCCGGCATAAACCCTGTCAGACAGCCACCAGATAAAGACGCCAGTAATGATAGCCGTAATGAATACCCCCAATGTAGCCAGAACAACTCCCGGTTGAATGACCGGCTTTATCTCCCTGAACTTAGTATCGAGTCCGCCCGAAAAAAGGATGACAGTCAGACAGATCGTCCCGATGGCCTGTGCTATTTGAATATTCTCGAAGTCGAGTCCAAATCCATCTCCCCCGAAAACCATACCAACCAACAGAAAGAGTAACAGAACCGGAACCCCGAATCTATGTCCGGCCTTTCCGACCAACATACTTACGAAAAAAAGAAAGGAACCGATGAGTAAAATGAGTTCAGTTGAAACTTCCATCTTTCTGAATTAATTTTGTTTGAATATCAGACTATTCTCTTCAACAATGAATTTTGCCTCTTTTCCCATAAGAAGCGGGAAATTCTCCCTGACATGCCCTACCGGGAAATTGAAACAGACGGGAAAACCATAACCCGAGACGGCAAAGGCAATCGACTCATTAAGTGTAGCATACATGCCGCCATCCTCGCTATAATTGGTGAATTGACCGACTATCAATCCAGATATCCGCTCAAAGATGCCCGAGAGCTTCAATTGATGAATATAACGGTCGATCTTGTAAGGCTCCTCGCCAATATCTTCAATAAAGAGTATTCCGTTCTTGGGTGTGTAAGCAAATCGCGTGCCAAAAACACCGCAAAAGACAGAAAGATTTCCACCAAACAGCCTTCCAGCTGCTTCGCCTTTCCGGTTGAGTCTGGCATCATCAGTTACAGGGATGTCGTAGTTTACAGGTTCTCCTGTAAGGATGGCTTTGGTATATCTTACGGCAATATCGTCGGGCCCCTCCTCGGCAAAGTGTTTTGCCATAGGCCCATGAAGAGAGATGATTCCGTGGCTCTGCAAGGCAGCGTGCAGCGCGGTAATATCGCTGTAGCCCACAACCCATTTAGGATATTGCCTGATCATCTCGAAATCGAGTCTATCCAGGAGATGTACTGTCCCGTATCCTCCACGGGAACAGAAGATCAGTCTCACTGTAGGATCATCCATTGCATGTTGGAGATCATCCAGCCGCTGGTCGACAGAACCGCTGAAACGCCCTGCCTCGCATAATGCATTCCCGGCAATCTCAACACTCAACCCCCAGCTCCGCAGCAAGGTGGCAGCACCGTTTACCAATCCTGGTTCTATCTTCCCTGCTGGTGAAAGAATAACCGCTTTATCACCGGCTTGCAAAGTTGGAGGTTGGAGCATAAGATTGTTGTCGTTTTATGCATCTATATGCGCGTAGGTAGCATTCTCCTCGATAAACTCCCGACGCGGTCCCACATCTTCACCCATCAGCATGGAGAAGATCATATCGGCATCCGCCGCATTTTCAATAGTCACCTGACGGAGCGTACGCTTTTCGGGATTCATCGTCGTTTCCCAAAGCTGTTCGGCATTCATCTCGCCCAACCCTTTGTAACGCTGTGTGTGAATCGCATTTTCATTCCCGTCGGCATATTTCTCGATGAATGCCTGGCGTTGACGGTCGTCCCAGCAATACTCTTCTATCTTGCCTTTCTTGCATAGGTAAAGCGGCGGAGTGGCAATATAGACATAACCGTTCTCGATAAGCGGCTTCATGTAACGGAAAAAGAAGGTGAGGATCAGCGTTGCGATATGACTTCCATCCACGTCAGCATCGGTCATAATCACTACCTTATGGTATCTCAGTTTCTCGATGTTCAGCGCCTTTGAATCCTCTTCAGTTCCGATGGTTACACCCAACGCAGTATATATGTTTCTGATCTCCTCGTTCTCGAAAACGCGGTGAGTCATCACCTTCTCCACATTCAGGATCTTTCCGCGCAACGGGAGGATAGCCTGGAATGTACGATCACGTCCCTGCTTGGCTGTACCCCCTGCAGAATCTCCCTCCACGATAAAGAGTTCGCACTTTTCAGCATCCTTGTCGGAACAGTCGGCCAGTTTTCCGGGGAGTCCTCCACCCGACAGGGGAGATTTCCGTTGGATCATTTCCCTGGCCTTGCGGGCAGCGTGACGAGCAGTTGCGGCGAGAATCACCTTCTCTACAATAATTTTTGCCTCTTTTGGATGCTCCTCCAGGTAGTTGTTCAATGCCTCACCAATGGCCTGATCTACGGCACCGATCACCTCGCTGTTTCCCAGTTTGGTTTTAGTCTGTCCCTCAAATTGAGGCTCGGCCACTTTCACCGACAAGACGGCTGTAAGACCTTCACGGAAGTCATCGCCGCTAATCTCCACCTTCACCTTCTCCAACATCTTGGAGTCCTCGGCATACTTCTTCAGCGTCCGTGAAAGACCTCTCCGGAAGCCGGTAAGGTGCGTGCCCCCTTCAATGGTATTGATGTTGTTGACGTAAGAGAAGATATTTTCATTATAGGTCGTGTTGTAGGTCATCGCTATCTCGATGGGAATCCCCTGCTTCTCGGTTACGATATGAATCGGTTCGGAGATAAGTGGCTCCTTCGCCTTGTCGATATAACGCACAAACTCCTCCAATCCATTTTCGGAATAGAAGCGCTCCGTCTTGAAGGTGCCATCCTCGCGGGGAGTCCGCTTGTCGGTGAGAGTCATCGTCACTCCGGCATTCAGGAAAGCCAGTTCACGCAGGCGGGTTGCCAGCACATCGTATCGGTACTCCGAAACGGTAAAAATGGTATCGTCTGGCTTGAAGGTGATGATGGTTCCGGTTTTGTCGGTATCACCAATAACCTTTAGATCGGCGTATGGTTTACCGCGCGAGTACTCCTGCACATGAATCTTGCCGTCGCGGTGAATCTCGGCCTTGAGATAGACCGAAAGGGCATTCACACACGACACACCCACACCGTGCAGACCACCCGACACCTTGTAGGTGCCCTTGTCGAACTTTCCACCTGCATGCAGCACGGTAAGCACCACTTCCAAGGCAGATTTTTTCTCCTTGTCGTGGAAATCTACAGGGATTCCGCGTCCATTATCGGTAACGGTGATTGAGTTATCTTCGTTGATGGTTACATTTATTTCGTTGCAATATCCGGCAAGCGCCTCGTCAATGGAGTTATCCACCACTTCATAAACAAGGTGGTGAAGTCCTTTCTCGCCCACGTCCCCAATGTACATGGCCGGACGTTTGCGAACCGCCTCCAATCCTTCAAGCACCTGAATGTTCTGTGCGGAATAATTTCCGCTTGCCTCCTTTTTCTCTTGTTCTGTCATGTTGTCTTAATGAATACCTCGTTGAGAATTTATATAATGATTCTGTTCGTTTTTTTGGTTTAAAAAACGAACAAATATACGAAAAAAACGGCGTCTAGCCAATCCTTTTTCGTTTTTTTAGCAGAGAGGGGGAGTCCGTTGAAGAGACCTTTAAAACTCGTAGTCGATAGCCGCACGTTCACTCCTCACCTTGCCGATAAAAGCCGCCACTTTTTGATGCTCCGGATGAGAAATATATACTTCCAAATCTTCCAGATTGCAAAATTCACTGTCGAGCATGATATCGTAATTACCAGCAGGAGCATCTGCATGATTGATCAACACCTCCATTTTCCGGATTTCGGGGATGAGCTCCTTCAACGATTCGAGACGCTGCCTGATTATTGCCGCATTTGTGGTTTTTGAGTTACCTTCGGCTTCATCAGCCAATTTAAAAAGTACAATATGTTTAATCATAAGGAAGCAACTTGAAAAATGATCCGGGTAAAACCCGGGATATTGAAAAACCCAAAATTACAAAAAAACATCGAGCCGAAAATCAAAAAAATGAATCTGTTTTTCGTAACTTTGTCAGACGACACCAAAATCAACTAAATTAAACTGTTATGGAAATAGGAACAATCATCACCGTTGTAGTAATCGTGGTAATAGCGCTGGCGTTCATTCAGTATTACAGCGCCAGCAGAAAGAGAAGAAGAAGATTCAAGGAGAAAAAGTAGCTGCCAGTTTTACCCGGTAAGCGGGAGAAAGATGAGATCCGGGAGAGAGACAAAAAAACAAAACCGGATATGAAAATATCCGGTTTCGTCTATGCTATCTATAACGTTGATCAGTTCAGCTTGCTGATGTGCGCAGCTAATTTAGATTTCAGATTATTGGCTTTGTTCTGGTGAATAACTCTCTTCTTCGCCAGCTTATCCAACATCGAGCAAACTCCAGGATACATTGCCGCAGCCTCCTCTTTTGAGGTTAGCGCACGCAAAGCGCGCACAGAATTCCTGGTTGTACGTGAAACGTAACGATTTGATATACGACGAACTTTCGTTTGCCTGATCCTTTTTTCTGCTGATTTGTGATTTGCCATTATCGCTTGACTGTTTAAATCTTTTTCTTGTAGCCCATAGGGGAATCGAACCCCTCTTTCAAGAATGAAAATCTTGCGTCCTAACCGATAGACGAATGGGCCATTTGAATTGCGAACCCGAAAGTGAATCGACCACCCCTCAAATTGCGAGTGCAAAGATAGGAGCTTTTTTTAGACCGACAAAATTTTATTTGAACTTTTTTCAAAAAAATTGATCAACACCCCCGCTGCACCGTAGAAAGGGAGACGAAAACCAATTTTAAACCCCATAAATTGTGTAATTAAAAAATAATCGTTAACTTTGCGCCCCTATATTTTCAGCAACAAAATAAAACATCAGATAATAAAATGAAAAGAACATTCCAACCCTCAAACAGAAAGAGAAAGAACAAACACGGGTTCCTTTCAAGAATGGCAACCAAGAACGGAAGAAAAGTACTGGCGGCACGTCGTGCAAAAGGAAGAGCTAGACTGACAGTTTCCGACTAACGAAAAAAGAGCTTGTATGGAAAGCAGGAGTATGTGATGCATACTCCTGCTTTTTTTATTGCACTTCACTAGAGGAAAGGCATCTTTTTTGTATTTTTGCATTGAAATCTCAATATTACATTCAATTATGAGTGCAAAACCAACTGCCAAAAAAAATCGGAGCAACAGCATTTTCTTCAATCTTGTAGCGATCTGCGTTGTTGCAATATTGCTGCTCCTTGTCACCAATCTTTTCCTCAATATATATACCAGACACGGACAAAACGTGGTGGTTCCCCAATTGCAGGGGTTTCAGGAGGAAGAGGCCGCAGCCATTCTCAGGTCAAAAGGATTGCACATCCGGGTTGTCGACTCGATATACAAAAAGGATGCGGTTCCGGGCTCAATTATCGATCAGACCCCGAAACCGAACAACAAGGTGAAGGAGGGTCGCGAGATCTATGTCACCATCTACTCCCGGAATCCGCAACAGGTTTCCGTACCCGGACTGGTTGATTTTTCCTCGCGACAGGCCATAGCGCTTCTCAACTCCATCGGCTTCACCCAAATTGCGATTGAAGAGGTACCGGCACAATACAGCGGGCTGGTCATTTCGGTTGAATACCGTGGGAGAAAACTTTTACCCGACGAACAGATTCCGGCCGGTTCGCCATTAAAACTGGTAGTTGGAAGCGGGATGGCCAAAGATTCGTTAAACATGAGCGGGGAGATCGTTGTTCCCCCCGCAAACGGGGAAGCAGTAACCGGATCAACCCAAAACAAGCCCGCACAACCGTCTCGCATGGATGAATCGTTTTTTTAAACCATTGATCCGGGAAAGATAAATGATCTACGAGTGAAAAAAGAGGAATTATACGACATTCAGGACTATCCGGAGGATGAAGATGATCTTGCGGGGGATTCCGTAGAGGGTACAAGATATGAACATTTCCGGTTCGTTGCCGACAAGGGACAGAGCCTGTTGCGGATCGATAAGTTCCTGGCCGACCGCATTGAAGGGATTTCAAGAAACCGGATCCAACAGGCCGCCGAAGCCCAATGTATCCTGGTAAACGGCGTTGCCGTAAAATCCAACTACCGAGTCAAACCACTGGATGTAGTTACCATTGTAATGGATCGCCCGCGAAGGGAGCTGGTCATTCTCCCTGAAGAGATCCCGTTAGATATTGTATACGAAGATGAAGACCTGATGGTGATCAACAAGCCACCCGGCATGGTGGTGCATCCCGGACATGGCAATTATACAGGTACACTGGTCAACGCGATCGCATACCATCTGAAATATGAGCACGGTATGGAGATGACCGATCCCCGTCTGGGACTGGTACACCGTATCGACAAGGACACCTCAGGACTGCTTCTGGTTGCCAAAACACCCGAGGCCAAGACAGATCTCTCCGCACAGTTTTTCCACAAGACAACCAAGAGAAGGTATATCGCACTGGTGTGGGGAAATGTTGCAAATGAAGAGGGGACCGTTACCGGCAATATCGGCCGCGACCCTAAAGACAGGATGCTGATGCGCGTTTTCCCGGACGGGGAACAGGGAAAACCTGCAGTTACGCACTACAAGGTATTGGAAAGGTTCGGTTACGTAACGCTTGTACAGTGCGAACTGGAGACAGGCCGCACCCACCAGATACGTGTACACATGAAACAGATCGGACACACGCTCTTTAACGATGAACGCTATGGAGGTAACGAGGTGTTGCGCGGCACACATTTTGCCAAATACAAACAGTTTGTCTATAACTGTTTCGCACTCTGTCCGAGGCAGTGCCTGCATGCACAGACACTTGGTTTCGTACATCCCCGTACGGGCAAGGAGATGTTCTTCGAAAGCGATATTCCCAAGGACATGCAGGAGGTTATCGATCGCTGGCGCACCTATACCGCCGCACGCGAATCGGGAGAACAGTAAACTGAGGCAAATAACACCACAACGATAGAGTATGAAAAAAAACATCGCCATTATCTGGGGAGGATATTCATCCGAAAAGGAGGTTTCGGAACGAAGTGCCAGAGGGATATTTTCATTTATAGACAAGGAGAGATACAACCTCTTCAAGGTAAGGATCGACAAAGCGGGCTGGGAAGCAGAATATGAAAACGGTAGCTATCCCATCGACAGGAACGATTTCAGCTTCACGGCGAATGGAACAAAAACGGTATTTGACTTTGCCTATATTACCATTCACGGCACTCCGGGAGAGGATGGTGTATTGCAGGGATACCTCGATATGCTCGACATTCCCTATTCCTGCTGCGGGGTACTGGCTTCAGCACTCACATTCAACAAATTCACCTGCAACCGTTTTCTGAAAAGTTTCGGGTTCAACGTCGCCGAATCGGTGATGCTCCGGTCAGGTGAATCGTTTGATGCCGGATCGATTGTTCAGCAGCTGGGCCTGCCACTCTTTGTAAAACCCAACATCGGCGGCTCCAGTTTCGCCACCACCAAGGTAAAAGAGGCTCCTTTACTGGCAAACGCAATAGATGAAGCTTTCAAGGAGGCATCAGAAGTGATGATCGAGAGTTTTATCGCGGGGACGGAAGTGACCTGTGGATGCTTCCAGACCGGGAATGGATTTCAACACCTGCCGCTTACCGAAGTTGTCACCCGTAACGAGTTTTTCGACTACAATGCCAAATACAACGGCGAGGTCGAAGAGATCACCCCGGCACGTATCCCGGACAATCTGGCGGCAGAGATCCAGGGGCTAACCGAAAGAATTTACCGGATTATCGGGGCGAAAGGTATCATCAGGGCAGACTATATCATCTCCGATGGCGTTCCTTTTCTACTTGAAGTAAACACTACACCCGGAATGACAGAAACCAGCTTCATTCCACAGCAGGTTCGTGCTGCCGGTCTCGACATCTCCAACGTGATGAGCGATATTATTGAATACGAATACAGCAAGGTAAGAAAATAAGGCTATAAATCACCGAACAGAGTATGCAAACAGAAAAGATGAAAAATTTCGACGATATACGTCCCCTGTACGACAGTGAAGTCCCTTCGGTCATCCAATCCCTGGTGAACGACCCCTATTTTCGAAGAGCAACCGAACCGCTGATCAGGCCGCTCACCTGGGAGATGTTCAGCCGGTCGATGATGGCCTGTCGAACGATTTTCGACTTTCAAAGGAGCATCATCCATCCGTTCATGAAGCAGCTGATTGCCAAAACCACCTCGGAACTCTCCTGTGTAGGGTTTGAGAAGTACAACGACGGCTCCAGTCACCTCTACATCTCCAACCACCGTGATATTGTACTGGATGCAGCCTTTCTCAACATTTTGCTGTTCGACAGGGGAACAGACACCTGCGAGATAGCCATTGGCGATAATCTCCTGATCTATCGATGGATTACCGACCTAGTCAGACTCAACAAGAGTTTTATCGTGAAACGGGGTGTCTCCGTCAGGGAGATGCTGGACACCTCCAGACATCTGTCTGAATATATTTTCGACACCATAGCGAATCGCCGGCAGTCGGTATGGATTGCCCAACGCGAGGGCCGGGCAAAGGATTCGGACGATAAGACACAGACAAGCCTGCTGAAAATGCTGACACTACACAACAGCGCAAAGCCGTCCGAAGCGCTGAGGTCGCTCGACATAGTTCCGCTCGCCATCACTTACGAGTTCGACCCGTGTGACTACCTCAAGGCCAAAGAGTACCAGCTGAAGAGGGATAATCCCGAATACAGGAAAAGCCAGGCCGACGATATCGAGAATATGCGGACGGGTATTATGGGATACAAAGGCAGGGTCTCTTTCTCGTTTGGAAACCGGATCAATGACACACTGTCGCAAATTGACCCCGAGACCGGACGGTCTGAAGTGCTAGAAATTGCAAGAGAAGCCATTGACAGGGAGATCTACAGGAACTACGTCTTCTTCCCCATCAACTATGTTGCCTACGACTTGATGGAGAAGAGCAACACCTTTTCTGCCCATTATACCGATAAGGATCGACAATTTTTCGAAAATTACATTGCAGGACAGATTGCCAAGATTGAGATTCCTGGAAAGGATCATGCTTTCTTACGTGAAAAGCTGGTCGAGATGTACGGAAATACCGTGAAGAATTTTGTTTCGGTAACATGAAAAGAGCCATGAGACGGAGAATTATCGCATATCTGACCGTTATTCTTCTTATCTTCGGGGCATGTGAGAAAGATGACGAACGTATCGATAACTTCCTCGTAGAGTTTGCCACAGTGATCCAAACGGCCGATCGGCTGACATTTCAACTGGACAACTTCAAGACACTTGTTCCGATTGATCCGCGAGGCTACTCCGGCAAGGATGGACAGCGTGTTATCCTCAACTACAGCCCATTACGTGGCGACACCATCCAGATCAACAGTGTCAACGATATCTTCACCGGGATTATCAGGGAGAGTGATGACCTGAGCACCCTTATCAAGGATCCGGTAAAGATACAAAGTGTATGGGTTGGAGGAAATCACCTGAACATGATTCTCGAGATCGAATATTTTGAAAAAAGACACGTTGTGGGACTGTTTCGCGACACCCGATCCAAGGATATCGACCTCCATTTCAGCCACTCCAGAGAGGGTGATCCTCCGGGGTACACCGAGAAGTTCTATGCCTCATTTCCGCTTGCCAATATCAAATCTTCCGACGGATCCCCCACCCCGTTCAGGTTGCATATCCATACACACGGTGGTGGACGGATATTTGAAATGGAAGTAAGATAGCGTTAATTACACAAATATCATAAATCCAATTCCAAATGAAATTAACAAAATTAGTAAAACTGCTCTGTTTACTGAATGTTCTGGGCATGATTGCCTGTTCGCAAACCTCAGCCCTGAAAGTTGTTGACCCGAAGTGTGAAAATCTACGTGATCCACTAGCGATAAACACATCACGACCCCGCTTTAGCTGGAAGCTTAACTCCGAGACAAACGGCAGCCGACAAACGGCATACCAGCTACTTGTAGCGAGCACTCCGGGTAATCTGAGCGAAGAGCAGGCCGACTGCTGGAATTCCGGAAAGATCTTGTCGCCCGAGAAAATCATGATCGACTACAAGGGCAAGGAACTTCAACCCGGAGAGTTGTTCTACTGGAAAGTCCGCGTGTGGGATGAGAACGACAATGTTTCCGATTGGAGCAAAACAGCCAGCTTCGGCATTGGCTTGCTTGATGAAAGCAACTGGAAAGCCGCCTATATCGGATATCCTTCTGAAGATGGATTTTTCCAGACTCCCCAGTTCAGGAGACTCTTCAAGGCAGAAAAAGCCGGCCGTGATGAGGTCTATCTGTTGCATGTCAACAGCCTGGGGTATCACGAAATCCATATCAACGGACAAAAGGTAGGAGATGCCGTGCTCTCTCCGGCAGTATCACAGTTTAACAAACGTTCACTGATCAACACCTACGACGTTACCTCCTACATAAAGAGAGGGGAGAACAACCTGATTATCTGGCTGGGTAGCGGCTGGTACTCGGAAGGGTTACCCGGAGTGACCGGGAAAGGTCCCGCAGTCAGGGCCCAGCTGGCAAAGGTCTCTGGAAACCGGCCTGCGGAGACCATTGTTGTAACCGACGACAGCTGGTCGGCGCGCAACAGCGAATATACCCGGATCAGCAACTGGTGGACTGGAAGATATGGAGGCGAGGAGATATCCGGCAACCTGGAGACTCAGAACCTCCCTTTCACGGAACCGGAGAAGCTGACCTGGAACAAGGTAACCCTGGTGGAGGTTCCAAACCATACGGCAACCCCCCAGATGGTTGAGCCCAACAGAATCATGCAGGAGTTCACTCCCTTAACAATCGTTAGGTTGAACGACAGCACCTTCCTGGTTGATATGGGAACAACCCTCACAGGGTGGTTCGAGATAACTTTTCCCCGACTGGAAAAGGGAGACCAGGTGGTCATGGAGTATGCCGACCATCTGGACGAAAACGGGCAGATCGCAAAGCAGGGGCAGATCGATCGCTACATTGCCTCGGGAAACGGTACTGAACGGTTCAGAAACAGATTCAACTATCATGGATTCAGATATGTGAAGATATCCAACCTTCGTGAAGCACCCGAAAAATCCGCCATCAAGGCACTCCTCATACATACCGATTTTGAAACCGCTTCAGATTTTGAATGTTCCGACACCGACCTGAACCGCATTCACGACATGATTCACTACACGTTGCGGTGTCTGGGGCTAGGTGGCTACCTGGTAGACTGCCCCCAGATTGAACGGTTGGGATACGGAGGAGACGGCAACGCCTCCACCCTTACCGCCCAGACGATGTTCAACCTGGCCCCGCTCTACAACAACTGGCTGGATGCATGGTCTGACGTGATCAGGGAAGATGGCAGCATGCCACACACCGCTCCCAATCCCTATGCAGCTGGTGGAGGGCCCTACTGGTGCGGCTTCATTATTTCAGCATCATGGCATACCTACCGGAATTATGGTGACATCCGCATATTGGAGAGATACTATCCGGTAATGCAGAAGTGGCTCGAATATGTCGACAAGTACAGTCCGGAGGGTCTGTTAAAACGGTGGCCCGATACCGACTACAGAAACTGGTACCTGGGAGACTGGGCCACCCCTGACGGAGTAGGAAACCCCAACCATCTGGATGAGAGGTCGGTCGACCTGGTCAACAACTGTTATCTGTCGGTCTGCTTCAGCCAGATGGCGGAGATTGCCGGATACCTGGGAAAAAGTGATGAAAGGAGGGTTTATCTGGAGAAGAAGGAGCAACTTAACCGTCGAATTCACGAAACCTACTTCGATAACGAGAAGGGCTACTACGCCACCGGATCGCAGATCGACCTGACCTTCCCGATGCTTGCAGGGGCAGTGCCCACGGAGTTACGTGACAAGTTGATCGAGACATTGAAAGAGAAGACGGAACAGGAGAGTGGCGGCCACCTCAATACCGGGCTTGTGGGCATACCCGTCGTGATGGAATGGGCCACAAGCAACAATCAGCCCGATTTTGTCTACTCCATGCTGAAAAAGAGAACCTACCCCGGCTACCTGTTCATGCTGGAAAATGGGGCTACCACCACCTGGGAACATTGGAACGGAGCGAGAAGCCGGATTCACAACTGCTTTAACGGTGTAGGACAATGGTTCTACGAATCGGTAGGAGGGATCAGGCAAATTGAAGGGAAAACGGCATACAGTGAACTGCTTATCGATCCCCAGATCCCCTCGGGTGTAACCTGGGCCAAAACCAGGATCAACACTCCGAACGGCTGGGTTTCACTCCATTGGGAGAGTTCGGAAAGCCGAATGAAAATGGAGCTGGAGATTCCCGTAGGCTCCCGGGCCAACATTAAACTTCCTGACAATGTCACCGAAGCAACGGTCAACCGCGAACTGCAAACCGCCGTAGGGCAGCTTGTGATATTGTCAAGCGGAAAGTACAGTGTGGAGTACCCACTGCAGTGACAACCCCGAAACAGGAGGGCAGCAAAAACGCAAATGCAATTCCTACAGTCAAAATATCATTTTTCACAGGTTTAAAGGGGTATCCGGTATTAACTTTGCCCAGATACAGTTGCTAATTTAATCTCTATGAACAATACTCTCCTGCTCCGGACAGGGTAGAACTGCCGATTCAACTTCCGCTAACAGCAGATATGAACCGGACGGCACTAAATCAAAAACAATAGATTGGCATGAAAAAAATATCATTTCCGTTCTCAATCCTCTTGATAGTTGTAATCAGCTTTCAAAGTTTTTCCCAGGTGACCGTAAAGAACCTGAAGTGCGAATACCTCGAAAATCCCATCGGAATTGACGAGCCTCATCCTCGCTTCACATGGCAGATGGAACTCGAAAAACCGGGATCACACCAGACAGCATATGAACTGGTTGTGGGTACAACAGAGACCGGAGTTGCGTTGGGGAGGGGAGATATGTGGGAATCGGGAGAGGTTAACAGCTCCGTGATTCCTGTTCTCTACAAGGGTAAGGAGCTGGAACCCTTTACCCGCTATTTCTGGAGCGTGAGGGTAAAGGATGAGGAACAACAGTGGTCTGCCTGGTCCGAACCTCTCTTTTTCGAGACCGGCATGATCTGCCAGCACAACTGGAAAGGAAAATGGATTACCGACACTTACGATTTCAACGTAAAACCTGCAGCCTACTTCCGCAGGGCATTCCGCACCGATAAAACCATCAGGTCGGCACGGGTCTATATTGCTGCTGCAGGTCTATACGAACTCTCCATCAACGGACAACGTATCGGGGATCACCGGCTTGACCCCTCCTACACCCGTTTCGACAGGCGCAACCTCTATGTAACGTACGACGTCACCGCAGCTTTACAGCAGGGAAACAATGCGGTCGGCGTCCTGTTGGGAAACGGCTGGTACAACCACCAGTCTACTGCCGTCTGGTATTTCGACAAGGCCCCCTGGCGTGCGCGTCCAAAATTTTGCCTCGATCTGCACATCACCTATTCGGATGGAACGAAGGAGATCATAGCAACCGACGAACAGTGGAGAACCTCGCCAAGTCCGGTAATCTTCAACAGCATCTATACGGCTGAACACTACGATGCCAGAAAAGAACAGCCGGGATGGGACACCCCGGAATTTGATGCGGGACAATGGAACAATATCTACACCACCGGAGCCCCCTCCAACAACATCGTAGCCCAGGCATTGCATCCAATCCGAAATGTAAGGGAATATAAGCCAGTAAGTTTGAAGCAGATCGATGCCTCGACCTGGCTCTACGACTTCGGACAAAACATGTCGGGAGTAACCCGGATAAGAGTCGAAGGCCCCGAGGGTACCACCATCTGGCTGAAACATGTGGAGCGGCTCGATTCGGCAGGACGTGCCGACATGTCGAACATCGACGTGCATTACCGCCCTACGGACGAGTCCGATCCCTTCCAGACCGATATCCTTATCCTGAGCGGCAAGAAAGAGGATGAGTTCATGCCCCGGTTCAACTACAAGGGATTCCAGTATGTAGAGGTAACCGCCGATAAACCGCTGAATCTGACTACAGAGAACCTGACGGCCTACTTTATGCACAGCGATGTGCCGCCGGTTGGCAGCATAAACTCCTCCAATCTCACCCTCAACAAAGCCTGGGCGGCATCAAATGCCTCCTACCTCTCCAACCTGTTCAGTTACCCCACCGACTGTCCCCAGCGGGAGAAGAACGGGTGGACCGGCGACGCACATATCGCCATCGAGACGGGATTGTATAACTTTGACGGAATCACTGTCTACGAAAAATGGCTGGCCGACCATCGCGACGAACAGCAACCCAACGGGGTGCTGCCGGCCATCATCCCCTCCAGCGGCTGGGGATACCAATGGGCAAACGGGCCTGACTGGACAAGCACCATCGCCATCATCCCATGGAACATCTATCTCTTCTACGGCGACACCCGATTGTTGGAGTTGTGCTACGACAACATCAAACGGTATGTGAACCATATCGATGAACACTATCCTTCAGGGCTGACCGACTGGGGACTTGGCGACTGGGTGCCCGTAAAATCGGTAAGTTCCAAGGAGTATACCTCCAGCACCTATTTCTACATCGATGCGTTGATCCTGGCGAAAACAGCCCGACTTTTCGGAAAAACTGAAGATGCCGACCACTATTTCGCGCTGGCAGAGAAAATTAGAACGGCAATCAACGAAAAATACCTCGACTACGAAACGGGGATCTATGGGAGCGGACTGCAGACTGAACTCAGCGTAGCCCTCCACTGGGGTCTGGTTCCGGAAGAGTTGAGGAGCAAAGTGGCAGACAACCTGGCCAAGCGTGTAATAGCAGACAAGAAACATATCGATGTGGGACTGCTGGGTACCAAAACCATCCTGAACGCCCTGAGCGAGAACGGATATGCACAACTGGCCTACGAGGTGGCATCACAGGAGACCTACCCCTCATGGGGCTGGTGGATAGTAAATGGAGCTACCACCTTCTATGAAAACTGGCCGCTCGACGCCAAGAGCGACATATCGCTGAATCACATCATGTTTGGTGAAATTAACGCCTGGTACTACAAGGCATTGGGTGGTATCTTCCCGGATGAGCAAGCTCCTGGTTTCAAAAACATACTGCTTAAACCCAATTTTGTGGAAGGACTATCCCACTTCGAGGCTACCCACGAGGGACCATACGGCAATATCATCTCCTCCTGGAAACGAAAGGGCAAGACGATAGAGTATCATGTCACAGTCCCTGCAAACAGTAGCGCCACCCTCTGTCTGAAAGGAAAGAGTATCAGGGAGAAGAATGCACCGCTTGAAAAGAACAAACTGATTGAAGTAAGGGAGAAGGGGCAAAATCAATATATCCTGGGACTGAAGGCCGGATCATATACCTTTTCCATAAAATAAAACAATGAAACGTGGGAAAACCGTAGATGGTTGTTCTGATTTACAAGTTAAAACAATAAAAAAAATGGGAAAAGCGGGTCTTTTTAGTGTCGGATTGGACACCTATTGGGGACAGTTCGACAATCTGCTGGAAAACCTGACGGGTTACCACAACCAGATTAAGAAAAAATTGTCGGAGCTGGGCGTTGAGGTTGTAGATGCCGGAATGGTGGATAATATCGACAAATCACAAGATGCGGCAACATTGCTGAAAAACAGCGATGTAGATCTAATTTTTCTGTTCGTGTCGACCTATGCACTGTCGTCCACCGTTCTTCCGATCGCCAGACAGGCAAATGTCCCCTTTATTTTGCTGAACCTGCAACCGGCGGAGAGTCTCGATTATGATACATTCAATCAGCTCGACGACTATACGCAGAAAACCGGAATCTGGCTCGAGCATTGCCAGGCATGTGCCATCCCCGAAATTGCCTGCGTAATGAACAGGGCCAATAGCCGTTATCACACCATCACCGGATATCTTGACGAACCGGATGTGTGGGATGAGATCAGCGACTGGATCGATGCGGCAAAGGTCTCAAGGAGACTCCGGGCAAACCGGATGGGGGTATTGGGAAACTACTATGGAGGGATGCTCGATGTATATACCGACCTGACAAAACAGAGCGTGACCTTCGGTACGCACTTCGAATTACTCGAAATGTGCGAGTTGAAAGAGTTGCGTGAAAATGTATCGGCAGCGGAATTACGGGAAAAGATCTCTGAATTCGAGTCTGTATTCGATATCGATCCGATGTGTGATCCTGCAGAAATCGAAAGAGCCGCAAAGACGTCGGTGGCACTCGACAAGCTGGTTTCCAAGTATCAACTGGGCGCTCTGGCCTATTATTACGAAGGACAACCGGGAAATGAATATGAAAATATCATTACCTCTGTAATTGCAGGCAACACACTGCTTACCGGCAAAAATATTCCCGTTGCAGGCGAATGCGAAGTAAAAAATGCCCATGCAATGAAACTGATGAGTGAGTTGGGTGCCGGGGGATCTTTCTCGGAGTTCTATCTTATGGATTTCAAAGAGAACGTTCTGCTTCTCGGACACGACGGTCCCGCCCATTTCAATATTGCCGAAGGAGCCGTTAGACTGGTACCGCTGCCGGTATATCACGGGAAACCGGGCAAGGGGTTGTCGATACAGATGTCAGTAAAACATGGGCCGGTAACTCTTCTTTCAGTAGCAGAGAGCAATGATTCGGTCTTCCTGCTTGTAGCTGAGGGCGAATCGGTTGAAGGTCCCGTTCTAAAGACGGGCAACACCAACAGTCGTTACAGTTTCCCATGCAATATCCGCGACTTCGTAAACAGCTGGAGCAGTTATGGTCCTTCACACCATTGTGCAATCGGGGTAGGTCATGTTGCCCGGAAAATTGAGAAGGTGGCATCCCTGCTCAATATTCCCATGGTAAACGTCTGCAAAGAAATCGAGAAAAGGTGAAAAAACTTATGAATTGCATTCTCTTACTGCTTGTAGCTACAATCCATCTTAACTGCAACCTGGCCGGTCCAAGCGGGAGCTTGACCATCGGCAAGCAGCTGTGTGAGCTTGAAGAGGCTCCCCTGCTGGTTGACACACCCACCCCACGTTTCGGATGGCAACTCCATTCAACCGAGAACGGAGTTTCGCAAACAGCTTACGAGCTGGAAATTTTCGACAGTGGAGGCAATATCGTCTGGAAATCGGGGAAGGTCATCTCAGACCAAAGCCAGCATATCCCCTACAGTGGGGAGAGACCGCTGGAAGCGGGAGAGCAATATGGTTGGCGAGTGCGTGTCTGGGACAACAAAGGTAACGGTTCGCCATGGAGTAAAATGAGTCAGTTCCGCATGGCGCCTGATCTGAATAAGCTCAACGCGCAATGGATTGGAGCCATCAAACGTAAAGATTCAAACCTTCCGGAAGGGAGAGACTATCACAGTGTCTCCGACTCGTCAGAGAAAGGAGAGCGCTGGAGGGCGACCAACCCCTTGTCGAAGAGAAGCATCTACCTGAGGAGAACCTTTAAGGTTCAAAAAAGGGTCAAGAGTGCAATTGTCTATATTAGCGGATTGGGACACTATGAGCTTTCACTCAACGGCAAGAAAATTGGCAACGACCAGTTCAATCCGTTATGGAGCGATTACGATAAGACCGTCTACTACAATGGCTACGATCTGACAGCCGAGTTGACCCGAGGGGAAAATGCAGTGGGCGTACTTCTTGGAAATGGATTCTACAACGAGCAGGGCGGACGGTACAAAAAGATGCAGGTAAGCTTTGGCCCTCCCACCCTCTTTCTGAAATTGTGCATCACCTATGCAGACGGATCAACAGCCGAGATCATCTCCGACAACAAGTGGAAATATTCGCCCAGCCCCATTCTCTTCAACAGCATGTACGGAGGTGAAGATTACGATGCGCGCCTGGAACAGCCCGGATGGGACAAGCCCGATTTCGACGATTCCAACTGGAGGCCGGTAGTTGTGGATGATGGTCCGAAAGGGGAATTGAGAGCACAAACCGCAACACCGGTAAAGGAGATGGAATATTTCACTGTACGGGAAATCAGAAGAATCGGCGAATCGTATATCCTCGATATGGGGCAAAATCTTTCCGGTTATCCCGCCTTTACGGTAACGGGAAAACGGGGCGACAAGATCCGCCTGACGGTTGCTGAACGGATTAACGATGATGGAAGCATCAACCAGACCCAATCGGGCGGACCCTACTATTACGAATATACCCTGAAAGGGGAGGGAGAAGAGAGTTGGCACCCCAGATTCTCCTACTATGGCTACAGATATATCCAGATAGAAGGAGCCAAGCCGGCAAAATCGCCAGATAACAGGGATATCCCGGTAATAAGGGAGATACGCTCCTGTTTTGTTTACAACTCGGCCGAACCGGCAGGGCGTTTTCATTCATCGAACGAGATTTTCAACAATGCGCATACCTTGATCGTGAATGCCATCAAGAGCAATATGCATGCTGTCTTTACCGATTGCCCCCACCGGGAAAAACTGGGATGGCTCGAGCAGATCCACCTGAATGGACCCGGCCTCTACTACAACTTCAACCTGGGCCGGCTTGCGCCCAAAATCATGCAGGATATCCACGACGCCCAACTTCCAAATGGGCTAATCACCAGTATCGCTCCCGAGTATGTGATTTTTGAAGGGGGCTTCAGGGACTCGCCCGAGTGGGGAAGCGCAGGGGTGATCTTCCCGTTTATGTACTATCAGTTTTATGGCGACAATTCACTGATCGTCAAACACTATGATGTAATGAAAAGGTATGTGGATTACCTGGGTACGACAGCGAAAGAGCACATTGTATCGCACGGGCTGGGCGATTGGTGCGACTATCGGGAAGACCAGCCTTACGGAGTGTCGCACAATACCCCCGTTCCGCTATCTGCAACCGCCCACTATTATATGGTAATCGATTACTTGGCACAAGCGGCAGAGATGACAGGGCGGGAAGAGGATTTGGCATACTATTCCCGTCTCAGGGAAGATGTTAAGAGCGCTTATAACAACGCATTTTTCGATAAGGCTACCGGACAGTACGGAACCGGAAGCCAGGCATCCAATGCCATCTCGCTCTTTGCAGGATTGGTCGATCCGGAGCAGAAGGAGGCAGTTATCGAGAACCTGATCAAAAGTATCGAGGCAAACGGATACAGGCTCTCCACCGGAGATGTTGGAAACCGCTACCTGTTTCAGGCATTGGCGAGAAATGGACTGAATGAAATGATGTACAGGATGCACAATCACAGCGAGGTTCCAGGTTACGGTTTCCAGCTTCAGTTTGGCGCTACCACGCTTACAGAACTTTGGGATCCGAGAAAGGGAGCTTCCTGGAACCATTTCATGATGGGACAAATTGAGGAGTGGTTCTACAGGTCGCTGGCAGGCATTGATCTGGAGGAAAACGCTTACAGCGGATTCAAAAGTTTCAAGATCGCTCCACAGGTTGTGGGAGACCTGACGGATGTGGAGGCTTCCTACAACACCTTGTACGGCACCATTAGCGTAAAATGGAAGGTAGATAATGGTCAGTTCGTGATGGATATCGAGGTTCCGGTCAATTGTGAAGCGAAAGTATATCTGCCTCGGGAAACCGGATATACCACCGTTAAAGGCGGGAAATATCATTTCAGTAAGGAGTTGGGGCTGCATTGGCAATCATCTGGAAGGTAAGGAAGAATGGGTAACAATATTTTGAATAACAATGAAAAGAGATAAATTTTCCACAATGATACGGGGGTACAGATTCATTTTTATCACTATCATCTGTTTTGCCTGGATACAATGTTCTCAACCAGACCAGTATGTCACGGCCCCGCTGAAAACAACCGATGGCCGATTCATCGGCCTCGGTGATCCATTTGTATATCAACATGAGGGAACCTATTATATGACCGGCACCTCAGTTCCCGACAGTGGATTTAACTATTACACGTCGACAGACCTGATCACCTGGGAGTTTCGGGGAGCGCTCTTCCGTCCCTCCGAAAACCATTACGGGAAGGGGTATTTCTGGGCACCGGAAGTCAAATTTTATCGCAACAAGTTTTATCTCACCTACTCATCCCGTGACGAAGCAAGCGGACTTCTTCTTCCGGCCCTGGCAGTAAGTGACAATCCGGATGGTCCCTACAGGGAGCTCTTCGCTCCCTGGTTCAACACCGGACAATCTGCAATCGACTGCCATATTTTTGTCGACGACAACCCGGAACAGACGCCCTATCTCTTTTTCAGTCAAAACGGTGAGGAAGCGGGGTATTCCTACGGCAAAAACTATGTGGTAGAATTGTTACCGGACCTCTCCGGTTTTGTCGGAAACCCCGTAATCGTAGGAGAAGCCAGCCAGCAGTGGGAGAAAGTGGATTACGGAACCAACCGGTGCAACGAGGGGGTATTCGCCTTCAAGCATGCGGGTGAGTACCACATCACCTATTCGGCCAATCACACCTCATACTCGCATTATGGAGTAGGTACGGCAAAGGCGGTTCATCCCCTTGGGCCCTGGATAAAGGACATGGATAACCCGATACTTGCATCCAACGACTCACTTCAGATATCATCTCCCGGTCACTCTTGTCTGATTACCTCTCCAAATGGAAAAGAACAGTACATTGTATATCATGCACACCGCGATTATAACGGCCCACGACCTTCGGATGACCGCATTGTCTATATGAGTAGAATCTACTTCAACAGTAATGGAGAGTTACGTGTCAAATTGCCCTGAAATCTCTTTTGCATATCTTGATCACTAATATATTATAACAGCAAAATTTGAACCTCATTTATGAAAAAAATCTTTTTAATCTTACCGCTGATTGCAGCGCTTACAACACATGCAACGGCCCAGTCGAACATTCTGAAGAATCAATTCAAACAGGGTCTCACACAAGACGTGATTACCAGAAGTTACGTCACCCCGGTGAAGATCCTTTGGCAATCGGATACGGAGGGAAAACAGGTTATCAATCCGGAGGTACTTCTGACCGGTTATGAGGGTCAACTCTCCACCAGTGGCGCGGGGATGTGCGTGCTCAGATCGGACGATAACAGACAGGCCTCCATCTTGCTGGACTTCGGCACGGAGCTGTACGGAGGAATTGAAATTTCAGCCGCAATCCGGGGTGTAAAAGATCCGGTCAAGGTGAGGGTACGGTTAGGTGAATCGGTGTCGGAAGCGATGAGCGATGCCATCGACAACAGCCGTCCCGGAATGCAGTCGGCCACCAACGAACACTCCCTTAGGGATTTCACACTGGAGATTCCTTGGCTGGGCAGCATCGAGATCGGCAATTCAGGTTTCCGGTTTGCACGGATCGACCTGCTCGACAAGGGGGTAGATCTTCCGATAAGGGCTGTCAGGGCCATTGCCCGCTACAGGGATATCCCCTATCTGGGATCCTTCAAATCGAGTGATGAACGGCTAAACAAGATTTGGGAAACGGGAGCCTATACCGTACACCTCAACATGCAAGATTATCTGTGGGACGGCATAAAACGCGACCGTCTGGTATGGGTGGGCGACATGCATCCGGAAGTTATGACCATCAACACTGTATTTGGAGACAACGATGTGGTGAAGAAGAGTCTCGATTTTGCCCGTAATACCACTCCCCTGCCCGGATGGATGAACGGCATCTCCTCCTACTCTCTCTGGTGGATCATTCTTCACAGGGACTACTATCTGCACCAGGGTGACTTGGCCTATCTGAAGGAGCAACAGGCTTATCTCAAAAAGCTGGTTCCACAGATTGCAGCCAAGGTTTCGGATGGAAAGGAGAACCTCGATGGTGGCCGCTTCCTGGATTGGCCAACCGCAAAAAACGATGAGGTAATTCACTCCGGACTGCAGGCACTCTCCCTGTTGGCCATGGAGGCTGGCGCCGATATTGCCGGATGGGTTGGCGACCAGGAACTGAAAAAACTCTGCACCACTACCGCCAACGCGCTTAAGAAACATAGACCATCCGATCAGGGAAACAAACAGGCAGCAGCACTGCTCTCGCTGGTAGATCTCATCTCACCGAAAAAGGCAGCCGAGGTAATCCTCAAGGAGGGTGCAAACGGGTTTGCCACCTTCTACGGATACTACATGCTGGAGGCGCTGGCCAAGGCCGGGAAGTATCAGGAGGCAATGGATATCATTTCCGACTATTGGGGTGCAATGCTTGACCTGGGTGCCACTACATTCTGGGAAAACTTTGAGTATGCAGAGAGTGTAAATGCATTACCGATCGACCAGTTGCCGATTTCTGGCAAGTTCAATATTCATGCAGATGGCGGAGACCATTGCTACATCGGATTACGGGGTAGCCTCTGTCACGGATGGGCTTCCGGCCCCACATCGTGGCTGACCTCTCATGTATTGGGAATCAAAGTGCTGGAACCCGGATCCAAAGTGGTACAGATCCGACCCAATCTCGGCAAGCTTCAATATGCAGAAGGCACCTACCCCACACCTCTCGGCACGATAAAGGTCAAGCATGTGAAACAGGCAAACGGGAAAGTTGCCAGCGAGATCGAGGCTCCGGAAGGAATCAAGATTATCCGTTAATAAAATAATAGAGTTGATCACTTTTCCCCATCGCTATATGTACAAGCAACGCATCTTTATCTTTTTATGGTTTTACTGGATGCTGCTCTCGGCGAACGGTACTCCCCAGAAGATTGTCAACATTGCCCATCCGGCGTGGGGAACAACAGTAACAGCCTCATCGACATACTCCTCGCAGCATGGGGCTTATAACCTGACTGACGATCGGTTTGAGAAAGGGAACAGTTGGCTCAGTGGAGACAATGTTCCCTATCCCCAAACCGTCACTTTCAGCTTCGACAGACCCTATCCAATCTCCCGGATCAATCTCTATCAATCTTCCTGGATCGGAAGCATGTATCACACCAGGGGGTTTCGTATCGAAGGGTCTGCCGACGGGGAGAAATTTACTGAAATTGCCAGTGGAGAACTGCCCGACGAGTCGAATGCAAGATGGAGCTGTGAGACCGGTGAAAAGCGATACCGCAAAGTTCGCATTGTGGTCACCAGCGGTTATTCGCCTGTTCAGAGTTGCGGTCTGGGAGAAGTGCAACTGCTGGCAGCTGTGCCTCACGAAAGGGAACCGTTGTCCAACAAGATTAGCGAGACGATTGACTGGGTCACATTTAGGGGACATTTCAGGATGACCATCGGATTGGAACCGGCTGCCGGTCCATGGCTCTTTCACCGGAAAAGAGACGATGAATCACCTTCTGGCAGATACACCAGCGGAGATTATGAACTGGTTGTCACCGAATCTTCTCCCGACTCCCTCTCCAGCATTATCCGGTGGGAGATAAAAAGAGAGGGGGGACTACCGTTTAGGGTCACGGAAAACACAATTGAATGCAAAACCAGCTATTCGGGTGTTTACAAGCTTTTCACCCCTCACCGGATGAGCCAGCAAAGCTATTTTGTGGACCTGCCATTTCGCTTCAACCACACTGCAACAGTCCACGACAACTATCCGGTTGTATGGATGCAAGATACGGAGGGGAAAAACACCCTTACGTTGGGGTTGATCGACCAACAACCGTATACGGTGATAGAAGGATCCACCTATGACACTGCCAATGGCGGAGAAGCACCCGGTATTGCCAACAGTTATGTCCGGGTGCTTTTCAGGCGGCAGCCACCATTGTCGGGCAACGGTGCAAGGCAGTACAGCGATGCCTTGTACCTTAATGCAAACCCCCGGCAAGAGTGGCACGACGCCCTGGAAGCGTATAGTGAAGCTGTCGACAAGGAGCGCTCGTTTGTTCCCGGAAAGATCAGTGAATGGGCAATGAATCCCATGTGGCATTCGTGGTATGCACATGCAGACGACATAGACGAGGAGAAGATCCGGAAAGACGCCATCCTGGCAAACCGACTGGGGATGAAGACCATCCAGATAGATGCGGGATGGAACATCCCAACTGGACAAAATTATAGCTTCGAGAACGAGGGGGATTACTCTTTTTCTGATCGTTTTCCGCGGGGAGCGGAGATGATCTGGGAGATACATCAATCGGGTCAACGTGTTGTTTTGCATGTGGCACCCCTGATTATGGGTAAAAACGCCAAGGCTTGGCAGGAGATGAAGGATTGCCTGATAAAAGTAGACGGAAATGCAACCCCCTACCTCGATCCAAGACTAAAAAAGGTGCATGACTACCTGGTCGCCTCCTGGGACTTTCTTTTCCGGGCCTACGATATTGACGGCTTGTGGTACGATTTTCTGGAATTTCCCAACGATGCGGACCTGCCAGACTCCACACACGATCTGATCTCTACCGATATCTATTCGGCCTATACCCTGCTGATGCAGTCGCTTTACGACAAGGCCATGGAACTGAATCCTGACGCGGTGATCATCCTCCGCAGGCCTTATGCCAACCTGAATGCAAAGTGCTACTCTACGCATGTATGGCCCATGGATGTTCCACAGGACTACAACATGAATCGCAGAGATGTGCTCTTTATGAAAAGATTGGGGAACGGAGTACTTACGCACGCCTGCTGTACCAGTTGGGCCATCAGCGAGAGTGACCTGAACGTTGCCCGCCAGATGGCCAGCATATCGTTAGCAGGGGTACCCGCCCTCTCGAACATATTGACAGATTCTCCGCCCAGACACGATGCAATTATCAGAAAATGGCTGCAGTTTTACGATGCGAACAAGGAGGATCTGATCTTGGGAAGGATGACGCCCCTGTTACCCACCCCTCCCTCCGCCGCAATCAAGATCGAAGGAACCAAAAAAACCTTTTTCGGTTTTTTCGAAGCTATTCCCGGGCTGGTTGATGCATCGTACAAAAGCGACACGGTAGTTATTGTCAATGCCTTCAGGGAGAGGACCACTACCCGACTGGAGGGAATCGGGAAAGGAAAGTGGGTGGCCACCATTTTTGATTCCTGCTGGGATCTTGCAGGCACGACTTGTCTCACTACGGATGCAAATGGTGGAATCGACCTGGATATAAATGGCAAAGAGGCATGCCATACTGTTATCCTGATCAAAATGAACGATTGAATATTCTGTTATCCAACATGATTGACCTGCAACGTGTAAAACCAAAAAACTGAAAAGATGAAAAATTGCTGCCCCTTTCTGTTTATCCTCTTTTGTTTCTGTAGCGCAACCATACAGGCGCAAAGTATTGAAAACCTCAAAAAAGGTTTTCTATCCCCTCCCGATTCGGCAAAGCCCGGTGTATACTGGTATTTCATGGACGGTAATCTCTCCAGGGAGTCGATGACAAAAGACCTGGAGTCGATGAAAGAGGCAGGTATCGGCAACCTGATGTTTCTGGAGGTGAATGTGGGTGTCCCGAGAGGGAACGTCGATTTTTTCAGTGAAGAGTGGCAATCTCTCTTTGCTCATGCGGTAAAAGAGGCAGAACGGTTGGATATCGAGATATCACTCGGTTTGGGACCGGGCTGGACCGGAAGCGGTGGTCCTTGGGTCAAACCGGAGGAATCGATGAAGCATATCGTGGCAGGATCTGTTGATGTAAGCGGTGGAAAAACAATTGAGCTCACACTACCGGTACCATCACCCAAAGCCCCCTATTTTGGCATACCGGAGGAGATGAAGGAGCAGTGGGAGAACTACTATGAGGATATTGCGCTGTTGGCCATTCCCCGGAGCGAGATCAGGGATTCGGTTCCCGATATCGACGAAAAAGCGCTCTATTACCGTCCCCCCTATACTTCGGTAGCTGGCGTCAAGCCCTATTTTATTTCATCCGGTCACTACCCTGCAACCGGCACCAAAGGGTTGGACAGATCACATATCCTTGACATTTCACATTTGATGGATAAAAATGGGAAGCTCCGCTGGGAGGCTCCTCCCGGCGAATGGATCCTGATGCGCTTCGTCAGCCGCAACAACGGTGCTTCCACTAGGCCGGCCCCATTACCGGGACTGGGGTTTGAGTCGGACAAATTCGACAAGGTATCGCTAAACAGGCATCTCGATCATTTCATCGGTTCATTGTTAATGAAGAGCGGAACACCCGACAGGAACAAACGAGGAGGATTGAAGCGGTTGCATATGGACAGCTGGGAGATGGGGGCACAGAACTGGAGTGGGAACTTCAGGGAAGAGTTCCGCTCAAAAAGAGGATATGACCCACTCCCCTTCTACCCTCTCTTCTGTGGAATCACGGTAGAAAACAGGGAGATCAGCGAACGGTTCCTTTGGGACCTGCGTCAGACCGCCCAGGAGCTGGTAATTGAGAATCACGCAAAAGAGGCGAAAAGATATGCCAGAAAACACCAGATGGATTTCTCCATTGAGCCTTACGACATGAACCCTACAGCCGATCTGGAACTGGGCGACGTTGCGGATATCCCCATGTGTGAATTCTGGAGCAAGGGGTACGGGTTCAACTCGGCATTCAGTTGCATTGAAGCTACCTCCATAGGGCATATAAACGGAAGTTCCATTATTGCGGCAGAAGCATTTACTGCCGATCCGGGTGAGGGATGGAAACAGTATCCGGCAGTCATGAAAAATCAGGGAGATTGGGCGTTGTCCACAGGCATCAACCGTTTTGTATTCCATACTTTCCAGAATCAGTTCCTCGCAGATTCGCTCAGACCGGGGGCAACCATGGGACCCTACGGTGTTCATTGGGACAGGAACCAGACCTGGTGGCCAATGGTTCATGCATATCACGAATACCTCTCCCGTTGTCAATACCTGCTGCAGCAGGGACGGGCCGTGGCCGACATCCTCTTTCTCACACCCGAAGGGGCTCCACACGTCTTTACCCCGCCACTGTCGGCAATGACAGGTTCAGATACCATACCCGACAGAAAGGGATACAACTTCGACGGGGTGGCCCCGGGCCAATTGATGAGAGCCAGCGTCGAGAACGGCATGATCCTCTTTCCCAGTGGTGCACGATACCGCATGCTGGTTTTACCGCTGATTGAAACCATGACCCCCGAGTTGCTGGAAAAGATCGGGAAGTTGATTGCCGACGGAGCAGTAGTGGTGGGTATACCTCCAGTCAAATCGCCCAGTCTCTCCGGATATCCGCAATGCGATACAGAAGTGATGCAGTTGAGCCGGAAGATATGGAGCAGAGGCAGACTTTCCGAAGAGATCATGAAAGTTCCATACGGAAAAGGCATCGTAATCAGCGGGAAAGGATTGGAACAGAGGATAGATAATCTTTATCCCCATTATGACATGCTGGCATCGATACTTCAGGAGATGGGAGTGTCGGAGGATTTTCGGTCCGACAACAACACTATCCGCTATACCCACCGGACCCATTCCGACTGGGATATCTATTTTTTGTCCAACAAGACCGATCAACGCCTGGCAGCCAACTGTCAATTCAGGGTAAATGGCGGAACGGCTACCCTCTGGGATCCCGTTAATGGAAAGAGCTACCGGATAGAAGATGGCCGGTTTGCAAACAACTCCTTCCTGGCATCCTTGCAATTTGAGCCTTATCAAAGCTTCTTCCTGGTATTTGACCGGAAGGGAAAGGAGTCAACCAAACGGTACACCTCGTTTCCTGGAGAGGAGCGACTCATCTCCACACTTGAGGGATCGTGGGAGGTAGCCTTTGATTCTGACCTTGGAGGACCCGGGGAAAACCGTTTCCATTCACTGATCGACTGGACGCAACATCCCGACGACGGTATAAGGTACTATTCGGGCATAGCCACTTATAAAAAGGAGTTTACATTACCCGACTCCTGCTTCTCTGGCGGAAAGCGGTCCATCTTCATCGACCTTGGAGAGGTTTACCATATGGCCCGGGTAAAGGTGAACGGCAAGGAGGCTGGCATAGTATGGACCTCTCCGTGGAAGCTGGAAATTACATCCCTGGCAAAAAAGGGGGTCAACCGGTTGGAGATAGAGGTGGCAAACCTTTGGGTGAACAGGCTGATCGGAGATGAATTTCTCCCTTCGGACGGTATCGAGAAGGGACAATGGCCCGACTGGCTGACAAACCGGCAAAGTAGAACGGGAGAACGGATCTCCTTTACCACCTATCCCCATTATACAAAGAGAGATCCTCTGGTGAAATCCGGACTGTTGGGACCTGTAACCATCAAACTGGCAAAATAGCAAAAAGTGTAGGGTAAATTGTAATGACTGTATCATTTGTCTCTATTAAAATATCATAAATTACAGTCGTGCAGTTTGGACAATCGTTTATTTTTGCGAGGCATCAACGAGTTTGAACCCTTTTAATTTATAACCCACAAAAAACGAATAGACTATGCCAGAGAGTTAATATTTAATCCATGATCTAGAATTATTAATGATTTTATTTAAAACCTTAAAGCAAGTTTTATCATCTAATTAACCTAAAAAAAGAAAGAATGAAAAGGACAGTTCCAGTAAATGTCGGTAGAAAACTCATGTTCTTTTTTTTGTGCCTATATTCCATCGGAATATTTGCACAGAACATCGATGTAACAGGCCACGTAACAGACGAAAACAATGAACCGCTCATCGGAGTAACCGTGAAAGTTCTCGGTGAAAGCGAGAAGGGAACGGTAACCGATTTCGACGGGAAATTCATCCTGCCAAATATTCCGTCAGACGCAAAGATAGAGGTCTCTTATGTAGGCATGCAGAAGCAGGTGATTGATGTCAATAACCGGAAGGTTATAGATATCGTACTTAAGGAAGATAGTGAAATCCTGGAGGAGGTTGTAGTTGTTGGATATGGTATCCAGAAAAAGGCATCGGTAACGGCTGCCATTTCGAGCGTCGACACCAAAAGCTTGAAACAGAGCTCATCAGCCAACCTATCGGCAGCATTGGCAGGCCGTCTCCCCGGATTGACAGCCATGCAGACCTCGGGACAGCCGGGAAATGATGTGGTCAATCTATATCTCCGCGGAGCCGGAACACTGAATGATGCTTCTCCCTTGATCCTGATCGATGGGGTACCTAGAAGCAACATCAGCAAGATCGACCCTAACGAGATCGAGTCGGTCAGCATCCTCAAAGATGCTTCTGCTACAGCAGTCTTCGGGGTGCGTGGAGCAAACGGGGTTATCATGATCACAACCCGCAGGGGACAACCCGGGAAGTCTGAGCTCAACATTACGGTAGACCACAGTATCCAGAAATTCCTGGCGCAAGCCGACAGAATCCACTCCTGGGAATTTGCACGACTCCGCAACCAGGCTTTTCTCAATGACAATCCGGGTGCTTCCGATGATCAGTTGCCATTTACTCAATACATGATCGACAAATACATCAGCGGAGAGGATCCGGTATTCTATCCCGACCGTGATGTATTTCACGACTATTTTACCGACTGGGCACCCCAGACGAGGGTGAATGCCAATTTCAACGGTGGTGGCGATCGATTCAGCTACTTCCTCAATGCCGGTTATATCGGACAGGGAGGTAACTTCAATACGGAACCCAAAAGTTTTCTGGGATACGACCCCAGCTATAAAATGGACCGTTACAATTTCCGCGGAAATATCGACTATAGTATTGCCAGCAATTTGAAGGCAGCACTCAATATTGCTACCTACCTGGAAAAAATGAACACCCCTCAGACAATCGACCTGTTTGGTGGAAGTGTAGCCGGGATGGTGCAGAACATGATTGCCTACACCTGGGCAACACCACCAACCGATCCGGGCCCCACAACCGTTGAGGGTTATGGCGTGCCTGGCAATGAGATTGTTGCACAATCGGGGCAGGACAGAAATACTTATGGTGAAATCAACCGCCGGGGATATCGCGAGGAGATGACCAACAACCTCAACTCATCACTTTCGCTGGACTGGGGCCTCGACTTTATCACCAAGGGATTGTCGGCAAAGGGGATGATTGCTTTCGACAGCCACGCCAGTACGGTCTTGCAAGGGGTACGCAGCCTGGACACCTATGCTTTTCAAGTAGCCAGAAGTGCAGACGAGACCAGCGGCTACAATGCAATCCGTACCAACCAGGATCCGGCCATACGTTTGTCCAAAGAGATGAGGACCCGTTACTACATGAACATCCAGACCTCACTGAACTATGCAAGGTCGTTCGGAAGCCATAATGTGACGGGTATGTTTCTATACCAGCGAGACAACTGGGACCAGTACGGCGCAGATCTTCCATACAATGTGGTCGGTATCGTCGGTCGAGCCACCTACAACTACGACAACCGCTACCTGGCCGAGTTCAACTACGGCTACAACGGTTCTGAACAGTTTGCACCCAACAACCGGTTCGGATCATTTCCGGCATTCTCGTTCGGATGGGTTGTCAGCAACGAAAAATTCCTTCTTGACAATAACGTGCTGACCAACCTCAAACTGAGGGCTTCAAGAGGGTTGACCGGAAATGACAAGCTGGGTTCGCAACGTTTCCTCTATCAAAGTTTCATCAATATGGGAGCAGGCGTCTTCCCGACCCTTGGAAGAGGTCAAAGTGTAATACAAGGAAGAATGGGAAATGAATCCCTGCAGTGGGAAATGGCCAAAAAGACCAACTTGGGTGTTGATGTAGAAATCCTGCAGAGTCTGGGATTGACCGTAGATCTCTTTAAGGAAGACCGCAACAAGATCCTCATCGGCCGCAATACCATACCTCAGTTGCAGGGTGTCCCCCTCGGCAACATACCAAGAGTCAATATCGGAGAAGTGGACAATAAGGGGTTTGAAGCAGAGCTTACCTACAGAAAGGTTGTAAACAAGGATTTCAATTTCCTGATCAAAGGGAACTATGCCTACAACAAGAATAGGGTTGTTTATGCCGACGAGGTACAATATGGCGAAGATTATGCATACCGGAACCGTGTCACAGGATTCAGCATTGGTCAGCAATTCGGTTATAAGATCGACTATAGCAACGGCAACGGCTATATCAACACCCAGGAGGAGCTGGATAATCTACCCGAATACCAGGTAGGCGGCACGCCCCGCTTGGGAGACTTTAAATATGTTGATGTCAACAAAGATGGGGTAATCAATGACCGTGACATGGTTCCCATCGGATATCCCACAATTCCGCGAGTAACCTATGCACTCTCCGGTTCACTGAACTACAAGAAGGTCGATTTTTCGTTCCTCCTCACGGGCGTGGGACAGACACACCGTTACACCAACGGATGGGGTGTAAATGAATTTGCGCTGGTGGGCTTCTACACCGGATGGCATAAACAGGCCTGGACAGCCGAAAGGTACGCCAACGGAGAAGAGATACTATATCCGGCATTGGGTATGTCAAGTGGTGTAAGCCATCAGCCCAACGACTTCTTCATCATGAATCGCTCGTTCCTGCGCCTTAAAACAGTTGAGATTGGATATACAGTCCCGAAAAAGATTTTGAACCCGCTGCGAGTTGAGAATGTCAGGGTTTACATGAATGGCAACAATCTACTCACTTTCAAGAAGATGCCGATAAACACGGTAGACCCGGAACAATCCGATGCATTGGTGTATCCCTTGACCAGAATGTTCAATTTTGGGCTCAACATCACGTTTTAACACATAAATACAGAGAATATGAAACTAAATAAGTTTTTAATCACCATATTGACCTTACTACTTTTCTTCACCAGCTGTGCCGATGTACTCAATATGGCTCCCGACGGAAACATGCAGATGGAAGATGTACTATCTGATCCGGACAAGGTGGAAGCGCTTCTGAACACTTGTTACAACAATATTCCCCAGAAAGGATATTCCTATTGGTTTTTCGAATCGCTCGTGGTAGCTGCAAGTGACGACGGTTACACCTCGGATGAAGCACAAGGGGTACCTACCACCGGGCTTTACAGCGACAACAACTCAGCCGGCAACCATCATCTTCGTGACGCGCATGACGGTCACGGCGGAGGCAACACCGGTTACTGGAACCGCTCATGGGAACAGATCCGCCTCTGTTCGCAGTTTATTGAACTGATCGATCAGGCTGCGGTCAACAAGGAGACCGACAGAGGACGTTTCAAGGCAGAAGCAAGGGTGCTGAGGGCATTCTTCTATATGGAACTGATCAAATGGTTTGGAAAAGTTCCCGTATTGGAAAGCACGATCCCGTTTGATGCAGATTTTTCGACAATGACCCGGGCATCGGTTTACGATGTGGCCAAGTTTATTGTCGCCGACTGCGACGCTGCACTAGCAGAGCCCAACTTGCCTTGGAGAATAGATAATCCAAATGATGCAATGCGCGTCACCAAGGCATTGGCTCTTGCCCTGAAGACAAAAGCGATGTTATTTGCCGCCAGTCCGTTACACAACGAAGGCCAAAACCATTGGGAGGAGGCCTACACCACCGCAAAAGATGCTGTAACCCGGCTTAAAGCTAATGGATATGAGCTCTTCACCAAGACCACACAACCTGCAGTTTATGGAGATGGTCCCGCGGCAGCCTTCCGTCAACTGGTCACACAAAATGCCGACTACTCGGCTACGCCACGCGACAAGGAGACAATTTTCCAGGTCAGGTCGGGCAGCGTTTTCGTATGGCATATCGGTTATATCGGGAGCAATATGGCAAATACCTACAAGTGTGGGACCTCTCCTACCCAGGAATTGGTAGACGCTTTCGAGACTATCGACGGCCAACCGGTGCTTAACTTGGCAAAGCCCTATCATGATGAAAAGCACCTGGAACCAAATTACAATACCGCAAATACAGTTTACGATCCGAACAATCCCTATGCAAACCGCGACCCGCGTCTGTACCAAACCGTATTGATGAACGGAAGCGTTATACAGTTCGACAGCAAGCCGGTAACCATCGAAACCTATATCGGTGGAGCTCACCAACTCAGTTTTGATGTCACCAACCGCGGATCTTCCAGAACTGGATATTACCACTGCAAGATGGTTACACCGGGTGCAAGCGGCAACAACCAGATCAATAACTCCAACTGGAAATATTACCGTTTGGGTGAAACAATACTCGACTTTGCCGAAGCGGCGGCCGAGGCCGGCCATCTGGAAGAGGCCAGATCAGCTGCAAATGAAGTAAGGGCCCGTTCAGGCATGCCCAACCTGCCATCGGGATTGTCGCAACAGGAACTGATTCTGCGCATCCGCAACGAGCGCAGGGTTGAACTTGCCTGGGAAGAACAACGCTATTTCGACCTGAGGCGCTGGCAGAAGCCCGACGGCGATTTGAGCGAGACCTGCAAATGGCTTACTGCCATGGTCATCACTAAAAACGGCGACGGCACTTTCAGCTATAAACGTCAGAGTATTACAAACAATCCAAGAGGTGGCTGGCAAAACAGGGATCTGTTGCTTCCTCTGCCACTGAACGAAGCAGCAACCCTTGAATCGGTAACAGGTCAAAAATGGCAAAATCCGGGATGGTAAATTCAATAATTCTGAAAACAATGAAGAGAATAATAGTAATCATAACGTCAGTTCTTATTTGCTTTTTCATGACTGTGCCATCTGTCGCACAGAACAAGAACAACATATTGAACCGGATAGTCAACAAGTATAACCAGCCGGTGAAAGATGCATTGATTGAGACGGAAGATGGAAAATATATTTCAAAAACAGCCTCCGACGGCACATTCAGATTGCCTGCGGAGTATTTAAGTGAAGCCATATCCATCTCCGCAGACGGGTACCTCAACTCCAGGGTCACAATTGCCGATCTCCCGAAAGAGGGAGATGTTGTGCTTGCCTTCGATCCGCATGGCATGGGAGGAAAGGTCAATTATGGATATCTGGCACAGACAAAAGAGTCGGTAACCGGTGCCGTTGCCACGGTGTCGGGGGCGATACTGGACAAAACCCCATCAAATGTACTCTCTGACACATATGAAGGAAGACTACCTGGTTTGACGGTAATCAACAACATTGCCGAATTGACCTTCTTCGGATATGGCAACTTCAGTAAATCCATCAGGGGATACTCCTCAATCAACGGAAACACCCCCTTGGTAATTATTGATGGAGTAATTGCACCCACCCAGTACATCGAGTTCATCTCCCCCAAGGAGATCGAGAGCATCGCTGTGCTGAAAGATGCATCTGCCACCGCGGCATACGGAATCCAGGGATCGGCAGGGGTAATTGTCATCACTACCAAAAGGGGGCATGACGGCAGCCTGAATGTAGAGGCCTATGCCGATCAATCGTTCCAACAGCAGACCCGAAAACCGCTCTTCATCAATTCTGCGCAATATGCCACTCTGCGTAATGAAGCGGCCGAACGTGACGGACTGGCTCCCTATTCACAATTCAGCCAGGAAGAGATCGATCTGTTCAGGGCAGGAGATGATCCGCGCTATCCCAACAACAATTGGTACGACATGTTTATCAAGGATGTTGTAATGAGACAGAGAGTTGGCGTAAACGTATCCGGAGGAACAGAGAAGTTCCGCTACTACTCCAACCTGAGTTTCGTACATCAGGAGGAGCCGTTCAAGATCGTTGATGAACCCAATAGGAAATATGATCCCACACCCAATGTCAACATCGGGAACTTCAGAACCAACATGGATGTAAGATTCAACAATTACATCTCGGGATATATGCGCCTGACCGGAAATGTGAAACGGGAGGTGCTGGCCGGCGGCAATCTCGGCTGGAACATTTACAGCCAGATCTTCAACCAGCCTCCTACGATGTATGGCCCGCTCTCTCCGGTCAATGAAGAGAATCCCGACCTGAGTGAACAGGTTGTGACTGTCGACGGGGTAGACAATCCTGTATACGGGATGTTGAACCGCTCTGGATATCGTACCGTGATCGAAACAAATATTCTGGCACAGACCGGTCTGAAATTTGATCTCGGTTTCCTCACCAAGGGATTATCATTGAGCGGAGGTATGGCTTACCAGACCTACGTTCGAAACGAGACCGGAACCACCCAAAGCTATAAGCGACTGATCCGGGAAAGTGATTTTTCCACTTTAGATAACTTTGTACCCTACAAGACGTTTGAAAATACGCCGTTGAGTTATAACAAATCCGCGGTCTTCTTCTATTACCTGAACTTCAAAGGAAGTATCGATTACAGTCGCCGTTTCGGAGACCACTCCATCGACGCGTCGGCCCACACCTACTACCTGAGGCAGGAGAAGGAGGCGGCAGGCTCCTCAAATAGTGTTCTCCCGTACAAACGCCAGAACTTTGGTGTCACTGCCCTCTACGGATACAAGGATCGTTATTACCTCAAGGGCGACATGGGCTATTCCGGTTCGGAACAGTTTCACCCGGATAACCGTTATAGCACGACACCGGCAATATCGGGTGCCTGGATCGCTTCGAATGAAGATTTCTTTACTTCCAGCCTGATCTCTCTCCTGAAGTTGAGGGCCTCCTATGGAATCAGCGGGAACGATCAGCTCGGCGACTCCAGATTCCTTTATCTGGACAATATCAGATCCGACGGTTCCGAGCTGGAAAGAGGAAACCCGAGCCTCGAAGCGGAGAAGATCAAGAAGTTGAATCTGGGAATTAATCTGGGATTACTCAATAGGTTCACTGTTGACTTTGATTATTTCAAGGACCATGTTGACAACATGTTAATCAATAGCAACTACAGAATTCCAGAGTACCAGGGAATCCCGCTCGGATATTTTCCGAAATTGAATGGTGGTGTAATGGAGAACAAGGGCTTTGAACTCTCGCTGGGTTACAGGACAAATCTCACCGAAGAGTTCTCTATCTTCGCACAAGCAAACATGATGCAGGCTGTCAACAAAGTGATCGACATCAATGAGGCACCACTTGGCAGCGACTATGCATATCCGTTGCGTACCGAAGGGTACTCCATCGGTCAGCTCTGGGGGTATAAGATTGATCGCTCCAACGGAAATGGCATGTTCAACAGTCTCGAAGAGCTGGACGCCTCCGGACTCACCTACTCATTCGGCAATCCGCGTGTGGGAGACTTTATCTATACCGATCTCAATAATGATGGCATCATCGATGAAAAGGACAAAGCTCCGCTTGGTTACGGTTCGTTGCCTCAACAGGAGTTCAGTCTGACCGGTGGTTTCCAGTGGAAAAACTGGGACTTCTCCTTCCTGCTCCACGGTATAAGCAAATGTTCACAATTCCTGAGCGGTGTTGGAGCATACGAGAGTCTGGGAAAAGGAATCTTCAACGATATCCACCTGAAGGCATGGACTCCCGAACGGTATGCCGCGGGAGAAGAGATCACATTCCCGGCCCTCTCTCTCTCTCCATCAACCAACCATGTAGCCAATGATTTCTTTTTGAGCGATCGCTCCTACTTGCGCTTACGGAATGTCGAGCTGGCTTACAGCTTGCCACAACATCTGTCGAAAAAGATTACGGCCGAAAACATCCGGGTAGCATTGAATATCCAGAATCTGCTGACATTCGACAAGATGAAGTCTAAATACATTGATCCGGAGATTGGCAGCATGAATACGTTCCAGCCCTACCGGGTTTTCAATATTGGCATCAGTGCAAACTTCTAATACAATAGATCATGAAGAAAGAATATATCAAGTTAATATTTACCGCATTAATCTTACTCTGCATACAGTCGTGCGCCGACCTGGACCTGCCATCCGATGGAAGGTTGACACTCAAGGACATGTTCAGCAGCTATCAGAGAACAAAGAACTATTACAACTCCTGCAAGGCATATTTTCCCCAGGTAGGATTCATGTATCAGGAGCAACGCACACCATTGGCCTCCTTCAGCGATGAAGCACACGATGCCAGTGATGGTGTAAGCGGTGCAGTTTTCGACTGGTACAACAACCGCACCTCCTCTTCAAACAATCCTGTTGCCGGAAGCTACTCCTGGGCACACTATTTTCAAGGTATCAGGAAATGCAATACATTCCTGGCCAGCATCAACGACCCGGAACTGGCAACAGCAGTCATCGACGAGGATGAAAAGAATGGATGGATCGGCGAGATACTTGTTTTGCGCGCATTCTACTACCTGCAATTGATCAAGCGCTACGGCGGCGTACCCATCATCGATACGCCTTATGAGGTCACTCACGACTTCTCGCAAGACAGAAGGGCCTCTTTCGAGGAGTGTGTCGACTTTATCATGGCAGATTGTGATGCAGCTCTGGCAATCCCCGAGAGTGAAAAGTCGGACATCGGGTTCAGGTGGTACATCAATGACAATGAACGGGGTGTGATTACCCGGGCTTTTGCATATGCCGTCAAATCGCAGGCTGCACTCTATGCAGCGAGCCCCTTGTGGAAAACGGGCGAGAGCAAATATGACTGGCAAAAGGCTACTGAAATTACCAAAGAGGCATTGGATCAATGTCTGGCACATGGATTTGAACTGTTTAACACCAAACCTGCTGAAGATATTGCACAAAATGCATATGCCTATTACTTTATTCTCCGTTCAGATCCGAGCCGCTCGGTCGACAAGGAGACAATCTTTGAAAGTACCAGCAGCCGTACCAACGTATGGAAATATGCCGGAACGCCCATCACCGAAGGGGCAGAGAAAGCCGGAGCCGGTCCCTCCCAGGAACTGGTTGACGCCTACGGCATGCAAGCTACGGGTGAAATGGCGATTTTAGGCTATAACGATCAGGATCACCTGCAGCCCATCATCAATACAGCTTCCGGATATGACCCCTCCAATCCTTATGAAGGGAGAGATCCCCGCTTCTATGCATCCATCTACTACAATAATTCCCCACGGTCTCTCTCTACAGGGAATATCGAAAAGGATCTCTACCCGATGAGCCTGAACGAAGGTGTAAAGAACAACGTGACTGTAACCCGTCAGGGAGATGAGATCACCCTGACAACTACCGGCAGCGACCCTTGGATACATGGTAATCCAATAGGAAGAAAACTCTCGAATGCAGAAAAAAGGGTAGTTAGCTTTGAATATAAGAGTAGCCAGACTGTCTCCAGTGTCGAATTCTTCTTTTGCGTGGCTGGCGGTCCGCAGGGAGGTGTTTCAACAGGTGAGAATATCCGCATTGAAGCATCCTCCGAATGGAAACGTTTCGAATATGACTTGAGTGATGCCATTGCAAGATGGGGATTCGGGGTCAACGCAAACGGAGGAGCACAACCTGAAAATCACTTCTTGCGGTTCGATCTTACCGGAGGGGCAGGTTACGAGATCACTATCCGGAACCTCCGTATTGAAGCATTTACCCCTCCACCTGCTCCCGTTCCAGTGGAGACCTTCGTTGGTGGTAACTGTGGAATATCCGATGATATAACCGAGACACGCTATACCCGTACAGGATACTATCTCAGAAAGTTCAACAACTACAAATCCAATGTCAATGTAGATGGTGACGGTTTCATGAAGGTGTTCAGGCTGGCCGAACTCTATCTCAATTTCGCCGAGGCAGCCTCCAATGCAGTGGGTCACGAAACGGCCGTAGCCGGAACAACTCCCGGCGCAGCACCTCTTTCAGCAAGAGAGGCTGTAAATATTGTAAGAGCTCGCGCCGAGATGCCTCCCCTTCCAACCGGACTAACTCCAGAGGAGTTCCAGGTACGTTACCGCAACGAACGACAGGTGGAACTTGCCTTCGAGGAGCATCGCTTCTTTGACGTGAGAAGATGGAAGATCCTGAACGAAACCGATAAATTTGTCACCGGTATGAGAATAGTCAAGGAGAACGACAAATTTATCTACAACAGATTCAAGTTGCAGGAAAGGGGAACCAATGCCGACAAGTACCTGATTCTCCCGATCAGCCTGTCGGAAGCATCCAAGATGGAATCATTTACTGGCGTAAACTGGCAGAATCCGGGCTGGTAATTGACTCTTGAATAGTTAGGCATTCATTTTACTGAACTTCGATAGCTTTCATAAGAGGGATGAAAGTTATCGAAGTTCTCATTTTTAGACAAGTGAGCAGACCTGCCCAATAACCACTCTTTTTAATTAACACTTCATTGTGTTACTGCCACAGTTGCACGCCTGGATAAAACGATTTAACGATTTTTTAAAATTATGCGATCCGCTATATAATTGAATCATATTTTTTTCACGCAGCGACTTTAACGATAATATCACACTACTGTCCACTTAAAATAAATTGAGCGTCAGTTGATTATCATTTCGATCTTTGACATCATTGATATCTATATTGGTAAATAGTTCATTTACAGGAGTTCTATCTAAAAGAGAGATTCCTA
>Ga0116191_1000327_pt1 | contig 45055 bp, 39 predicted proteins | sample AD_UKC111_MetaG_FD_89897 | JGI IMG/M metagenome (GOLD analysis project Ga0116191, IMG submission 89897) | Active sludge microbial communities of municipal wastewater-treating anaerobic digesters from Hong Kong - AD_UKC111_MetaG | ecosystem: Engineered > Bioreactor > Anaerobic > Digestate... | reverse complement strand
GGAAATTGGAGAATCGTTCAAACAATTATATCTACATTCATGGTTTGACTAATCTCCAGTGACTAATCCCCTTTCTCTGATCTTCCTCAATCCCGACTACGCGGGAATAGGGATTCTTACTTGAAATGGATAAATCCGTATGGTTTTATGTTATCGTTTCAATCCCGGCAACGCGGGAATAGCAATTCTTACAAGATGAAGATTTACTTCAACAAGCAGAGAAGGTTATTGTTTCAATCCCGGCAACGCGGGAATAGGGATTCTTACAAATAATGAACTGGCAGACTTTTTGTTATGTAACAACGTTGGGTTTCAATCCCGACTACGCGGGAATAGGGATTCTTACGTCAATATGGATCTGGACAAGGCGACAGTTGATCTGTTCATGAAGGTTTCAATCCCGACTACGCGGGAATAGGGATTCTTACCTGCTCCTGCTTCCTCTGCTTCTCGTCGGTCTTTCGTGTTTCAATCCCGACTACGCGGGAATAGGGATTCTTACAAGAGGATGAAGCACTGATATCACAAGGACGAGATTTGATTGGTTTCAATCCCGACTACGCGGGAATAGGGATTCTTACGGCCAAGGAAGAACCCAAGACTCCGGTCAAGGAAGGTTTCAATCCCGACTACGCGGGAATAGGGATTCTTACATAAAGGGGATATTTTTGTCGGGGCGGGCGCATCGTCTGGTTTCAATCCCGACTACGCGGGCATAGGGATTCTTACTGAAGTGGTAGATATCTCCAATTGTGGAGAGCCTAGGTTTCAATCCCGACTACGCGGGCATAGGGATTCTTACGCGCGGACTTTGTCTGCGATGAGGATTGCCTTAATTGGGCAGCAAGTTTCAATCCCGACTACGCGGGCATAGGGATTCTTACATTGCACTACTTGTTGTCCTCGCCGTTGTTAATTAGTTTCAATCCCGACTACGCGGGCATAGGGATTCTTACTTAAGGCAAGTAGATTTCCGCAATGGGCGAAGATCGTTTCAATCCCGACTACGCGGGCATAGGGATTCTTACCTACGGAACTGGAAACCTACTACGAACTTTTACGGGTTTCAATCCCGACTACGCGGGAATAGGGATTCTTACGTTTCATATCCCTTGAGATAGGTGCGCCTCTTGTTCGTTTCAATCCCGACTACGCGGGAATAGGGATTCTTACATGAGCGCAAATAATAGCAAGAAACGTTTACCCGGAGTTTCAATCCCGACTACGCGGGAATAGGGATTCTTACAGAAAAAGATTGTGGTAGGAGTTATCTCCTTATTGTTTCAATCCCGACTACGCGGGAATAGGGATTCTTACTAAGGATAAAAAACAATGGAAAATTATACAGTAATTAGAGTTTCAATCCCGACTACGCGGGAATAGGGATTCTTACAAAGAACAACGTTCAGCAGCAGCAAAGAAGGCCGCCGCAAGTTTCAATCCCGACTACGCGGGAATAGGGATTCTTACGTTTGTGCTGCAATCCTCGGTAATGACGGCGGATGAGTTTCAATCCCGACTACGCGGGAATAGGGATTCTTACGTCAGTGCCCTTTGTTTTTATGGGTGTTTGTATCGCGTTTCAATCCCGACTACGCGGGCATAGGGATTCTTACTAATATATCTGAATCCTGACACGAAGATGCTTAGCAGAGTTTCAATCCCGACTACGCGGGCATAGGGATTCTTACTCATGCGGAGCGATGCGATTGTAGGGCGCTTCGAAGGTTTCAATCCCGACTACGCGGGCATAGGGATTCTTACAAAATCGAGTTCCCAGGTCAAGACCCCATTCCTGGACTTCTTTCGTTTCAATCCCGACTACGCGGGCATAGGGATTCTTACAAGAATGTACGACATTGAACGCGTCATGGAAAAACATTGGGTTTCAATCCCGACTACGCGGGCATAGGGATTCTTACAAAGAAACTTCATTATCCGCGTCAGTTGCTTGTCAGCGGTTTCAATCCCGACTACGCGGGCATAGGGATTCTTACTTGTGTTATCCATCATTTTGTTCTTGGTTCTGGTTTTGGTTTCAATCCCGACTACGCGGGAATAGGGATTCTTACGCATGCACAACATCTGTAGCACCGGCAGTTGGTGGAGCGTTTCAATCCCGACTACGCGGGAATAGGGATTCTTACTGAAGCCAATGAGCTTCAATACATCCAGACAGAACGGTTTCAATCCCGACTATGCGGGAATAGGGATTCTTACGAGCGCGGGACATCTGTGTACGAGTTGATGATGAAATGGCAAATGTGTGAGAGCGTTTCAATCCCGACTAAGCGGAACTTGTATTTATTACTTCCAAGCTGGAAGACGCCGCCAAGTACCTTATCTAAAGTTTCAATCCCGACTAAGCGGGACTTGTATTTATTACAAGTAAGACAAAAATCAATCCCATTTGGGGAAATTCGTTTCAATCCCGATAACGCGGGAATGGAGATTATTACCAAGGCTTCATGTCAGACCCGGCATACACTCCGATCTGGTTTCAATCCCGACTACGCGGGAATAGGAATTCTTACCCAGTTCTGGCTGCTTGAAACAGCGGGGCGTAGCGAGTTGGGTTTCAATCCCGACTACGCGGGAATAGGGATTCTTACTGTTCCTGCTCCCGAGCCCGAACCTGTTCCTGCTCGTTTCAATCCCGACTACGCGGGAATAGGGATTCTTACGAAGAAAATCTTCTTGATGAAATTCCAGAGAATACTCGTTTCAATCCCGACTACGCGGGAATAGGGATTCTTACTCCGGCGCAGCCAATTGTCCAGCGGTTTTAAAGGAAGGTTTCAATCCCGACTATGCGGGTATAGGGATTCTTACTGCCAATCAACTGCCTGTTGTTACTCTGATGAAAAAAGTTTCAATCCCGACTATGCGGGTATAGGGATTCTTACATCCATGGGAGAAGTCTTTGCATGGATGTTTACCATCGTTTCAATCCCGACTAAGCGGGTAAGAACAGATAATTGGTGATCGGAAATTGGAGAATCGTTCAATCCATTATATCTATAAACATGGTTTTACTAATCTCTAGTAACGAATCTCCTTTATCTGATCTTCCTCAATCCCGACTACGCGGGAATAGGGATTCTTACTCTGACGGATTCGCAGATTGACCAGTTCAAAGCAGAATGTTTCAATCCCGACTACGCGGGCATAGGGATTCTTACCCCAAGCCGAATTCAACGCCGTGCAGGCAACTGGTTTCAATCCCGACTAAGCGGGATATTAGTTTTTTTACCTGATTAAAACTGGTGACTCTGTAACTATCTGGTCAGATGGGCCAAAGTTTCAGTCCCGACGATGCGGGAGATAAGGTTTTTACTCCCGATGTCTGCGCCGGACTCTGCTGGGATACCCACAAGTTTCAATCCCGACTACGCGGGAATGGGAATTCTTACAAGGTTGATAACTATGTTATCTCCTACCAAGGAACGTTTCAATCCCAACTACGCGGGAATGGGAATTCTGACAACAATGTGCTCCGTGATCTCTCATTTCCCAATCCGTTTCAATCCCGACTACGCGGGAATTGGGATTCTTACATCTGGAACAATATGATGCCTGGGTGGCAATAGGATTTTCGTTTCAATCCCGACTATGCGGGATGTAGGTTTATTACAAATCGCAAATACTACAAAGGTGACGGATACTACATTGGGTTTCAATCCCGACTCTGCGGGATGTAGGTTTATTACTTCAATAATGTCCTCCTCACCCCTTCGGCCGAAACCGTGTTTCAATCCCGACTATGCGGGAATAGGGATTCTTACGTACTTATCATGAAAATAATGAGGGGTATGCACTGCTCGTTTCAATCCCGACAACGCGGGAATAGGGATTCTTACTTACCCTTTGTTGATTTTTGTCCTCATCGTCGCACCTCGTTTCAATCCCGACTACATGGGAATAGGGATTCTTACGTCAGTTAAGGCTGGCAACGAACGCGTACAAAGCAGTAAGCGCTGTAGTTTCAATCCCGACTACACGGGAATAGGGATTCTTACTGTAGGTCGTTTGGGCAAGGATCCAGAAATGCGGTTTGTTTCAATCCCGACTATGCGGGTATAGGGATTCTTACCTGAAAAGCCTGCAGAGTAACACACCACACACGTTGGTTTCAATCCCGACGATGCGGGCAAGAACAGATAATTAGGGAGTAGAGATTAGATAGTCGTTCAATCCATTATATCTACAAACATGATTTTACTAATCTCAAATATCTACTCCCCTTTCACTGATCTTCCTCAATCCCGACTACGCGGGAATGGGAATTCTTACAAAGCAAGATCAATCAACCTTATTCAGGGAATACAAGGAGAATGTTTCAATCCCGACTACGCGGGAATGGGAATTCTTACGACATACTACGCCTCTGCCACAACGCTGATGTCGAACTCGAATACCGTTTCAATCCCGACGATGCGGAAATTGTTTTTCTCGACTACTCCCTCCTCACCACCCGCGTCTGCCCCAATCCCTGGGTGGTCTTATACCCGCTGCCGCAGAAGAAGGCAAACTCCACCAGCAGCGCCAGGGTCAGGCGCATATCGGGGGTCATGCCCCTTTCCCTGAGGGTGATGCGCCCCAGGCAGCCCGGCAGGCGCATACCGTGCATGCGCACAGTTTCGGTATGCAGCCGGTAATCCTCCACCGCCAGGTACTCTCGCGCCTGGGAGGGCAGTTCATCGGTGAGAAACACCGGTGCAAAGACCTGCCAGCGCTCCAGCCAGGAACGCACCAGGCTTTCAGGCTGCGGGAAGGGATACGCAAAGCGCGACCCGTTGAGGGTCATCGGCGTGGCAAACTCCAGCGTCCAGCGCCCTTTGACCAGAGACCCCTGCACTACCTGCATCAGGTGTTCGTAAGTCATCCTCCCCGCCCAGGGGTGTTCATCGGAATGAATTGCCGCGCGGTCCACCTGCCACAGGGTTTCTTTCAGTTTCAGTATCGCACCCGATCCAAGCGATTCCAGCCAGTGCGCCAGGCTCTCTGAAAGTTCGTCCGCCAGGATGGTGACGCGGAACCACGCCTTCTGACCGGCGCCAAAGCTGCAGATGCCCTTCTCGTCGGCGTGCAATCCCATCAACGGGCTGATCGTGAAAGGTTTCACCTGTTGATCATGCAGCCGGTCGACAAGCTCCGCGCTGCCCTGCGCCAGCGCAGCAAACCAGGCGGAGTGCAGGATGAGACCGTTGCTGTTCAGCAGGCTGCCTGAGTTGAGTGCGTGTAATTCGATGACCACAGATTCCGGCACGGCTCACCCCTCCCTGCGCAGTGTACGCGCAGCGTCGCGCGCGGCTTGCAGATCGATCAGCTCCGCCACCTCAAAACGCGGCGGCACCGCACCTTCGATCAACCGCAGGCGCAGGATGGCGGGGAAATACCCCATCCGGCCGTGCAGTTCCGCCATCACGAGCGCAGCAATGGCTGCCAGCGACGGCAAATTGACAATGACCGGCGCGGTTTGCAGGAGCACGGGGTCGATGCGGGCGTCGCTGATCAACGCCCTCACCTGCGGCGCGAACTCCAACGCCGGGTCGAGCTGGGTGTGGATGTTGATCACCTGGCTGACCTTGTACTTTGTGATGGCTTCGATCTGGCGCAGGTTATCCTGCGTGAGCGGGTGTGAAAAATTAATTATGATCATATCTGCCTGTTAATGAATGATCTCATGGATAATCCGTGCGGCATCTTCCAGTTCACCGGCCGAGATGATGCGGATGCCGTCCTGCTCCGCCCGGTTGATCACCCCGGGAAGCAGGTTCTTTTTGGAGGATACGAGTACCCTACCGCAGTAGATACCGGCAACTTCGCGGCGGGAGAGAGAGGCCAGTTCATATAGCACCTGGTTATCCACCTTGCCCGATTTGCACGAACACACCGCCAGGTTGCCTCCGCAGGTGACCACCACATCGAGCTCGTTGGTCACCTCGCTGCAGCCATTGGTGCGTCGGATGAACACGTTGCGCCTGACGTCATCGAACAACCCTGATTGGCTCAGCAGGTTGTAAACATGGTCTTCGAGCGCGTCACCCTGCTTGGGGGGCGGAATCTCGCATTCGCGCATGCCAAAGTTCTGGCTGTCGCTGCAGTCGAACCCGTGCGCATTGAAATACTGCTCCACGGTCACCTTCACACGGATGGGGATCACCTGCATGTCGCTGGAATCCGCGGAGAAGTAGATCAGACTGCGCTTTTCAGCAGAAACATACATCAGGCGCGCGTGAGTGCCCCTGGCGGCTTGCTGGGCGGCAATGCTCATCATTTTCGTCCCACCGGTGAGGTTGAGCACGGCCTTATGGTAACGGTGCCTCTCGAGGAGGTGGCGGATGGCGGCGATCGCCGAGTCCATTTCATACGCGTTCACCACCATCACCGGGTGCACCTTGCGGATGCCCATGGCAGGGTCGCTGCGGATGTAATCGGCCAGGTATTCCGCAACCGCGTGTGTGGTTTCAGAAGCGATCAACTGAACGGAGGTAAACCCCTTTTCCTGCCAGAGCGGCTGGAGCACGGGCATCGGCTGTTCACCGACAAGAGCGAGGTAGATCACGCACACCTTCCAGAGTTAGCGTAACGACCAGATGTCTCGTTAATCGAATTAGAAAACAATCGAAAGACCATTAATCAAGCTGCCTTATTTTAATTTTGTGTCTTGCTAGGAAGGCTGTTCTATCGACCAAACCGGAGCCGTCAGGGGTTTATCTTCAAAGATAAATTGCGTTACCAGACCCGCCAACAATGCCAGCGGCACGTAAACAAGGAATTGTCTGAGATCCACCCAGCCAACCGGGCCCAGAAAACACAAAAAGCTTTGATCAACTGAACCGGTACATTCAGAAACTGCAGACAATCCAGTCAGTGCAGTGGTGACCCCCACCGCGATCAAGCCCAAAAGGCCAGAGATCATGACCGCAATACAAAGTGTAAACCATGCCCTTTTTGCAGCCAGTTCTTGATCCTGTACCATTGGGCGAATGTCAAATATCAAATAGAAGAAGCCAACGGCAATTACAATCAGCCAGACCATTAAAACAAGAAAAATGTCTTCAATGGCGAAAGGAGGTTGAATTGTTGAGCCCTGCCAGATAATATTGCTCAAACCGTCAGGCTCGTTCTGAAAAACAAGGGCAAAATACCCCACCACTATTCCCCCGGTCAACCGTGGGAGAAGAAGGTATCCCACCAGATTCAGGCCGACCTCTAACAGGATAATCAGGGCAGGAATCAACAGGAGAACAGCCTCAAGAAGATTGACCCAATAGAAATCCAACCGCGTGTGATCGGCGGAGAGGATCACCGTACTTCCATAATAAGTTCCCATACCGATCACGGCCGCTGCATAGACCACATAGAAAACCATGAACCAAACAGGATGCGTCAGGCAGTAAACCGCAGTCTTCGCACCTGCCTGCGTAAACTTCTGCCAGATCCGCGAAAAGAAAGAAGCCGGCGGACAGTTCTTTCCATGGCTGTTGACGAGCAGCGCAGAAAACTGCAGTGCTGTTTTAAAATCGTACCGGGGCAGTAACCTGGAATGAACGAAGCGGCTAATCTCGCTGGTGTTGAATCCTTTGGTTATCAAATCCAGCAACTGGATTTTGGCCACATCCAAATTTTCTGCAAACAATCCCGGGGCCCGGCACGGGCAATCGGTATGCTTAACGGATTCAATATAGTCTTCAGGGATCGATAGGACAGAAGTAAAGCCACCTTCATTGACCTCACTACCGGATATCTCTTCTGGTCGCTCAATGATGAACAGCGAGCGAAAAATACGCTCCTGTAGTGTCGTGCCTTCTTTCGCCTCCATATTCCAATTTGCCAGCCTGGCCATCCACTCAATTGCAGGTACATAATAAGGATCCTGCAGCAAGGCGGTCAACGTACGGTAAGCATCCGCCAGTTCAATCTTCGCATTCCTTGAAAGTATCGTTTTTGCAGACCTTCCGATGCGGGTGTAACAGTACGCAATTTTCGTCAGGTTGTACCATTGCCAGACTGCAAACAAACTTGCCCGGGTATGATTCCGCGCATGGTCGAGTCGTTCCAGTGAGAGGTAGAGAGCATGAAAATAACTCGTTTGTAAAATAAGTAAATCTTCAACCTTCTCAGTCCTAAAAATGTCAGGAGAATCAAACATCGAGAAAAATCCCCTGTCACTATTGACCTGTTGATCATGAAGTAAAAAAGAAAATGAGTCTTTCTTTTCATATGTGGAATTGAGACGGTCGATTGATTCAGAAATCCTAAGTGCCAAAATACCAGGAAAATAATCAGGATTCTCAGCCAGTATGGTGTCGCGTGAAAGGTTGGTAATTTCCTCAAGTGATCTACCACGGAAGTAAACCACCCAACCAGATTCGATTTTTGAAATACCAAAATTCGAGCTCATTAATTAGCGTCCTATGAGTAGAAAACTTCGTCTTTGCGTTCATTTCTGATTCGGATTAATTGGTACATCCATGACTTCTCATTTACTTTTCCACCACGCATCACATCATTCCAGTTATCGATCCATTTTTGGCGCATTTTTTTTTCGCTCAAGTTGATCATGGGCATTAGTTTTTGGATGTGCTGCGAATGCTCGAAAAGATAGACCATTTCCAATCCAAATAGTGTGGCTACCAGCGTCAGACAGGGAATAACGGATTTGAACCCGCCTGTCATCACGATCACATTGTCCACCATTCTGCTGTTGTTATTTACGAGTGAATCAGAAATCTTGTCCAGCAGGTTGTGCATTAGATTTTCGATTTCATTCTGACCGTTCGGATCTTCTTTAAGACCCGGAACCCTTAGGATATTGATTTCCCCAGGATCAATCGCATAATGCCTGATCAGGAGAGACTGTAAGATCCGTGCACAGAAGACACCCTTGCCGGTATCAGATGATAGAATGGAAAAAGCCTTACGGTCTCCCGTATGATCTTGATCCATGATCACATGCAAAGTGCTGAACTCCGCACCAAAAGGATTTTCATCGGTTCCGATGGTGGTCTCAAGCAACTGCACTCTTCGAAGCAAGCTATCAACAATCGAATTCAAGGAATACTCAAATGCCTGATCCTGCATTGTATCGAGTTGACATTCTTCAAGATTAGTAATTAATGTGTCAGCCTCAAAATCCGAAAGACCAATCACCCCAAGCTTTTTTCTTTCGATCTGAGAGGTCCCGCACGTAACAATAAAATTGATCATTGTTTATAACCTTTGAATTGGATCCAGGATCATTAGTGTCTCGCCATTCTTCTCACTGGAAGAAATGACCTTGCACCGGTAACGCTCGCCCTCATGAAAACGCCGGTTTTTTTTGTGCTGCGGTGAAATGACCCCCAGCACATTTTCATCCTGTCCAGAAATCGTACAGAAGACCTGGGTTCCACTCGAGTCAACGATTTTCGCAGTCACCATAGACGGTATTGGCTTCTTCTCATCATCAGACGTTGTTTCTACTCCCTTGAGTACAAAAACAGGATCAGGAAGCACGCTACGCTCCCTGAACTCATTCAACTCAAGATACCTGGTTTTCGTCGGATCAGGCCCTGGCCAACTCAACATCGCCATAAGATTCTGGATCCTTGTGAGATCTGAAAGTGTTCTGGCTTTCTGCCCGGGATTGATGTCAGGATCAGAGAGAATCCATTTTTCAAATACAGCTAGAGCTTCCGCTTCTTGCTGCGGGGAGTCAAGAACTACCCCTGTATTCCAATTTAGCTTTTCACCTTTGGTGGTGAACAAGCCTGAATACCGCAATTTCCGATCGATCAATGTTAATTTGGAGTTGACGAAACGAATTGCCCCCAGACCGTGTGGTTTCCCCATTCCCAGGCGCAATCGATACCTTTGATCTTGACCAACACGAATGATCCACGCTAGAGCACCTAACTCTTCCGTCGTCAGATTATCAAAACGCAGGCGGAAAGTAAACTGATTCCCCCTGGAAAGTGGTTTGATGCGGGTATACTGCCTTGGGTATTTCTGTACCTTTTCCTCATTTTCAAGATAATCGGGGGATTCTCCCTTTGCCCAGTACATCTTGTATCCGCGCAAGCTGGTACCCCTGGAATCATAATCCATCAGCGCGTTCTTATCATCTGGTTGAGCCTGGGTGAGATAATGCTGGAAGCTCGTTGGTTTGGGTGTTGAAAGGATCTTGGGAGCAGTTGCGTTTCCGGCATTTTCTAAAGGATTTTGTCGCTCCACCCAAATCCCATTTTCAAAGAAGATTCTCCCTGCTCTTGACTTTTCAGTATATGCGGTCTGATCGACATAACCGAACATCCTTTCAGCAAGATCAGGAGTCGATCCCCGGGGCAAATCCCTGTTCAATAAATCCATAGGGGAATTCTGGTAAGGCAAACGCATCATCGGGCAGTGGCCAAATGCTTCAACCTCTCCATCTTTATCAAGGATATAGAAGACAGGGTGTCCTTCCTGTAACACGCCATCCTTTCCAGCTAACAACACCCCTCTAAATTTTGGAATGGAATCAGTTCGGTAGCTATTGACGATTTTCTTATTAATCTTTTTCCATTCTCCTCGTGGAATTTGCTTATTCTCAGGCAGAACAAGCACTTCAGATTTCTTCCTCCCCATTGGCCCTGAAGTTACCAGAATGGCCTCCTGTGGTGTTGTCTCTGATTTGATAATGTTGATGTCGTCAACCCAGATTCGCTTCATTTGAAGGAATCCGTGAACGGATTGAAATTCATATTTACCAGGTTTTACATACACCCTTTTCACATTAACAGTTTGGACGTGATTTACTTCAGTTCGCCATCCAGGAACTTTAGCATTTAACAAATCATTCGAAACACGCATGAATGTAACCCCCTCAATTTCCTGCGCTGGACAGATCTTCCATTCCGGACCAACCTTGTGCATAAAACCAGCCAGGTATTTTGGGGTAAATTTATTCTTCTCACCCTCAAAATTCAACCGGGAGGAGTAATTCCTACCATGTGTGTTCGATTCTACGGAGCGATACGGAAAATGATCAGTAGAAACATCTGAAGGACGTGAATAAGAGATGATTTCCACCAGATTGCGGAACATTCCCCTAAGCGAGCTCGCGGGGATGCAGTAGTTACCATTTACATTATAGAAAGAAGCTTTAACATTGTCAGAAAGATTTGTGTCTCCATATTGATCAGGGGTTAGCATCCCCCGGATGTATAGAGGGGAACTGGTTTCAATAGTGATGTCATAATAACCGCTCAGGCCTTGAAAACTATTCTGCTTCAATTCGTCAGCATTATCGCTGGGAATTAAAATCTTCTCAGGGAGTGGAATGAAATTGTACGGAGCCTTGGCCGTCCGGTTGTCACTAGACGGGTTATTATGCTGATTGGGTGTCATATTATCCCTCCTTAACCGTATACAGCTTGCATAATCGCTTTACGGCAACGCTCGCCTGTCCATGGTCTTTTTCATACGTGATGTAATAGCGAACGTCAATGCGCGCAATTCTATAGGAAATTCCTTCATCGATTTCCAACGGTAGTGCCTGGTGGATGCCCAGTTGTCCATCTTCGACCCAGGCCCACCCATCTTTACGAACTTTAACCTTGTTGCCCCACAAAATGTACGATCGGTCGTAGCTATCGCTTTCCTCTGCAGCAGGATTGTCTTCTATTCTCAAGGCAATCCAGGAATCGTTTTTTCGGAAAACACGAATCTCGGCTTTTTCACCGAACAAACTTGCTTTCTGTAGTTTTTCCATGTTTAACACAGGAAATGCCCCGGGGTAATTTAAATTGAAAACATCAGCAGCTGTTATTAGTTCTTTACCAACAACTTTTCCCCAGATTACACCGTCATCAGCATATGCCAGCAGCCATGATGGAGAACCAACCGCCGCCCCTTGTTGAGTAAACCAGTTGTTCAAATCATTGCTGGTTCTGCAATTGAATTCAACAGGGATTGTATTGAATGCTGGAGCAGCAATAAAGTTACTCATTTTCCCCTCCATTGGCAAAGACCATTTTCAGTAATTCATCGAATTTTGCACTATCACCAGAAATGATGCGGATTGAGGCCTCATCCTCAGATTCAAGGCGCCATTGGTCAGTACCAAACTCGATTGTGGCACATTTTCCCATAAATCTCCCTCTGCCAATACTACTTTCCCCACCTATGGGAAGATCCCCTGCCCACAGGTCTTTTAACAAGAGAAACATGTACCCGACTTCGATTGGTTCCGGATTTTCCATACCAAAGGTTAGTGTTACATTTGTTCTGGGCGTTGACCAAACAGGAATTTCACTAAAAAGTCGAGCTTCAGATGCGCCGCCGGTAAATCGATCAATACCTACCCTTGTTTGAATATAATCTTGATGACTATTCTCTTCAATGACAGCTTCCTTGACCCAAAATCTGCTAGCCTTCGCTCGATGATTGACACCAGTAGAATCTACATACCCCCCATCACCAAACATCTGGGCAGCAACTTGCTCCCCATCCCTTCCTAACGTGTTGGCAATTCGTTGAACCCTTCCCCGAAAGACACCTGCAAGACTGGTTCCAGTTATTATTGGATTACCGTGATCATCTTTCATATAGACGCTATCAACATTTTTAAGACCTGGACTGATTGATGAGGAACGGATCAAGAACGATGACAGCAAGCTAAATGTTGCTTCGATTCTGCAACGCGTAGAAGAATTCTGTACTTCATCAAGATTCACCGACAAGACTTCTTCAATGCTATCCCCTGAACTTTGAGGTTCCGTTATGAGAGGGTTAAAATTCAACCACTCAAGCATCCCGGTGCTGTTCCAATCAAATGACCAGTATTTCCAGTCACTGACTTGACATTCTCCAAAACCGCGACGTTTTCGCTTTCCTAAAAAGATTTCACCATTCTGTAATCCCTTCAACGCAAAAGCCAATGTCTTTAGTATTTCCTTATCCTGGTCTTTTTTTGAAATGATCAATTCAAACGCAATCGGGAAGGTCATACCAGAAGGCATCATTTCATAATCATATTTTTGTTTTTCTTTTGCGGTTCGAGTCTCAGGGTTAATCGCAACACCATTTCTGATTTCGACTTGTAAAGCATCCCCTATCGAATCATCAACAATGAGCGGGCTTTCAAAACTGGTGTCATCATTTACACCTCCAAAGAGTTTTCTTGCCTCTTTGTCTTTCCCATTTTTTACCAGGTAAGAACGAAGCCCGCCTGCAAGCGTTGCACCTGTCAGGAGTGCTCTATCCTCAAGAGGATCACGAAGAAGCGGCATATCCAGCACACTATCCGAATCGCCACATCCGAGGTGAGCAGGTGTAATCGTTCTCAACTTGCCTGAAATAATGATCCGCTTGTGAATATCCTTTGGGTTTTGCCATTGTGCGGTCATTTGTCCTCCCCATGTAAATCGCGATTTTTCGATTTTTTTGCAGTCAATCTCATGAAACCGATAATATATCTGGAAATATACTCATTCTGTATCTTGGTCATTTCCGCATTTGAAAGTTCAAATCCCTGGAGGAATTTTTCTGGATACAGTTTGAATAATCTCCAGAAATTTTTCGAGTAATCCTGTGATACTCCTTGTTCAAGCCAGTCAAAGAGATTTGTCGGGGTTTCTGATCCTTCAACTCCAGCATTCAGAAATTGATTCCTTGCGATATCTTTGATTTGATTTAGTCTTTCGGATATTAAAGCCAAATTATTTGAGGCAAGTGAATTTCGCGCTGCCTCAAGGATTTGCGACAACTGCGAAGGTTTAGGTGGATTCTTTATTGAAAACATTTGCAGATTAGCAGATAACTGTCGATCAAGATCCTGTCTGATCTGGTTTACAGCCACTGTCGATGCCAGTTTTTTAGATCGTTCCGACAAGGATGCATAAGCAACTTTTTCTGGTGCAATTCTTGCAAGGATGGGGTTGACTTTTCTGGGTTCCGAAACCACATTCCAATTTATAGCAATTCGGCCAAACCCTTCAGCGCGTCGTTCACCTATTCCTCTCTTTTTCACAAGATCAATCGTCGATAAATCAAGGTTCTTTGTTGAATATACAAATACACTGCCTGCTTGAAATGCCACTGACTGAGCAAGAGGTAGCCCCCATTTCTTATTGAATCCTCCTACTAAGCAGGTTCTGAAAAACGCTGCTTCTGGTTCGACACCGAGGAGAAATTCGGGTTTTGGTAGTGATTCACCATATTCATTGACACAAATCGTGTCGCTCAGTAATGTGACGATCACCTTATCAGCAGGTGGTTCAATTTCTGGGGATATATACTCATCCCAATCATCCAATAATTTAACATTGCTAAGGCGAATCTTCCCATAGTTAGTTGATTTTGAGGCACCAACAAACAGATATTGATCATCATGTATTGCAAGGAAATCTTTTATGTTGCTAACATCAGCACCAACTATTGCAGAAGAGAAGATTTGCCCTTCGGATAGAACATCATATTGAAAGACAAAACTATCCTGTGAGCGTTTTACCTGCCGTTGTACACTTGCATTATGAGGAACAAGTGTGTGTTGTGGGCTATGAAGCACAACATCATCATGATTGAAATCATTCACATTAAAAAGTGAGAAATTACCAGGTGGTATGGCTGGATTTTTGAGAGTGTTTACATGAGTAAAAGCAAAATCATTAATCCTAAATGTTTTCTGGCCAATTTCACTTTTTTCTGCTCGCCACGAAAAAGGTTTTGGAAGCATCCGTCTACCATTTTCTTGATAGACCGGATATCCATTCAGATAGACATTTTCCCCCGTAAAAAACCACTTTCTTGCTTTAGAGTCACCAGATATATCAATTTCAGGATTGTTTTTGAGGAATAAAGAAATAAACGCACCTCGCAAAGCTGATCCAGGAATAAAATCCAACGTTCGCAGGCTGTTTTCTTCTCCTGCGCCAGGATGAGAAACAAGAACTGGTTGTTCAAGGGTCATATTAAATGTTAAAGCCTTCATTGTTTGACCTCTTTCTCAAAGCGTGTAAACCATTCATTGGTAATATCAACACGTGCAAGCGTGGAATCCTCCAATGACACATCAATTTTTCCCAACCCCCGGTTGCGGTGAGATCCAGCTCGCCTAAATGACTTTACACATGCAGCCAATATGGGAAGAGTTTCTCCCTTCTCCTCCTCGGTGCCAGAAAATAATATTTCCGCTTCAAATATTGTCTGTCGCATAACTACACGTATTGCCCGAAGACTATGTTCTCGAGCGACACCGTCATCATCTATTGCTGTTTGCGTACGGATAGACGTTATAGAATGCAATATCGAGCTCTGAAGTTCTCGGTTAATTCGGTTCACCTTTGAGTGAACCTCACTGCCGGAATTTACCTCCCTGCTAACTTTTTGCTCTAAATCAGATTTAAGTAATTTGCGGAAATCATCTGGTAGATAGGCATTACCAAATTGGAATATTTGATTATGATCCATTACTTCGCCTGGCATACCAAATAACTTTTTTGCACCCTTTTCAAAGAACTTTCTTTTATGGTCTGGAATGGCGTGAAGAATATCTGCGCATTCTTCCACGAGAATTCCTTTAATCGTACGTGCATTGATAAATGGACAACCGAGATAATCATACTGAATTTCATTATCTACCTCTCCAGTCAATCCATCTCCACGACTAAACGAAGCATCGGAAATAAGCTTTATACATAAATAGAATTTTTCCACTTTTTTACCTCCCTAGAGTTGGATAAATGAATCTATTGCTTCGATAGCGTCATAATACACACAATGGTTACCAACCCAACCAGAATCAAATTCCTCTCCACCAATCTTAGGAAGTTCTGCTCCATATACCGTACAAAATTCTTTAACCTCTTCTTTTGAACCGCGGAGTACCTGGCGTAGAGCCTTTACCTTATTATGTTTTTCAACCCAGGTAGTACCATTTTTGAATTCATTCGCAACAGACAAAAATGTATCCCAGGTTCGCCAGTTGGAAGGCAGACCGATGATTGACTGAAAAGGATTATTGATCAAGAGTGGACGCATATTTAAATACCCAATAGTAGTTAAATACTCACGCGATCGAATATCTGACAAATTTCCCAGGAAACCACCAACTGCATAGTGCCAATCTATCGCACTCATTCCAGCAGTTTCTACGATTGAATCGTCAATTTCCATTTTTTTCGCTTCGGATCGCATTTCCCTTATCCGATCTTTGGCACTGCTACATAATTCTTCTGCTAATGCATACGCTCTTGAAAAGGGGAAATGAGTATTAACTATTGCTACTCCAGCTCTGCAATAAAGAGGACGACCATCTGTTAACAGTTTTTTCGCAGCCTGTTGAAGATAGTATGAAGCAAGGCTTAATCCTATTCGGCCATCACAGACAAAGGTTAGATCATCTCCTCCAAAAACAATGGGGCGAAACGGCAGTTTGTTCTCACAAATTTTTATTTCACCAGCTATCTTACTTTCCGCGTCAATTTTACTGATAAGAAAATCGATCGTTTCCTGTAAAGCAAGAATGGCGGCACGCTGTATGGAAAATGAAAATTTTCGCAGCTCCTCTAAGCATGCCCGATTCTGAGCTGCGTTAGGGAACAGCTTCTGTCTTTCCGAGACACGATCTCCCATGGCATTACCATCTATGTGAACTACTGCCAGAAGGTTTTTTTCTCCTTGAGTTCCACCAAGTTGATCCAATTCCTTTGGAAAATCTGAATACTTACCTAAATTAAGAGACGTTTGTAACCGGCGATGCCCCATTTGTTCAGCTTCAACTTTAGCTGTAATTGTGCTTGACATGGCAATATCATTAATCTCATTAACTGCAGGAAGGTCTGAATAGGAACACTGTACTGTAACACCCATGCCGGGTTCATCTGAAAATGGTAAAGAGAGAAATTTCCGCTTCGCTAATTCAATAAATGCTTTGTGAAGAATCCCGTCTTCACCCCCTAACGCTGATACTTGCCAATCAAACAAATAATGAGAGATTACCAGCCGTAAACCTGGAGCGTCTTCTAATACTCTTCGTGTTAATTTTTTTGTAAAAAGAATTGCATTTTCTTTTGTGTTAAAGAGCAAGAGTGTGTTTCCCCCTCCCGAGTATACCAATTCAGCATCAATCTTTTCATCCTCAATTCGAGCATTGGATAACCACTTATCTTCTTCATGAGCATTAATATCTACAATATTATGTTTGAGATGAAGATCATTTAAACAATCTTGCACCCAATCTCGTTGAGCACAATTGACTAGATGTGACGCTCCAACGATCTGCTTGAGCTTGTTCGTACTGAAAATATATTCTTGAATACCCGAAGTATCGATAATTGTTAGATACATTTTTATCGCCTCCCTTTCACTGATTTTATCCCTCAATCCCACTAGGAATCTCATCAAGAATTATAGAAATAATCCACATTTTCGTCAAACTCACCTCCCCCCTTTCGTAATCCATACCAAGGATAATCGTCACTCATTACAATTCTGTAATCCGGTATAATACGCGCATCAATTACATCACTTGCTATTCATGGAGCAGTATTGCCGCCATTAATCAAGTTCGAGCATGTCATCTACCACCACCCCGGAAGTAGCGAAACCGAGCCTCCGGCATTGAATGATATTTCACTGACCATCGAACCCGGGGAATGGGTCGCGATCGTCGGGGCAAACGGGTCAGGAAAAACAACATTAGCTCGTCACTGTAATGCACTTCTGCTCCCAACGCGGGGGCAGGTTTTCATTAACGGTCAGGCTACCACCGATGCGGCGAATCTGGTCGAAATTCGAAGGCGTGTAGGCATGGTCTTTCAAAACCCAGAGGACCAGATCGTTGCCTCTATCATTGAAGAAGATACGGCCTTTGGTCCTGAGAACCTGTGCATCGAACCTGCCGAGATAAGGGCGCGAGTCGCCGATGCACTGACTACGGTGAAAATGGCCAACCAGAAATACCGCCCGCCCCACCTGCTCTCGGCTGGCCAAAAACAGCGCGTCGCGCTGGCGGGTGTTCTGGCGATGCGGCCTGAATGTGTGATTTTTGATGAATCCACTGCCATGCTTGACCCGCGCGGCAGGCAGGATGTATTGAACGAAATGCACGACCTTCACGAACAGGGCATCACAGTCCTCTTCATTACCCACTTTATGGAAGAGGCTGCGCGCGCAGACCGGGTGCTGGTACTGAACCAGGGGAATATTGCCTTCGATGGCTCTCCAAAATCACTATTTGAAAATCTGCAATTGCTCAAGGACTGCGGGCTCGAACAACCCATGACGCACCTCCTCCTTCACGAAGTCCGCACACTGCATCCATTGTTTGCCGGATTACCGACCGATTTTGAAAAGGCAATGCGCCTGCTGCCGCAATACCCCGGTTCCGAAAAACAATTGGAGGATTTCACAGCTCCTGTTAATTCTCAGGCGTTGATCTCGATAGAAAACTTAAATCACATCTATTTACCCGGAACGCCGCTCGAACACCAGGCGCTCTTCGATATTTCCCTGCGTGTCAATTCGGGTGCCGCACACGGGTTCGCCGGTGCAACCGGCTCCGGCAAATCCACTCTGCTGCAGCATCTCAATGGACTCTACCGCCCCCAGACTGGGACGATGCACATCGGTCCCTATGATTTTTCCGATCCCAACCTGGATATCAGAGCGGTACGCAGATTTGCAGGTCTTGTGTTCCAGAACCCTGAAATCTATTTCTTCGAGCAATTCGTTGGGGATGAGATTGCATTCGGTCCACGCATGCTCTATGGTAAAGAAGGATTGCGTGAACGGGTTCAACAGGCAATGGAAACAGTTGGCCTGAACTTCGAAAAATTTAAAGATCGGGTAACGTACACACTTAGCGGAGGCGAAAAACGCAAGGTCGCGCTTGCAGCTACACTAGCGCTGCAGCCAAGATTGTTAATCCTGGATGAACCCACCGCAGGGCTCGACCCTGCTTCACGGCGTAATTTGCATGGAATCCTCAGGGACTCACAGCGTCAGGGAATCGATCTCATTCTAAGTTCACACAGCATGGGCGACATTACTGAACTCACCAGGAATATGACCATCATGGCCAATGGCCGCGCCCTGCGCACAGGCAACACTGCAGATCTGTTCAATGACGCAGCTTTGATCGAAACCGCTGCCCTCGGCCAACCAACGGTTGTTCGAATGGCCGGTAAACTGCGCGGTCTTGGTTGGCCAATCCCCACGCGAACCGTGACCGCTGAACAGTTATTTGCCGCATTGAGCAAAATCAAAGGAGGAAGCAGCCATGAGTGAATTTGACTTCCTCTCACGCGTCCCTCTCGGTCAATATGTCCCCACAGGATCATTTTTGCATAAGCTCGATCCGCGGACAAAGGTGCTCTTCGTCCTGCTGCTGGTGATCGCCTTCACTTTCAGCAAATCTCTGATCGGCTTAAGCATTGGTCTGGTTTTTGTTTTCGCCCTGACGATCATCGCCAAGGTCGATCTCAAATTCGCTTTAAAGAGCCTGGTTGCCCCCCTGCCATTCTTGGTTTTCTTCTCGATCCTGCAAATCTTTTTCTACTCATCCCGTCAGGATCCAAACATCCTTTTCTCGATCTGGAAGATACATTTCACCGTCAGCGGCGTAATGGCAGGGGCCATGCTGTTGATGCGCTTCGTCACGTTGATCCTGCTCCTGAGCCTGGCATCATTCTGCACTTCCACCTCAGAATTGAGTCAGGGTGTTCAACGACTGCTGAACCCGCTCAATTATTTGAAGATCCATACGATGGATTTTGTGATGGTGCTGCAGATCACCTTACGTTTCGTCCCCCTCATGGCGCAAACCGCAGAAAGGATTGCCAAAGCACAGGCATCCCGCGGAGCAGAATGGGAAACCAAACGTAAAGGATTGGTGAACAAGATAAAACAGATCCTCCCCCTGATTGTGCCTCTATTTGTTATCAGCTTGCGCCGTGCCGAGAGCCTTGCCCTGGCGATGGACGCACGCGCTTACGGATACATGAACCATCGGACAAGTATGGCGGATATGAAATTTACCTTGAAGGATGCTGCATTCCTGTTTTTAAATATAATTGTCTCACTCGCAATTTTCTGCGTGTGAGACAATCTTTTTTATTCGGATAACCAACGTTTACAGGTTTGCGCCTTTTTTCTTCCCAAAGGTAAATTGCAGGTAAGCAGCAGTTACGATCAATACCACTACTGCGGCCACACCAGCCTCGGGGGCACCTGATGCCAGGGCAACCCCTCCCAACGCCTTCCATACTTTGTCGCCAAAGATCTCAAGTACACGGCTGTCTTTTCCAAAGATCAGTCCCAGTGCACCCAGTACGAACACGGTGTTTGCATAACTTCCAAAGAATCCGGCGGCGAGCAGACCAATCACCTTCCAGCGCTTAAGTGCGCTCCAGACCAGCCAAGCAACCGGGCCAATCAACATACGCGGGATCACAGACAGCAGCGGGTTGACAAACAGGGGATCAAGTGGACTCTTGGGTGCGGTAGCAGCCTGGTACATTGAAGTTAACCCAAAGATCAAACCAATACCTGCGCCAACAACTGGCCCTTCAAGGACTGCACCAATGATGACCGGGATGGTGAGAATGGTAATCGAAATCCCGGCAAACGGGATATACCCTCCCATTGGCAATAGACCCAAAACGATAGTGATCGCCGAAAGAACAGCTGTTACGACAATTTTCCTTGTCCTGCTTTGTGGCATTTCAAACTCCTCGAATGGTTATTCCAAGTGTATTACCTGGCACCCAGATATTTTAGCACACCAAGGCCGGAACTTTTTTCAGTAATCTGTGGCTTACCATAATATTCAATCACACCCGCCCCAGAAATTGATGTGTCCAATATGGTTTTCGCCCACAGTGTGGCGGTACCGACACCCGATAATCTTACTGTCACTCTATCTGCTTCAAGACGGGAAGCTTTTACTGTCCCGGCTCCGCTCAATGCGAGGTCAAAGTTCGCTGCACTACCGGCTAGATCCATCGAGCCTACACCTGAAAGGTCAAGCTTAAGGGTTCCGACATTTAATGTTCCGATAGTCATGATTCCCGGACCAGAAAGGGATAATTCAAGCTGGTCAGATGCGATACGTGCTGCATCGATATTTCCAACGCCTGAAATGGCAATGGACTTAATTTCCCGCATCATCAGGTGGAAAACGATCTTATCCCCGCCAAGGAAGCGAACGCCCGTCCAATCCTTCCAATCCGATTCATAGTGAATGGTTAGTAATCCATCCTGAACGTCCGTATGAATACGCGAGAGAACTTCCTGGTTGGCTTCAATGGTCAACTCTTCATGATCACCCTGTTCCAACTCAATCTTCCCTACTCCCTTGAAAAGCAAGCGCGAAAATCCACTAACGTCCCTTCGTTCCTGGTTCATATACTGATCACTCATTTTTGCTCCATCTCCTATATGAAACACATCAATTTATCTATATATACGTGATACAGATTAAGTTGTCGTATGCTGGCAAGCATATTGTATTGCGATTTGCTTTATAATCAAATCGTCATTATTTTTCAAAAGGAGACATTATGTCCGAAAATAAACCACCTCGTTGGGATTTATCGAATGTTTACCCTTCCTTATCTTCTCCTGAATACGCCAGTGATTTTAAAAAATTTAATCAATTGATCGATGAAGAAGAAGCATTATTACAAGAAAAATCTGCAGGTTTAGATGCTCAAAGCGAGATAGGTAAACTGACTGGGTTTGCCAGAGAACGGGTCGAAAAATATAACCAGCTCCTGTTAGTCTCAGGAACCTTGCGTGCCTATCTGGAGTCTTTCATTTCCACTGACTCATACAACAAAGAAGCTCTTAAAAAACTATCCGAATACGACCAGGCAAGGGTAAAACGAGACAGGGTTGACGTGCTGTTACTCAAATGGATTGGAAAAGTAGCCAGCCGTGTTCCAGAAATGGTGAAAGCAGACCCTGTGCTTGCCGCACACAAGTACTTCCTGGATGAAATGGCAAAACAAAGCAAGTACCTGATGTCTGAAACAGAAGAAGTACTCGCTTCTGAGTTGAGCCTTAGCGGTTCAAACGCCTGGGAGAAATTGCAGGGAACGATCACATCCCAACTGAGTGTGGAATTCGAATTGGACGGTAAGACAGAGAGACTACCCGCGCCTGCACTGATCAACCTGCGCAGCCATCCTGATGCGGAAGTCCGCCGCCGTGGTTATGAAGCAGAAAACAAGATGTGGGAATCAGTTAAAGAACCACTGGCAGCCTGCATGAACGGCATCAAAGGCGAGGTAAATACGCTCAATCGCCACCGCGGTCGAAAGGATGCCCTGCACAGCGCCATTGACTCCGCGCATATCGATCGCGAGACCCTGGAGGCCATGCTCGGCGCCATGCAGGATTCCTTCCCAATGTTCCGCCGCTATTTCAAAGCAAAAGCAAAACTGCTGGGCAAGGAAAAACTTGCATGGTGGGATTTGTTTGCTCCGGTAGGAATGATTAAATCTTCATACACTTTTGATGAAGCTAAAGCTTTCATCCTTAAAAACTTTTCTAATTTTTCTTCGGAATTGGAATCCTTTGCACAGTACGCATTTGAACATAATTGGATTGACGCCGAGCAGCGCGAAGGTAAACGCGGTGGAGCATTCTGCATGGAAGTTCCAGGTGTTGGAGAAAGCCGTATCTTGAGCAATTTCGACGGCTCCCTCGACCAGATTTCAACCCTGGCGCACGAACTCGGTCATGGATTCCACAACCATTGTGCCATTAAGGCTGGCAAGACCGAAATCCAGAAATTCACTCCCATGACCCTGGCAGAAACCGCGTCGATCATGAATGAAACTATCGTTTCATCAGCAGCACTCAAGGAAACCAAGAACAAGCAGGAAGAACTGGCCATCCTTGAAACGCAGTTAAACAACGATTCCCAGGTGATTGTAGATATCTACTCGCGCTACCTCTTTGAAAAGGAAGTGTTCGAGAGGCGAGAAAAGACCGAGCTCGATCCAGACGAATTATGTGAGCTCATGCTGGAGGCCCAGAAAGCCACATATGGAGATGGATTGGATGAAAACTATCTGCAAAAGTGGATGTGGACTTGGAAACCTCACTATTATTCCGCAGGACTCTCATTCTACAACTTCCCTTATGCCTTTGGATTACTCTTTGGCATCGGGCTATACGCCATCTACCAGGAACGCGGTTCAGCTTTTGTGAAAGATTACATGGAGCTGCTTGCCAGCACTGGAGAAGCCAGCGCTGCAGACGTGGCCAAACGCTTCGATATCGACATCCGCAGCAAAACTTTCTGGCAAAATAGTATTAAAATCATTGAAAAACGCGTTGAGCGGTATTGCGAACTGGTTGGATAGGATTTTTAACGGCGGGGAGATGATTCTCCCCGCCGATGACCTTGCTTATTTCCGAAAGGTTGTATTATAATCGCTAGCGTGATGCGGGCATAGCATAGTGGTAGTGCGGTAGCCTTCCAAGCTACTTAGACGGGTTCGATTCCCGTTGCCCGCTCTACAAAAGACCTGAAAAGGTCTTTTTTTGTTCAAATTCCAGGCTGTACCCCGAATTACTTGATTAGGGAATAATCAGGTATAATCTTGCCTTATTCAATTTGCCGAAAAATATGCTGAAAGACTGGATCTCATTCCTTCATGATCACTCTTGAAATCGAAGCCTTGATAGGACTTGCCACTGGGTTGGTTGTTGGCATTACAGGAGCGAGCGGTGTATTGCTGGTGGTGCCTGCGCTGACGATCTTGCTTGGTTACCCAATGCATACAGCAGTGGGAACCAGTCTTTTCGTGGACATCATCACACCTTTGGTTGTAGCCATTACATATTACCGTCATGGTAATGTCAATATAAAAACAGCATTTTGGCTGGCCCTGGGTGCCATTATTGGTGCGCAGGGTGGTGCATTGATCGCCAACCTGGCCGTCTCCAGTGAATTAATGAGCAAGGGTTTCGTCTTATTCATGTTCGTGATGGCAATTTCGATGTGGTTGAAAAACAAACGGCCGCCGCGCGAAAACAATAATGTCAAACTGACGACCATGAACATGAAGAATCGTCTGATCACATTTGGCATTGGATTGCTGCTGGGTGTTATCAGCGGTTTATTCGGAGCCGGTGGCGGATTGATGTTCCTGCTAGTTCTGCTGGTTGTTCTGAAATATCCAACCCGCATGGCTGTCGGTACTTCATCCCTGATCATGGCGATGACTGCCGCCTCAGGAACAATCGGTTACGGAATACAGGGAAATGTAGACTTTACTACTGGCATCATCATCTCCATCGCAGCAGTGCTCAGCGGTATGCTTTCTGCCCGATTAGCAAACAAAGTATCAGACGTAATCCTGAACCGCATTGCCGGCAGTGTCTTCGCAATCCTCGGGATAGTAATGATTATCTTGAAATGATTTTTTTGATTTACATCATGATCAGTACAGAGTCTACGCTCAACACACAATTACCGGATATCTCTGCGTGAGCAATGGTCAGCAGTGATACCAAAGCCTAATGATTGAGAATCTGAGACAGGAATTGACGTGTCCGTTCCTGCCGGGGGGCGTTGAAAAACACCTCAGGTTCAGCCTTTTCAACAATTTGCCCCTTGTCCATAAAGATAATCTCGTCAGCAGCTGCCCGCGCGAATCCCATTTCATGGGTAACTACGATCATGGTGATTCCTTCTTTGGCCAGATCAAGCATAACTTCCAGGACTTCCCTGATCATTTCTGGATCAAGCGCACTGGTAGGCTCATCGAAGAGCATTAATTTTGGATTCATCGCCATTGCTCGCGCGATTGCCACGCGCTGCTGCTGGCCGCCAGATAACTGCCCGGGATAACAGTTTGCCTTCTCGAGGATACCCACTCGTTCCAGCTGGATACAGGCGTTGGCAGATGCTTCAGCTTTTGGTACTTTCTTCACAATTCGTTGCGCCAGGGTGACATTTTCTAGAACGGTCAGATGCGGGTATAAATTAAAATGCTGAAACACAATTCCAATCTCTGAGCGCATGCGGTCCATCTGCCGCGGGTTTCGCATGATTCGTTCGCCGTCAATCCATATCTCCCCTGCAGTTTTCTCCTCTAATTGGTTGACACAGCGCAGAAGGGTGGATTTCCCGGATCCACTAGGACCGATGATCACCACCACCTGGCCTTTCTTAACCACGAGGTTGACACCGTTCAATGCTTCAACCCCCGTGTAACGCTTTTTAAGGTCTTTGACCACAACCATTGATTCAGGATTGTACATCGCTGTTCATCCTCCGCTCGATACTCTTTAGAAGAAGCGATAACAAAACAGTCATCGCAAGATACAGCACCGCCAATGTGAGATATGCTTCGCGGTATTGGAATGTCCTGCCGGCGTAAAGTCGCGCAATCTGGGTAATATCACGTACAGCCAGAACCGACACCAGCGAGGAATCCTTGAGCATAGAAATAAAATCGTTTCCCAGGGCAGGTAACACGTTGCGGATTGCCTGGGGAAGGATGACATACCTCATCGCCTGCCAGTATGTCATTCCTTGAGCCCGAGCTGCTTCCATCTGCCCTCTGCCAATCGATTCAATGCCTGCACGAAAGATTTCCGCAAGGAATGCTCCATATGTCACCGCAAGCGCAATAACCGCGCGAGTGTTCATGGTTACCATACTGTTTTCGAGCTGGCTGAATTTTGATCCTGCTGAAACTAATCCAATTTCAAGAAGATGTTCTCCAAAGGCGTGAAGCCCATCAAAAAGAGCAGGGACACCAACAAATGCAATGAAAAAAATCAGTACCAGCATGGGGATTCCGCGCACGACTTCAACATAAAATGTCGCGATGTTGCGGACAAGAACATTGTTTGAGATCCTTCCCAAACCGGTGATTAAGCCAAGAACGAGGGCAATAATGAATGCGAACATGGTGGTCAAGATAGTTACCAGAATCCCGGCCTTGATGAAATCAAACGCATTCCGATATGAGTTTTTCGCAGCAATGCTGAGAATTGTCGCGATTGTAATGATCAGGATCCCCATCAGCCACCATGGGAAAGTGCGGGATTTCTCACGAAGATACCGAAAAAACTCATCCTTTTTCTGATATATTCCGATTTTTTCGGTAGTTATTGATCTTTCCATTTGGCTCTCTTTCTCGGGTCATCTGACCATATAAGAATAATTGCCAGATGACCCAAAAGAATTTGCAGTATTTCTATTCGATATCGTCGTAAGTGAGTTTGAAATCAGGGCCGAAGTACTTAAGATTTAAAGCGGCCATTGTACCGTCATCGATCATGGACTGAATCGCTTTGTCAACGGGGTCCAGCAAGTCACTCCCCTTTTGAAAAATAAATCCGAGTTCATCACTTGAAATCGAGGGCCCAATCAGTTCCAGAGATTCTGCATTGGTTCCCTGATACCCCATTCCAACAATCTCATCAAGGATGACCGCATCCACATCGCCCGCAATCAGCGCTTGTACTGCAAATGGAACATTATCAAAACCTTTGATTCGTTCTTCAGATAAATATTTCACTGCAGTTTCATAGTTCGATGTACTAATCTGGCTTCCCAGGACCAAGTCAGGATTCGAGGCAAAATCCTCGATGGTCGAAAAACGTAATTCTCCCTTAACCGCCAACAATTTCTGCTGGATTTGAACATAACCGATTGAAAAATCGACCTGATCCAGACGATCGGGAGTTTTGGTAATCCCATCTGCACCTACGTCATATTGTCCGGTAGCCACAGATTGGATCAACCCATCCCATCCTGACTCAACGAATACAGGTTCACAATGCAGGCGAGTGCAGAGTTCAGTCCAGGTGTCGTAATCCCAACCACCAGCCTCGCCTGTTTCTGTTGATATGTAATTGAACGGAAGGTAAGCATTCTCAACAGCGATGGTAATCTGACGACAATTTAAATCTTCTATGGCAGTGGATGCATCCCCAAGACATCCCTTTCTTGCTGAACTCGTTGAGCAGCCGCTCAAGATCAGCACCAATAAAACAAAAAGAACCAACAAAAAAGAAAACCTCTTACTCATGATAAATCTCCAATTTTTAAAAAGTGATGACACCGAGAAAACAAATGCAGGAATAGCGATAACGAAACCTCCTTCCTTCAGATCCATCGAAGCACCTGAAAAATAAAAACTCTCCCTTGAAGGGAGAGCTGGGAAAATTTCTATTTTGTACTGTTATCAACGTTCACTTAAGCGGAAACAGGACCCAGAGCCCTTCGGGAGGGTGGAGTGTACGCTGGTGCTGCTGGTGACGAAACTGAGATAACATGTGTATGTTTATAACAAACCCGTTCGTAAAAGTCAACACCGGGGAACAAATTTCAGTGATTTCCTCCTAATTAATTAAGAAGGATTACCGAATAATTACAGTCATTTGGAAGAATAAAGTAAAGGGGTAATTATCTATATCCAGGAGAATACCCTTGTGGTGAGAAGCACTCAGAACTCCATCGTCCTCTGCAACGAATCCTCCATCTCACGAGTTGATAAAATCAGGGGTTATTCTTTAGTCATATCTCTAAAAGATGAACGATAGAACAAGATAGAAAACAATCACAGCTGCCAGAACGATAAAGGAAATCTTCATTAGATTCTTTCTTTTCGCAATAAAACCTATCAATAATCCCAGTAATGAAACAATCATCAGAGCGAATAACGAAATTCCTATCCAATTCAAAGCCATTTTTCACCTTTCCTTCCAGGTTCTGCTAGAACTCGATTTTGCAGAAGAATAATACCCGGCTGCTGCAGCGATCGTCAGCAATTTTGCGTTAGTCCTTTTATTGTCCTTTAAGTTCGCTGAAGAGGTGTGCCATATTGATATACACCTTCAAATTAACTGCCTCTACCCTGAAATCCAAATCGTAACCTGGCTCGAGATAAAGTTTGTAGACACTGCGATCACGCAATGACGGTAAAGAGCGAATAGCACTTGCTCCCATCAGTTTGGGCGATGGTGCATATGCAGGCTTTATCGACGCACGCGTTCCCCTGCGCCTGTTCAAATATGCAGCCAACTTTTCCGCCTGTTCATTCGAAAATGTGTCCCTCACCTGCGAAACCAAGAGGGTAAACCCTTCATAATCCGGTGTGAAACCAAGTGGTGCCAGGAGAGTCTCGGCTTCCTTCTCCGACATATCCGGTTGAAAATGAATGACCTGGAGTATCGAGGTTTTCCCCCGCCGGTCGCGGTATTGGATCTCTGCCCGAACCTGAAAACGACCCTGCCAAATTTCTCTGCCTTCAGGCGAATAATTCGTTGGCTCCGTTATCATCCTTTATACTCCAGTGAGGTTTTCCTCCACAACGTTTATGATAACCGCTTTCGGTATTCGATGAACTCTCTGCTGCGGTACATGCCATGACGTTCGTAGAATTGGCAGGCATTCTCATTCTTCGATGACACTCCGAGTGCCACCCGCGGAACATTTCTCTGGCTATAAATACTAAACATATGCCGCAGCAGCGTGGACCCCAGGCCTTTCCCTTGATATTCTTTACACACGGCAAGCTGCCTGATCCAGCCGTGCACACCCTCGTTATATGACAATGCCGCTCCGACTAATTTTCCAGCCTTGCGGACCAGGATAAAATACTGCGGGTCGTAACGCCAGTCGCGGAAAATGTGCCGGCGCCATGCTTCCAGTGACGGCGTGACATGTCCAGGCCAGTCGAAAGCGGACTCGATCAATTGATAGAGTTCCATCTCATCTGTATCACAGTACGTATCGAGTTGGTATTCGTCCGGCCATTGCGGCGGCGCAACCGGTTCCGGAAGATCAATCTGCATCCGAAAATGGTAGTTCACTCGCTCAAATCCGAATTTTTCATAAATTTTTTGCAGCCTGGGATTCGTGCGTGTGGCATAACCAACTAACACAGGTTTGGATTCAGTACCTTGCTTCACGCTGAGTTCGCGAACCCGATTTTCACATCGCTGCATCATAATATCCCCGAGTCCATCTGGTGATAGATCGGGGTGGATATAAAGATCCATTTGATAGGTTTCAACACTCCGTGCAACGTCAGCGTAGCCTATCACCTGCCCCTGTGGATTGCGGGCTAACCAGGCATCTTGGGTGACATCAATCTCACTCCATTGCTCCTCCAAATCCTCACGGCTCGTGTCTGGTTCGCCGAATTCAGCAATATCGCAAAGATTCATGAATTCGAAAACTTCTTCTAGATTCTGATTCAATGGATTTTGCAGCATAGTTAATATGTTCTCCTGTATGAAGCGAGTAGAAAATTATCCATCCTCATCTCAATTCTAATATTACACTAGACTCTGTACAAACATTACTGCTGAATACTTTAAAGAATTCTTCTTTGATTCACAATAGACTACACCGGTAAACCAAACAAGACCTCCGCTGTCTGACCGAGATGCGCGATCAGCAACAGCGGAGGTTATGTAGTAATTATTTCAAAGGGAAGGATTACATTGCGATACGAAATTTAGCTAAAAAAAGTGAAAACCAGGTAGTCACCGATAAAGAAAGCAGAGGGGACGAATAACAATGCTCCAATGACGATCCCGATGATTCCCAGCCATGAAACCTTGAACTTCCCTGCATTCTTTTTATTCCGGACAAGACCGATGATTCCTGTAACAATCATCAGCAAACCAGTAGCAAGTGCAGACCCCCAACGAATAAAGGCGGGAACAAGGATGTCATCCCGAAGAACGAACATGGAAGACCAGGGCAGGATCAGAACGACAATAAAGAGAATTGGAAATAAAATGCTGATCAATGACCAAACATTGATTCTTTTTTGAATCACCGTTTCAGTTCCAGATTGATTCTTTTTTGACATGGGCTTTCTTGCTCCATCCATATGAGATTTGGTGATTATATCATTTCCCTTTTATGATATTTTGGATATGATTAAAATATCGACAAACATCCATAATTCAAGGTGAATCATGACAGAACTTGAACCCGGATTCTTCCTCAAATCGCGTTACCAAATTCTTCAGCAGATTGGCAAAGGAGGTATGGGTGAGGTCTACCTGGCTGAAGATCAGAGTCTGGCCAACCAGGTGGCCGTCAAAGCCAACCACAACTTGAGTGCTCACGCAGCCGAGCAATTCATCCGAGAAGCGCGCATGCTGGCTGCTCTCAAGCACCCCAGTCTGCCGCGTGTGATTGATTACTTTACCGAGGGTGAGAGTCAATACCTGGTCATGGACTATGTTCCCGGGGAAGATTTGCGGACACTCATAGAGAATAAAACGTCCTTCACATTACCCCAGGTACTCAAGTGGGCAGAACAATTGGGAAACGCACTAAATTATCTTCACAACCAGAAGCCACCAATTTTTCACCGTGATGTGAAACCAGCCAATATCAAGCTCACTCCGGCTGGAGACGTCGTACTGGTGGATTTTGGAATTGCGAAAACTGGCGATCCCTCACAAGAAACCCTTTCCGGCGCATGGGGATACACCCCTGGATTTGCGCCTCCCGAACAGGTGAGCGGACTGCGAACCGGCCCCTATTCCGATCAGTTCAGCCTGGCAGCCACACTTTACTTTTTGCTTGCTGGAACTCCGCCACCCGACAGCGCTCAACGAATGATGGGCAGCCAGGAGTACATCCCGCTGCAAACGGTGAAACCCGGTCTTCCCGGCCATGTGTGTCATGCCATTGATCGGGCTTTACAGATCAAACCCGAGGAACGCTTCGGAACGATCACCGATTTCGTCAACGCTCTGTGTGACACTCACCCTTTACCCGAACCTGCCCCCTATCAAAAAACAGTCGTCGCTGCAAACCGTCCGGGTATCCCGCCGCCTCCTCCGCAATTCACTCCCCCTTTTGTAAACAACATCCAAGACAAGACACGGAAATCACCCGTCGGTCTGATCATTGCCTTATGCGCTGTTGCACTTTTAGGCATTGGCGGATTCTTTATCCTTAAGAATTTGGACGTTTTCAGCTCTTCACCTGCCCGGGCCACGCTCCCGCCTGTTGTACAAACTGATTCCGTTGCAGTCAGTACAACCGAAGAACCTGCCCTTGCCACCTCAACGCCAGCCGTAGAAACAGAAACTCCAACCGTAACCGATGTGCCTGCCCAGACTGAAACAACACTGCCAGCGTATTTGCCTGCAGGAACGGGAGGAAAAGTCGCGTTTGTCAGCAACCGCCAGGCAGATGGATATTTTCAAATCTGGATGATGGATGTAGTCTGGGATGCGGATGGAAATTTGCGGGGAGTCAATCCTGTACAAGTTACATTCGATGAGGGTGACAAGGCCAAACCCTCATTTTCTCCTGACGGCACGAAATTGATCTATTCCGGGTATAACGGCGGTCGCTCTTCCAATGGCATCCCTCTGGAAGCCGACATCTGGCTGCTTGATCTTAGCCAGACCAATCCCCAGCCGGTGGATATCAGTCTTCGAGCTGGCAATGATTGGTATGCCGCCTGGTCTCCTGACGGCGCAAAGATTGCCTTCACCAGTTATTATCGTGAAGACAAGACACCCCAATTATTCTTAATGAACGCCGATGGATCCAGCCAGACCCGGTTGAGCGATCAGTGGGCGGAATCCTATGCCGCCTGGACCCCCAACGGTGAATTCCTGTTATTCGTCCAATCCGTCAACGGAGTCGACGCCTTGTATATGCGGGACAAATTCAGTCTCTTCGATACCTCCGTATACTTCGATCGCTCGACCGTTGAAGGGCGACTGGGATTGGTTTCCGAACCAAATATGAGCCTGGATGGTACTCTCATTGCATATACGCGTACATCGGGAAGCAAACGGAACATTTTCATTGCGCCCTATGCTGAGCGTGGCGGAGGTGTGACGCAATTGACAGATTCCGGGGTAGATTCTTCACCATACTGGTCGCCGGACGGATCGATGCTGCTCTTTACTTCAGAGCGTGACGGAAATGGCGAGATTTACGGCATGGATATCGCCAGTAATACATTTTTCAATCTCACCGACTACCCCAGCCAGGAAAGCGATCCGGCATGGCAGCCAGTACCAGCAGAAATCAACCTGCCCATCCCATAGAAAAAGTAACCCCCGAGTGATCGGGGGTTATGATTCAGATTGAGTTGGGCGCTGCACTTTTTGCTTTATGGCAGACTTGCGGGAATGAATACGTGTAGGTGATAGGTTTTTTCCTGCATTCGGACTCAACAGCAGGGTCAGTCGGGTGAGAGCATTCTCATCATATTCACATCGCCCACAGATATCACACACCCATGCAGGAAAGTCAGGAACCGAAATCAGCTCATCACCCAGCCAGGTAAAATAAGCAACATAATCCCGGTGCATGTGGCCAGCCTGGCATTCACGGCACGGGAATACAGGATCGATTTGGGAAAAGGTTTCATCACTCATAATCGCTCTATCTTACCATTAAGATTATCATAAAATGAATAAATTGTGTGAATTCTAACAAAACGCTTACTTGACAGTATCCCCAATCCGGGGATGAGTAATGATCGTCATTGCATCAGGCGGCCAATAAACAACCAGAGCCTTTCCAACTACATCTTCCAATGGGACAAATCCCCAGCTGTGAGAATCCGAAGACTGGTTGCGATTATCTCCCAACACGAAGATCGCATTGTCAGGAACCTGCCACTCGCCTTCATACATGGGTATTTCCGCAATATATGGCTCGTTGAGTGGAATTCCGTTTACAGAAACAACTCCAGCCGCGACTTCAACTGTGTCTCCAGGTTTCCCGATCAAGCGCTTGATGTAATCTTCAGTGAGATCATTGGGGTTGTGAAAGATGACCACATCCCCTGTTTCCATGTCTCCCAATTTATAGGCCAGTTTATTAACCAGCAGGACATCACCTTCGAAAAAAGTCGGCTGCATACTGATGTTTAGAACTTTCACACGGGCAAAAATTGCATCGATACCAAAATATAACAACGCTGCTAACACCAGCGTTTGGAGGATATCTATTAATGCTGTACGGAACGGATGGCTTACCGGCTCCATATCCGTCAACGGAGTCCCTGAAACTGATGTGTCGAATTGAGAGTTGGAATTCAAATGATCCTGGCTATCTATTCGCTGCGAGGTTTCATGACAAGGCGAATTGGCGTCCCGGTAAAAGGATATTCTCTTCTGATTTGATTTTCCAGGAACCGCAAATAAGTAAAATGAGCTAACTTGGGATTATTACAATAGATCATAAATGTTGGCGGGTCCGTTCGTACCTGGGTGCCATAGTACAATTTCAAAGCGCTCCCGGTGCGTGACGTCGGTGAATGTACGTCTTGAGCAGATTGTAGAATTCGGTTCAATGCACCAGTATTGATATGAGCTAAGCGTTCTTCCTGCACCTGCAAAGCAAGTGGTAACACCTGTTCAACACGCTGCCCTGTTTTGGCAGAAATAAATAAGATGGGCACATAATCCACAAAATTCAATTCATGACGGATACGGTCTGTGAACTGCTGCATGGTGTAGGTGTCCTTTTCCACTGCATCCCATTTGTTGACCACGACCACGGCACTCTTCCAGGCATCTTTCACGTACCCGGCAATGTGCGCATCCTGGGCAGAGATCCCTTCCACAGCATCGATCATTAGCAATGCCACATCACAGCGTTCAATGGCGCGCATCGAGCGGACAACGCTGAATTTCTCAACCCCCGGATCCACCTTCCCACGGCGGCGGATACCAGCAGTATCGATCAATGTAACAGGTACGCCTTCATACACAATAGAAGTATCCACTGCATCACGGGTAGTGCCGGGAATGGAACTGACGATGGACCGTTCTTCACCAACAAGCCGGTTCAGTAGACTGGATTTACCGACATTCGGTTTACCTACAATAGCTATCTTAACCGAATCGTCATCTGTTTCTTTTTCCTGTTTCGGAAAAACTTTAAGCAGTGCATCCAAAAGGTCCCCGGTTCCGGTGCCGTGCACTGATGAAATCGGATAAGGATCTCCCAGCCCAAGTTCGTAGAATTCATTGACCGTTTCACGCTGCTTGTAACTATCAGCCTTGTTGACCACCAGGAAAATCGGCGGAGTAGTCACGCCATTGCTTGTCTTTTGAGATTTTCGCAGGATATTGGCAACTTCGATATCAGCAGGTGTCACACCACTGATCGCGTCCACAAGGAAAAATACCACGTCTGCTTCGTTCACTGCAATCACCGCCTGGGAACGGATTTCCTCGATGAACTCCGCTGATCCCGTAGAAAGCGGTGTGAGCCGACTGCTGGCTTCAGGATCGATTCCCCCGGTATCCACTACATCAAATACCACCCCGCACCATTCCGCTTCCGCAAACAAGCGGTCTCGCGTGGTACCGGGTGTATCGTCAACAATTGCCAACCTTTCACCGCAAAGACGGTTAAAGAGCGTACTTTTCCCAACATTTGGTCTTCCGACCAACGCAACTACTGGTTTACTCATTTTTCCTCAATTAAATATCAATTTTACCCGAATAATTCGGGGTTGGGAAATTCATTCCAAGCTGCATCAGTCGGTTGATTTGATTGTGATCTCGAAAGTTGCAGGAGAGATGCTTTCGATGGCAAGCCCCGGAATGTTCAACGAAACAACCGGTTCCATCGAATAAGTACCGGGGAGTACTCCAGTCAAGTCCACTAATACCCTCACGTCATTGATAAACAGATTCTGCAGTGTGGGTACTGGCCCCGAAAGGATGACATTGACCTTCTCCGGCAAGATCTTTGCAGTAAGGTTGGAAGCCAAGCCGATCGTTTCCACCTTCACATCAGTTAGTGCCAGGCTGCTTTCCACTGGTTCAATCCCAACATTAACTTCCACCTGGGAATTGCCAATCACCTGGAGATTATTAGATAACCTCAAATTTACAGATTCAGTAAAATTATCCTCTTTTCCAGTAATATCGATCGGCAGGGTTTCAATGTATCCAGGGAGACTATCGACCACTGTAGGGTCAGTAGAGAACACAGTAATTGTCGGTGGAAAAACAGAGATACTGGTCAATCTGAATCCGTTAGCGATCTGCCCTTGCGTCACCACCTTCACCACCACGTTCCGGTATCCACCGCGCTGTGCTACTTCCTGGATCAACGTGATCTTGCCGGGATAAACGGTGACGTCGCTCACGTTCATGCCATTTGCATCAACAGCTTGCAGGGTGACCGTTTGATTGATATCTGACCTGACTTCGGTAAGATCGATCACCGCCCTGACTTCTGTCACCTGTTCAACGCGGGAAGATGCTCCGCTGACTGTTGCAGCAGTTTCAGAAAGCTGCGGCTCTTCGGATTGGAAACCAACGGGCAGAGCTCCACGCGTCACAACCTTGATATCGAATTGCTCACTGATCAGGGGTTCGAGCGATACATCGATCATGGCCGGTGAATAAGAGACCACCTCAACAGGTTTTATTCCGACCTGGACTTCAACGGGCACGGTGTGATCACCCTCTTTTAATCCAGAGAGATCAATAAATGCGCGTACAGAAGCTTTCCCAGAATCCAACTCATTCCAGATTGATACAGGTGCCCGTAAATCAAGCGTCACCGATTCAGGTAGATCATTAATGATCGACAGATTAGTTGCCTGTCCGATCACCTCAACTGGAATGGATTTAGGATATTCCCTGGTCTCGGAAGGATCAGAGGAAGTTACAGCCAGTACCCAAACCGTAAGCGCCACCAGGAGCGACAGGATTAGAGTGGGAAGTAGTTTTGTCCACGAACGTAATCGGCTTAACATCAATCCTCGCCTTTCCGCTGAGGAAAGAGCTTATTCAACCAATCAAGCGGTTTCAGCTGGAAGGGTATGGGTTCTCGCGGCTGGTAAAAAGCCAGCAGAATGTTTTCCAATCGCTCGCTATCCAGACGCCGGATCATGCGGCCATTATGGGCGATGGAAATGGAGCCGGTCTCTTCAGAAACCACTACCGTTATCGCATCAGTTGCTTCCGATGTTCCCAGGGCTGCGCGGTGGCGCAATCCCATTTGCCGGTCTGGAGATCGAGTCAAAATACCGCTGGCTGAGAGGGGCATCACACACGCCCCTGCGACAATCTGATTATTGGCGATAATCACAGCACCGTCATGCAGCGGCGTATTGGGGTAGAAAATTTGCAGCAATAACTCTGGTGTCACAGAAGCATTCAGCCGTACACCCGTGCGCACGTATTCTTCCAGGCTGTCAGCGCGTTGGATTACGATCAATGCGCCATGTTCGCGGGCAGAGAGCCTCGAAGCTGCGGTCACAATGGCACGAATGGTATTCTCCATTACTTTCGTCTGTGATTCGGTTTGACGTCTGACCAGCAGCTTTCCTGAACCGGCACGGCCAAGTTTTTCCAACCCCCGTCTGATCTCAGGAGCAAAGATCACCGGTATGGCAAAAAGCAAAGCCGGCACGATTGTATTCACCAGCCACGAAAAAGCCGGGAGGTTGATCAGACTGGTAACCAGCGCCAGAAAAATGATGATAAAGATCACCCCACGCAATAAAACCATTACCTGGGTATCTCTCAGGAGCACAAGCACAGCAAACACCACTGCAGCGACCAGGAACAAGTCCAGAACGCTGAGCCACGTCATACGTTGGAAGATGTATACGATTTCACTCCAGAGGTCGATCATGGCTACCTGAATTCATGACAGAATACCTTCATCATTCTAAATCGGTTTCAGTACCCGGTCTGGACGAAGTTGTTTAAAGAATAACACCGAATCCTTTGGCATAGAATCCTCGGCAGCCTCCTGCCATGCAAGAATATTCAATTCCGCAGGTTTCTTCTCGACATACCCAAGGCTATTCCACAACGAATCATGCTGGGAGAGATGAGGTGGTACGAAGATCAGCGAGGCTTCGCACTGCAAATCGGTAGAAGCGTGTTCCATTTCACGGATGAGAATTGGTAAATATTGCGCTGGTGCGAGCGCTGGATCCAGCAGGATCTCCGTGGTGCGAGACACCAGGTTCTCAACCTGCCATGCCAGTACTCCCATGATATTGTTCTCAACGCGGAGCAGAAGGAATGCCTTTTCTCCAAAGGCTTCCATAATATCAGAAGGTGATGGCTCTTTCTTTTCGGGGGAAAGTTCCTTGTATAGGCGGGCGATTTCTTTCACATGCTTGGGGCCGGCACGTTGAACATTGACCTCGCCAAGTGGTAGCCTGACCGGTTGTGATACCGGATGCTCGCCAACCGGCTTGGATGGGATATGACGCTGCCATTCACTGGTTACCTGCCGCCAGGTTTCCTGGTAGGTCGAAACATTCTTAATGATCACACTTGCCCGGCCAAAGCGTGATTCCTGTGGAATCTGGGAGGCAATCCGCTGCCTGGCATCTTTTTCGGTCATGTTGCGGTTAAACATCAGCCGTTGAAGTTGTATCTCAGGTGGAGTGTATACAACCCAGATGGCATCACACATATCTGCAATGTCAGTCTCAAGAAGCTTAATCGCCTCAATGACGACCACTTTCTGAGGAGCACGTTTAATTAGCAGGTCAACCGCCTGAATGACGAGCGGATGGATGATCCCTTCCAATGTTGCCAGTGCATCAGGATCACTGAATACTGTGCGTCCCAATTTTGCGCGATCAATCTGTTCATCCGGGGCAAGCAGGAAGCGCCCAAATGTTTCGACAACCTTTTCATATCCGGGAGCGTCCTTGGCAATAGCCCTGTGAGCCAGCGCATCCGCGTCAATACCATACGCTCCCAGATGTTCCAGCATCCTGCGCACTACACTTTTACCTGTACCGATATTACCGGTCAGGCCGATGACGTATTTATTTGGCCATTTTCTCAATCGATCACCTGCTAAACGCAAATTGCCTTTATTAATAATATCATTTTATTCAGCGCACCGGATGTTGTCAAACTAATCCTAAAACCGCAAAAACTTTCATGAATATAATTAACAGAAATTACCCAAACAGGTGCCACACCAAGATGAGGAAAACATGAACGAATTACAGCCGTTGTATCCACCCATTGAACCATTTCAAACCGGATGGCTCAAGGTTTCGGATTTGCACACCCTGTATTACGAACAGGTCGGCAATCCCAGCGGTATTCCTGTGGTATTCCTCCACGGCGGACCCGGAGTGGGAGCTCAGACAATCTATCGCAGGTATTTTGATCCACAAAGGTTCAGGGTACTCATCTTTTCCCAGCGCGGCGCAGGTAAAAGCACCCCCTCAGGAGAACTGCGCGAGAACACCACATGGGACCTGGTAGAAGACATTGAAAAACTGCGCAAGTTTCTAGACATTGAACGCTGGTTCGTGTTTGGCGGCTCCTGGGGAAGCACACTGGCTCTCACTTATACCATCACGCACCCTGACCGGGTGCGCGGACTAGTGCTGCGCGGTATTTTTCTCGGCGTCCAGAGAGAACATGACTGGTTGTACGTCAATGGCGTTTCACAGATTTACCCTGAACTCTGGGAAAGGTACATCCAATTCATCCCCGAAGGTGAAAGAAGCGATTTGGTCGGTGCTTATTACAAACGCCTGACGTCACCAGACCGAGAAATAGCCTTCGCGGCTGCCAATCACTGGTACGACTGGGAAGAAGACATCATTCGCCTCATTCCCCGCCAGGTTCGCCGCATGGAAGATGATGAACTTCTGGCATTTGCCCGCATCGAATGCCATTACATGGCCAACAACCTTTTCTTCCCCCGCGAAGGATACATAATTGAGGAACTCAAGAAGGTACCGCACATCCCATGTTGGATCGCCCAGGGCCGATATGACATGATCTGCCCGGTCATATCAGCGCTGGAACTTTCACGTGTCATGATCAATTCAAAATTGAACATCATCCCTGATGCAGGTCACTCAATATCTGAACCAGGCCTTGTCGATTGCCTGATCAGGGGAATTGAGGAGTTGTCGGAACAGGCTTGATGTCACTTATTCCTTCCTGGCGCATCTGATCATTATTCATAAAAAAATCGAGGTCTATCTATGCCGGCTAAAACGAAAAACACAAGCAAATTAAAATGGCTCATACCCGCGGTCGCCATCCTTGCAGTGATTGCTGTGGTGATTATCATTCTATTAGGGCAGGGACCCAAGTCTGATACACTGCCAGCGAACATTAATATCAGTGAAGCTGCTGCCAGGTTAAAGGACGGCGCTTTCCTGCTGGATGTCAGGCAACCGGAAGAATGGGTTGAAGGTCATGTTGAAGGGGCGGTACTCATTCCGCTTGGTGAACTTCAGGCACGTCTCTCTGAGATACCCACCGACCAGGATGTATTAATCATTTGCCGCAGCGGTAACCGCAGTTCGCAGGCACGCGATCTCTTGCGTGCAGCTGGCTTGGAGAGAACCACAAGTATTATCGGAGGCATGAACGCATGGATAGCGGACGGTTTACCCGTCATCAATGGAGAATAGTCACACTCTGCGCCCTTACAACAAGGGCGCTTTTTTTATTCCAATCCTGATTGGATCGCCAGGGCAGTTTCTTCATTGATCCCGGGAACTTGCATCAATTCCTCTAGTGATGCCTGCCGGATGCTTTCGAAATCACCGAATTTTTCCAACAATGCCCTACGCCGCTTTGGACCAATGCCAGGGATGGCATCCAGTCTGGATGCTACACCAATCTTCCCGCGCGCTTTACGGTGAGCAGTTATCGCAAAACGGTGCGCCTCATCGCGGATGCGCTGAATCAGGTACAGCCCCTGTGAATGACGCGGCAGGATTACGGAATCAGATTTATGAGGTCGAAAAAGCTCTTCCTGCTGCTTGGCAAGTCCCACGACTGGCACAGATTGATCAAGTCCGAATTCCTGTAATACCGCAACCGCCCGCCCTAATTGTCCTTTTCCGCCGTCGACCATCAGCAGATCGGGAAGTACCGAGAACGAAGGGTCAGGTTTGGCACCTACCTGTTGTTTCTCTTGCGAAGCCTGCCAGCGTTTGAAACGCCTTGTGAGCACCTCTTCCATACTGGCAAAATCATCCGGTCCAACCACGGTCTTGATATTAAAATGACGGTAAAGATTCTTGCTGGGAGTGCCCTGTTCAAACACCACCATGCTTCCTACCGAGGCGGTTCCCTGGGTATTGGAAATATCATAGCATTCGATACGGTTCGGCGGTTCTGCCATTTCCAGCGCTTGCTGTAATTCAGTAAGTGCCTGGGTCTGCTTGTTCTTGTCTGCTTCCCACTGTGACCGCAAAGCCTGCAGTGTTTCCACTGCATTTTCTGTTGCCATGGCCACCAGTTCCATGGCAGTACCATTCTTGGGCACAGAAATTTCGACCTTTTGCCCTCCCCTGCGTGTATCGAGCCACTGGCGAATAATCTGTGCTTCTTCCACCTCGTTGGGCAGCAGTACCCGGTCTGGGATGACAGCCGCTTCCGCGTAGAACTGCTTGAGGAATTCTCCCATGACCTCGTTGTCAGAGATTTCCTCAGTTCCCTCCATCACAAAGTATTCCCGTCCTAAAAGTTTTCCATTGCGAATGAAAAATACCTGGATGCAGGCCTCGTTGTTCGAACGCGCAATAGCAAGCACATCTGAATTGGTTTGATCACTGGTAATCACTTTCTGCTTTTCCACCACTCGTTCAATGGATTGCAGCTGATCACGCAATTGAGCGGCCTTTTCAAAATTCAATACCTCCGCGGCAGCAGCCATTTCGGTTTGCAGGCGCGACACAATCGGATCGGTATACCCCTCAAGGAAAGCACATAGATCCGTTATCAATTGACCATATCCCTGCCGGTCGATGGCACCAATACAGGGGCCGCTGCAAAGCTTGATATCATAATACAGGCAGGGTCTTGGATCTTTGCCGGTGATTTCGCGGTCACAGGTGAGATATGGAAAAATGTGACGCAGCAGATCGAGGGTCTGGTGTACAGCCCATACACTGGTATAGGGTCCGAAGTAACGCGAACCGTCCTTCACCATCTGACGGGTAACGGTAACTTTGGGAAATGAATCGGCCAGATGTACCTTGATATACGGATAACGTTTATCGTCCTTCAGACGCACGTTGAAGCGCGGACGATGCTTCTTGATCAGGTTCATTTCGAGGATCAATGCCTCGAGTTCCGATCCCACAACGATCCATTCCAGGTCGTTAATTTGCGGCACCAGCCTGGACGTCTTGAGATCCATATCGGACCGTTCCTGGAAATAGGAACGAACACGGTTGCGCAGGTTGATCGCTTTGCCCACATAGATCACCTCACCGGCCGCATTCTTCATAATGTAACAGCCGGGTTTTAACGGCAGGGTATCTAGAATCCCTTTGAGATGATCTGAAATTTCAACCATGTTCAGATTTTAACACACGAAAGAGGAGAGAAAGTGCAATCGAATTAGAGAACAACAACCCCCTGACCCGCGATAACTTCACCCACCTGCCAGAAGGGGTTGTCGCCCTCCGACATCAAAGTTTCAAAGTGTTCACAGTTCACCGCCGGCACAGACAGCAGCAATCCGCCACTGGTTTGAGGGTCAAAGAGCATCATCTGAAGATACTCCGGCAGATCCCTTTTAAAAGTCACGCGATCACTGAAAAAGCTGCGGTTGTCATACGCACCGCCAGGAAAGATAAACTGGTTCGCATACTTGAGTGCATTTTCGAGCAGGGGAATTCGTTCGAATGCTACACGCAATTCCACACCGCTGGCCTGCGCCATCTCCAGAGCGTGACCGAGGAAGGAATACCCCGTGATGTCCGTTCCTCCATGTACGGTGCACTGACGGGCTGCCTCACTGGCTGCCCTGTTGAGCCTGGTCATCCAACTGACAGCCACCGCCACATCCGCTTCCTCTGCCAGCTGGCGCTTTAGGGCTGTTGTGATCGTGCCAAAACCCAGCGGCTTGGTCAGATAGAGGCGATCACCCGGGCGGGCACCCGACTTGGTGATCATCTGTTCAATTTCAACAAATCCCGCTGCCACCAATCCAAATTTGGGCTCTTTATCCTGAATAGTATGCCCCCCGGCAATGACGATTCCTGCTTCGCAGGCGATCTCAGCTCCGCCGCGGAAGATCTGTGCACTAACCTCAGGATCAAGATCGGCTGGTAGCGCAGCGATGTTGAGACCCAAAAAAGGTGTTCCCCCCATGGCATAAATGTCAGAAAGGCTGTTGGCAGCTGCAATGCGGCCGTAATCGCGCGCATCATCCACCACCGGCGTAAAGAAATCGGTGGTTAAAACCAATCCGCGGTGGTCGTCGATTTTCCACACCGCCGCGTCGTCCGGTGAAGTCAAACCCACCAGAAGCTGCGGATGATCTTTCGGATCGAACGTCTCCTGTAACGGACGCAGTACCTGCGCCAGCGCTTGCGCGCTCATTTTGGATGCTCAACCCGCACAGGTGGAAAGGCTAGTCAGGCGGATTTGCTTTCCTGATGGATGAAGAGAAGGGTTATCCATAAAAATAATTATAGCGGATACGGTGTGAGACGTCTGCAAAAAAAGAGAGCGAACGGTTGTTCGCCCTCAAATTAATTTTGTTCATTTTTATTTAGTTCTCAATCCAGATCGTTACCGGACCGTCATTCTCAAGGGACACCATCATATGCGCACCGAACTCACCCGTTTGCGTCGGAATCCCCAGTGCCTTAAGCTGTTCGACAAAATGATCAACCAGAGGGCTGGCGATATCCGGAGGTGCCGCGTTTACAAACGAGGGGCGGTTGCCCTTGCGGGTGTCGGCAAAGAGGGTGAATTGAGAAACCACGATGGCTTCTCCACCGGTGTCCAGAAGAGAAAGGTTCATTTTTCCCTGGGCATCTTCCATGATCCGCAACTGGACAATTTTTTTCGCGAGCGCTGTGGATTTCGCCTCGTCATCCCCCGGTCCAATCCCCAACAAGATCACCAGCCCTTTGCCAATATCCGCATTGACACGGCCGTCGATCGTTACGCGCCCGTAATTGACTCGCTGAATGACCGCACGCATGTTGTCGTTTATTCCTTCAACAGAGAAGGCAATCCCACCGCCTTGCGCACATCGACCATGGTCTCTTCGGCCAATACACTGGCACGTTTCGCCCCCTCGCGCAGCATATCCCATGTTGCAGCGGGATCCTTTTCATATTCACGTCTTCTTTCACGCAGAGGAGCAAAGTAGGCATTCATATTCGCAGCCATCATCCTTTTACAATCAACACAGCCAATCCCCGCCCGGCGGCACTCGGTATTGACCATCTCCACCTGCTCCGGTGTTGAGAAGATTTTATGCATCGAGAATACATTGCAGACATCCGGGTTGCCGGGGTCAGACCGCCTGAGGCGCGCCGGATCAGTAACCATTTGCATCACCTTTGCACTGGTTTCTTCAGCCGTAGCAGCAATTTCAATATCATTGTTGAGGCTCTTGCTCATCTTGTTCACACCATCGATGCCCATGATTTTTGGGAATTCCGTCAGCTTCATCTTGGGTTCGATCAGCACATTGGTGTTATAGCGGTAATTGAATGAACGCACCGTCTCGCGGGTGAATTCGATATGCGGTGACTGGTCCACACCGACCGGAACCATATCGGCACGGTAGAGGACTATATCTGCTGCCATCAGCACCGGGTACCCGACAAGGCCGTAATTCACATTTTTTGGGTTTTCGCGGACTTTATCTTTAAAAGTCGGCAGGTCTGTCAGTTTTCCCAGCGGAGTCACCATGGAAAGGATGGTATGCAGTTCGGTTACCTGGCGTACCATGGATTGCACAAAGATAATGGACTTCTGCGGGTCCATACCGGCAGCCAGCCAATCCCAGGCCATTTCTAGCGTATTCTTCGCCAATTCATGTGTAGTTTCCATGGTCGTCAGCGCGTGCAGGTCAACGATGCAGTAAACACACTCAAATTGCTCCTGCAACTTCACATAATTTCTGATCGCGCCAAAATAGTTACCGATGTGCTGACGCCCTGTCGGCCTTGCACCGGAAAATACGCGGCTTTTTTTTACAGACATATCAACCTTCCTCTATAAATTTACGCAGCAGTGCTTTCACCTCGCCTGGTTCGGCATGCCGTTTCGTTTGCAGTTTTGAGTAGATCAGTTTATCGTTCACCTTGACTTCGAACGCTCCTCCATTGGAAGGTACCAACATCAGACTCTTGATGCCGGGTTCGAAGGTTTCGAGCAATTCAGCCGCCAAACTGGCAGCGCTGGTCGTATAGTGTCAAACAGCGCAATATTCGATGGTGATGTGCATTTAATAAGTTCTCCTTGATGAGTTATGGATTATTATAACGGAATTTGCCAGCAGGAATCAGCATTGAAATTCCACAGACAAGCAAGTCACTTATTTCACGCAACTTCCCGGGGTTTCGTAGAAATCAACGTCGGTTTCCGATGTAGACATGCGGTGATACGAATGATCGGGGAGTAAATCCAGGTTTTCATTGAAATACTGGTTGAAGATCAAACGGAAGGTATTAACCGGTGTGATGGATTCATAAACCAGATCATTACCACCATCAGGCAGGTAATAAGCGTTGAGTATTTTTACACGGTCCTCACCCAGCACCCTGTAGGCGTGATCCCCTTGAATGATGATAATTGGCGGCTGGTCGGATTTTTCGATAATCGCTTGGATTATCTCAATGATCTCCCGGTTTGCATAAACAATCTGATCGCGATATGCATCATAGGTACGTTCTGTCGAATCTCTGAAAGATCCATCGGGTTCATAGACAAAAGGAGCATGTGTGATAAAAAGATGAGCGTACACGAATTTTTTGCCAGGTATACCGGGCAATGCTTTCAGCTTTTCCAGTGCAAATTCATATTGCTGATATAAGCGGTACTCACTCGTTAAAAATTTTGTTGCCCGTGGATTGATTAGCTTTAGCAAATCATCCGGTAGAAAATCAAACTTGGAAGGATTTTTCTCCTGAGCTTCGATCGGGATTCGCATCACAGTTGTACGAAAGAAGAGATCTTGAAAATTTATCGATTCGATTTTGTTATAAAACGACTGATACTGTTCGTAATCGTAATAATAATCGGAATCCTCAATATCCAGGAAAGGATATAAGGTCTTAAAGGTGACAAATTGATAACCCAGGTTCTCGAACCGCTGCCG
>Ga0116191_1000325_pt1 | contig 45288 bp, 35 predicted proteins | sample AD_UKC111_MetaG_FD_89897 | JGI IMG/M metagenome (GOLD analysis project Ga0116191, IMG submission 89897) | Active sludge microbial communities of municipal wastewater-treating anaerobic digesters from Hong Kong - AD_UKC111_MetaG | ecosystem: Engineered > Bioreactor > Anaerobic > Digestate... | reverse complement strand
TGCGAAAGGTTATAACGAAGTAGTAGTAGAAAAATCTGAGTTAAACACAGTAGGAATTTTATCTTACAGATTGACAACAGATAAGCATTCTGCTACTAAACAGATGATTATTACGGAGTAAAAAAGAGAAACTATCAGAGATAGAAAATAAAAAAAATGCAAATACCCATGTCATTATTTGGCATGGGTATTTTTTGTTTATATCTTTATCAAACAAAATAAATATACAAGGAATGCAAAAAATAGCTTTAATAATTTTATCTATAGCAATTAATTTTCATTTTACTTCAAAATTATCAGCTATTAATGAGCCAACACCACCTTGGGGTTTTTTTGGGCATAAGAAATTGAATAAACTAGCGGTTTTTACTTTGCCGCCAGAGATGATTCGATTTTACAAAGAATACATGGAATATATCTCCGTTCATGCTGTTGATCCTGACAAAAGAAGATATGCATCAAAATATGAAGGAATAAGGCATTTTATCGATTTGGATCAATATGGGAAACCACCATTTGAAGATCTTCCTAAAACATGGACAGATGCCCTAGGTAAATTTAGCCAATTAATTATCATAGATTATCATGGTGATTCTATTCAAATAACTTCTGATAAATATTATAAAGCAGAAAAAGGAAAAGTATTTTTATTTCATCCGAATATTAAGAAAATTTTCAAAGTTGATACAATAAAACTTAAAATAAATGATTTTAGACATTATATTTCTTCATCAATTGCAGAAAAATTTTATGATGAAGACTGGACTTTATCAGTTGATAGTTTACAAAAACTTTTTAATCCTTATCCTTTAGTTGCAACTAAATGTATCGTGAAAGAAACTTTTTCTGAGCATGGAATATTACCATATTTTTTACCACAAATTCTAAATAGATTAACCGATGCTTTCAAAGAAAAAAATGTAAATAAGATCATTAAGTTATCTGCTGAAATTGGTCATTATATTGGTGATGCTCATGTTCCGTTGCACACCACAAGCAATTATAATGGGCAGAAAACCGATCAAGTAGGAATACATGGATTCTGGGAAAGTAGATTGCCTGAACTATTTGCTGATGATCAATATGATTTTTTTGTTGGTACAGCAAAATATATGGAAAATCCGAATAAAGAATTTTGGCAAATGGTTTATGATAGTAATTCTTATGTAGATAGTGTGTTATTGATTGAAAAAAAATTGAAAGAAAAATTTCCTGAAGATAATCAATTTTGTTTTGATGATAGACTTGGAGTTACTGTAAGAACACAATGTAAGGAGTTTGCATTGGCATATCATGATTTATTAAAAGGTCAAGTAGAAGATAGAATGCGATCTTCAGTACTTGATATTGGAAGTGCATGGTTTACTGCATGGGTAAATGCAGGTCAACCTGATTTGAATTTATTATTAAATGAAAAAATTATTACCAGCAAGGAGGAAGATGAAAACGAAAAAGCCTTTCAAAAAGGACAAATTATTGGAAGACCAGAAGATCATTAAATTTAATTAAACATTTTAATAACCATACCGTATTATATTATAAAAAATAATGTATATGAGTAGTCCAGCAAAGCCAAGTGGACGAATTCTTAGAAATTATGAAATTATAATGTTAGTCATTGCTATTACAATGATTATAGTTGTTAAATTTTCGAAACCTACTATTAAGAAAGTAGAAAATGCTGCTCAGCATTCATTAAAAGTTGCCAAATAAGATCCTTAATATTTCAATAATTTCAAATTTTATTTGTATAATTAATTGATATTTAGTATATTTGTTTCCTGTTTTAGACATTCTTATTATTTTCTATTTTATTTAATCTTTCAGTTTTAGAGCCAATATCATTTATTTATTAATTAATAAAGAAACTGATTATGTCAAAATTTGAAAAAGAAATAAGATGTTTTCTAATAATAATAATTGTATTATTTAGTACATTTCATGATAAATTATTTAGTCAAGATACAACTGGAATTATTGTAGCTTGTGGTTTAGATTCTACTTTACAATTGAGTAATTCGCCAAACGTTGATTCTACATCATTTCATGAATGTGGTTTTGTATATAAAAAAGCCACTTTTTTTGATGTTGGTTCATATAGCATTTTTAACAAACCATTATATTTTAAGGTAAAACGTGTTCAAGATGCTGCTATTTTTGATGGAAATGGACGTTTTGATGATTTTGCTTATTTTAATTGTGATGATATTGGAAAAACATTGACGATAATTTTAAGAGTTTACGATACAAAGCCAGATTCTGGACATGTAGCTGATAATTATTTGCCCAATGTTCTAAATGCACATTATAAGGATTGTGAATACTCATTTACGGTAGTGGATAACACTGCACCGACAATACGTTGCCCAGCAGACATTTCAATCAATTGTAGCAAATATAATTTTGAATATCCTTTAAAAAATAATAATCTAGATTATTTTACTGAAAAATTTGGTAAAGTAATAATTCAAGATTGTTTTAAAAATAATTATTCTTCTTCATTCAATTATATTAACCAAAATAACCAACCAGCTGTTGCTCTAAATGGTGTTGCATTTGATATATGTTACGTCAAAACTGTTCAAAATATTACTCATGAATTTAATTGTGGTGATGGAATAATCCATAGAAATTTTTATGCAATTGATAGTGCTGGAAACAAATCAATGACATGCATACAAAACATATACGTAAAAAATGATCAACCAATAACTGTTAATCCATTTGTATATAAGGATCCTGGAAATATTAATAAACCCTGTGATGGTCAATTACGGATTCGGTTAGGTCAATTTGAAAATTTTGTTAACGATCCATATTATTCATTAGATTCTATTGTTTCGATAATTTGGCCCGACAAAGTTGTTGAATTAACAGATTGTTATAATTTGGATACTGTAGGAATAAGTTGTGAATGGACTGGAAGAGATGCTGGGTCTCCAATTATTTTAGGAAATGATTTTTGTAATCCTGTTTACATAACATATAAAGATGAATATTTCCCAAATGAACCTAATGTATGTAAGAAAATATTAAGAGAATGGCAAGTTCATGATACATGTAGAGCTAAAGATACTTCTTGGACATATTTTCAAGTAATAAAAGTAATGAATAAAGTTGGACCAGTTTTCAAAATGGGTTGCAATAATGATACACTTTGTTCATTTCCAAACGATTGCTCTCCAGTTTTTGCAATGACATGTGCTTTTGCAGAGGATTATTGTTCTATTAAAAATAATGTAAAGTATGGTTTTCAAATAGATTATAATAGCGATGGGAATATTGACCAGTATGGTAGTGATAGTTGTGCAATGTTAATTGATAAAAACTTATATAGTGGAATTCACACTATAAATTGGTTTGCAGAAGATAAATGTGGTAATATTTCATCCTGTCAGAAATTAGTAAAAGTTATTGAATGTACTAAACCTAATATTATAGCAAAATCGATTTCTTTGAATTTGTCTGCTGATAGTTGTTATGCAATTCTGGAGGCAAATAAATTAAATCAAAACAGTACAGATAATTGTACACCACCTAGCGAACTAAGATATAAAGTAATCAAAGAAAAGGATTTTAAAGTAAATTTTACAAAACACGAAGTAGAAGAATTAAGTGACAAATTAAAATTTGTAGATTCAAATGTAGGTTCTAATTTTGTGTATTTAATTGCTCTTGATAATTATTCCAATTGGTCATATTCAAAAACTTTGGTGATAATTAATAATTCAAATAATTGTATTACACCAGATAGTACTACTTCCATTATATCTATAAAAAATGAATTTGGACAACAAATCGATGGAGTTGATATCTATAAAGATGATAGTATTTGGTATCAAAAATCAGTTGGGTTGAGGCCATTTATTATAAACGATACTTTAATCCATAAAATTAGTTTACAAAAGAATTATGAAACAAGAAACGGTGTAACTACTGCTGATTTAGTGGCAATTAACAAACATATTCTAAAGGTTGATACATTAAAATCTAATTATAATAGAATTGCAGCAGATATAAATAATGACAAGAAAATTGCTACTAGCGATATGATAGAATTAAGAAAAATTATATTATTTATTCAAGATGATTTTTCAAAAAATAGCAGCTGGAAATTTATTGACAAACTCTATCCATTTTTTACATCAATACCAGAAAGTGAAAATTATCCACAATTTATATATAATAGTAAATTTAAATTAAATTACGATTTCATTGGAATTAAAATAGGAGATGTAAATAACTCTGCTAAATTGAATTTTCAAAATAATAATTTATTGGAAAGATCGGCAATGCAAATTCATATTGACGATAAACCTATTAATATTAATGAAAATATAGAGGTTATTTTAGATTTCGATAAAATATCTAAATTTAATGGCTTACAATTGAGTTTAAGTTTTGATAACTTAGCTCTTGAATTTGTAAATACAAATATTGATAATGATAGTTACAACGAAATTCTAACCAAAGAAGGGATTTTCGTTGCAAGTATTTTGAATGAGGAATTGCCAAACAAAAAGATTAATCTTTGTTTTAAATGTAAGAAAAGTGGATTATTAAGTGATTTTATTCAACTAAATAATAATTTACTGTTGAATGAGTTTTATCTAAATGATAATATTGCTATTCCATTAGGAATACAATTTAGTGAAACTAACAAAACTACTAAACTATATCAGAATAGACCAAATCCGTTTACGAATGAGACTATTATACCATTTTATTTAGCAAAAGAGGGGAAAGTGCTACTTACAATTTTTGATATTAATGGAAAAATTGTGAAGCAATTTAAAGATGTTTATCCAAAAGGGAATCAAGAAATTTATGTTCAAAATGTTGATTTAGAACAGTCTGGAATTTACTATTACCAACTAAAAACGGAAGAGAGTGAGTCAATAATGAAAATGATTAAATTAAAATAGAAAAAAGCCATTGATACTATTCAATGGCTTTTTATAAATTTTATTAAACTAAAGAATTATATCTTCTAGAAACTTCATTCCAATTTATTACATTAAAAAATGCAGCAATATAATCGGGTCTTCTATTTTGATAATTCAAATAATAAGCATGTTCCCAAACATCCAAACCCAAAATTGGTGTTCCTCCACAACCATTTTCAGCAATATCCATTAATGGATTATCTTGATTTGCAGTAGAGCAAATTTCCAATTTCCCATTTTTCACACAAAGCCAAGCCCATCCAGAACCAAATCTTGTAGTAGCTGCTGCTGAGAATTTTGCTTTGAATTCATCAAAACTACCAAATGTGGCATTTATAGCATTTAACAAGTCTCCAGTTGGAATTCCTCCTGCATTTGGTCCAATAACTTTCCAGAATAAAGAGTGATTGTAATGTCCTCCACCATTATTTCTTACAGCCATTGGATACTTTGAAATATTTTTTTGAAGATCATCTAATGATAAATTTTCAGCATCAGTTCCTGCAATAGCATTATTCAAATTTGTAACATAAGCATTATGGTGTTTTGAATAATGACTTTCCATAGTTCTAGCATCAATATTTGGTTCTAATGCATCATAACTGTAATCAAGGGCTGGTAATTGAAAAGCCATAACTTTATTAATTTTTATTAATGAATATATAAACTAAACAAAAAAGGCACTATGCGGTTGCATAATGCCTTAAATTTCTTTAAAAATATTTCTTATTTTGGAAATACATTGAATTCTGTTCTTCTGTTTTGTGCTCTTCCAGCAGCAGTTTTGTTATCACCAACTGGTTGGTTTTCGCCATAACCAGCAGAGGTTAATCGACTTGCTGGAACACCTTTTTTCACTAAATAATCCATACATACTTTTGCTCTACCTTCTGATAATTTTTGGTTGTAACTTGGATTCCCAACATTATCTGTAAAGCCATTTATTGAACAATTGTAATTTGGATATTTCATTAACACTTCATATACTTTGTCTAATACAGGATAAGACTTTTTCAATAGTGATGTTTTGCCAGTCTCGAACTGAACAGCTTGAGTAGCAAATGTAAGCACTTCTTTATCCTCTTTTTTCATTTCAGGACAACCTTGGTTCGATATCGGTCCAGCTTCTTTTGGACATTTATCATCTTTATCCATTAATCCATCACCATCAGTATCTGGGCAACCTTTGAATTTCAAAATACCTGCTATAGTAGGGCATGCATCATCTTTGTCAACAATACCATCGCCATCTGTATCTGGACAACCTTTGTTAGCTTTTGTTCCTTTTTCATTCGGGCAAGCATCGTCCTTGTCAGCAATGCCATCACCATCTGTGTCAGGGCAACCTCTAAGTTCGATAGTTCCTTTAACATCTGGACAATCATCATCTTTGTCAGCAATACCGTCTCCATCTCTATCCGGGCAACCATTAAGAGCAGCTAAACCTTTTTCATCCGGACAAGCATCATCTTTGTCAGCAATGCCATCTTCATCTCTATCAGGGCATCCTTTTAATGCTATTAAGCCATATTCTAATGGGCAACTATCTTCGCTATCTTGAATACCATCGCCATCAGTATCAGGACAACCTTGGAATTTTGCAATTCCTTTTACATCTGGACATTTGTCATCGTCATCCGCAATGCCATCACCATCTCTATCTTGCATTTTGCCGAAAAGAACAAGTAAACCACCAGAAGTAACCCAGTTGTTTCTATTGTCAGCTAACCCATATCGGTATTCAGTTTGACCTTGCAAATATAATCCGTCCATTAAACGAATATTAAGACCAGCACCTACAGGAACTTGAGCAGTAACTTTACCTTTCAAGTCTTCATAAAGTGCTCCAATACCACCAGTTAGATAAGGTACTAAAAATCGACCGTTATTGCCAAATAAATGTAATTGCCCCATTACATCTAAACCAGCAAGTAATTCTGATCTTGGTGCCAATTTAGTTCTAGAAACAGGTAAAGTAGCAGTCATTAATCTTAGCGGAGCACCAACATTAAAATACTTGTTTATATTTCTGTAATAACCTATTTCAGCACCACCAATACTTTGGAAATTTTCACTTCTGAAATGAGACAAATCCGTCAAAGGTGTGTAGAAATCTGGAAATAGTACTTTCCAAGTTAATCCATTTGGAGTTTTTTTGAACTGTGCAGATAAATCAACTGAAGATATTGCAACAGCAAAAATTAAGAGTAGAAAAAATCGTTTTGTCATAAAATTAGATTGAACTATAACAATATTAATTGGGTGCTAAGATATAAATAAATATTTTAATGGATTATGAATTTATTGAAATAAAATAAATTTTTAAAAAAATAGATGAAATATTATCTTGTAATAAAACAATATAAAGATATTTGATAAATAAATAGTGAAATAATATGAAATTTAATATTTTATTACTGACCCTTTTTGCAACTACCACATTACTTTCTCAGAATAAACTTATTGGTTTAGAAGATTTTAGAAATCCTGCATTACAGCCTAAAACATTAAATCAGTTAGCTTTTAGAGGCGAATCTAATAGTTATGTTTTTATTACTGATAGTTCTGATTTAGTTCAAAGTATGGCGTATCAGACAAGATATGATACAATTTTAAAATTATCATCATTAAATAATGCATTAAAAACGAATAACTTAGAAGAACGAAAATCATTTCCAGCAATAAAATGGAGAGATTCATTACATTTTACTTTTACAGATAAAAACGCTTTGATACAATATGATTTTTCATCTAATTCAATACAAAAAATTGCAAATTGGGAGGAAGGTGCTGAAAATCAGGACTTTAATGCTGTTTCAGGCAATGTTGCTTATACAAAAGATGGTAATTTATTTGTATATAATAATGTAACTAAAAAAAATATTGCAATTTCAAAAGATGGTAATCATGACTTGGTATATGGCGAAGCAGCCCACAGGAATGAATTTGGCATTAATAAAGGTACTTTTTGGTCAAATACTGGCAGCTTATTGGCTTTTTATAGGATGGATCAAAGTATGGTAACAGATTATCCTTTAGTAACTTATACAAAGGTTCCTGCCGAATTAAATGCTATAAAATATCCTATGGCTGGAGCAAAAAGTCATCAAGTGACTGTAGGTGTTTATAATACATTGACCAACAAAACGATTTATTTACAAACTGGCGAACCTAAAGATCAATATTTGACAAATATCACTTGGAGTCCTGATGATAAATACATTTACATTGCTCATCTTAATCGAGATCAAAATGTGATGAACCTGTGTAGATATGATGTTGTAACAGGAAAATTAGATAAAATGTTGGTTGAGGAGAAACATCCTAAATATGTGGAGCCTGAACATAATGTAGTGTTCATACCAAATTCGACTGATTTTATAATTTTTAGTAAAAAAGATGGTAGAAGTAATTTGTATCAATATAAATTTGATGGAACCTTTGTTAGGCAAATTACTGCAGGACCACATAATGTAAATGAAGTATTAGGGTTTAGTAAGAAAGGAGATATGGTGTATGTAACTGCCATTCACGAAGAAACGCCTTTAGAAACACATTGTTATTATGCATATTTGAATAAAGATTTTGCTTATCTAATCCGCTCAACACATGAAAGTGGCACTCATAAAGCTCAATTGAGCAAGGATGGCTCTCTGATGTTGGATACTTATTCTAATGAAAAAACACCTTATATCGCTAGATTAGTTGAAGCTGGAAGTGGCATGTTAGCCAATACAATTTTCATTGCTCCGAATCCACTAAAAGATTATAATTTTAGCTATCCACTTGTATTTCAATTGAAAACCGCAGATAATAGTTATACCATGTATAACCGAATGATTTTGCCACCAAATTTTGATTATAGCAAAAAATATCCAGTAATGATATATCTATATGGTGGTCCACATGCTCAAATGATTCAAGAAAAATGGCTAAGCAATGCTGATTATTTTTTGATGCACATGGCTGCAAAAGGATATATCGTTTTCACCTGTGATAATCGAGGCTCTGCAAATAGAAGTCTAGATTTTGAGAATGCAACTTTTTTAAAATTAGGTGAAGTGGAAATGCAAGATCAGCTAGTTGGGATTAATTATTTAAAAAAACAGACTTTTGTAGATACTACTAGAATAGGTTGTTTTGGCTGGAGTTTTGGAGGTTTTTTAACTACTTATATGACGTTAAAGAATCCAAATCTATTCAAAGCATCTGTTGCTGGCGGACCAGTTACGGATTGGAAAATGTATGAAATAATGTACACCGAAAGGTATATGGATACCCCTCAGTCTAATCCTGATGGTTATAAAAATGCTGATTTGAAAAATTATATTGGCAATTTGAAAAGTAAACTACTCTTAATTCATGGGCAACAAGATGATGTAGTGCTACCACAACATACATTTTCTTTAATAAATGAATGTATTGCAAAAGGAATTTTAGTAGATTATTTTCCATATCCAAATCATCCTCACAATGTTAGAGGCAAAGATAGAGTACATTTATATAAGAAAATAGAGGATTATTTTGATCAATATTTGATGAAATAAATAATGATAGAAAATAAACATAAAGCTGGTTTTGTAAATATTATTGGCAGACCCAATGTAGGGAAATCTACATTGATGAATGCATTGGTAGGGGAGAGAATGTCAATTATTACGAATAAACCACAGACAACTCGTCATAGAATAGTGGGTATTATCAATGCAGATGATTTTCAAATCGTTTTCTCAGACACTCCGGGATATATTAAAAAACCATCTTACAAAATGCAAGAGTCAATGAATAAATTTGTTCAAGGCTCATTTGAAGATGCAGATATCATTTTATTTGTGATTGATCCAAGAGATACATTTGAAGAAGACGATCCATTCTTGTTGAAGCTTAAAAAATCTGAAGCTCCAATATTTTTAGTTGTTAACAAATTAGATTTATTGCCAGAAAGCGAGATTGATCAAGTAATAGAATGGTGGAAGACTAAAATAAATATTCAAAAAATCTTTAGAATTTCTGCACTAAATAAAATCAATACAGATGAACTTTTAAAAGGGATAACAGATGATTTGCCAATTGGTGAAGCTTTTTATCCTAAAGACCAGTTGACAGATAAGCCAGAACGTTTTTTTGTGGCAGAAATAATTAGAGAAAAAATTTTATTGCTCTATGGACAAGAAATACCATATTCATGCGAAGTATATGTCCAGTCATTCAAAGAGACAAAGACAAAGCATGGTGCAGATATAACAAATATTGGTGCAGAAATATTTGTTTCAAGAAAAACACAAAAACCAATATTAATAGGGAAAAATGGTGAATCCATTAAAAGATTAGGCACTGAAGCTAGGAAAACTTTAGAGGAATGGCTTGAACAAAAAGTTTTTTTAGAACTTCATGTTAAGGTGAAAGAAAATTGGCGAGACGATTATAATTTATTGAAAAATTTTGGATACGAAGATTAATTATGTCCTCTAAAGTAAAAATTGGTGTTATTAATAACGAAAATTATCGATACTATTCAAGCTATTTACAGAAGCAACTTGATGATATTCAACTAGAAAATGAAATAGTTCTGATTGATCCTAATAAAAATCAGGACATATACTTGAACCAATTATTATTGAGTGGAAATATTGATTTAAGTTTAAAAAAACTTTCTAATCAACCATTTAATTTGGAAAATGGTGTATGTAATGCCATTGTATTAAAAAGATTTCAAGATAATTATTGCATTTATTCAAGAGATAATATAGATGATTTACAATCAATATTTTCTCAAGAAAACAATAGTATTATAGCTTATAATGATTTATTATTTCAACAAATAAAATATTTATATCCAAATAGTAAAGTTGAATATAAAGAACTTTATGAAGAAGAGATATTGCAAATAGTTGATAATGATGTAGTTGATACAATTGTTTTTCCTGAAGAGTTAATTAATGGAAATGAAAGCTATTTTAAGAATGGTAAAATATTAAAGTTGTCTCCAAAAGAGTTTCCTCCACCTGCAGCTACTGGTATTCTGGTTTTGCAATGCATGGAAAGTAATTTTAAATTAAGATTGAAATTATTGGAAATAATTGATAATCTAACCATGTGGCAGTCAAATGTAGAAAGGAAAGTAATGCATCATTTTGAAAACATAAGAAATGTCAATATAGGTATTCATTGTGAGCTAGATATAGCAAATAATTTTCATGTTTGGGCAAATTACTCGAATGAGGGTAAATTCAATCAAATTAGAAAATCGAGCAGCACTAGCTTTGGGTTAGCAGAAAACTTGGCAAATATTATAATGAATGAATAATAAATTTTTAATTATAAAATAATTTAAAATATTAATCAAAACTTAACAATAATTTAATATTAGAATCATCGAAATCTATCTAAGAATTTAGAATTTTGCAAAAAAATAATCAAAACAGAAAAATTATGAATTTGAATAAAATATTTTCATTTTTTGTTCCCAAAGATAAAGTATTTTTCAATCTATTCGATAGAGCATCAAGCAATTTAGTAGATACTGCAACTACTCTGAAAAATATGTTGAATGAACCAAATAAGGAAATTAGAAGTACTTATATTAAGAAAATTTCAGATTTGGAACATATTGGAGATGAGCTCACTCACGAATTATTTACTGAATTAAGTTCTAATTTCATCACTCCGTTCGATAGAGAAGATATTCATTATCTTGCTACATCATTAGATGATATTAATGATTACATTTTTGCATCAGCAAAGAGGGTTGACTTATATAATATCGATAAAGTGTCGGCTCCAATGATCCGTTTGTCTGAGTTGATTGAAGAATCTGTAATATTAATTCATAAATCAATAATTCTATTAAAAAACCTTGATAATTATACATTATTAAGAGAAAATTTAGTGAAAATAAATAGTTTGGAAAATCATGCAGATGATATTTTCAATTTAGCAATAGCAGATTTATTCAATTATGAGAAAGATGCAATTAATTTGATAAAACATCAAGAAATTTTGCAGCACTTAGAAACAGCAACAGATAAATGTGAAGATGTTGCTAATGTGATTGAAACTATTATGATCAAAAATTCTTAATTGCCAACTTATGACTTTACTCATTGTTATCATCGTTTTGGCATTGATATTTGATTATATTAATGGCTTTCATGATGCTGCAAACTCAATTGCTACTGTAGTCTCTACAAAAGTTTTAACCCCTTTTCAAGCTGTACTTTGGGCTGCATTTTTCAATGCAATAGTATTGGTGTTATGCAAAAACCATTGGTTAGGATTTGAAATGAAAGTTGCAGATGCAATTGCAAAAATTGTGAAAACAGAAGCAATTTCATTGACAGTTATTTTAGCGGGATTAATAGCAGCCATTGTTTGGAATTTATTTACGTGGTATTTTGGTATCCCTAGTTCTTCTTCCCATACCTTAATGGGAGGTTTTGCAGGTGCAGCGATTGCTAAAGCTGGTTTTGGTGTATTAGCTGACTTGGCTAAGATTTATCAAACTATAGCTTTTATCTTTTTAGCTCCTTTGATGGGAATGATATTAGCTTATTTTATAAATTTGTTTATACTTCATATTTGCAAAAGGACAAACCCTTCTAAAGCAGAAAGATGGTTCAAAAGATTACAATTAGTATCTTCTGCTGCATTTAGCTTAGGTCATGGTAGTAATGATGCTCAAAAAGTAATGGGAATTATAGCATCAGCAATATTAGTATATAAAACTCAGCATTTAGGTATAGTTTTAGATGCACATACTGGCAGTACATGGCTTGATGCATTAGCGATAATAGAAAAAGGCAAGCAGAAAATTACTTTTATTCCATTATGGGTTCAATATTCATGTTTTGCAGCTATTGGTTTAGGAACATTAAGTGGTGGATGGAGAATTATAAAAACCATGGGTACTAAAATTACTAAAGTTACACCATTAGAAGGTGTAAGTGCAGAATCTGCTGGAGCAATTACTTTATATTTAACACAATATTTAGGTATTCCAGTAAGTACAACTCATACAATTACTGGTTCAATTATTGGTGTTGGATTAACGAAAAGAGTTTCTGCTGTACGTTGGGGAGTTACGATTAGTTTATTATGGGCATGGATACTTACAATACCTGTGTCGGCAATAATGGGTGCAATAATTTATTATATTTCTACAATGTTTTAATTCTAAAATATAATGTTTCATAAAAGCCTTTTGTGTAAAAATCAAAAGGCTTTTTTTTTTAAAATTTAGGGCAAGAAACTGGTAGTTTTTTATATTCAGGATGAATATATTGTATTGATAATTCAAATGCACCTCTCGAATTAGTAGCACTAATTAAGTTGGATGTGTTTATATCATAACTTATTCCAATATTTATTTTATTCAGTTCTAGGAATGTAGAAAATATTAGGGCATCTTGATGTAATTGATGATCTAATTTATTTGCAATACGAGAAGATAGCCCAAATCGCATTGCCATTTCGTCCCAATCATGATTTGAATATCTTATTGAAGTGCCAATTATAAATTGCATTGCTGTGCTTTGTTTCATTAAAATTGCCATTGGAAGAATACTTAATTCATCTGAAATACCGAATTCTCCACCCATATTAATGGAATATCTTCTATATAAAGGTTCATTATTTTTAGTTAATGATATATTTGGATTATTTATATGATGAATAGATCCTCCAAAATAAAGATTTGCTTGTTCACTAAATATTGCATACCATATTAATCCTGCATTGAAATCTAAAAACAAGTTGCTATTTAAATTGCCAATATTGGTTTCACCATTAGATAAATTTGTATTTACTTTTTCATTTATTAAATCATATTGTTCACTAAACCACAGGTTATTATTATTTATTTTGTAATTTCCAAATCCTAATTGAGCCCCTCCAACTAAATATTGATTTTCTGTTCCTGATCTATTTCCTGATAATTGCTTTAAATAACTAAGACTAATGCTTGCAGTTGTTTTTGCAAATTGAGATGTTCCAGCTTCGTGGTATAGTGTGTTGATTCCCAATCCAATATAGTCATCATCAACTGTGTTAATACGATAATCAGCTGATGCACAAAATGTTCGAAAAGGAATATTCGCAAAAATATTTGACCATTGTTCTCTATAATTTATTATGCCTCTTAATGAACCTTTAAAAACACCTGTTAATGCTGGATTTGTAAGCTGTGGTGCTGCGTAAAACTGTGAAAGGTGAGCATCTTGAGCACTCAAATTGTTAATACAAAGTATAATATTTATTGAAATTAATGAAATTAACTTTCTCATATTAGCGTATTAAAGTAACATTTCCTTTATAGGATTTTTTAGAACCATTTATATTTTCTACAGTCAAATACCAAACATATACACCAGTTGGAGCAGCTTTAGATCTGAAATTTCCATCCCAACCTCTATTTTCATCGTTGACCATAAAATCATAATCCTCAAATAATTGTTCACCCCAATTATCAAATATTTTAAATGATAACACTTTAGTACCTTTCACACCATGAATTAATAGCCTATCATTCGTGTTATCTCCATTAGGTGTAAATCCGGTTGGAACATCTACTCCAGGTTTGCTATTTACAAATATTCTTATATCATCTGATGCCTCACATCCTAATGAATCTGTAGCAATTACTTCATAATCTATGTCATAAAGCGGTTTTGCCCAAGGTTTTTCGCAGAACAAACAGCTTAAAGTTGATTTGTAAGGTTGTTGCCATTCTAAGCTTAATTTTCCTTGATGATTTGTTGAAATAGCATTTAGCTGAACACTATCACCAAAAGAAATTTCAATATCTTTTCCAGCATCAATTATCAATTTTGGAGGGTCATTCAATTGGAAGTCACCAACCCATGCACAACCATTTGCATCTTTTACAAACACTGCATACTTACCAGATTTCAGTCCTATAAATTTTGTCTGGCTTTTGAAATTATACCCATCAAGGCTATATTTGTATGGCTTAGAACCATTTATTGCTTCAATCGATATGCTACCATCAGATGAGCCAAAGCAAGAAATACCATCAATGATTAATTTAGCATCTAATATAGCTTGTGCTTTTAACTGTGTAGTTGCAATTTCATTGCAATTATAAAAATCTGATATTGTAACTGTAACAAATCCTGATTTTAGCCCTGTTGCAGTTTGTGATGATAATCCATTTGACCATAAATAATGATAGGGTGGTGTGCCTCCTTTAGCATAAATTGTTGATTGACCTAAAGTGTCACCTTCACATAATCCTGGCTTGGTATCAAAATAGTCCAACTGAACTTTACTGGGTTTACCTACAAATATAAAGGTGTCCTGTTGGCATCCATTTGCATCTTGAATAGAAACTTTATAAGTACTGCTTTTAAGACCAATTGCAGTTGCAATTGATTGATTCTGAGCGTTGTTGTCCCATGTATAAGTATATTTTGGTACTCCACCAATAATTTCTAAAACAGTAGCAGAACCATCAGAAGATTCATTGCATCTTGAATTTTGAGATTCGAGTTTAAATTGCATTTTATCTGGTTCTGTTATATGGATTTTATCCTTAAAATTGCAACCTTGTTGGTCTGTTATTGTCAAATAATATATTCCAGCAAACAAATTATCGATATAGGACATAGTGTTTTGGGAAGATTTCCAAATAAATTTATAGTTATTTAATAATCCTTTTCCAGCACCACCATTAATATTATTTACTACTATCTTACCATCATTTTTATTGTAACATGTAGCATTTGTTAATAAATAATTTGCAATGATTGGTTGATATTCTTGAATATTTATACTATCAATTAAGTAACAATTATTTTGGTCTGTAACTGTTATATGCTGATAGCCAGCTTTTATGAGAATTGCTGTATCAGCAAACTCTCCTGATGACCATTTGTATTTGTATGTTCCAGTTCCTCCAGATGTTAAAATCTGACATTTTGCATTTTCTCCATAACATGGAATGAAGTATTGATTAAAACTTGCAGTAAGAGGTTTTTGAGGTTGGGCAATCGTGAAAATATTTGAAGTATTACAGCCATTCGAATCTATTACAATTACTTTATAATTGCCATAAGATAAATTGTTCAAATCTTCTGAAGTTGATTTATTATCCCAAAAATATTGATATGGAGCTGTACCTCCATTTACTGTTAAATCAATTGAACCATCTTTCCCATTAAAACATTTCACTGGTGAAGCATTTGCAGTAGTAATTAATTTTTCTGGTTCTAAAAGATTTATGGTTTGAATGAGTTTACAATCTCTGTTATCGGTAATTGTAACTGTAAAATTGCCAGCTGGAAGATTATTCGCAGGATTTAAAAACTGTTGTAATGGATCGTTCCATGTATATTTATAATTGCCAGAACCTCCATTAACAATCAGTTCTATTTTTCCATTTGAGTTACCATTACATGTTGGAATTATTTTTATTACAGAATCAATTCTAATGGGTTGTGGTGGTAGTATTGTTGTTTGATCTACTATTTTACAATTATTTGAATCTGTAACTGTAACAATATAGGTACCTACAGAAAGATTATTTGCTAAAGCTGTTTGTTGATTTGCTATATCATTCCATTGAAATTTATATGGATTTATTCCACCACTTATAATTGCTGTTGCTTGACCGTCATTTATTCCTTTACAAGATAAATTGATTTTTTGAATCGTCAATTTTAAAGTATCTGGAGATTCTACATTGATTGTATTTACTTTCTTACAACCATTAATATCTGTAACAGTTACAATATATAACCCATTTCTAAGCCCGATAGCTATACTATCATTTTGATTTTTTGAATCGTTCCATTGATATTTAAATGGACCAAATCCATTCATTACTGTAACTATTGCTTCGCCATCGCTACTATTATAACATTTGGTTGGCTTTTGAGACATTAACAATTGCATTTCTGCATTTTCATTTACGATTATTGAAGTATCAATTGTACAATTATTGCTATCTTTTAATTGTAATTTGTAATAACCAGCAAATAGATTATTTGCTGTTGAAGTTTTTTGATTTAAATTGTCATTCCATAAAAAACTATATGGTGGAATGCCTCCAGTAGCTAAACAAGTTGCTGTACCTGAGTTGCCACCTTTGCAAGTAATGACAGATGCCGAAAGGTTTGCTTTTAATTTTGTAGGCTCTGTTAATGAAATAACTATTGAATCTTTGCAATTATTTTGGTCATATATTTTTAATTTATAATTTCCTGATATTAAATTATTTATACTTGATTTTGTGGAATCGTTGTTCCACTTGTAATTATAATTTGGTGTTCCACCAGTTAGTGCAATCTCAATTTTACCATCATTTCCACCATAACATTTTGGGGAATAAATAGTTGGTGTGATCGATATTTTTGGTGGTTCATTAAGTGTAACGGTTTTAATTTCTTGACAACCTTTACTATCAGTTGCAGTAAGAGTATAACTACCTTTTTGTAAGTTTCCAATAGTTGGATTACTTACAGGTGGGTTTGTATTCCATAGAATATTTAATGACCCATTTCCGCCGCTACTTTGTGCAAATATTGATCCTTTTTTGCCAAAGCATTTAATGGAGTCAATTTTCATTTCAATGAAAATACTATCTTTTTTAGGGATAACAACATCTATTGTATCTTTACAATTTAACTTATCAGTTGCAATGATTTGATATTGACCAGCACTAATATTTTTAAAATATCCATAGTCATATTTTACTCCATTAACTGAATATTTTACTTGTCCAAAATCATCTTTTGAATGAACATAAATACAGGCATCTAATGAATTATAACATTTTGGTAAGATTATACTATCTAATTGAATATTAATAGGACAATATTCGTATATAGCCTGGATTTGAGCTGGTAATGCTTCGCAACTTGAGTTCTTAGCTCTTACTTTTATATCGTAAAATATTCCGGATTGTACATTTGTCAAGGTATGTTTTAAGATTCCATTCGCTAATATCCAACCAGTATTATTAATGTTTACTTCATATAGAGAAATTCCTTGAATTGGCTCCCATTTTACACATATTGTTCCTTGTAATTTTGTTGTATCAATACTTAAAATTGGTGCAGGAATTTTATCAACCACTTTTACTTTTACAGTATCTGTAAAAGAGCAACCATATAAATCAGATATATTCACTATATAATTAGTTGATTTGCTAGGACTTACATTAGGATTGGAGCAATTAGTACAACTTATTTCAGAAGGTGGACTCCACGAATATTTATATTGATTTTGAGCATTAAATGTAATTTTCCAACTTTTTAATAATCCAAAAATTCCTGCTCCAAATGCATCACTAACTTTGAGTTTCCATTTTCCATTAATAGAGCAATTGTTCAAATCAGACCAATTCCCTTCTGGTAAATAAACATTGTTAAATGGAGCGATACCGTTTTTAATGGATATGTTTGCTTTTGGAGAAAAGCATGTATTTTCATAATTTTTACCACTTCCTCCATTATTAGTTGTTAATTCTAATATTTTTCCATCAGGACTTTCGAGATAAATTTGTAAGTCGTTATCATAATCTGATTCAATATCAAAACAAATTGATTTTAAATCTTTTGAAATGTCTATAATTTTCAATGGATATAGATTCGAAACATCTATTTCAGTGATATAGGGAATACTTGGTGGATGATTAGAATACCCAAATTTATAATCTGGAGTTGCTGAGAATGGTACTATTATATCATTATTATTTATAGAGGCATTCAAATTTAATAATTCACCATTACAAATAACATATTCATCATTCATTAAATTTTTAGATGAACAACTTTTGCAAAGTGGATTTGTGGGTGGCAAGATATTGATATTCAATGTGGTATCATAAGTGCATCCAAATGCATCAGATACTAAATATTTATAACTTTGGGTGCCAGCTTCATTTGCAATTGCAACTAAAGAATCTTTATTGGTGAAAATGGTAGATTTATTAGACTCCCATTTGTTATCTGATATAGGGGAAAAAAAAGTTTCTTTACTTGGCAATAAATTTGGATTGAAATTGATGCTCCAATTAAAGATAAAACCATTATCTCTCGACCAAAGGTCTTGGACAATTATTGACCAATCCCCATTTAATGGGCAACCTATAAGTTTTGAAAAACTATCATACGGTCGATAATCGCCACTTGGTAATGTTGTTTTTGATGGATTATTATTTGCCCATTGAAGCCAAGGGTCATTAATTGCATTATATTTCCATGAATAGTCAAACCCTTTTCCTGGTTTTGGTTGGATTGTATCAGTTTCAATTGGTTGACCAAGTACTATTTTTTTCCCAATTCTTCCTTGATAATTGTGCAAAATAGCTGTTTGTCCATTTGGACATTCAATAGATATTTGCAAATCTCTCATCCATGAATGTTCCATATTTACACCAATTTTTTGCAAATCTGCAATATTTGTTAATGTAGATGATGGAGCAAAATCTGTGAATCGAATACTTGTTTTATAAGATGTACCATCGCCATCTGGAAGTGCTAAAGAATCGGAACGAATTCCTGATGGATTGAAAACTAAGGGATTAGGTATTATATTCAGGTTTGCATTTTTATTGTTAGAGTTTAAATTTGCTTTAAGTTTTATTGTATCACCAATACAATAGTTCAGGATAGGGGTTTTGCCATTAAAATTTGGTGCAGTTGCAACTCTTATTTTTTTTCGTATATAATTTGTGTTTTTACACCCAAGCTGATCTTTTACTGTTAATGAAGCAATAAAACCACCTGATTTTGAAAAAGTATGTTGAACTTTTTGTCCAATTTGAGTATTTCCATCTCCAAAATTCCACTCAAAAATTGAATTTTGATTATTTTGATTATATTTAATGCCATTTTGTGGGAATATTGCGTTCCCTTCGAATTGTACAGGTTCGTATGGGCAAATGTCAATCCAACCAGTGTCAGCAGGAAATTCATTTGGATTAGTTGATACAATCTCTGCATCTATTTTTTGACATGATGGCACACATTGAACACTTGCCGACCAACCAGATGATGTTTTGGAATTAACTGATTTGAAATCAATTGTTAAACATCCAGAGTTATTGGCTGCTGATGCTTGGACAATAAAAACTTTTGGTAAATTATCATTGCAAACAATTAGTTTTGATTGTGTGTTTGGTCCGTCATAAAAACATAATTTGTCGCCTTGAGATAGTTCTAATCCGCTGAATGACAAACTAATATGAGATAATGATGCAGACCCATCTGAGCAAATTGTCATTGTATTCGACTCTCCAGATGTATAATTTCCTTTAGCTCCACCACTATCAAAAAACTGCCCTTTACATGTTTTCGTAAAATTACCTTTACCCATGATAATCTCCTGAGACTGCAATAGAACTGTCTGAAATAGGAGAATGATAAACAACAAATTTTTAAACATGGATAATTTCAAATAATAGACAAAGTTAAATACATAATAAACTATAAATCAAGTGCAATTATTGAACCAAAATACATGATGACCAAAAAATGAAGAATAAAAGAAAAAAAAATGAAGAAAAATTTGAAAAATCGGCAAAATGACATTAAATTTGGGGCAAATGACGTATTGAGATGAAAAAAAAATATATTACAATAGAAAAAATAAATAAAGTTGAAGAGCCAATGGTAGCATATGAAGTAAATATTAATTCAAATCCATTGAGTATAATAGAATCTGCAAGGAAAGGGATTAGTTTTTCTAAAGCTCTAGAATTAGCCGACAAAATGTCGTTATCACAATTAGAGTTTGCCAATATATTACATATATCATTGAGAACACTACAACGCTATGAAGTTTCAAAAATATTGGATGCTGATGAATCTTCAAAAATCATTCAATTGCAAAGTATAAATAATAGAGGAGTACAAGTTTTTGGTGATCAAAAATCATTTAATCAATGGTTAAGAACTACAATAATTTCGTTAAGCAACAAAACACCTATTCAATATTTTGATACTCCATTCGGTTTTCAATTAATTTCACAAATTTTAGGTAGAATAGAACATGGGATTTTTGCATAATGAATGTATTTAGAATAGCAAAATCAAATTATATTCAAGACCTTAGTGGTGAAGGGGCAAGAATTTATGGTGGTAGATGGAATAGACCAGGTGTTGCTGTTTTGTACACAAGCCAAGCAAGATCTCTTGCAATGCTTGAATTAATCGTCCATTTTTCGGCATTAAATGCAATGAAGGAGCAATATTCTTTTTTAAATTTATCAATTCCTGATGAATATATTGAATCAATAGATTTGAATTTGCTGAAAAATATTCAATTTGGATTGAATAATAATAAATTATGGGAATTAACGGAAGATTATTTTTTTAGGAAAAATATTTTAGCACTTAAAGTACCTTCGGTATTGATTCCTGAAGAATTTAATGTGCTCTTGAATCCTCTTCATCCTAATTATCAGTTGATTAAGAAAATAAATATTTTGGAAATTGACATTGATGATCGTTTTAAGAAGTTTTTCTAATGTTAAGTTATTATTAAGTTTTGTATAAGCCATTTTTGATTTTACCTATTAAATTAATTTTGTTCGATTATTTTTATTTGGTGTAATTTTTTGGTGCAATTTTATGAAAATTAAACTTTACTTAATTTTAATTTTGGTATTTTTAATACCTAGTTATTTTTATTCTCAAACAAATGATACATTAAAATCGACAAATGAAAAGAAATGGTTTGAGTCAATTTCGTTAAAAGGTTATGTTCAGACTAGATACAATCGCCTGTTTGAAACCAATTCGAAACTAAAATGTGAACAATGCGATAAGAGTTGGGGCGAAAATGGTGGAATTTTTCTTCGAAGGGTTCGTATAGCTTTTTATGGTCAAGTTTACAAAAATATTTATTTTTATATTCAACCTGAATTTGCAGGATCAGTTTCATCAACTGGATTGAACTTTGCTCAAATTAGAGATGCATATTTTGATATAGGAATTGATTCGAAAAATGAATTTAAATTCAGAATTGGACAAAGCAAGGTACCTTATGGCTTCGAAAATGTTCAATCTAGCCAAATTAGAATTCCTTTAGATAGAGATGATGCCTTAAATAGTGGTGTGCCAAATGAAAGAGATCAAGGAGTTTTTTTCTATTGGACACCTGAAAAAAATAAAAAATTATATAATAAAATTCAAAAAAATGGCTTGAAAGGAAGTGGTGATTATGGAATTTTTGCATTAGGTGTATATGATGGACAAAGTGCAAACAGACCAGAATTAAACAATAATTTACATATTGTTTCTCGAGTTACTTATCCTTTTGAAGTTGGAAAACAATTATTAGAAATTGGGTTGCAAGGTTATTCAGGAAAATATATTGTTAATTCTGATCAAATGAGTACTCCTACAAAATATGCATCCAAAAGGAGTTATGAAGACAAAAGGGTAGCTGCATCATTTATTTTATATCCAAAACCTTTTGGATTTCAAACAGAATATAACTTTGGTAAAGGTCCGCAATTTGATTCTAAAACTGATTCAATAATTACTGCGAAATTGAATGGGGGCTATGTGATGGTTAATTATTTATTGAAAAGTGGGCATCAAATATTCATTCCATTTATTCGATACCAATATTATCATGGTGGTAAAAAAAATGAACTAGATAGTAGATATCATGAAATCAGCGAAGGTGAAATAGGAATTGAGTGGCAACAAAGTAAATTCTTCGAATTTACAGCAATGTACACTTTATCAAATAGAAAGACAGAAGATTACATGTTGAGAAATAATTTTCAATCTGGTAGATTATTGCGATTGCAAGCTCAAGTAAATTTTTAAAAAAAAATCCGATTGAATTTTCAATCGGATTTTTTTTATGCTACAGGTTCTGAAATTTTTTCTTTATCTGTTTTTTTGAATATTCCTAAACCAACTATTACCAATCCAGCAACAATTAAGATTGGAGCTACAGTGATTCGCAACGGGCTATAAATCAATCTAGGATCCCAAGTGTCGGGATTGGGCATCGCACCACCTAACATAAGTATCATTCCTAACATTTCAACTCCAACACCAATCAAAATCCATTTGAACTCAGTTTTGCCAAATAATAATGGAATTTTATTTCTAGTAACTTTTTCACGAGTTGCGATATTAGGTGTACTTGCAGTTTTTCTTTCAGCAACAGCTGGTGATTGCTTTTTTGGTTGATTTTGCTTACTCATCCTTGAAATTAATTTTGAACAAAAGTAAATATATTATTTCAAATTTTCATTATCTAGGCAGTGCTCCTTTGAATTTTTTCAAACAAGGTTGTCTATAATTACAATGATTGTGGTAATTTATTTCAATATTATTGACTTTATCTTTACCTATTACTAACAAATAATCGCAATGACCCCAATTTTTTTTCAAGCAATCGTTATCCCATTCATAATTTTCATCATCATTTTTTGATGCAAATTTTTTGCTTTTTTCTTCATCAACAATACAATAAGTACCTGCTTTCAGAACTAAAGTGAAATTACCATAAGGGTCAGTTTTTGTTTTTTGTATTGATTTGGTTAAAGAATTATTTTTACCCGATTTAATGATAAGAACTTTGTCGGCTAATGGTTTAGGTGTTTTTAATTGCTCAATTAATTCTTCTGGAGGTCTTGCACCACCACAATAATCACTTGTTTCTGTAACTTTACCAGAAATTATATACATTTTGTTTTTTGATTTTTGAGCTACGCAAGAACTTATTGATAAAATCAATATAAAATGTAAAAAAATAGATTTCATTATATAAAAAATTATTATCGAAGATATGTCAAACAATAAAATAAAACGAATGAATGTTGAATTTTATTTTAATCAAATAAAGAATATACTTGAAGAAAATGGTAACCCATTTTATGCAGAAAAGCAATCAAAGTATTTGAAGAACCACTTTCAATTTTATGGTCATAAAGCAGTTCAATGGATGGCAATTTTCAATAATTTTACAAAAGAATATGGCTATATTGAAAATGAAAATATTTCATGTTTTATAAAACTTTGTTTTGAAAGTGAGTATCGTGAATTGCAATATATGGCAATTGAAATGACTCAAAGGATTTATAAACAATGGGATGATCAGATAATCAATGAGTTAGAATTTATGATTGCAAACAAATCATGGTGGGATACTGTGGATTGGTTAGCAAAACTGGTGGGAATGTTTTTCATGAAATTTCCAGAACAAAAAATAGCATTTTTTCAAAAATGGAAAGTATCTAATTATATGTGGTTCAATAGGATAGCTATAATATTTCAATTGCATTATCGACAATCAACTGATTTTGAACTAATTAAAGAAGCTATAATCTATCATCAATATAGCAAAGAATTTTTTATTAGAAAAGCTGGAGGCTGGGCTTTACGAACTTATTCAAGATATGAACCAAAATTAGTTCTCGAATTTGTTGATCAAAATCCTCAATTATCTGGGTTGACAAAAAGAGAAGCTATTCGCAATATTTTACTATAAAAAAAATGACGGCTGTGCTACTTTAAGCTCAACCATCATACTCAGTTTCGACAATAGTGTAATTAAATTTTTATTATATTTTGCTGTTGGTCAGTAATAATGAAAGCAAGAAATAGTACTTTTGCAATCAGTCAAAATTGACCAAATATTCAACAAATATACATCTAATCATATTTTTAGATAATTTTTTTTAATAAACTTTTATATAAATATTTTATTAATATGTCTGCTAACGATTTTTATAATTTTCCAAAATCTAATGTGGAAGAATGGATGGAAATTGTGAAGAAGGATTTGAAATCTACTCCATATAATCAATTGCAATGGATTGTGGATGAGGATATTATTTTGGATCCAATCCAAAATGTTAGTTTGAATATTGATTTGAATTTAAGTAGAGACTGGGAAAGGAAATCAAGTTTGATAATAAATAATAGTTCAACAAATGAATCAATTCTCTTTCTCCTTAATAGTGGAGTGAATGCAATTACTTTTGATGCTTTCGATAATATTGATACATATAATAATTTATTAAGTAATGTAAACCAGCAGTTTATATCTTGGCAAATTAAAATTTCTAATTTTGAAGAATTGCAAATAATAAAATCTTATTTTGATGATAACGTAGATATAACCTTCCATTTTGCAAAAGTGCCTGATATTAAAATAGTTGACTCAATCTTAAAAGAGTTTGTAAATTCCAAATTCTTAATAGAATCGAACAGCGTAGCTGAACAATATTCGAATAACATTGTGAAAATGTTAGTTGGTGCTTATCAACTTATACAATCTGTTGGCAAAAATGGATTTGATATTAAAACAATTATACCAAAAATTGTGTTTCAAACATCAATTTCTAACAAATATTTACAGGAAATAGCTTATTTGAGGGCTATACATTTGACTTGGAAGAATTTTACAGCATCTTATGACTCTTTAGTGACTGCAGCAAAAATAGTTGTTAATTATGAGGATAATTGCTTGACAAATGATAGAAATGAAAATCTTATCAGAATGACAACTATGGGTATGTCTGCTATTTTAGGAACTGTTTATAAGATTGAATGTAATAATTATTTATTTAATGACAATAATGACACAAATAAGATACGATTAATCAACAACATTCAGTTAATTCTTGGATTGGAATCCTATTTGGACCAAGTGGTTGACCCAACATCTGGAAGTTATTTTTTAGATTCATTGACTCAAAAACTAACAGAAAAATCATGGAAAAAATTTATAGAATTCATTGGTTATTAATATTATATATAGTATTTAAGCTTTTTTTTGCAACTAATTTGTATGGGCAAGAAATTGGATTAGCATCATTTTATCACGATAAATTTGAGGGTAGAAAGACATCAAATGGCGAACTTTATGACCACGATAAATTGACAGCTGCTCATCGATCTATTCCATTTGGGACTGTTTTAAGAGTAACTAATATGAAAACTCAAAATTCTGTAATTGTAAGAGTTAATGATAGAGGTCCTTTTAACAAAAGATTTATTATTGATTTATCGAAAGAAGCTGCAAAAGCAATTGATGTGCATGATGGTAGCCAGGAGGTAAAAATTGAAATATTAGAAAATACAGTAATTGGTGAAGTTTCAATACAGGATATCGGAAAGAAAAAAGATACAATTATTGCAAACCCAATTATGGAATCAAATGAAGTTAAAGTCACCAAAATTGTTGAAGAGCATACGAATATGATTCCTCCAAAAGAAATAGAGCTGGTTAAAAATATTTACAAAGTAGAATCTACCGAATTGCCTAAAAACCAATATGCTATAAAGGTTGAGCGATTTGAAAGTTTTGAAAAATTGATGGATTTTAAACAAAAACATAAGTTAAATAAATTGGATAATACTTTGATTTATTTAGATAAAGAAAAGAAAGATGTTGACTATATTCTATTAATTGGTCCATTTTTGGAAAAAACAGAAGCCAGAGCTTTTCAGAAAACGCTTAAAAAGAACATAAATGGTTCCATTATTTTATTGGATTCTTTAGAAAAGTAAATTATAATGGATTCGGTAAAAATTATTGATATAAAGCCACCATTTTGGCAATACAATGGATTTTGGCAAACTGTTGCACCAACTTTAGTACATCCAGTACCAAGTTTTAACTATCAAAGGGAGCGAATTACAACTAATGATGATGATTTTATAGATTTAGATTGGCTCTTTGTTGATAATCTGGAAAAGCTAGTGATTTTATCTCATGGATTAGAGGGAAATTCAGATAAAGTATATATTCGAAATTCAGCTAAATATTTTCATGACAGAAACTTTAATGTATTAGCTTGGAACAATAGAGGGTGTAGTGGTGAAGATAATAAAACGCTAAAACTCAATCATCATGGGGAGACTGATGATATACATTTTATTGTAAATCATGCAATTAAGAAATATAATTTCAAAAAAATATTTTTAATTGGATTTAGCCTTGGTGGTAGTATAACTTTAAATTATGTCGCAAGAAAAGCGGATATTTTGCCGAAAGAAATTCAAGGTGTTGCAGCCATTTCTACTCCTTGTGATTTAGAGTCTGCATCTGCTACTTTAGATGAACGTAAAAATAGATTTTTTAAAAAACTTTTTTTCAATAAAATTGCCAAGAGGGTTAGAAAAAAAGAAATTCAGTTTCCAAATACATTCCCAATTGATGAACTCGAAAAAATAACAGATTGGAAATCATTTGATAATGAGTTTTCAGCTAAGTTGTGTGGTTTTACTGATGCTCAGGATTTTTATAACAATGTATCGAGTTTACCTCATTTGCATAAAATAAAGGTTAAGACATTGATTTTAAATGCTTTAAATGATCCAATATTGACTGAAAAATGTCAGCCAATCGAAATTGCTAAGCATAATAGCAATATTAAATTAATACTGACCCAAAAGGGAGGTCATGTTGGTTTTTTAGAAAAAAATCATAGATACTCCTTCATGGAAAGAATGGCTTTTCAGTTTTTTGAAGAAATTTGAATAAACACATTGAAAAAAATATAATTTATAAAAATAATTATATTTTGAATTTTTGCTATATATTTTGATAAGTCATTTATTGTTTATAATATCGCATAATATTTCGATATAAAGATTATTGAATAATTACTTTACACTCCACAGTACAAATTCATTTCATTGAAAAACAATAAGTTATCCTTTTAAGTTTATTTGAATTTTCATTTTTTTTATATAATTATCTTAATTGTTTAGGATATTATTTTTTATATTATTTTGCCTGAGAGAGGCCATCCTGAAAAGTAAAGAAACAGATGGTGGGTTTGTTGAAAGAGAAAGCTACATACCACCATCCTAAAAACCGATTTTGTATGACGTACAGGATATAGTCATTTGATTGACAGAAAAAAAGTCAGTTAGCAGATTGTAAAGACTATTTGCTGACTGACTTGCCTGACGCCAAATTAAAATTCTTCCCATTAATATGTCCTTTCTATTTTGACATTGAGTTCATTAAATTCATAAAAATTTTTATATTTTCATTTTTCATTAAATTATGACTAGATTAATTAATGAATATTTGTTAAAAAATTATAATATTTAACAAGTTTTTTTCATGAAAAAAATATAACACTATTAAATATTATATATATTTTTCTTATCTATAAAATGTTGATTACAATTATTATTTACATCTATTTTTCTTTAATATAGGAATTTTATAAAAAAATTGCTTCAATTTCCATAACACTAAAAGTGTATTTTGATTTGCAATTAAAATCTTTTTATTAGTAAATTTGTTTATAAACTATTGATTTATATTGACTTTAAAATAAATTTTGGTTTATTTTTTGCAAACTATATATTAACTATTGTATAGAGTACACTATTTAAAAATAAGGTAATGATTGAGCTTAGAGAATTAGTAAGCGTTATAATTAATTCAACACAAAATAAGGTTCATTTAAAAGTGGGTTCGCCCAATAATTTGTTACAAGAATTCTTGGATGGAGTAGTTTCTGGTGAATTTACTTCAGATAGTGACGCATCCTACAAATTATACCAGACCGATCCAAATTTTGAAAATTTCAGAAAATTAAAGGATAGACTAAAAAGTAAACTTTTTGACAAAGTTTTACAAATTGATTTTAATAGCAACTTGCATAGTGATTCTCAAAAAGCATATTACACATGTCATAAGCAACTATCTTTAGTACAAATTTTACTTGCTAAATCTGCAAAACATAATGCTATTAAATTAGCTGAAAAATTACTGAAAAAATCATTAAAATATCATTTGACTGATGTTTCACTTGAGTTAGCATCTATATTAAGAGCTCATAACGCTACTAATAAAGGTGATATAAAACGTTTTGAATATTATAATGATGAAGTAAATAAGCTTATGAGATGTAGGCAAGCAGAAATTGTTGCAGAGGAGTATTACCATAAAATTTCAATTAATTTTACGATATCTAAAGCAGTTCGACCCGATTTAGAGCCAATTGCTATTCAATTAGTTAATGATTTGAATGATAAATACAACGATGTTGAAACACGTCAATTCAAATTATTTCAATATCAATTAGAAGTCAGCAGATATCAATTGGTAGAAGATTATGAAAATGTAATAAGAGTATGCGAAAAGGCTTGTGCATATTTTTCTAGCTTAGATCTTGCTCTGAATAATATGATTTTCATCTTTAAGTTTCACGAATTCAATAGTTATTTGCATCTTGGAAATTTTGTTAAAGGAGAGAAAGTTGCAAACGAAGCTATTTCGCTTATTCCTGAAGGCGTCCCAAATTGGTTTTATCTGCATGAATCTCTTTTACTTTTAGCATTTAGTACGGAGAACTATAACAATGCACTAGATATATATAAAACGGTCAGTAACCATCCTCGATTCGAATTCCAGTACAAAGCAAGAACGGAAAACTGGAAAATTTATGAGGCATATCTTAACTTTTTGATAAAGATTAAGATTATTGAAACAAATTCAAATATCAACTTGAAAATCAATAAGTTTTTAAATGAAGTTCCAATTTATTCTAAAGATAAACGAGGGTTGAATGTTGCTATTTTGATAATTCAAATCTTACATCTTTTGGTGAAAAAAGATGAAGAAGAAGTGTTTAATCGAATTCATGCATTGAAAATGTATTGCCATAGACATTTGCGAAATAATGAAAGCCTTAGAAGCAACTGCTTTATTAATCTACTTATTCAGTTTTCCAAAAATGATTTGGATGTGAGAAGAACTCAAATTTTGGGTAAGAAATATTTTGAAAAATTGAGTGAAACTACTTTTGATGCTACAAAGAGTGATGTGGAAATCATTCCATACGAAATATTATGGGATATTATTTTGAATTCTTTTGGTAAAAAGCCTAAAGGAGTTAAAAGATTAGTCGCATAATTTATTTAATTTCGTTGCGATCTCCATCTTTATATCTGAAGAGTCTTGCAGTACTTGTATTAGGAAGTATAATTTGCTGGTAATATTTTTTTGCTGAATTTTCAGATTCAAATTCAGTAAGGATCAAATAGCTGAAGTTTTCAGACTTATCAACATATATTTTTCCAAATCTATTAAATACTGGTGAATTTGAAGAAATGGGCTCATTCGATTGAATAATTTCAACCACGAATCCAGAATAAAATTTTGGAAGTTCTTTAATTTCTCTATAATTAAAGTTATTATAGGTATTTTTGCTGAAATTGGAAGTTGATGCAGATAAATCATCTTGAGCAACAATTGTACTAGCATAGGAAATTAATCCTATAACTAACAAATATAGCTTGTTCATAAATCGGTTTTTATGTCAAAAAGCAAATTTTATTGCTTCAATTATTATTTCAAAATTCCTTCAGAACTATTTGAAGATGTTTTAGTGATAATAACGGACAAAAAAGTAACTGCTGAAAGCAGAATACCAAAAAGTAAAAAGTGCTCCATACGTTTGCCTGTGCAATGTTTATTTTGTTTTAAAATCGGTTTTTGCTATTATCTTTATCGGTTTGCTACTACACAGAAATCGATCATGGGATATAGATAGCAAAAATATATATAAAAAAATATAATGTGTAAAGGTGGTATTTATTTTTAATATATACAAATAATTTAAACTTTTTTTTAATATGTTGTGGAAAAATATTTTTTCTTTAGAATCACTAAATGCAATTTCTAAAGATACTTTGAATGAAACATTGGGTATAGAATTCATTGAATGTGGCGAGGATTTTTTAATAGCAAGGATGCCGGTTGATAAACGCAATCACCAACCAGCTGGATTACTTCATGGTGGAGCAAATGTTGCTTTAGCTGAGACTTTGGGAAGTGTAGGTTCCTATTTGGCAACCGATAATCCGATGTCTAAAAAAATTGTTGGTGTCGAAATTAATGCAAATCATTTGAAAGCAGTTCGTTCGGGGTATGTATATGGAAAAGTAACCCCAATAAAAGTAGGTAGAACCTTGCACATTTGGCATATAGAAATCCGAGATGATCAACATGATTTGACGTGCATTTCGAGGATTACAGTTGGTGTATTTTAATGTATAAGATATGTATGTTATTGTATGTCAATAATTTATATTTTAAATTTAGTGGTCAAGCCAAGAATCGAACTTGGATCTAACGTTTAGGAAACGTCTATTCTATCCGTTGAACTACAAGACCCTTAATTATCTTTTTTCTTAAACCAACCTTCCCAAAACTTTAATTTGCTCCAGTCGATATTTATTGATCTTTTGGTGAATACATATCTTAAGGATAATGCTACTTGGCTATCAAAATCACTTCTTCCTCCTATCAAATACAATGCAGGTTTGATGTCGTAGGAAATATTCAATCTATTAATTGTAAATTCCAACCCTGCTATACCTGCAATTCCTGCTCCATTTGATAAATTTGGGTCAGATTTTAAGCCCAAAAATTGTGCTTGAATTCCTCCTCCAAAATAAATATTTAATCTTCTACTCAGCACAGGATAATGTCTTTCTCCTAAAACAGATACGATCAAATCTTTATTTCTATCTTTAAAGGATTGACTAGCAATGCCTTCTATTGTCCATTTGTTTTGCAGTAATCGTTTGTAAGTCACTCCAAATTCACCACTACCAATTCTAATACCACCAGCATCAATATATGATTGACTGTAGGCGTTAAACTTAGCAGCAAATATAAAAAGAATTACTAAAATAAGTTTATTCATATTTATTTTTGAACAATAACGAACTTGAATTTGCCGCAAATATAGAAAAAATAAGTTTATACATTTATTAACATTTTTTTATAGTTCGAACAAAAAATTGTTTATTTGTGTCTATATTTTTTAAAAGTGATGATTCAAAATATAATAGATTACAGTAAATATTATTGGAATGCAAAGAGTATCTTTAATATTCAAGCCCCTTTGGCATCGGATATTTCGAATGTAATTATAAAAGATAACCGATGGTATTATGTTTTTGATGAAAACATTTATAAATACCCCAAAATTAATCATTCGATTGGAAGAAAATTATTCAGATTATCACAATACCTGAAGCCGAAATCAGTTTTTATTTTCCCTTCAAATGATTCTTTGAAGGTTTATTTGCCATCTGAGATTTTTAATAATCCCAATTTTGATCAACTAATATTCATAAATGAATATATTGAAATACAAACAATTATGAAATTGATGAATGGTAATTGTGCAATTGTTGTGCAAAGATCAAAATCGACCAGAGGTTTAATCTATGATCTTATTAACGATTCAAATATAATGCTTACACTTAATTTTTATGATATTTTTGTTGCTATTCAACATAGCAATTTAGTGAAAAAGCAACAATTTGAGGTAATTCATTTTTGGAAAAAGCCTATTAAAATTGGTTTGTTTAATTAAAAAGTAATCTATGAAAATATTGCATACTGCAGATTGGCATATTGGAAAAACACTATATAAATATGAATTAAATGAAGATATTCAATTGTTTTTTGAGTGGCTATTGAATTATATCAGTCAAGAAAAAATTGATGTCCTATTAGTTGCTGGCGATATTTTCGATATGGCAAACCCATCTAATAAGGATTTGAAAATTTATTATGATTTATTAATAAAACTTCATTTATTACAAACAAAAGTGATAATTATCGGTGGAAACCACGACTCAATTAGTTTGTTGGAAGCACCAAAAGATCTTTTAAATTCAATAAATATTCATGTAGTTGGGGGGGTAAGTGATCAATTAAATGATGAGGTGATTCCCATTTGTGATTCTATGGGTAAGGTACAATGCGTTATTTTGGCAGTCCCTTTTTTGAGAGATCGGGATTTGAGAAAATCAGTAGATGCCACTCAAGAACAGAATAAATCTGAAATTGAGAAAGTTGCAATAAAACTTCATTACGACCAATTATTGGAAATTGCAATGGAGAAATTTGGAATAAAGGTGCCAATAATTGCTATGGGTCATTTGCATCTTCAAGGAGCTGAAACGTCTGATAGTGAAAGAGAGATACATATAGGAAATCTAGAAGGAATCAGTGCTACTTTGTTTTCAGATGAAATCGATTATCTAGCCTTGGGTCATATCCACAAACCTCAAAAGGTTGGAAATAGGGATAAGATACAATACAGTGGATCGCCTGTTTTCTTGGACTTTTCAGAAAGGAATTACGACAAAAGAGTCATTCAAATTGAACTTGAAAACCACAAAATTCAAGAAATAAAATCTGTAATTATTCCTAAGAAAAGAGCATTGAAGAAGTTTGTCGGTACTTATCAAGAAGTTGAAAATCAATTGTTGAAATACCTACCAGAATACGAATTAACCAGTCTTGTCGAACTGGAAATTATTGAAAATCATCAAGATCCAGCTATATTAAAACAACATTCAGATCTATTGGAAGCTGCTCCTTATGGAAACTATAAAATTATAAAATCTAGATTGACATTTAAAAATAATTCAGATTTTAGAGAATTACTAACAGATAATGAGCAGATTATGAGTTTTTCACCTTTGCAAATATTTAAAAAAAGACTTGAGATGGAGCAAATTGATGAAAAACAATCCAATCAACTTCTTGATGCTTATCAAATATTAATCGAAGAAATGCAAGATTAGATGAAAATTGAAAAAATCAGATTCCAAAATATTCATTCCTTGAAAGGTACTCATGAAATTGATTTCACTATTCCACCATTGAGTAACAGCGGATTATTTGCAATTACGGGTCCTACAGGTGCTGGGAAATCAACAATTTTGGACGTCATTACTTTGGCATTATTTAACGAAATCCCGAGATTTAATAAGAAAATTAGTATTGGCGAAATCACAAAAGTTGGTTCAGTAGTCACTCATTTTGCAGATATTGCAAAAGCTGAAATTGAATATCAATCTAATGGAATTCGGTATCGATCGACTTGGGAAGTCAAGAAAAATAGTAAAAAAAATTGGAATGATTATGAAATGGAGTTGGCAACTTTGCCAGATGGAACCATAATCGAGGAAAAAAAGAGCGATATTCCCAAAAGAAATGAACAAATCATTGGCTTGAATTACGATCAGTTCATTCGGTCTATTTTATTATCGCAGGGTGAATTTGCTAAATTTTTGAAGTCTAGTGAGAAAGAAAGAGCAGAATTATTAGAAAATATAACAGGAACAGAAATTTATCGAGAAATTGGCAAAGCTGCATTTTTGAAAGCAAAGCTTCATAGAGAAGAAATAGAGCAAAAGAAGTTGTCAATTGCTTCAATATCAGTATGGTCGGAAACTGAATTAGCTGAAAAAAATCAGTTGAACATCGACCAAATGAGGGAAATTGATATTCTAAGAGGAAAAATTGAGGATAATAACAAAAAGATTCATACAATAAACCAGTATTTGACTGTTCAAAAAAAATGGATAGAAACAAACGAATTATATAGAAAGTGGCAAACAAGAAAGGAAAATTTTGATACTAACGAAAATATTAAAATAACAAAGCATGAAGAATTAGATCAATTTAAAATACCAATTCATCAGGTTCAAACTTTAAAAAATAATATAAGTGAACTTGAGCAGAGGAACATAAAACTGAAACAACAATCAACTGAGCTTGAAGTTGCACTTAATCAAGCAGTTGCAGAAGCTAATAAACTTGTAAATCGACAATTAGATACCACAAATTATATCAATATTCTTCGACAATTCGAGCAAGAAGTAAATCAGTTCGATTATGACCTTAAAGTATTGAAGGATAACGGATTAGAGCAAAATAAATTGTTGAATTCACAATTTGAGCAAAATTCTTCAGAATTCGATCAAGAAATAAAAGCATTAGGAAAAGATACTGATGCTCAAATAAATTATATTAATGAGAAATTATTTTTAATTGAACAAACTATTGATTTTCAAAAATCAGATGTCGAAATACAACAGATTATTGATAAGCAATCAGTTGAAATTGAGCGAATTAACAAAAATTATATAGCTATTCAAACAAAGAATGAAATTGTATTTGAAATTGAAAACCTGAAAAAACAAATAGAAAATGTAAGTGCTGAAAATAAAATAACTCAACAAAATTTGAATGCAATTCAAATAAAGAAAAACGAATTATCTAATTCAATAGTTAGTCTTAAAAAAGAAATTGACGACCAAGTCTTAATAAAATCTCTTGATGATCATAGAAGAGATTTGCAAGAAGGGGAGAGATGCCCACTTTGTGGATCTCAAGATCATCCCTACTTAGATCATCGTGAATTGATTGAATTTGGGAAAAATGCTCTAGATCTGAAATTAAAAGAAAATGACTTGAAAGCTGTTGAAGATGAATTTATAACTATCATCAATATTAAATCTAAAAATGATGGACTTTTAGAAAATTTGCAACAATCAATCATTAATCTACAAAATAAATATAACAATGTAATTACATCTATAGATGATGACTTTCAACAAGTTGAATATGAGATAATTGGCAAAATGTTGAATCAAACAAAACAACATTATCAATTGAATTTGAATCAATTACAGAGTAGATCTTTAGCTAAGCATCTTAAAAATGTGAAATCCATTATTGAAAAAATTAAGTTGTACAGATTTGAATATATTGCTGTAAATAATAAGAGAAAATTGTTATATAATGGGGAAAATATTGTAAAAGATGTTGAATCATTACTCTCTAAAATAAATAACAAAGTTGGTGATTTGCAATCCAATCAGATTAAACTTAAAGAATTGCAGCATTCTCTTGAAGCTTCTAAAACTGAACTAAAAAATCTATCCAAATCCTTAGAGATCAACTTATTAAAGTTTGGCTATACTACGGTTGACGTTGCTAATAGTAATATATTATCGAATGAAGAGTATTCGAAACTTAAGACTGAAAAAACTGCAATTTTGGCTGATGAGATCAAGATAAGTACAACATTAAAGGAATTGAATCAAAACCTTAAAGAGTTGCAATTAATTGAAAATGAAAAAGATAATCTAGATAAATTAATTGAAGAAACTGAGAATCTTAACAAATCAAGAGAAGCTACATTGCTACATAATGGATCGCTAAAATTGGAAATTACTCAAAATAATGAAAAGAATTATTTACATGAAATAGAGATGAAGAACTTGGAAGTTTTGCAATTAAATGCTCATAAATGGTTGTTACTGGATAGCTATATTGGCGATGCTACAGGATCAAAATATGCAAAATTTGCTCAAAACCTGAACCTTTCTTATTTGATTTCATTTGCAAACAAAAGACTTAAATCTTTGACAGATAGGTACTTGTTGGCAAGTGAGGATATGATGGAAGAGTTCAAAATTATCGACCTTTATCAAGGTGGTTCTGAAAGGAGTGTCAAGACTTTGTCTGGTGGAGAATCATTTTTAGTAAGTTTGGCTTTAGCTTTGAGCCTATCCGATATTGCTTCGAAAAATGTAAAGTTAGAAAGTTTATTTATCGATGAAGGATTTGGTACTTTAGATGCCGAAACTTTAGAAATTTCTATTGCCACTTTAGAAAAACTACAAGCCGAGAGCAACAGAACAATTGGTATTATTTCTCACATCGACTCATTAAAAGATAGAATTCACACCAAAATCCAGTTAGTAAAAAACAATTTAGGCTTCAGTAAAATTAGTATTGTTGGATAAATGAAAATGGACGTAACGTTAGTGTCTCATTAGCAGCGAATTGCTTCGCCACGTTACGCCCAATATAGAAGTAAAATTATAATATTTTTCAAGAAATTAAATTTTTTTCATTAAAATCCTTTTGAAATTTTATAATTTCGTTTTAAATATTATTAATTATTCTATCTGATTAATTGGATTAGAATTTTAGAAAGCAGCAATTATGAGTTGAATCTAATATATTTTAATTTATATAATAAGTCTATGAATGATTTTGAAAGCAATATAACTAAGTATTGGGTTAATGAATTTCCTAAAGTTTGGTCTTTACTGTGGTCTCCAGATGAAGCGAAAATGATTTCTCAAGAACATAAAGATCAAATTCACTTCTTAAACATAGAAGGTACTTTATACTTGAGAAAATTATTAAATTTAAGTTGTATGTCAGGAAATCTACCCTATAACTATCCATTTAAAGATTATTTTAAATCAGTCGATGAATTCTATGTTACAGAAGATAATAAAAGTCTAAAAAAATGGTTATATAATAAAGCAATTCCTTTTTCAAAATATGTTTTTATTGATAACGATATTAGTGGACAAAGTATCATGTTAACTTGGAAAATGGTAATAAAATATAGCGAGGGATTATTTTTTGGGGAAGATATTATGATTTTTGATAGTACATTTAATTGGGGACTATTTTATTATCATGAAGGACAGATGTATTTTGGTAAAGATAAAATATTTGATAATGAAGCTGAATTTAAAAAGATTTTAGATAATAAATTATTATTAGAAGAATGGGCGAAGGCAAGTTTAAAAAATTCAATTGATAAATTATAGTAACTAATTTTGCAATATAATTCGTTGTGGTTAGTTTTAAATCAAAAATTTATTCTAATAATATAATTTTATATAATAATAAGATGGGTTTCATAAAAACCCATCTTATTTTATTATTAGATTAGTATGAAATATATTTTTTTATTAATTATTTTTATAAGTTCTATAAATATTTTCGCCCAAAACAAATATGACTACACTTGGAAAATAGGCTATGGATTTGATGGCAAGAAGCTTTTTAATGGGATAATCTTAGATTTTAATAACGATACATTAATCCTAACTAAGGATTCAATTTTAGTAAGTTATGTTTTTGCTAACGCAGCTATTTGCAACAAAAATGGAAAATTAATTTGTTATTCAGGGGGGTATTGGTTAGAGGATTCTAGTTCCAATGTAATAAATAATTCTAGGAATTTGGTTTTATATAATGATAATGCATTGAAACCACAATTAGAACGAACAGGAAATTTTGGTGGATTTCAGTGTATTATTATGTTACCTTCGCCTGAAAATGAAGATAGCGAATTTAATGTTTTTAATTTCCAAAGTGATAAATTATCCAATAGTGTTGAAGATTTTTTATTTACAAAAGTAGGTTATACAGAAAATAATATAATAATAAAAGAGAAATGCTCATTTGTTACAAATAATAAACGATTTTATTCTGCCTTTCTAACCGCCTGCCGTCATGGCAATGGACGGGATTGGTGGATATTTGCAGTGGAAGCCATGTATAAGAAAGCACATCTATTTTTATTCACAAAAGACGGAATCGTACAAGATAATGAAATAGCGCTAAACGTTCCAGTAGTAGATACCATTTCTGATGGAGTAACTTGTTTCACCAACGATGGGAAAAAATTGGCAATGTATAGCATTTATAATGGGCTTTGGGTATATGATTTTGATCGTTGCAATGGCACTATATCCAATTTGCAAACGATTCCGATAAAAGGAGAACCCATAGATGTGTTTCACAATTGGGGTAGGGGATTGGCAAATTCTCCCAATAGTCGCTTCTTGTATGTAAGCAAAGCACTTTATATGTATCAATTTGATCTTCAAGCCAAAGATATAGCATCCAGTAAAATACTTATTGGGGAGTATGATGGATTTATAGATACCTTTAGCGGATTCCCAATAGGGTTCAATCTTTTGCAGTTAGCACCCAATAATAAGATATATGGAAGCACAACAAATGGTTCAAGATTTTTGCACGTTATCGAAAACCCTGATGAAAAAGGATTGGAATGCAATTTTCGCCCCCATAGTTTATTATTACCCGCATTCAATTCATTTAGCTTACCCAATTATCCCAACTTTAGATTAGGAGCAGCAAAAGGTAGCCTATGTGATACCATATCGGGCAAGCCATTAGAGGAAAATACTGTTTTAGTTTATCCAAATCCTTATGTATCTGGCGACGTTCTGACCTTGCAATATATTGGCAATTCACATGCTGAATTTATTCTCTTTGATATTACTGGAAGAATGGTTTATAGAAAACAATTGGAACAAACAAGTATAAGTCAAACTCTACAGATTCCAACATTACCAGTAGGAAATTATGTGTGGAAAGTTGGTAGTACTTTTGGGAAATTGCAAATCTATTGATCAATTTCACAATACCAATTGCTCTAATTGATTACTTCTCGAACCTTTTATTAATAAAAGGTGATTGTTCCAATTTTGAGTATCGAACCAAGGTTTCAGTTGATGTACATCTTCAAAATATTGTGTTTTTTCATTCAAATGTGGTTGATACTCAGCACCAACTAAGATGATTTTGTCGATACTACTAGTTTTGGTCAAGGTTTCTACTAAATTCTTATGCTCATTTTCTGTTTCAGCTCCAAGTTCTTTCATTGCTCCCAATATTACTACTTTAGGAGATCCTTCCATCATCACAAAACTCTCTAAAGCACTTTTCATACTGCTAGGGTTGGCATTGTAGGCATCCAAAATGAAAGTAGAGCCATCTTTTTCTATTACTTGCGACCTATTATTTGAAGGCAGATATTCTTCAATCGCATGCTTTATTTTGGAAGCTGGCACTTTAAAATATTTACCTAATGTTATGGCAGTCATTATGTTATTGAAATTATAGATTCCTATAAGTTTACTTTTAACCTTTTTTAATTCTTTGTTCTCTGACAAAAATGCAACCTTTATGAACGGTTGTGTCTTTAATAATTTTATTTCAAAAGGAACATTTGCTGGGCTTGGTTCATCGCTACTCATATATTGCAAATAGCGTTTGAGTCCAACTGATTTTGCCATTTCAATAAGATTCGGTTCATCCAAGTTAATGAAAGCCATTCCATTATTTTTGGCTAAATATTCATATAGCTCAGATTTGCCTTTTTTTATTCCATCCACACCTCCAAATCCTTCGATATGAGCTTTTCCTATGTTCGTTATGATTCCATGAGTTGGCTCAGCTATCGTACATAGGAATTCAATTTCCTTCTGATGATTGGCTCCCATTTCCACTATGGCAATTTCCGTTGTCAATGGCATTTCCAAAAGAGTAAGTGGAACTCCGATATGATTATTGAGATTTCCTTTGGTGAAATGGGTATGATATTGACTGGATAATACGGTGCTAATCAACTCTTTTGTAGTTGTTTTCCCATTACTTCCTGTGATGGCAACCACAGATATTCCCAGATGTATTCTATGATGTTTAGCAAGTTGTTGTAGAGTAGTTAGTGCATTCGCTACTGATATAAATTTTTCATTTTTAGGCAAATTTGGGTTGTCAACAATGGAATATGCAGCACCCAAATCTAATGCTTTTTGGGCAAAACTATTGCCATCAAAGTTTTCTCCTTTTAAAGCAAAAAACAAACATCCTGCTGTTATTTTTCGACTATCCGTCGTAACAGTAGGATGTTGTAAATAAATTTCATATAATTCTTCTAATGATATCATTAGGCAGCTACTTGAAATTTTTGTAACTTTTGTTTGCTCAAATGAAACTCACAATATTGTTTATCCAAAGTAAAGGTCTTTACAGACTCATCTGATGGCAATTCGTACATAGCGTCGTTCATAATGCTTTCACATAACGATCTTAATCCTCTAGCTCCTAAATTATAATCCAAAGCTTTCTGAGCAATATATTCCACTGCATCATCTGTGAAATTCAATGTGATACCTTCTAGTTCGAATAACTTTTGATATTGTTTGATCAAAGCATTTTGTGGCTCCACTAAGATGGATTTCATTGCCGCCAAATCTAATGGTTCCAAGTAAGTCAGTACTGGCATTCTTCCAATTAATTCTGGAATTAACCCGTAAGATTTCAAGTCTTGATGATTGATATATTGTAATAGATGCTCACGATCTACTTTTTCTTTAGTTTCATTGCTATAGCCAATCACTTGAGTGTTAATCCTTTTTGCTATTATTTTCTCAATTCCATCAAAAGCCCCACCGCAAATAAATAATATTTTTTCGGTATTGATTTTCACCAACTTTTGTTCAGGATGCTTTCTTCCACCTTGAGGAGGTACATTCACATCCGATCCTTCGAGCATTTTAAGCAAAGCTTGTTGAACACCCTCTCCACTTACATCTCTTGTGATGCTTGGATTATCTTGTTTTCTTGCAATTTTGTCAATTTCATCGATATAGACAATACCTCTTTCAGCTGCTTCTACATCATAATCACAAGCCTGAAGCAATCTACTCAATATGCTTTCTACATCTTCCCCTACGTAACCTGCTTCTGTGAAAATAGTAGCATCCACGATAGCAAATGGAACATTCAATAATTTGGAAATACTTTTTGCCAATAAGGTCTTTCCAGTACCAGTTCTACCAACTAAAAGTATATTTGATTTCTCAATTTCTACTTCGTTTGTACCGATTTGTGTTTGAGAAAGTCTTTTATAATGGTTGTAAACTGCAACTGCAAGTACTTTTTTTGCATCATCTTGTCCAATAACAAATTTATCCAAATGCTCTTTGATTTGCTTTGGCCGAAGTTGTTGGAATTTGAAAGCAGTTTGCTTTTTTGATTTTGAAACTTGACCATGCAATTCCTCTTGGACAATCCTTTGAGCTTGCTCCACACAAGTTTCGCAAATATGCCCTTCTAAGCCTGATACAAGAATCATTGAATCTTCATCACTTTTGCCACAGAAAGAGCATCTATATCCAGATTTGTTTTTTTTCATAATCTCTTGTTAGATAATTATGCTTTTTTACGAATTAAGACTTCATCAATTAATCCATAAGCTTTGGACTCTTCTGAAGTCATCCAATTATCTCTATCACAATCTTTTTCTATGGTTTCATAAGGTTGTCCTGTATGTTCAGCCATTATATCATACAATTGTTTTTGCATTTGCTTGATCAATTTGTATGATATTTCCATATCGCTTACTTGCCCTTGCATTCCACCCAGTGGTTGATGGATCATCACTCTACTGTGGTGCAAACCAGTTCTTTTTCCTTTTGTACCAGCACATAGCAACACAGCACCCATCGAAGCAGCCATTCCAGTAACGATAGTCGCTACATCTGGTGCAACATATTGCATAGTATCATAAATTCCTAAACCATCGATTACAGATCCTCCAGGACTATTGACGAACATTTGAATATCTCTTTTTGGGTCTGTAGATTCCAAAAATAATAATTGTGCTTGAACGACATTTGCAACATAATCATTTATAGGAACTCCTAAAAAGATAATTCTATCCATCATTAATCTTGAAAACACATCCATCCCAACGATATTCATGGATCTTTCTTCAATCACAGTAGGAGTGAAAGCATGAATGTTCGGAACTGTTGTATTCATATATTTTTCAAGATGCATACTATTCATTCCTAAATGTTTAGTTGCATATTTCTTAAACTCATCTTGATGAAACATAATAAATTAATTTTTACGATTAAAAAAAGTTCAAAAAGGAACAGTTGATTATTTAATATTGTTCAATCGACAAAAATATTAAAACTATATTATCGACCAAATGTACAATTTTATCGTTTGAAATTCCTTGCTATTTCATAAAATTCATCTAACTCTATCCTTTTTTCTTCTGAATGAACATTTTTTCTTAGAATATTGAATATTTCTTCATTCATTAGTTTATAATAAGTTTCATTTATCGTTTTTTCGTCTTCCAACATTTTATTAACTGTTGATTGCAAATATTCATCAGGGATTTGGAATCCAAAATAATTTCTTAGATTTGATTCCACTTCATAACGAATATCTTCATATTCTATTTTAATTTGCTCTTCATCAGCGATTTGATCTCTAATCATGGTCCAATTCAGATCTTTCAAGAATAATCCGAGATCTTTATCTACATTTTCTTCATTTATTTTTTCATTAGTTTCCAAAAGCCATCTTCTCAAGAATTTTTCTGGAAATTGCAATGGGTTGATTTCTAGTAATTTAGTTCTGATTTCGTTGTCCATCAAATTGCTTGCTTGTTCAGCTAAGTAATTTTCGATCTGAAGTTTGATTCTTTCCTTAGCGTCTTCCTCTGTTTTTATCGTTTCACCAAAGTTTTTCGCAAGAAAAGCTTCATCTATTTCAGGCAATTTTATTCTAGTGATTTCTTGTATGGTTGCTTCAAATGTATCGCTTATTGCTCTATCATCATTTTCTTCAATGCCCAAAAAGTATCTTTTCACTAATTTTTGGTCGCTTCCTTTTTCTAGTTTGAATGGATTGAAAACAAAAGTATCGTTAATCCCTAAGGTTAATACTTTTTGCTGAATATCATCTTCTAATCCATTAACCAACACACTGAAATTGTGATGAATACCATTTGGCTTCACCACACCATTTTCCAATTCGACTACATCAATTTTTATTAAATCCTCTACTACAACATTTCCTTCTGTAATTGTAGTGCGGTCAGCAGAATTTCTTCTTAAATTATCTAATTCTTTTTCTACTTCCTTATCTGTAACATTCACTTTGTATTGGGTGAAAATATCGTCTTTGCCCAATCTATTCACCTTGAACTCTGGCATTAATCCCAAATCGAACTTGAATGTATAATCCGAATCGCTATCGACATCTAGATATTGCTTTTCTTGAGATTCTGATGATAAGGGTTGACCAAAATATTTAATTTTATTATCATTCAAATAATCGTTCAAAGCATGCTGTACTTCATGTTCGATCACTTCGCCCAAAACGGATTGACCATACATTTTTCTCAACATCGAACTAGGTACTTTTCCAGGACGAAAACCCTTTACTGAAGCTGTATTTTTAAGTTTTTGTAGTTTTTTCTCTACTTTATCTTTGTAGTCATCTTTTGAAAAAGTAAGACTAATGGTGGCATGGAGTGGATCAATATTTTCTCTTACTACCTGAGGCATAGAATATGATTTTGTTTAATAATTGCAGATTTTTTTAAAATAAAAAAGGCAAAAGACAAGAGCAATATAAGCTGCAAAATGTCTATTGCCTTCTATCAAGGTGCGGGTGGAGGGACTCGAACCCCCATGCCTCACGGCGCCAGATCCTAAGTCTGGTACGTCTACCAATTTCGCCACACCCGCCTATCAAAGTGCCTTTTTAATAAAGCGTTGCAAATATACACACATTTTATAATTTCACAACTTATATTCACAAAAAAATCTATATTCAATCAATAAATTGTATTTGATAAAGAAAAAGATTATATTTGTAAAGCAAGAAATGTAGCTAATGATGGAAGATCAAATAAATATAGAAAAAGAAAGACAACTTATTCAGAGAGCATATCGAAATTTACTTAAAACTTTAAAAAGTGATTTGTCCTCTGATGATCGGAATCAAATAAGATTGGCTTACGAATTGGCAGTGGATGCACACAGCAAACAAAGAAGAAAATCAGGCGAACCTTACATTTTACATCCTATAGAAGTAGCTAGAATCTGTACTGAAGAAATTGGTTTGGGTCCAACTGCAGTGATTTGTGCTTTACTTCATGATGTTGTGGAAGATACCGATATTACACTTGCTGAAATTAATGAAAAATTTGGGCTGAGAGTAGCTACCATCGTTGATGGATTAACTAAACTAGATGGGGTGTACGACACTGGTAATCCTCAAGCTGAGAATTTTAAGAAAGTATTAAGTACCCTTGTCGATGATGTTCGGGTTGTTTTGATAAAAATGGCTGACCGTTTGCATAATATGCGGACTTTAGGAAGTATGCCAAGAAACAAACAGCTTAAAATTGCTGCTGAAACAAGTGTAATATATGCTCCATTGGCACATCGATTGGGTTTGTATAATATCAAATCTGAATTTCAGGATTTGTCATTAAAAATAAATGAACCAGAGCTTTATAAAGAAATTAGTGAAAAATTAATGGAGACAAAGGCAGAAAGAGATCGTTATATCAACGATTTTATAAAACCTTTGACTTATGAATTGGATGAAATAAAAGTACCCTATCGGATAACGGGCAGACCCAAATCAATATCTTCAATTGCTAATAAAATAAAGACAAAGCAAGTTCCTTTCGAAGAAATATATGACCTTTTTGCTGTAAGAATTATTGTGGATGCAGAAGAAGGTAGGAAAGAAAAGATGGCTTGTTGGCAAGTGTATTCTATCGTAACAGATGTGTATAAACCAATCCCAGAAAGATTGAAAGATTGGGTAACGACGCCAAAATCAAATGGTTATGAATCCTTGCATACCACCGTTATTGGTATTGGTGGAAAATATGTGGAGGTACAAATTAGGAGTGAAAGAATGGATGAGATAGCAGAAAGAGGATTTGCTGCTCATTGGAAATATAAAGGTGTTTCAAACCAACAAGATGTGTATGATGCTTGGTTGGATAGCGTTAGAGAATTGTTGGAGGATCAAAATGGAGATGCAATAGAGTTTTTGCAAGACTTCAAAACCAACTTGTTCAACGAAGAAGTATATGCTTATACGCCCAAAGGGG
>Ga0116191_1000316_pt1 | contig 45911 bp, 31 predicted proteins | sample AD_UKC111_MetaG_FD_89897 | JGI IMG/M metagenome (GOLD analysis project Ga0116191, IMG submission 89897) | Active sludge microbial communities of municipal wastewater-treating anaerobic digesters from Hong Kong - AD_UKC111_MetaG | ecosystem: Engineered > Bioreactor > Anaerobic > Digestate... | reverse complement strand
TTCGACGAGGTGTTGGAGGTGGAGCAGGCGGTAGATTTCATGAAGGGGGTCTATGCAGAGGTTGCCGCAAAGGAGGATATCGCCGTACGGCCCGTTATCAGTTCATTCTGCCCGGCAATTGTCAGACTTATTCAGGTTCAGTACCCCTCGTTAACCGGTCAGATCTTGCCGATAAAAGCCCCACACGATATTGCAGCCCTCTACGTTCGCCGGTCGAAAGCGAAGGCAGGTGTCGACCCTCGCTCCATTTTTATCTGCTACATAACGCCTTGTGCCGCAAAGATTGTGGCTGCAAAGGCACCGGTTGGTGAGAAGATCTCTGCCATTGACGGTGTTATTGATATGAAGGAGGTGTACAACCTGGTTTCAATGAGGTTGATGGAGAGGAAGGATACCCAGCTCTCGAAACAGTATGCCAACATGAGTCCCGATTCGGTGAACTGGTCGCTGTCGGGAACCGAAAAAAGATATTTTCCAGGCAGGGCCCTTGCCATTGACGGCATGGAGAATGCCATGGAGTTTCTCGACAGGCTGGAATCGGGGAGAGTTACCGGAGTCGATTTTCTTGAGATGCGAGCCTGCGACCAAGGTTGTGCCGGAGGAATACTTTGCCCGGGCAACCGTTTCCTGACGGTTGAGAGGCTCGAGCAGCGGGAGAGAAAACTCACCCTGCTGACGGAGCGGAGCGGAGCTGGAAGGAACAGTCTGATGGATTATGCCGAAGCGCTCCGCGGCGAGTCGGCAACCGATCAGGTCTATCCACGTGCTGGGCTGTTACTTGATGAGGATATGGAGATAGCCCTTCATAAGATGGAACGGATAAAAAGACTCAGCACCTATCTGCCGGGGTTCGACTGCGGTGCCTGCGGTGCGCCTACCTGTCGCAGTCTCGCAGAAGATATCGTGAGGGATAAGGCAACCATTTCGTACTGCGTTTTTGTACAGCGAGTGATGGAGAAGAATTATAATCTGAGTCCCGATCAGTCCTTTCATGTCATCGAAAGGATATGGGGCAGGGATCGGCTCAATAAATATCAACAGCAGCATGGTAAAACCAACACTTGAAAAACTGACCGAGGAGCTGGGATTCGTCTGTCTGTCAGGCAGGTCCTGGCTAGAGAGGATACCCCGCTCTGCTTATGTCTCCGATTTGTTGAGCGATGTGATGGGCAAGGCCAGCGATGGAATGGTTTGGGTAACGTCGCAAGTCCACAGGAACATTGTTGCGGTGGCTTCGCTCAAAGAACTGAGTGCGATAATTATCGTGAATGAGCGTCCGGTGACGAATGAACTGCTGGAACAGGCCGAGCGGGAGGAAGTGGTGTTGCTGGCATCTAACCTTCCCGCATATGAAACGGTGGGTAAATTGTACAATTACCTGGAAAACAGAGAATAAATCCATTGATTTGATGGGTGTAGAATGTTTCAAGGCAGACCTGCATATCCATACTTGTCTCTCGCCCTGCGGTCACCTGGAGATGAGTCCCCGCAAGATTGTGGAGAGCGCCCTTGAAAGAGGGTTGGATATCATCGCCATTACCGATCACAACACGACCCGCAACGTGCGTCCCTGCGTGGAGATCGGGGATGAGCTGGGTCTCTATGTTGTGGCCGGATGCGAAGTGAATACGCAGGAAGAGGTCCATTGTCTCTGTTTTTTCCCCGATATCGAGACATTGGAGGCTTTCCAGGAATACCTGGATGCAAAGATCCCGGATATTGCCAATGATCCTCTACTCTTTGGATATCAGGTGGCTGTAGACAAGGATGATGCGATAATATTCGAAGAGAAGAGGTCGCTCTTTACAGGTATTTGCGATGAGATTGAGGGTCTGCAACAACAGGTGGACTCCTTGGGTGGACTCTTTGTGCCGGCGCATGTCGACCGGATGAAGAATGGCATTTTCGGGCAACTGGGATTTATTCCCCCCGGTTTGCGTTACGATGCCCTGGAGATCTCGCGAAGGGTAAATTACGGAGATTTCCTGAGGTCACATCCTGCACTGGTGAGAGAGAGGATCCTGCAAAGCTCTGATGCCCACATGCTGGAGCAGATAGCAGCGGTTCATACCCTTTTTTACATGGAGAGAGCCGACTGGAACAGTTTCAGCAATGCTTTCGGAAAGCAACCCCACAATAGGGGAATGATAAAAATTCCGATTGGCGATGGTTGATCTTGCCATGCATATGATGGATATCGTTCAGAACGCCATTCGGGCAAATGCAACGAGGATCGATATCGGATTTCTCGAAGAGAGCCGGAAGGGAACGCTCACATTCACGGTAAGTGACAATGGCTCGGGAATGGTTCCCGAAACGGTGGAAAGGGTGGAGGATCCCTTCTTCACAACAAGGACAACCCGGAGGATAGGACTGGGAATCCCGCTACTGAAGATGACAAGCGAGCAGAGTGGCGGATCATTGAGGGTGGTTTCACTCCCGGGAGCGGGAACCGTGGTAGAGGCGGTCTTCAGGACCGACAACCCAGATTGTCTGCCGTTGGGTGATCTGGCCGGATACTTGGTGTTGTTACTGGTTGCCAATCCCGATATTCATTTCAGTTTCAGTTACCGGCTGGATAGAGATCACTTTTTAATCGATACCGAAGAGTGGGTGAAACAGGGATTTACCGATTTTTCAAAAAAGGAGATGGCTCCGGCAGTGACTGAGTTTATCGCCGAGAATCTCAAGACAGTGTGCCGGAAGAGGAATTCAGAAAGCTTCTTGTGTTGAAGCGATACGCTTGGGGATAGGGATGTCTCATAACAATCTAATATCTATTATTATGACAGGAATTAAAACATTGGCAGATCTGAAACGCAAACAGGAGGAGGTAAGAAGGGAGATCGATTTGCGAAGAAGGGCTGAAGAACCCGATTCCCTGGTACAGGTGAAAGTGGCGATGGCTACTTGCGGCATTGCATCGGGAGCCAAGATCGTGATGGATCTCTTTGTGCGGGAGTTGCCCAGACGGGGCATTGAAGCCGTTGTGACGCAAACGGGATGTATGGGGTACTGTTTTGCGGAACCCACTGTAGAAATTACTCTTCCCGGAAAGGAGCCGATCGTGTTCGGTTATGTTGATGCCCATAAAGTGGATGAGATAATTGAGCACTACATCAAGCAAGGTGAACTGGTGGACGGGATTATTCCCCAGAACTACAATACGATTGCTGAACCCGATTAACCGAAAAATTATATCCATGAGTCATTACAAGATGCATCTGCTCGTTTGCGCAGGAACCGGTTGTCAGTCGTCGCAAAGCGGACTGATTCACGAGATGTTGAAAGATGAATTGGACCGAAAGGGGTTGAAGGAGGATGTGCAGGTGATTAAGACCGGTTGTTTCGGTTTTTGCGAGAGAGGGCCCATTGTGAAAATTCTTCCCGACAATACCTTCTATACGGAGGTCAAGCCGGAGGATATCCGGGAGATTGTGGATGAACACCTTATCAAGGGGCGTCGCGTTCACCGTTTGCTCTATCTCGACCCGGAGACGGAGGAGCATATCCTGGATTCTAAAAAGATGGGGTTCTACAAGAAACAGCTGCGTATTGCACTGCGGAACTGCGGCATCATCGACCCTGAGAATATCGACGAAGCGATTGGCCGCGACGCCTATCAGGCGTTGGGAATGGTCCTGACCCGGCATACACCGGAGGAGACCATCGAGATTATTAAGCGGTCGGGATTGAGGGGACGTGGCGGAGCCGGTTTCCCCACCGGTATCAAGTGGGAGATAGCCAGAAGGAACAGTGCTGACCAGAAATATGTGGTTTGCAATGCCGATGAGGGTGATCCGGGAGCCTTCATGGACCGTTCGATCCTCGAGGGTGATCCGCACTCCATTCTTGAGGCGATGGCTATCTGCGGATATTGCATCGGTGCAACGAAAGGGTTGATCTATATCCGTGCTGAATACCCGCTGGCGATCAAGCGACTGAAGATCGCCATCAGGCAGGCGCGCGAATATGGCCTGCTGGGCGAGGATATCCTCGGCACCGGGTTCAGGTTCGACATCAATCTCCGTTATGGTGCCGGTGCGTTTGTCTGCGGTGAAGAGACCGCGTTGATCCACTCGATGGAGGGAAAACGGGGTGAACCTTCGAACAAGCCGCCGTTTCCTGCAGCGAGGGGGTATCTGGGAAAGCCAACCAACGTGAACAATGTGGAAACATTTGCCAATATCCCGGTTATCCTGCTGAAAGGTGTGGAGTGGTTCTCATCCATTGGAACGGAGCGGTCGAAAGGGACAAAGGTGTTTGCGCTTGCCGGGAAGATCAACAATGTGGGACTGATCGAGGTGCCAATGGGAATTACACTTCGTGAAATTATCTACGAGATAGGCGGTGGCATCAAGGGGGGCAAGCGGTTCAAGGCGGTACAGACCGGCGGACCCTCCGGTGGGTGTCTGACCGAAAAGCATCTGGATACGCCCATTGATTACGAGAGCCTGACGGCTGCAGGCTCCATGATGGGCTCGGGTGGAATGATCGTACTCGATGAAGATGACTGCATGGTCTCCGTTGCAAAATTCTACCTCGACTTCATCGTGGAGGAGTCGTGCGGAAAGTGTGCCCCGTGCCGTATCGGGAACAGACGTCTCTACGAGATCCTGGAGCGGATCTGTGACGGAAAGGGGACCGGCGAGGATCTGGAGAAGCTCTACAACCTCGCCAATGTAATCAAGGATACATCGCTGTGTGGATTGGGACAAACTTCTCCCAATCCGGTCCTCTCCACGTTGAACAACTTCCCGGAGGAGTACCGGGAGCATGCGGTTGATAAGAAGTGCCGGTCGGGCAAGTGCAGAAACCTGCTCTATTATGTGATTGACGACGAAAATTGTGTCGGCTGCATGGCCTGTGTCAGGGTCTGCCCTGTCAACGCCATAACCGGAGCAAGGAAGCAGACCCACTTTATTCATCAGGATAAGTGCATCAAGTGCGGTAGCTGCATGGATAAATGCCAGTTTGATGCAATCGGCCTGAAGAGCGATTACGACAGGCATACGGTCTCAATACTAGTTAACTGAACAAGCAGAAATCATGGGAAAGATAACAATCACAATTGATAACAAGCGGATAGAGGCAGAACCTGGAACCACTATTCTGAAAGCTGCCAGGGGGGCCGGAATCGAGATTCCTACACTATGCCATTTCGAGATGTGCGACATGGGAATCGAAAACAGGCCGGGGGGATGCCGGATCTGTGTGGTGGAGGTGGAAGGCCGCAGGAACCTTGCTCCGTCGTGTGTGACCGAGGTACAGGAGGGGATGGTGGTAAGCACACATAACATCCGAGTGCTTAACGCGCGCAAGACAGTGCTTCAACTGATCATTTCGGATCATCCTTTCGATTGTCTGGTCTGCGCCAAATCGGGGCAGTGCGAACTGCAACACCTGGCTACGCAGTTCGGTATCAGGAGTCTCCCATACGCCGGTGAACAGTCGCGTTACAGGAAAGATACCTCCCCCTCCATCATCCGGGATGTGGACAAATGTATATTGTGCCGGCGCTGTGAGATGGTCTGTAACGACGTGCAGACCGTAGGGGCACTCTCGGCAGTCAACCGGGGATTTATGGCGGTAGTGGCACCGGCCTTCGAGATGAATCTGGAAAAATCGCCCTGCACCTACTGTGGACAGTGTGTCTCGGTATGCCCTACGGGTGCGCTTACCGAAGTGGATCACAGTTATGAGGTGCTTCAGGCACTCTCCAATCCGAAGAAGACGGTAGTGGTGCAGACTGCTCCTGCCGTGCGTGCAGCGTTGGGAGAGGAGTTTGGCATGGAGCCGGGAACCCTGGTTACCGGCAAGTTGGTGGCCGCCCTCCGTCGCCTGGGGTTCGACTACGTTTTCGATACCGACTTCGGTGCAGACCTCACCATCATGGAGGAGGGAACGGAGCTGCTGAACAGGATCAAAGGGTATCTGGCAGGTGATCCCAATGTGCGGATTCCGTTGCTGACCTCCTGCTGTCCCGGCTGGGTGAACTTTTTCGAACATAACTTCCCCGATCTGCTGGATGTACCTTCAACGGCAAAATCACCGCAACAGATGTTCGGTGCCATTGCCAAAACCTATTTTGCCGAGAAGATCGGTGTGAAGCGGGAGGATCTGGTTGTGGTTTCCATAATGCCCTGCCTGGCCAAGAAGTATGAGTGTCAGCGCGACGAGTTCAAGGTGGATGGAAATCCCGATGTCGATTATTCGATCTCAACCCGAGAGCTGGCCGCCTTTATCAGGCAGGCGAACATCGACTTTCCCGGATTGCCCGACGAGGAGTATGACGATCCTCTGGGAGAATCGTCGGGAGCGGGCGTCATCTTCGGAAACACCGGCGGGGTTATCGAGGCAGCCTGCCGGACGGCCTACGAGCTCTATACGGGGAGGAGTCTCGACAGGGTGGAGTTTCACGAACTGCGCGGCATGGCGGGTATCCGTTCAGCAACGGTCGACTTCGACGGACTGAAGCTGAATATCGGGATTGCTCACGGACTGGGCAATGCCCGGAAGCTATTGGACGAGGTCAGAGCCGGGAGGTCGCAGTATCACGCTATCGAGATCATGGCCTGCCCCGGGGGATGTATCAGCGGGGGCGGTCAACCCTATACCCACCTGAAGGAGGAGATTCTGAAGAGACGCACTGCCGCCTTGTATATGGCAGACGAACGCAAAAGGATTCGCAAGTCGCATGAAAATCCTTCGATCATCAGGCTCTACAAGGAGTTTCTTGGCGAACCGGGTAGTCCCCGGGCCCACAGTCTGCTCCATACGGAGTATTTTCCAAAGAGCAATGAGATCACCATTACGTTAAATAATCATTGATTAAAGCAGAACATATGAGCCAGAAAACAGAGATTACACCCGAAGTGTTCCAGTTCATGCCCGGTGACAGGGAGTCCTTGCAGGTTAAGGTGACTCTTCCGCAGGAGAAGATCGAAATCATCGACCGGATCTGTGCATCGTCGGGTAATGATCCGGGCGAACTGATTAACATACTGCATGAAGTACAGCACCAATTCGGTTACCTGCCTGCAGAAGTGCAGGAGGTCATCGCTCACAACCTGAAGGTCTCGGTTGCCCATGTCTACGGGGTGGTAACCTTTTACACCTACTTTACCATGATCCCCAAGGGAGAGTATCCCGTCTCCATCTGTACGGGAACAGCCTGTTACGTGCGTGGAGCGGAAAAGGTGCTGGAGGAGTTCAAGAAGGAGCTGAAGATCAAAGTGGGTGAGACCACTCCGGATGGCAAGTTCTCCATCAACTGCCTGCGTTGTGTGGGGGCATGCGGACTGGCCCCGGTGGTGTTGGTAGGCGAGCGTGTTTATGGACGTGTCTCGCCCGACGGGGTGAAGAACATTCTGGATGAGTACAGGAAATAGGTGTCAGGATGACAGGATGGAGCCGAAGTGAACTTTTCCAGAAGCAAATGAAGGAAATGTGTCTCTTTCATCTATATTTTGATTAATTTTGCGCTGGAACTGCTAACTAAATTCAACATTAGATGAAACGAGACACACAGATTTTTGAGATTATAGAACAGGAGAAGCTGCGTCAGCTAAAGGGGATAGAGCTCATCGCCTCGGAGAACTTTGTCAGCGAACAGGTGATGCAGGCGATGGGATCGGTCCTCACCAACAAATATGCCGAAGGGTATCCCGGTAGACGCTACTATGGCGGTTGCGAGGTGGTAGACCTGGGTGAACAGCTGGCCATCGATCGCCTGAAGAAGCTGTTCAACGCCGAATGGGCCAATGTACAGCCGCACTCGGGTGCGCAGGCAAATGCGGCGGTCTTTCTGGCTTGTTTGAAAGCGGGCGATAAGTTTCTCGGACTCAACCTTTCGCATGGTGGACACCTCTCGCACGGTTCGCCGGTAAACTTTTCCGGTCTGATGTTTCAGGCATTGGAGTACAATGTCAAGGAAGATGACCAGCATGTGGATTACGATCAACTTGAATCGGTGGCCCGCGCTGAACGCCCGAAACTGATCATTGCAGGTGCCTCGGCCTACTCGCGTGAATGGGACTATGCCCGTATCCGTAAGGTAGCCGATGAGATCGGAGCCATCTTTATGGTGGATATGGCACATCCTGCCGGTCTGATTGCTGCCGGACTGCTGAACAACCCGCTCAAACATGCCCATATCGTAACCTCCACAACCCATAAGACCTTGCGTGGTCCGCGAGGCGGTATCATCCTTATGGGTAAGGATTTCGAGAATCCGTGGGGCCTGAAGACACCGAAAGGAGAGGTGAAGATGATGTCGGCGTTGCTCGACTCTGCCGTATTCCCCGGAATGCAGGGCGGTCCGCTGGAGCATGTCATTGCGGCCAAGGCAGTCTCGTTTGGTGAAGCATTGGAGCCCGAATTCAAGACCTACCAGTCGCAGGTGAAGAAGAATGCGGCGGTGATGGCTCAGGCATTCGCAGATAAAGGATACAAGGTGGTGTCGGGTGGAACGGACAATCACATTGTACTGGTGGATCTGCGTACAAAATTTCCCGACCTGACCGGGAAGGTGGCCGAGAAGGCGCTTGTGGAGGCAGATATCACCACCAACAAGAACATGGTGCCGTTTGATAGCCGCAGTCCGTTCCAGACATCCGGATTGCGTTTCGGAACACCGGCAATCACAACCCGTGGGGCGAAAGAGTCGCTGATGGGTGAGATTGTCGAGATGATCGACACGGTACTTGCCAATGTGGAAAGCGAGAAGAGGATAGCATCGGTACGTGAGAAGGTGAACGCCACCATGAAGCAGTTCCCGTTATTCGCATGGTAGGATAGCAGCATGATCCTCCAGACCGATATCCAGTTTGTCCCGGGTGTGGGCCCCAAGCGTGCAGGGATCCTGAACAAAGAGCTTGACCTCTTTACGCTGGGGGATCTGTTACGTTATTATCCTTATCGCTATATCGACCGGAGCCGGATCTATTATATCCACGAGATCGACGGCTCCATGCCCTATATCCAGCTAAAAGGCCGGATTACCGCTTTTGAAACCTTTGGTGAAGGCAGGAAGCGGAGACTTGTCGCGCACTTTACCGACGGTACCGGATTTATCGACCTGGTCTGGTTTCAGGGAATCCGGTATGTGGAAAACAGGTACAAGGTCAATCAGGAGTATATTGTCTTTGGGAAGCCAACCCTTTTCAACAACCGCTGGAACATTGCCCATCCCGATATCGATCCGTACATGAGCGAGGCCGACCGGCCCGACGGGTTGATGGCGATGTACAACACCACGGAGAAGATGAAAGAGCACTCCCTCAATTCCAAGGCGATGCAGAAGATCATCGGGAATGCCTTGGGCATGGTGAAGGGGCGCCTGGAGGAGACTCTCTCTGCCGATGTGGTGAAGATGGCAAACCTGATCCCGTTTCACGATGCCATTGAAAATATCCACTTTCCGAAGAATCCGTTGTTGCTCCGTGATGCTGAGTTCAGGTTGAAATTCGAGGAGCTCTTCTTTATCCAGCTCAACATTGTCAGGTATGCGGCAGACCGGAAAGCGAGACTGAACGGTTTTCTGTTCAGCCGGGTTGGGAAATACTTGAATACCTTTTACCGGAAACATCTCCCCTTTGAACTTACCCAGGCACAGAAAAGGGTGATCAAGGAGATACGGAAGGATACCGCTTCGGGTAAGCAGATGAATCGACTGCTCCAGGGGGATGTGGGCAGCGGAAAAACACTTGTTGCGGTCATGTGTATGCTGATTGCCATGGACAACGGTTTTCAATCGTGCCTGATGGCCCCCACCGAGATCCTGGCGGCACAACATTTCGAGACCTTCTCCCGGTTACTTTCGGAGCTGAAGGTCAACGTGGCGCTGTTGACGGGATCGACGAAAAAGAGAGAGCGACAGGAGATCCATGCCGGGTTGCTGACCGGCGACATCGATATCCTTATCGGGACTCATGCCCTCATTGAGGATGAGGTGCAGTTCCGGAACCTCGGTTTTGTGGTGATCGACGAGCAGCACCGTTTCGGGGTGGCACAACGTGCAAAGCTCTGGACGAAAAGCGAACATCCTCCACATGTGCTGGTGATGACGGCTACCCCTATTCCCCGAACGTTGGCCATGACGCTTTATGGCGACCTCGATCTCTCCGTTATCGACGAGCTGCCGCCCGGCCGTAAGCCGGTAAAGACGGTGCATCGGTACGACAAGAACCGGGGGGCGCTCTATCAGTTTATCCGGGAACAGATCGGTGCCGGGAGACAGGCCTATATCGTCTACCCACTGATCGAGGAGAGCGAGACGCTCGACCTGAAAAACCTGGAAGAGGGATTTCTCCATATCCGGGAGGCTTTCCCGGAATTTACCGTCTGCAAGATGCACGGACGCATGAAACCTGCCGAGAAGGAGGAGGTGATGCGTCAGTTTGTGAACAACCAGGCGCAAATCATGGTCTCCACCACCGTCATTGAGGTGGGAGTCAACGTGCCCAACGCCTCGGTCATGGTGATCGAGAGTGCCCAGCGTTTTGGCCTGTCGCAGCTACATCAGCTGCGAGGCAGGGTAGGGCGTGGTGCCGACCAGTCCTACTGTATCCTGATCACCCCTTATGAACTCTCTGCCGATACCCGAAAGCGGATGGAGATCATGACCGAGAGCAACGACGGTTTCGTTATTGCCGAGGCCGATCTGAAACTGCGCGGTCCGGGTGACCTGGAGGGTACACAGCAGAGTGGAATTCCTTTCAACCTCCGGATTGCAGACCTGGTCAGGGATAATGCCATCCTCTACCGTGCCCGGGAAATTGCAGAGACCATCATCGCCGACGATCCGAAACTCTCGCAACCGCAACATCTGGTGTTGAAACAGCAGCTTAGCCGCCTGGGCGGGAACCGGTACGACTGGGGAAGAATCAGTTGATCTCTCCTAGATGGTCTGGGTGCCCGGTTTAATCTCTACCTCTCTGGTTTGTCCCTTACCCCAGTTGATTCTCATCTTGAATGAAACGGTCGACTCAACCGTGATTCTGGGTACTTCTCCCTGATTCTTCCGCTCACTCACCTTCAATGAGACAGTTCCTTCCGGTCCGAACGGATAGTTGCTGATTCCATGAGCTTCGGTCTGCACAATATCCCAGGTCAGCATATTCTCCGAAAAGTCTGACTTGATGCCGAGGATATATTCGATAAAGACGGCAATGGGGGGCAACCCCGTCCACCCCACAAAATCCTTTCGGGCCATGAATCCCGGTTCAATGGCTTCGGGTGCATAGTACTCCCAGAAGGTGCCTGTATTTTTGTACACTTCAAACACCGACCGGTAGTGGTTGGCTGCTATCTCATTGGCCAGCTCGGTATACCCTTTCTGGTAGAGTCCATTGATCACCATATAGTTGGCGCCTGGCCAGACCCCGCCTTGCCAGTAACGGCCCCGATCGTTGTATTTGGGATGGTCTGCCGAGAGTGACGGTACCCGGTGAGGACGGTTGAAGCTATCCTTGTCGGTTAATTTTTCTACCAGCCGGTCTGTCTGCTCCTTGTTCAGGACATCGGTGAGTAGCGCCCAGTATGCAATGATCCCTTTTGTCGTTGAAAGCGTCCCATCGGCATATTGATCATAGAGAAACCCGCTCTCTTCGTCCCACAGGTTTTTCTGGATGTAATCGGTCAGAAACCTTATCTCATCCTCAAACTCTTCAATCTCCTGCCAACGCTCCAGGTAAAGCCCCATTTCAAGGAGAATGCCTGCCGTCATGATCTGCTGAAGATTGGTGTCGAGCCAAACCATGTGGCCGTGGCTATATATCATGCTGTATTCACTTCTCACCCTGGGCATGTTGTCCATCCCTGTTCCCCATCCGCTCGACCAATAGGTTCCGTTTGGCCACGTCCGGTTCAGTTTTAGCCATTTGTAGTAGGCACAGAGTACGGGAAAGACCCTGTTTAACCGTTCCCTGTCGCCAAACTGCTTGTAGTAGAGTATCTCCGCCCAAGGCAACAGGTTGGGTCCCGTACTCACCGGATCATACCGTTCGAAGCAGTCGGCACCGTTTCGCATGATCTCCCTGCAGATGAAACCGTCGGGATGTTGTTTGGCATAGAAATTATCGAGGGTTTTCTGGAAGGGGAAAAAGCGGAAGCCATACCGGGCAAACATCATCATGAATGCGGAATCCCACATGAAAATATTCCCGTTGTAGGCCGTATCCAGGTAAGGCGTGACAAATCCCGAGCCGGGCAGTGGCTGACGTATATTTCCGATGGCAATCTCCCATGCTTTCCAGTACATCTCGATCTCCTTTTCATGATTTGTCCAGAATGGGATGGGAAGAATTTTTTTTGCCTCTTCGTAACTCCCGGGTATTATACGTTCCTGTGGTGCAACCCGGAACTCGTTTTCGGCGACCAATGCCTCCTTGACGTAGGTATTCTTGTAGGGCAATTTATATTCCACCAACTCCTCCTGTTCCTCCTGCGCATAGGCGGTTAAGCACAGGAACATCATGCAACTGACCAGTAAAACCAATTTTGTTGTTTTCATTCCTGACTGATTTATTGATAACATGTTGATTATAGATTGATCATTTCAACTGAAGCAACTCCATGATCTTCCCTGCCACTTCGTAATTCTGGTAGGTGCCGATAAAGTGCTTTGCTCCCGGTCCATAGGCAAATACCGGTAGCATGGCGGGAGTATGGTCATCTGTGGTGAACCGGGCGGTAACCAGCCCTTTTTCCTGATCCCCGTCCACCAGTACAAGTCCCCCCGTTTCGTGATCGGCGGTAACCACCACCAGGGTCTCACCGTTGCTGTCTGCAAACTTCAGCGCCTCGGCTACGGCAAGATCGAAACTGAGCATCTCGCTGACAGCCCCTGCCAGTGAATTTGAGTGGCCGGCATAGTCGATCTTTGCTCCCTCCACCATCAGGAAAAACCCTCTCTTGCTCTCCCTGGCCAGTTTGTTGACCGCACTTCTGGTCACCCTGGCCAGCAGTCCGATTGTCTCCTCGGTTGCTGCTTTCTCCAGCAGGTTGTCGATACAGAGCACGCTGCCGTCGAGCTGATCGATCTGTTTTGTATCGTGGATGACCTGGTACTTCTCCATGAAGGAGTCGATATCAAGACCATCCCGGCGTTTGGTAAAGACCGATGTTCCGCCGCCGACCACCAGGTTGATCCTCTTCTCCAGGAGATAGCGGGTAATCAGATCGGAGCTGTCCCGTTCCCTGCTGTGGCCGTAAAAAGCGGCAGGTGTTGCATCCGCAATGTTTCCCAATGTGACCACTCCTGTTGCCATACCCTTTGCGATGGCATAATCGGTGATCGATCTGTTTTCCGTTCCGTCATCATTCATGGCAATATGCCTGTTGTTGTGAGGCTTGCCTGTTGCCAGTGCACTGCCTGCAGCAGCCGAGTCGGAGGTGTAGCTATCCAACGGACTGTTGGTCTGCAAACCTGTGAACCTCATCTTTAACATGGTCAACCCCCTGTTGACGGTTCGGGCAACAGCAATCTGGTTCAGACCCATTCCGTCGCCAATTAGCAGGATTACATTTTTTATTTTTCTCCTTTCTCCGTCGTTTCGGTAAGAGGGTGTATAGAGCGGTACATAGTGGGAAAGCCGGATATTTTCGGGGTCGAACCCCTCGAATCCTACAGTGATTTTATCTAACATCTTTGTCCGTTTCAGGGATGAGGCCTCCCGATTGTTATCCTCAATGGAGTAGTTCATGTCGCCGATGTTTTTGAAGAAGTCGGCACACCGCTCCACATGGTCGGTATTGATAAAGTCAACACCCATCTGGTGGAAGGTATTCCATGCGGTAACGCCATCGGGGCAACCCCAGAAACGGATCGGTTTATTCAATTTGTGTGCCTCGGCAATGGCTTGTTGAACCTTCTCCTTTTCCTGCTTTATCATGCTCCCTTTTCCGTTCCATCGCGCATAGTCGTCGAATGGGGCGCTGATCATCGCAATCCTCTCCAGTTGAGACTGGGTATACTCTTCTTCAAACCTTCCATCAAACGAGACGATCGATGGATATCGGTGAAACTCCTCCGGTTGGGGAGCATTACCCGAAATCACCACCGTGGCGGCATATGGATTGACTGCCGGATCAAAAACCGCAGGATGCTCGCTGAGCAGAGCAATGATACTGCTCAGGGCTGGCTCTGCAGATGTCTTGATGTCGATCATCAATATCAGGGGCTGATCAGAATTTGGCCATGCCCTGCCATCATGTTTGGCAAACTGCTCCACGATGGGATCGATATAGAGTCGTTTCAGTGTGTTCTCCTTCCTGAGCTCCTTCGTGTCGTGCCCCACAAGCAACATGCCATCCTGGTAGTAGATGTCCGCCTCAATTGAAGAGACACGTTGTGAATAGGCCTGGTAGAAGGGGACAAGTTGCCAGTAGTCGTTGTGGGAGTGTATCTTCTGAACGCTCTGCGAATAGGCCTGGTAGAAGAGCACGGCAACGAGCAGCATCAAAAAGGCAGTTCTGTATCTTCGGCTTCTTTGCATACGATTTTATGGATTGATTGTTGTTGAATTGTCAATAAAAAGATTCTCATCGGGGATCTGCTGAAAATCACCATTATGTTTTAATCTACAGCCCCAACGGAGACTTTTGCCTTCATAATCCTGGAAATAGATCAGTTGATAGGCGTGAAATCCCTTTTCGAGGGCTATGCTCCCACTGGCGGTAATCGCGGCATGCGATCCATCATTGTCAACCACCAGTTCATTGCCGATGAACAGGACCGACCCATCGTCAGATTGTGTCATGAAATCATACACCCCGTCTTCCGGAACCCATAGTAATCCTTGAAAGGTAAATCCAAAATGGTTTTCACGCTCTGCATGCTCAATGGAGGGCGATCTCAGCTTCCCCTTTTTTACCACTTTCGATTTCAGGAGATCAGCCACAGAGCTGAAAACCCCTTCGTGATAGGTGTAAACCACCCCTTGCTCCCTCTCTTCCCGATGCAGTGCCTTTCTGAATCGGGCTTTTGTAGCATCGATCGAAAAAGTGTTGCTTGGGGTATACCCCTCCTTGAATGCTTTTGCCTTGATGAGTGTCGAATTGGATATTTTAAATGGACCTCTGTAGAGCAACGCATTTTTATCGGGTTCGGTTCCATCCAGGGTGTAGTAGATCTGGGCGCCTTCGGTTGCGGTGCCCAGTGTTACCTCTATCTCATTCTGAAAGAGATAGAGATCTTTCGTGGTATATGGGATGGAGACGACCTTCTCGGTGGTCAATGAGGCCGGAAATGTTTCGGGTGATGTTCCTCTCTCCCTGTTTGGTTCGTCGGAGAGCTCGAAGGTGAGTTCCCCGCCTTCCATTAACTGGGTATAGGTAATGTAGTTATTTTCAATGATGTGTCCGTTTAGGATCACCTTGTTGATATATATGTTCCTCTCCGGATCGTTGGCCGTGATGATTAGACGCTTCCCGTTTGCCAGCCCGATTTCTGCCTTTTCAAACAGGGGAGTTGTAAGGAGGAACTGGTTTGAACCGGGACAGAGGGGGTAGATGCCCAAACTGCTCAGGATATACCATGCCGACATCTGGCCGCAATCCTCATTTCCGCTCAATCCGTCGGGAGTTGGTTGATAGAGCTCCTTCAGGATCATGCCGGTAATATCGGCCATCTCCCCGTCGACACGCTCTTCGGCGGCGAACAGCTCGTCGATAGCAGCCTCAAACTCATTCTCACCTCCAAACAGTTGCACCATGCCATTTACATCGTGAGGAACAAAATAGCGGTATTGCCATGCGGTAGCCTCGGTATAGGAGCGTCCCGGGGCAAAGGGATTGAAGGGCGACTCCCAATTGCCGTCCGACCGTTTACCCCTGAAAAATTTTGTTTCCCCATCGAACACGTTGATATAGGAGAGTGATCGGTTAAAGTAGGTCTCGGCATCCTGTTCATATCCCAACTGCTGCGCCACACGTGAGATGCACCAGTCATCGTATGCAAACTCCAACAGGCAGGAGACCGACTCCCGCTTCTTGTTTGCCGGAATAAAACCGTTACGGATATAATCTGAAGCTCCTTTCCGGTTCACCTCGGAAGAGATCTTCATGGCTCGAAAAGCTTCCCGGATATTGATGTCAGGATCCAGGATCCCTTTATTGAACGCATCTGCAATGACTGAAACCGAGTGGTATCCGATCATGGTTCCGGTTTCACCGGAGGAGAGCGGCCAGATGGGCAGTTCACCGGTGGCATCATACATGACCAGCATCGAGCGAATGATGTCGTTGACCAGTACGGTATCGATAAGCGTCATCAATGGATGCCATGCCCTGAAGGTATCCCAAAGGGATAGCGTGGAGAAATAGCGGAATGATTTGTCTGTAGATGCAATCTGCTTGTCGTGTCTGCGGTACTGGCCATTTACGTCGCTCATGATGTTGGGAACAACTTTAGCCCGGTAGATCGCAGTATAGAAATTCTTCAACTGATCCCTGTTTTTACTCTCAACCACGATCTGCTTCAACTCCTCGTTCCACCTGTTCCTGGTCTCCCTGTATACGGCATCGAAATCGTATCCGTCGATATCATCTTCAAGGTTCCGGCGTGCATTCTCCTCGCTGACAATAGAGAGCCCCACCTTGACCACCAACGGAGTACCGTCGGATTGCCCGAACTGGGCAACGGCCCGAGAATGATCTTCAGGGATATATAAGTTCTTGAAGGGTTGTGAGAACTGTGCCACAAAGTAGACTGGCTGATCCTGCACCCAGCCGCTGGTTATCCGCATGCCTGCAATCTCATTGGGTCCGCTTCCGCGTATCGAGAGCGTATCGATCAACTCATCCCTGGTCAGCAGATGCTTCATGTCGATTACAAGCGATGCCGGTAAACCCTTCCTGAAAGTGTAGCGATGGACACCGGCATAGGTTGATGCCGTCATCTCGGCCAGTATTCCCTCTTTCCGGAAATTGACGGAGTAATATCCGGGTGTAGCCTTCTCATCCTTGTGGGAGAAACCAATGGGTTCGGGAGTGTAGTGTTCGGCTCCGTTGTCCATTGCCCTGGAGGTGGGATGAAAGAGAATGTCTCCCAGGTCGATGGCTCCGGTGCCACTCAGGTGAGTATGGGAAAACCCGATGATGGTTGAATCGCTGTAATGGTATCCGGCACATGCATCCCAATTGTCCCTCCGGGTGTCGGGACTCAGTTGAACAGCACCATAGGGCGATGTTGCCCCTGGATAGGTATGACCATGGCCCCCTGTACCGATAAAGGGGTCAACATAATCTATCGGGTCTACCGCCATGTTGCCGATACAACCTGGAAGGAGCAGCAATAACAGCCAACCCAATGCAATTTTTTTCATCATTGACTACCTTTTTGACTCTAACGTTTCAGTTCTGACGGGAATATGGGGCGTGGTGTCTTGCCCTCCGGAGCATAGCGAAGTTCCAGCGACTGACCGCCATGATCCTCGAAATACTCCACCTTGATGATATGCGAACCCGATGTCAGATCGGCCACTCCGTACTTGGTTGTACGGGAGTGCGACCCGTCGTTGTTGATGATCTCCTTGCCGTCGATGATCAGTCTGGAGCCATCATCCGATGCAAGTTCAAACTTGTATCTCCCTGCCTCGTCTATCTGTAGGGTGGAAGAGAAGATGACTGCATAGTGATCTTCTGTCTCGGCAACTGGAAGTCCGTTGAGGGTGAACGCATGGAGATAACCGACGGCATCGGCCTTGCCAAATTTGGTGAAATCGGGAAGCTTCTTCTCATTGTAGTTCTTGTAAAGTTTATACTCTATGGATGCCTCACCTTCCGGAACGGCTGTATAGAGAAAATTGCTCGCTACCAGACTGTAGTTGCCGTTTTTGTAGGCAATGGCCTGGATGGTACAGCTCTCTTTCAACTCAAACGGTCCGGTGTACCGGATCGATTCTTTCGTAGGAGCAGTTCCATCGAGTGTATAATAGATCTCCGCACCTTCGGTATCGACGGTGATGGTCACCTTTTCACCTTTGTCCACAACACCCTTGAAGGGGTGAATCAGCGGAACGGGGACGTAGCAGAGATCGGTTTTGGGTTCAAATGCCTCCTGCATGAAGCGGCCTCTGCATTCACGTGGCAGTTCCACCCCGAGAAGCCCGGCAACGGTAGCTGCATTGTCGTAGATCATGTTGGCGTGTGCCATGAACTTCCCTTTGGTAACACCTTTTCCATACATGATAACCGGGATCTGCAGCTCCTCCATCGAATCACCGCCATGGCCATAGTGGATTCCTCCATGATCGGCAGTAATGATGATAACGGCGTCCTTGAGCATATCCCTCTCCTCAAGTTTCTTTACAAACTCGCCCACCTGTTTGTCCATATGGCTGATACAGTCGAAATACTCCTGGCTTTCGTGGCCGGTTTCATGACCCTGGTGATCAGTGATGTCGATGGATACAAACAGCAGTTCGGGTTCGTCGGCCAGATAATCGGCAAATGCCTGCTGAAGCAGTTCGTCTGCGCTATAGCCCTTCTCCTTGTTTGAATAGAGCGCCTTGTCGAAGACCGTCATGTCGTACATGCGTGTCTCTCCACTCCACTCAATATAGGCGTACATCTTTGCGTCGGGTTTCTGTTCCCGTATCACATCGAACATCGTGGGAAAAAGTCCAATGGAGTTCCTTGCCGCCGGTTCGATGGAGTAGTTGTCTCTTTCCCAGTCGTTTCCTGTAACTCCGTGCATCTCGATGGGTGCACCGGTAACCATGGACATCCAGTTCTGGCTGCTGGAAGTTTCCCTTACGCAACGCGTGTCGAGCGACACTGCACCATTCTCGATGAGATAGTTGAAGGTGGGGGTTGTGGCCCGTTGGATACCGATCGAGCTCATGGCATCGAATCCAAGAAAAATTACATGTTTTGCACGGGGAGTATTTTCATTCTTGTTGCAACAGCCTGTTAAAAAGAGTGCAGCAATGATGGTTGATATGGTAAGTAAATGTTTCATGTTGATCTTTTTAGATAAATATGAGGAGAGGCCTGTTCCTGACTCATGATTGACCTGCAGGGAGAAAAAAGGGACTGAATGGGGCGGAATGTTGCATCCGCCCCGTTCAATCCGTTCAAACTAATTATATCCGTAATTCTGTTTCAGGGCACCTGCTGCTTTTGTAATCTCATTGGATGGGTAGGGGAAGCAGATCTTGTGGTCTTCCCATTTGGGGGCAGGAGACTGAAAATCGAGGTATGCACCGATGGTATAGGGTCCATCCGGATCGCCCCGGTAACCATCCATAAACCGACTTTCGCCCGTGTTGGGGTCGGTGACGTAGCCGGAGTAGTGGCGTGCTCTCGGATGAGTTTCAAGCTCCTTGATGGCAAGGGCCTTGATCTCCGGGTAGCTGCTTACGGCCCAGCGCTTCAGGTCGCCAAGATGGTCGGCTACCGGTTCGTATGCCAGTTCGCAGAACCGTTCGTGGTAAAGCTCCTCCCAGGTACCTACACAATTTTCAGGAAGATTTACCCTTGCACGGATCTTGTTGAGATCTTTGGCTGCTTCTGAATTGTTGCCTTTAGCCAGATTGGCCTCTGCCCTGAGCAGCATACAGTCTGCAAAACGGATGACGGTGAAGTTTACACGCGCCGTTGGCCAGTCGCCCGAGTTGTTGACATAGCCAGCATTGATGGCATCCGGATAGCCGAAGGGATCCATCCACTTATTGATCTGGAAGCCGGTCTCGACGTCGGATTCCGAAAAGAAGCGGCGGGTTTCACCCCAGAACTGGAACTCCTGGCCATATTTGAGGATCGACCGGGTAAGCCGTTCGTTGTTCTCTTCCCCATCCTTGGCAAACTCCTCGTAAGCGTCCTGAGTGGGCTTGAATTGACCCCAGCCGTTGAAGACACCCCAGCCTTTGTTTTCCAGGATAACGCCCGGCCATTCAACACCGCCGCGCTTCCAGTCGTTGCCTCCATTGCTCGGGAATGTAAAGCAATATTCAGGACCCCACCAATATTTAAAATCGGCAGAGAAAAGATTGGAGAAAGAATCGGCAAGCCTCCTGCCATAACTGTTTTCCAGCTCATTTACCACGCTAATTACATTGTCCCACTTGGTGTTGTCCCAGGTGGCCCAATAGGCATACACGCGAGACATCATGGCTACAGCTGCTGCCTGGTGTGCCCTGCCCCGGTCATCGGGACCGTAGGTCTCAAATCTGGGGAGGTACTCTTTTGCCTTCTCGAAGTCGGCAATGATCATGGCGTAGTTATCCATGACGGTAGCCTGCTGTGGTGGAATGGAATAGTCGTATTCACCTTCCACCTCTTCATATTTGATTGCAGGAATGCCCTGCCTGTTGCTGCCATAGCGGTAGGCAAGACTGAAGTGGAGAAATCCCCTGACAAAGTAGGCTTCACCAAGGCTCCGTATCTCGATGGGGGTAAGGGTGGTTTTTGCCTGTTTGTCGAGTAGTGCCTTGACAACCCAGTTGGCACGGGCAATGATTCCCATGAAGAGATTATAGGTGTCTGAAAGGGGGCCCTCGTCACCCGAATAGTTGAGTGTAAAGAGTCCGGGATAACTCCTTGTACGGCCGGGAACCATTATGTTGGTGGCACACTGCTCCCAGTAGATTTCCCGTCCATAACCGCCATCGGAATCGTAGATGGGGGCATACAGTGCCTTGATGGCGTTGATTGCCTGGGCATCGTTTGCAAAATAGGTGGTCGTGGTGGGACTCCCTTCCGGCTGAACATCGAGAAAATCGCTACAGCCTGCCAATAACATTGTTACGGCGGCAACAACAATCATATATATCATCTTTTTCATAATAACTCTCCTTTTTTAATAAGTAAGTTTGACACCAAGTGAAAGAACTCTCGAGACAGGGTATTTCAACGCATCCCATCCACCGGTCTCGGGATCCATTCCCGAGTAGGGCGTAATTGTGAAGAGGTTTTCACCGCTGAAGTAGACCGATAACGAGCTGCCACGATCGAGGAAATGAGAACATTTACGCATCATTCTTGTCAGGTCATAAGTTACAGTAATGTTTTTGAACCGCAAATAGGAGGCATCCTCAAGATACCAGGTTGAAGGTGTTGTGAAGTTGCCGTTTGGATCAGACCTGCTCAGGCGAGGAATCTTCGAGTCGGTGTTGGTCGGGCTCCAGGCATCGAGAATATCTACTGAACGGTTGAAGTTCCCTTCCACATCGCCAAGGAGCGAGTATTTGGCCATGTAGGCGGCCTGTGCACCTTGAACACCCTGTAACATCAAGCTTAAGGTGAGATCCTTCCAGCTGAATCCTCCGCTGAATGCATAGGTCCAGTCTGGCGTGGCATTGCCAACATATTGACGGTCCAATGCGTCGATCTTGCCGTCGCCATTGTAATCTTCAAATTTGAGATCCCCTGCCTTTGCATTGGGCTGGATCATCACGCCGTCTTTTGTATAGGCTTGAGCCTCGGCATCGCTTTGGAAAATACCCAGGTATTTTATCATATAGAATTGGTTGAGCGGTCCACCCTCCTTGGTCTGGTAGATATAGGGAACCTGGCGGTAGGCTCCGCCGCCGGTCCAGACACCTTTGGACCCATCACCTGTGGTAACACCGATATCGGCAACCCAGTTCTTGTTGTATGCGGCATTTGCACTCAGGAAGTAGGACCACTCTTTTCCGATCCTGTCTTTCCAGCCGAATTGAGCTTCGAAACCACGGTTCATGATCTCACCGAGGTTGACCAGCATGGGGCTTACCCCGATTGACGCCGGCCATCCTGAAGATTGACTCTGGATAAGGTTGTATGTCCGTTTGTTGTAGAAGTCGAAAGAGATCGAAAGACGGCTCGCCAGCATATCGATATCGAGACCGGCGTCAAGCTGTTCCGAAGTCTCCCAGGTAAGCTTGGGATTGAGCGCTTTACTGTTGTAATAGAAAGTTCCAGTATATCCGGCATCAGACTCAAACCCATATTGGGTACTCTGGTTGTTCCAGCTGGTAGAGCTCAGTGTCTGCGATTTGTAGTTGTAGCCGATCGATCCCAGGTTGCCGACACGACCGAACGAACCGCGCACTTTCAGCAGGCTGATCAGCTCTTTGTTGAAGAAGGCCTCGTTGGAGATTTTCCAGGCAGCGGTGATGGCCGGGAAATCCCCGTAGTTGTTGCTGGAGGGGAGGCGACCGGCATAGTCGCGCCGCCAGGAGGCTGTCATGAAGTATCGGTCATCAAAGCTGTAGGAGATCCGGCTGATCAGGGCAACGTTGGCATCGGGACCGGTCATGTAGTCGGAAGGCTTGTTCCAGGCTTCTGCAAAATTGAAATACTGCAGGTTTTTCGACTCGTCGGCAAATGTTGATCCGGTAGCGGAGAATCCTCTCTGGGAGTAGTAGTCGGATGTGGTGGAGAGAAGAGCTCCCACGGTATGCTTGTCGAAAGTCCGGTCGAAAGTAAGTGTGTTTTCGGTCTTCCAACCTTGACTCCTGTATGTGCTGTAGTTGAGTGAGTTGGAGAGGTTTGGCTTGCCCACCTCGGTGATCATGTGGCTGAAGTTCTTGTAGAACCCGCTGTTGGTATAGAAAGAGAATTTACTGTTGAACTTGAGGCCCGTAACGATGTTGCCGATCTCCATTCCAGTGGTGGTGAAGAAGCTGTTGTTCCGGTTGTAGCGGTCGTCAGCGGTGAGAATACGGAGCGGATTGATCACATCACCGTGGATGCTGGCGTAGTTGCTGCCATACTTGGCAATATATTCGGGATCTTCGGTAGTGACACCACCGAAACCGCTGCCGGTGTAGTAATGCTTGTCGGCACTCTGTGGCATGTAGATGGCGCTGATAATGGCTCCCGAATAGCCGGAATCGGTATCGACTCCCCGGTCGTCAGATTGGCCGAAGCGGAAATCCTCGGTGATTTTCACCCATTTATTGATCTGAAGGTCGCCACGGTAGTTGATACCCATTGACTTGTTATAGGTGCCGACCAGCACGCCGTCATCTTTGGAGGCAGAAAAGCCCACGCGATTCTTGAAGGTGTCGGTTCCGGAATTGAGTACCACATTGTGGCGGTGATAGAGTGCGCTCCTGAAGATCTCGTCGATCCAGTTGGTACGGGTAACCCCGATATATGGGTTGAGGTTGACATCCCATCCTGCATCCAGCCCCACCCCTGAATTGGCGCTCGAGAGCTGACGCATCTTTATCTGCTGTTCGGCGTTAAGCGACTGGACAACGTTTGTTGCAGTACGCACGCCCATAAGTCCATCATAGCTGACGGAGACACCTTTCTGACCCTTCTTGGTGGTAACGATGATAACACCGCCGGCACCCGACTGTGCACCGTAGATAGCTGCCGAGGCGGCATCCTTCAGTACCACGATGCTTTCGATATCTGCCAGTGAGTTGATCGGGGCACCCGGTATACCATCAACTACCCACAGTACACCGTCACCGTTCTGTGAACCCTGACCGCGGATAACAATGTTAGGCGTAGATGTGGGAGACCCTCCGTTTGCCTGTACCGTCACACCAGGAATCTGCCCCTGCAACATCGATTGGGTAGAGGTTACCGGGCGCATGGCCAATGATTCCGGATCTGCCACGATTCCGACCGATGCGGAAAGGTCTTTTCGTTTGGTGGCAAGGCCGTAACCGAGTACAATTACCTCCTCGAGCCTCTGCGTGTCCTCCTCCAGCTGAACGTTGATGTTGGTACGGTTGCCAACAGCAACCTCCTGTGTTATATACCCAATGTAGGAGATATGAAGGACTACGTTGTCGCCCACACTCAACGAGAAGTAGCCATCCATATCGGTCACCGTACCGTTGCTGGTACCTTTCTCCAATATATTTGCACCGATGACCGGTATACCTTGTGCATCCACAACTCTACCGGTGATCTGCTTTTTCTGTTGTTGGGCTGTTTGAGTGGTAACGCTTCTATAGACCCCTTTAACCTCTCTTTTTTCTCTGTCGCGATAAACAACTACCTGATTGTCTAAAACGCGGTAAGAGAGGTCTGTGCCAGATAAAAGCTCATCCAGGATCTCCTCGATATTCTGTGAGTTGGCACTCAGGTCAACCTTTTTGTTGGCTGCTCGATTTGCATTGCCTTCAAAAATAAACCTGTAATTGCTACTCTTTTCCATCTCTTTGCACACCTCCTTGATAGTCGCTGATTTCAGATGGAGTGTAAATTCTGTCTCCTGGGAAAAAGTATTGGCAGCCTGAGAGAGTAGAATGCTGAAAAACAGGAAGAATAGGGTTAGCTTCATGATCTTGATAAAATTAGTAAACTTGAGGGGGTTTGCCTCATTGGCGGATTTATTCATATCTTTGTATGGTTTTAATTGTTAATAAAATTAATGATTAACATCGCTAGCTGGATGGTCCTCGCACTACCGTCCAGCTTTTTTAGTTCAGGCATTTTTCATCGTCTTTTCATAGGCTTGCAAAATTTTAAAAGTTATTGGTGATATATATCCTGTTATCTTCCTTAATATATTTTGTTGAGGTGAGCAGGGCGATGGTTGTCATTACATTGTCCAGATTTTCCGAAAGGATGATCGTGCCGGTGCAGGTCAACTCCTTCAATGAGACATCCTTTTCGTAATTGAACGAGAGATTGTAGTTTTTCTCGATCTGTCTCAATACTTCCGACATGGGGGTCTCCTCGAACAATAAATAGCCATCTTTCCAACTGATATGATGGCTTACATCCACCTGTCGCGTATTGAAGGTGCCGTCAGGCAAATAGATGGCCTGATCATTGGACAGGAGGTTTACCTCCTCCCCGTAGTTGGATAACAGACCGACACTTCCCTCAACTAGAACAACCGATGGCGATGCATTGGCATAGGCCGACACGTTGAACTTAGTGCCGTAGACCTTGATGTGGAAATTGGCGGTGCGTACATAGAATGAGTTTCTTTTGTAGGGCTCAACCTCAATGTAGATTTCTCCCGATGCCAGTCTGATTTCACGGCTGTCACCCGAAAAGAGAGTTGGAAATTCAACTACGGAACCGGAATTGAACCAGATCTTGCTGCCGTCGGAGAGAGAGAGGGTGGACCGTTTTCCGTAGGGGACTATCAGCCGGTTCATTGCCTTCTTGTCAATGATCAATCTCTTCCAGTTCTGGCCGGCTCTCTCGATGTTTACTGCCCCGTCATCACTGATCTCGATGTCGATGTTCTCTTGGAACGAGTAGGTTTGGTCGTCCGCGACCAGCTGAATGTTTTCTGACTGCAGCTCGTTTCCAACGATGAAATTGGTGAATGGAACGCTCTCTTTCGCCTCTTCCCGGATGTTCTTAATGTAAAGCACCGACAGGACAAGGAGTGAGATGGAGACGGCAACGGCATAGGAGAGACGAAGGACTCTTCTTTTGATCTGTAACTTGTTGAGGGCCTGTTCCATGAGCGCTATCCTGGCCCTTCTCTCCTCGGGGGAGAGGTTGTATGACGACAATCGCACTTTTTTGAAGTGCTCATCGGCCAGAGCCAAATGCTGCGCTTCATCGGGATTGTTCTTCAGATATTCTTCCCAATATGCGGACAATTCATCGGAGGATAATAATTTCCATTCGATGAATTTCTCGTCTTTAAGGTAACGGAGAAATCCTAATCTGTCTGTTTTTGCGCACATTTTTCGTCTTACAATTACCTCCCTTAACAGGAGCAAGGCAAATCTGATTAGATCACTTGCGTGAATAAATCTTAATATAGACGAGCAAAAAGCAAAAACATCACCTATTTTTATAAAAAAAATCAATTTGATTTAAAAAACAGGGGAAGAGGGCTTGCCAGGAGTGATTCCAGACTAGTTCCAGGTTACCCCATCATTCGATTTGATCCCATATTCGGGGAATGGATGTTTCTCATCGAAGGGGTAGAGCGTTCTGATCTCCTCGATAGTGATATCCTGCTCGTTTAATGATCCGTCCGGGTTTACCGCTTTCGTGATATCCAAACCGAGATGTTTTGCAAGAAATGGATATGCTGCAGCGCGCTTGTTATAATCATAACCGTGCAGATCGTCGGGAAGGTGGACATTTTCAACGGCTCCGGCCCGGTTAAATAGTCCGTAGATATACTGCAGGTGAGGGAATTCGACAGTAGGGGTGTTTTTTGTCCAATCGTCTCCATCTGAGATCAGTAACATGGGACGAGGCGCAGCACAGGCGGCGATTTCAACGTTATTGGTCTGAAAATTCTCGGTCTTGTGAATCTGCATGCCGCTTTCGCAGACACATCCACCGAAAAAGTGGGCAGATACCTGAACTACAGGAACAGAGACAGCTATCCTGTCGTCGACGGCGGTAAGCAAGAATGCCTGGGTGCCACCGCCAGAGGCTCCGGTAATGGCAATCCGAGTGGGATCGGCACCCAGGGAAAGTAGAAAGTCGACACTTCGTATGCTGTTCCAGAGTTGCAGTTTCAACGCCTCCGGATGTTTGTGTATCCATCCGTACTCCTCTGCCAGTTGCCCATATCCAACCATGTCGTATGCAAAGACGATTGCTCCCATCCGGGCCATAGCTGCAAACCGCTTTTGCGCATCGGGCCTGTACCTGCCGTAATCATCTCGGTTTGCCCAGTGTCCGTGTGTATTGAGTATGCCGGGAAGATTCTCTCCCGCATCGGTGGGCCGATAAAGGCTGCCCGTAACAAATACTCCGGGCAGGCTCTCAAAGGCTACATTTTGTACCTGGTAGCCTTCGTAACTCCTTATATCCCCAAAAATTGGGTTGAGTGGACATTTTTCGGGAAATTTTTCCAACCCTGTACCCCTCAGGATCTCTCTCCTGATCTGTTCTGCCCGTTTTGTCCAGTCGGCTGCAGTTGTATAGGAGGAGCGTTGTTTTTCCAGAAACTCCCTTCCTTCATTCTCCGTCCAGTGGTAGCCGACACAAAGCATGGTGGTGTCGGTTCCTACAACGTTTGCACGCTCTTTTTTCCCTTCTGATCCACACGAGTATATCATCGAGAGGGAGCCGGCCAGCATGGCGAAGAGAAGAAGTTTTTGAATAGAGTCTGTTTTCATTTCAACTAGCAACAATGAAGAGATTAATCTTGACGGGTGAAATCTTCAATGGGCAAAAATGACGACAAGTCTTGCCAGTCGTACCAACCTACGCTGCCCGGGGCTACATGGAACGCCTGGAGGGGGTCATAGAATTTAGACTCTACAAAATAGTTGCCCTTAGGGGGTGGGTCGAGCAGGGCAATTTTCTCGAAATTCCCTTTCAACAGTGCGTAATGGAGCAGTGAGGGGATCATGGTGCCCTGGCCTACCGCCTTTACTGTTGATCTGAAATGGCAATTGCTGCTTCCGATAAACTGCATCAGCAGATCAATCGCTTCGGCCTGGAGTGCCGGAATGCTTTTCCCGACCAGATTGGCCAGGAAGGTATAGTTAAACGGTACACCCTGCACAAAACCGTTGCCCCTGAACTGAGGATCGTGCAGTTCTCCTATTCCTGGCAGATCGGCAGAGACGACCGTGTTGCCGTTATCCAGCAGTAGTGTCAGCAAAGGCTCCTCCAACAACTTATCTTTTCCGGAAGGGTGGTTCCACACAACCAGACCCTTTCCTCCCCCCTCTTGCTTCCTGATTACGTAGAGAGGAAGCGCATAGTCGTTCCTGTCGTTCTCGAGAAAATACTTTTCAACTTCTGCTTCTCCTGCCAAAAATTTTCCAGTGTAGACTGCAGCTGTCACTTTTCGGTCGAAACGGGTACCCACTGTCTCTTCCACCCTCTCCCTGATCGAATCGGCAGTCAGCTCTCCTGCAGTAAGGTATTCGCGGTTCAGGTCAAATATGGTTTTGCTGCCCAGCGAACTGTTAACCTGCCCGGAAGCGGTGACACGAAGCTCCTCCTCGCTGAAAAGGTCTACCTCGTGATCTGTTGGATCTCCGGGCAGGTTAAGAAATTCCATAAAGAAGACATTGACCGCCTCCCGGTTCTTTTTTGTCGACTGATGACCGCCCATATCTTCCGCAAAGCGGATATGGTTTGCAGCACCTAGCGCATTGTAGGAGCATTTAGCCTCGTTAAGGACCTCCCTGGCACCTTGCTGGCTGAAGAAATCGTGCGTGGTGGTGACGATTAGTGCAGGCTTCGGTGCATGCATGTGGATCAGATCGGGGATATCGATACCTTTCTTGATCGCCATGTAGGGGTTTTGTTCCGCATCCTGGGGACCTATGGATTGCAACAGCCTTTTATAGGTGGTTATGTAGCATTCGGGTGCGGCGGCAAGTATCCGTTCGTCATAAGCCGAAATCAGTGCAGATTGCGTACCCCCGCCTGAACGGCCGGTGATGCCTATCCGTTCCATATCCACCTCTTTTCGGGTAGCCAGAAAGTCGATAGCCCGGACACCATCCCAGATGAAGTAGTCGGAGATTGAACTTCCCGTCAGCAATGTCTGGATCCCTGCATAGGAGTGCTCGGTTGTAGGCCCGCCAATCATCGACTTGCCCGTTGTCTCGTCGGGGTATTGCAACCTCTCGCCCTGGCCTACCGGATCAAAAGCAAATACTATAAATCCCTTCTCCGTCAGGTTGATGATTGAGCGTTGATAGGTTTCGCTCCGGAATCCGTTTTCCGAATGTCCGGAGCAGTAGAGGATGGCCGGTGCGGGATCTTGTCTCTTCTTCGGGATAAAGAGACAGCCAGTCACGTAAAACCCGGGATGCGACTCGAAGATGATTTTCTCCACAATAAATTTCTCCCGTTCCAGCCGGCCGGTAATCTGCGGATTTAACGGTGTCTTTCGGAATTTCAACAGTGACGCGCCATACTTTCGCTTCAGCTCCTCTTTATAGGCAATCCACTCCCTATCTGTACGAAGCGTTGAGACGTATGCCGAACGTTTCTCGAGTTGCTCCGAAGCCTCATTGAACAGCACCCTGTATAAAGCCCTGTAGTTGTCCTGATAGACCATCCACTTCCTATCCCCCTGATTGGAGGCGAATACCGACCTGGAAACCTCCTGGGAGTACCCGTAATGGTTGAGGAGGAAGAGAAGGAAAAAGAGGAGATATCTTGCCGGATGGGGCATACTCTGCAATTGAATCAATGGGCAAATTTCAATCCGTTCAATTTGTTCCAGTCTCCACGGGTAAAATCGGGAATTTTAACGGGCATGCCTCCGTTTAGAACCGACTGTTCGCTCAGTTCAACCAGACAGGACCATTCCGCAGCGTCATAAACATCCTGGTCGAGCGGCAATCCGTTCCTCAGGCAATAGATCAGCCGGTAGTCCATGATGAAATCCATGCCGCCGTGCCCGCCTACCTTTTTTGCAAATTCCCCGATCTCCTTGATGAAGGGATGTTCATACCGGCTCATCAGCGAGTCGATCTTCGCTTTGGGGAGGAATCCGTGTGCATTGGGTTCCAGTGCGATCAATTCAGATGGATACTTCTGGAAGAATCCTTTAGTTCCACTGATGGTATGGAGCCTGCTGTAAGGCCTTGGGCTTGTCACGTCGTGCTGGATCATTATTGTCCGGCCTTTTTCGGTTTTGATGATGGTGGTGTTCATATCGCCCAGTTTGTACTCCTGTTTTGCCTGAGGAGAGTTTTCCCCAAATTTATTCTTGGCGTACTCCGTCATCCCAAACTGATCTGAGGAGACCGAAACCAGGTAGTTCATCTTGTCACCGCGGTGAATGTTCATCACCTGGCATATCGGTCCGAGCCCGTGGGTGGGGTATGGGTTACCGGTATGGGCCGTGTTGAACTTCAGCCTCCACATGTCCCAATAGGCGCCAGGCTGGAAGTTGCTTGACCTCAAATCGTGGATGTAGGCGCCCTCGCCGTGTACAATATTTCCGAAGAGTCCCTGTTGAGCCATATTCAATGTGTTCAGCTCGAAGAAGTCGTAACAGGTGTTCTCCAGCATCATGCAGTGGCGTTGTGTCTTTTCGGCCGTGTTCACCAGTTGCCAGCACTCTTCGATGGTGGTTGCCGCAGGAACCTCGATGGCCACATGTTTCCCCTGCTGCATGGCATATACGGCCATGGGAGTGTGGTGAAGCCAGTCGGTACAGATATAGACCAGATCAATATCTTTTCGTCGGCACAACTCTTTCCATGCATCCTCGCCGACATATTCATCTGCCGGCTTGAGACCCTTGTCGGTCAACGTCTTTTGTGATCTTTTTACCTTGTCGGCATCCAGATCGCAGAGGGCTTTGATCTCCACCCCTTCGATAAAGGTGTATCTACCCACAGCACCGCTTCCACGGTTGCCTAGACCGATAAATCCAACCCGTACTGTAGGGATGGGATCGACTGCCAATTGAAGTACGCTGCGTTGCCCCTCTTCACGCGGAGGTTCAGGGTTTTGAAACAGTCCTGCCGGTTGGGCGAATCCTCCTACTGTGAGGATCAGGGCTAAAATCAGTAGATTAATCCGATATTTCATATCAATTTCATTTTTTACTTTTGTTCTTTTACTCAATTTTCGCAAGAATCTGTTGTCGACAATTCCCTCTGTTGTTATTCTTTTCCCGGAACTCCCGCTACCGGAATTGTTTCTGGAATATTCTCCACGGGTCCCATGATATAAGTTTTGGGGCCCAGGTAAAGGTCGGAGTTCAACACCTCGTCCCACGTGATATCTTTACCTGTATAGGCTGCCATCCGTCCCATGATGGTGATGAGTGAAGAGTAGGCCTGGTCTTCACCGTCGTTGATGGTATTTCCGGTGCGTATGGCGGTAACCAGGTTGATATGCTCCTGAACGAACGGATTCTTTACCTTCCATGGCGACTGGGTATCACCCTCCTCGGGATAGGGGTATTCCCAGATAACGTTCCCGTTCCAGTCGTACAGTTTCCCGGAGGCATCCGCATATCCGTCGGTACAGTTAATCTGTTCCACTTTTCCGTTGGTACAACCGTCGATCTGTCTGGCGGCACAATGTGTCCGCATACCGTTGTCATACAGATATTCGATGCTGAAGAAGTCGTATTGGTCGCCGGTTACCCTCCGTTGGCGACCACCCCAGCCGGTCGCCTTGATCGGATTCTTGCCGAGGTACCAGTTCATGACGTCTACTTCGTGAATGAATTGTTCGGTGATGTGGTCGCCTGATAGCCAGCAGAAGTTCACCCAGTTTCGCAGCATATATTCCATGTCGCTCCATTCCGGCCTTCTGGTACGGAACCAGAGTGCGCCTCCGTTACGGATGATGTTTGCGCCCACAATATCGCCAATCTCCCCGTTCAGAACCCTCCTGCGCGTCTCCATGTAATCTTTTTGAGAACGGCGGATGGTTCCGCTAACAATATTCAGGTTCAGGTTTTTTGCCCTTTTTACTGCAGCCAGCACCTTTCTGACACCAAAGGGATCGACGGCGATCGGTTTTTCCATGAAGATATGTTTCCGTGCGTTGACCGCGGCTTCAACATGGGCCGGCCTGAAATGGGGTGGTGTGCACAGCAGTACCAGATCGACACCCGAGTCGATCACCTTTTCATAGCTGTCGAACCCGATAAAACAGTTTTCATCGGCTATCTCGACGTTCCGTTCCTTTTTCAGGATCTCCCGGCAACTGTTCAACTTATCCTGGAAAACGTCGCCAAGGGCAACAATCTGCAGGTTAGGTCCAGCATTCAGAAAATCCATGGCTGCCCCGGTACCGCGGCCCCCGCACCCGATAAGTCCGGCTTTGATCACTTTCCCGTCAGGAGCCTGCTCCAGCAATTCGGGCAAGGTCATTTCGCCCTTTTTCGATCTTTCGGTTGAACAGGAACTCAATAACGGAAATCCGCCCACCACTCCTGCCGTTCCAGCCACGACTGAACTTTTAATAAAGTCTCTTCTCGACAATGAATTGTTGTTATTCATATTGAAAAATGGTTATTAATAGGTTAATTTTATTTACAAGTATCCGTCATCAGGGTCGCAAAAGCCGATATTAGAGGTAGGATATGATTTCGTCCATCTGGGTCGAGATCTCTTTCAGCCGTTGCCGGTCTCCCCCGTTAACCTCTGCTGTCAACCAGCCACCCTGGTGATTTATCTCCCTGATAGCCTTCATCACCACCGGCCAGTTGTTGTCCCCTTTCAACAGGTCAACCTTGAATCCTTCCCACAACCCTTTCGAGTTCATCAGCTCCCGGCTGAACTCCTTGATGTGGAGTTTCATGATACGGGAGTGAAGTGTCTTGATCCAATGCTCAGGCCAGCCGTATCGCAATACATTCCCAATGTCGAAATACCAGCCAACCAGGGGATGGTTGATCTCATCGATATATCTTTTCGCCTCGACGGGACTTAGCAGGAAGTTATTCCAGACGTTCTCCAGCGCGATCTGCATTCCGGTTTTCTCGGCATATGGGATCAACTCCCTGATTGCCTGTTGCGACGTGATATATGCCTGTTCGTAGGAGACCTTTTCATTAACTACACCCGGAACCACCAGGACCGTATCGCCGCCCATCTCCTTCACCTCCTGCAAGGATTTTGCAATGGAGTCGATGCACTTTTTTCTTACCGCCGGATCGGGATCGGAAAGGGGAGAACTCCAATGGTCCTTGTTCACCACCGTGGGGAGTTCGATACCCGTTTTGGATTTTGCCTCCAGGATTTCTGACATGGTGTAATCGACGGGGCTGTTCAGCTCCACGCCGTCAAAGCCCAACTCTCTTGCAATCTTGAATTTATCGGTTAATGATGTTCCCTCCTTGATCATTCCGAGCCCCAGGCTCTTTTTTAAAGTGACCCTCTTGGCCGGCTTGCCTTGCAGGACCGAGGCCGAAGAGGCAAGGGGTGTCATGGCTGCCGCTCCGGCCAAGACTGCTGCTGACTTGATAAAATCTTTCCTGTTCATGAGAATATATGTTTTTTGATATTATTGCGGATATCGGGTAATCGATATTGCTATGCAAATGGCATTGACCATAATGCGTCGTAAAGGTAAGGATTATTTTGCAGACCTGCTCTCAACATCGGAAATAAATATATGCCATATATGCCGATCGTTAAGGTTTTCTTCTGCCATCCATCTCATTTCCCTTTTCGTGACCGAGCGGAAATTTTATGGGGAGGTTGTCGCGATTGGAGCGGTAAATGGCTGTAAAGAGCTCTACCGTCCTTCGGCCATCTTCGCCGGTAACCAGTGGATCCCGGTTCTCCTCCAAGGCAAGCAGGAAATCTTCGATCTGTCGCTCCATATAGTAGACCGTCGGATCGATCCTGCTAAAATGACGCGCATCTTCAGCGTTCCACTCCCTCACCAGCTCCTCTTCCCCGGGGATGGTCCATATGTCATTCAATGGCGGTTCAACTATTCCCTTCATTCCGGCGATAAACATGGCCCCTCCATCGGTCTGGACACCGACTGAAGCTCCATTCTCGCCATGTATCTGTACCTTGCCGTATATCCCCGGTTTTTGCGAATTGCTCACGATTATGCTCCCGATGCCGCCGTTCCTGAATTTTATGATGGCCAGGGCAGTATCTTCCACTTCAATGTATGGATGATTCAGGTTTCTCCAGAGACCGTAAACCTCATCGATCTCTCCCATGAACCAGAGCAGGATGTCGAGTTGATGAGGCGCCTGGTTCACCAGCACCCCTCCACCTTCCGTCTCCCAGTTTCCCCTCCATTTATCTGAGTCGTAATAGTTCCTGTCGCGCCAACCCAGCATGTTGACAGTTCCCAATAGCGGTTTTCCAATCTTACCAGCATCAATGGCTTTTTTCACCCTCATTACCGGTTCATACCACCTGCGTTGACTGACTACTCCCAATTTGACACCTGCTTGCCTGCAGGTTGCAATGATCTTGTCGGCATTCTCCAGGGTTGATGCCAACGGTTTTTCCACCAGGATGTTGGCGCCTTCCAAGGCCGCATGAACTGCAGGTCTCAGGTGGAAGGGATGGGGTGTACAGATAATGGCCAGATCGATCTGCTCTTTTCTAACCAGTTCTCCAACGTCGTTGTAGGCAGGCACCCCATATTGTTCGGCAAAGCTGTTCGCAGTCTGCCTGCTTCTACTCCAAACGCCTGCAAGTCGTGCATTCGGCAGGTTTTTTACTGCCCGTGCATGTAGGTGTGCCACCTTTCCGCATCCCAGTATAGCAATGTTGTGTAGCCAATTTCTCATCTCTATCTCGTGTTAGGGAACCAGTATCACTTTACGCAAGCCGCTCTCCTTGTTGTAGAGTCGTCTGAACCATTCAGCTCCTTCGGATAGTGGAGCCACGGCAGATATCATCCCGTCAACTTCGATCTTGCCGGAGCGCATCAGTTCAAGTACAGTTTCATATTCGCCGTTGATGGCACAACTCCCCAGAAGAGAAAGCTCAGAAGTCACCACTTGCTGGAGCGGAATGGTCACTTCTGGCATCAGGTTGCCGATCAGGATAGCTCTGCCTCCTTTGCGCAGACTCTTTATGCAGAGGTTTACCGTTTCCTGGATCCCCACAGCCTCAAAAGCGACATCCGCCTTCCGGTTGTTGGTAAGTGCTTCAATCGTGCCGGTAACCAGACTGTCGGAACTGAGGAGAAGATCCGTTGCGCCGAAGCTCTTGGCTAGTTTCAGTTTCTCTTCATCCCTCTCCACGGCAATGATGGGAAATGCACCGGCTATCTGCAGCAACTTGACTACAAAGAGCCCGATCGTCCCCGTGCCGATCACCACTGCAGACTCTCCCGGACGTATGCCGGAAATATTGACGGCATGGAGTGCCACTGCCACGGGCTCCGTCATGGCGGCCTGTTCGAAGGTGACATTGTCGGGGATCCTGTATAGGATATGGGCCGGAACAGCTACAAACTCGGCAAATGCGCCCTCTTTCCGGTAGTGCCCAGTGGAGACACCCAGAACTTTTCTGTTGTCGCTGAGGTTGTAATGTCCCTTGCGGGTGTACCAGTCGTCGAGCGGATAGATCGTGGAGTCGAAAGTGACCCTGTCGCCCACTTCCCAACCCGTTACTGCCGCCCCGATGGCGGAGATTACTCCTGCGGCTTCATGTCCCATCACCAATGGGGGTATTCTTCTGCCACTGCTTCCGTCCATGCCGTGTACGTCACTTCCGCATATTCCGCACGCTTTGACCCTGATCAACACTTCGTCGACTTCCAACTGCGGATCGGGGACGTCGCGATAGTTCAGCTCCATGTAGTTATCCAGTACCAGTGCTTTCATAAGTGAGCCGGAAGGGTTGTCTTGCTATCAGTTTACGGTGTAATCGATCCACACCTTCATCTCTCCAGCCTCCCTGTTATCCCATGCATAGTAGGGGATAAACCTGACGGTCTTGTCGCCCCTGATGGCATCAATGGTGGTGACGCCGTTCAGGAGGGAGGAGTTGAATCTCTCTCTGATTTCCGCATCTGGCGTGAGGATCACCTCGTCGAATGATGGATTGTCTGCCTCTTCCGCACAGTAGACCAGTGGCCCCCGCTGTATGGCCCTTTTACCTATGTTCTCCTTTACGCGCGGATCTGCGGCTATAATCTCAGTTGGCATATCCAGAGAAAGGGTGATTTTGTCACCAGAAATCCATTTCCGTTCAATCACCAGGTAGCCGTTCTCAATTTGGGGATCGATTATCTGCTCTCCGTTTACGGCAATGGAATACTGTTTGCACCATCCGGGAATTCTCATGCGGATCTCCTTCCTGAGGGAACTTTTCAGCGGCTCAACCGTAAGCGTTATACTCCCGTCCCAGGGGTAGCCTGTCTCCTGCGTCAGCCTTACCGTCTCTTTCCCGGCACCCACTTCGGCACTGTTTCCAATATAGAGATTCACCCACACCGCCTCTTTCGATGTGCTGTAAATATAATTGCCGATGGAGGGGAGGAACCTGGAAACCTGACTCGGACAACAGGCCGTTCCGTACCATTCCCTCCGGTGATGATCACCGTGCGATGCCAGGGGATTGACGTAGAAAAAGAGATCTCCATTCAGCGATATTCCCGCCAGAGCACCGTTATACAAGGAGCGCTCCAGTACGTCGATATATTTGGAATCTCCTGTGAGCTGGTGCATTCGCGAATTCCAGAGGACCATTCCCACCGAGGCACAGGTTTCACAATAGGCTTCATAGTTTGGAAGATCGAAAGGTTCGGTAAACCCTTCATTGTGTCGTGATGATCCGATCCCCCCCGTGATGTACATCTTGGAGAGCACCACATCGTCCCACAGCCGGTCCAGGGCATGGATATAGCCGGTATCGCCTTTCAGCGAGGCAACATCCGCCATGCCACAGAAAAGATACATGGCCCGCACGGCGTGTCCGTTGATGGTCGACAGCTCCCTGACAGGCATCTCATCCTGATAGTAGATGGGATTCCAGGTGCCTTCGTCACCCATTGAGCCGTATCCTCTGCCGCGCTCCTCGAGCAGCCAGTAGGCAAAATCTAGGTATTTCTCCTCGTTGGTCACCTCATAGAGCTTTACCAGTGCCAGTTCAATCTCTTCATGTCCCGGAACCCAGTGACGTTTACCGGGACCGAAATGTTCCATCATGTGATCCGCCATGCGGATGGAGACATCAAGCAGCTTCCGTTTGCCGGTAGCCTTGTAATAGGCAACTGCCGCCTCGATCATATGACCGGCACAATACATCTCATGTTTGTCCATGTTTGTCCAGCGCCTCTCCAGGCCTGTCAGCGTATAGAAGGTATTGATGTAGCCGTCCGGTTCCTGGGCGGCTGCAAACTTGTCGATCCACTCGTCGGCTTTCTTCTCCAGTTCGGGGTCTGGATTGTTGATGAGGCTGTAAGCCATTCCTTCGAGTGCCTTGTAAACATCTGAATCATCGTAAAAGATGCCTGAATGCTCGCCTGAGCGATTGGCCGCATTTTCAAAATTCCGGATCCGGCCGGTCCTGTTCTCGATCTGGTCGATGCAGACCGGAAGCGTGTGCATGACATGATTCTTCAGCCTGGGCGACCAGAAATTGTCGTTGATCTTTACGCGGGAGAAATCTACTGGGGTGATTTTCCGGGCTGTCGGATCAGTTTTTGATACGGGGTTTTGCCGGCACCCGAAACATAGCATGCCGATTGTGAAAACTGTCAGGAGCGAAAGAGTTTTTGCCTGTTTCATTGTGTTGATGGATATGTGATTAGAACGTTACCGGTTCAAAGATAGGAATTATTTTGTTTGAACAGAAGAAAATGAAAGAAGGTTTGTCCACCCTATGGTTGGCAAACCTTCCTGATGTTACGAATGCGATAGCCGCATGTGGCTATCAACTTCTATTGGCCTGCATAAATTATGGAGACAATGCCGAGGATAAAGAGAAGAAACATCCATACCAGCAACCGGTTGGTCGATTTCGAAGCATTCTTGAACTCTTTCCAGATAAATACACCCCAAAGGGCGGCGACAAGCGTCGCGCCTTGTCCCAGTCCGTACGAAATGGCTGCACCGGCCTTTCCTGCAGCAATATAGCTGGAGGCGGTACCGATTCCCCAGACAACGCCTCCCAGTACTCCAACCAGGTGTGTCTTAAGATTGCCCTTGAAGTACCGGACATAGTTAACCGGCTCTCCTACAAACGGTTTTTTCATTACAACGGTATTAAAAACGAAGTTGCTGATCAATATGCCCATGGCGAAAATAAAAAATGCGCCGTAAGGGGTAAGCATGCCCTCCGTTGGGTTTTCCAGGTTTGTCAGGTCCATTGCGGCAGCCACGAACCTGTAGAAAAAAGACATCAGGAATCCGGCGATGATGGCGATGATGATCCCTTTCTTTCGCGTCTGTTGCTCTTCGGTACCCTTACTCATCTTGCCGGATGCTATACCGTTCAGGATAATGGCTGTAACCACCAGGAAAACTCCCAGGAACAGGATTACAGGGTCACCTTTGGGTGCACCGAAGTAATTGATGAAGACACCAAGAACAAGCGCCAATCCCACACCTACGGGGAAAGCCACAGACATCCCGGCCAATGAGATTGAAGCGGAAAGGAGAATGTTGGAAGCGTTGAAGATGACACCTCCGGTAAATGCACTCCAGAAGTTTCTCGAATTAACCTGTCTTATGTCATCCACAAAGCTCCGGCCCTCTTCGCCGATGCTTCCGAGGGTAAAACCCAGAATCAGCGAAAGAAGTACAATACCGATCACGTAATCCCAATAGAACAGCTCGTACCGCCAGGTCTTGGCGGCCAGTTTTTGCGTATTGCCCCAGGATCCCCAGCAAATCATGGTAACCACGCACAGAATCACTGCTAATAAATAATTGCCTACAATAAACATATCGTCTCGATTTAATTGGTTAAGAACTCTAAAAAATTTATTCTATTTTTCCGGTAAGGGTAACCAGGTACAAACATGTGATCCTTCCCATCCATTTACTGAAGCGTAGTCCACCATCCGGATGGTGCCGGTTGTGGTGGGTACGATAAATTCCATCCGGGCATCGTCACGGGTAGGCGTTGTTTTGGCAACTTTCACTATTCCACGCCTGTCGGCTTTTACCTTAATCTGCTGGTTATAGTCCGGGTCGATGTTCTCATCGCGTGCCAAGACGATGGGGCCCCATGTTGCAGCCTCGAAATTGTCCCCTTTCCGGTTGCTTCCCCTGGGTGCCTCAATAATCCGGCACACCATCTCGAATCCGATCTCAATCCGGTCGTTGCTCTTCCATTCCCGATCGATGACAGCATATCTTCCCGGAGTAACATCATGTTTTTTCCCGTTCACCTTCACTACGTTTTTTTTGCTCCATTCGGGAATCCGCAACTGAATGGCATATCTCTCCGGTTTATGGGACTTCACCCCGATCACAATCTTTCCTGATTGGGGATAATCGGTATCTATCGTGATCTTCAAGGCCTGACCCGAAGGGGTAGTGGTGGTTACTTCGGCCGCGTTGTAGAGGTTGACTACCGGTCCCTGGTCGGAGTTGGTTACCGCAATGTAGGGTATATAGGAGAGTCCGATCGGACCACTCAAGTTGCAGCAGGTTACATGGAGATGGTCGAAATGTCGTCCCCATCCGCTGTCGTTGACTTTCTTTCCATTGAGCAGGTTGACGTAGCTGAACCCGTCGCCGGTAGGCTTCATGGCACCCAGCAGGCCGTTGTAGATATATTTCTCGATCTGGTCTACCGGCGAAGATTCTCCCGTCAACCGCATCATCTGGCTGCAGAATTTCATCCAGGTTACCCCTACACAGGTCTCCATCATCCGTTTGATATCGGGATTTGTCTGTTCAAGTGCCGTGTTGTCCCACGCTTCACCCATCACCTTGGGGTGGTATGGCTGATCGGCTCCCCCATTGCCGATAATGGTGATCTCCCTGGTACTTATGTTGTTGTAATAGTTGTCCAACATCTGCTTCACCTCTGGCTTGCCCGTTGCCCGATAGTACTTTACCACCCCTTCAAACAGGGAGGTCATTTCGTACGCTTTTGGATAATTTCCTGCCATTTTGTAGGGTTCGACATTATTGTATGCATTTTCAAAAAGGTTGAAATTCCTGGCTCCTCCCGTCTCGATGATATAGTTGGCAAAATCGAGATACCGTTTGAATCCCGTCATCTGGTAGAGCCTCATTATTGGTTCGAGAATGGTACTCGACTCGATCTTTTCGGAGCTCCATCCCATCTGGTTGATCGCCGCCTTGGGACCATTCCCTACCTGGTCGAGAATACAGTCTGCCTGACGGACAAGACTTTCGAGAATAGCAGGGTCCCGGTTTACCCAGTCGTAATAGTCCATCAGTCCCAGCATCACATATTTGCGCTCCCACAGGTCGCCAGTGGGCCCTTCCGGTTGCTTTTCCACGGGTGAACAGCTGATGCTGCCATTCGGATGCTGGGTGGAGAGCAGGTCGCGGACTGTCTCATCCAATATTCTCTTCAGTTCGGGATCCTGCGTATACCGGTAAAACATGCTTCCCGACCGGACTGCCTTCCCCCACATTTCGCCAACTGCAAACTGTGTTCTTCCGTTACGGAAGAGATCGACGAAAGCGCCATAGGGAAGTACACCCTTGTTCCAGTGGTTTATCGAGTTCTGAATGTCATTTTCGAGGTATCCCGACAATTGAATGGAGTGTGGTGGCAATGGATATTGCCGGTCTTTTACCTGAGCCGATAGAGTCAGGAAGAGACCAAGTGACAGACAGAGTAGTATGTAGCGTCGTTGCATAGGATTCTTTTTAAGATGTTGTTCAGTATGATGGAATCAGGGTGCCAGGTAGTCGATGCGCAACTCCTTCCAGTAACCGGCTTCCCACGACCAGCCGTTGGCCTTGTTTTCCAGGTCGATCTTGATGTTCTTGTTTCCTGCAAAGGGGGTGAGGTTGAAATCAACCTCCAGCCATCCATCCTCGCCGACCGACTCTTTTCCCACGGTTACCATCTTCTGTACGGAACCGTTGACACGGATAACCAGGACCCAGTCACCGCCATCATGATGAGTTACACAAGTTTTTAGAACCGTTTTCTTGCCGGTCGGGATATCTCTCTCCATCGTCAGCACACAGGGCATCTCTCTCGACAGGGGGTGAGTGAGCATGACATTCTCCTTCCCCTTGTACTGTTCCCGGAGACCGGGTTGCATATCGGATCCGCAATAGGCGATGGTCCAGCCCGGGAAGAGTTTATCCAGAACTTTCTGCAGATCGGCAGAGGCCTGGTGCCTGATTCTCGCCATCTCTTCTTCAGTGAAGAGACTCTTTGCAATCGGCTCCGGATCCCAGCTAAATACCAGCGGACTGGGTTCCGGTCTCTTGACCGGGATCACAAAGTTCTCCTCCCCGTTTGCGTCGGTCTCGATCCATCCACCTTCCCTGACGACATATTCACGTGCAAGTGCCTCACACACATCCAGCAGTTTCGGGAAATTGTACTCGGTATGGGCAAAGCAGCTTTTCAGGTCGAGGTTCGCCTTGAAACGTTCCGGAAGTCTTGAAGTGCCGATGGTGGTGAAAAGTATGCCTGCAGCGTTTGAGGGGTTGCAATCGGAGTCCTGGCCGCAGCGGGTTGAGATGACGATGGTCTGGTCGATATCCCCCTCGCCGTAAAGCATGCCAATGAGGATATATGCTCCATTGATTTTCACATCGATGCCGCCATTGGAGTTTTTTTGATACTCGGGATTCTCGCGGTACTTTTGCTGACAAAACTTCCAGGTGGCTTCCCAGTCGTCCGGATTGCTCTTGTACCAGGAAACCACGTCACGTACCATCTCCGCATATTGAGATCCTGTAGGGATACATGCCAGACCGGCGTCGATGATTTTCAGAATATCATCTTCAAAGAATGCTTCGGCATACATGCCGCCGATAAATTGCCCCGCGTACACGCCATCGCTGTAGTTGACCAGCCTGCCGAATTTTTCGCCCAATGCTACAGGTACGGCAGGCATTCCCGGGGCAATCAGTCCAGAGTAATCGGCTTCGATCTGATAATCGATGTCGTGAACCCTGTTGTTGAATGCCGGGTGGCTACAGTCGGGCGGGGCAATTCCTGCGCGCAGGTTACGCCGTCCAGCTTCATTTGCACACCATAGCGGATATTCCGAATTGGCAAAATCGATACCTGCTTGCCGGATGGAGAGATCAGGGCCATGTTCTTCCAATGATCGCAGGAAAGTCATCTCCACATAGAGATCATCCTGGTTGAATGCCTCATTGATCAGTTCGTTACGCCACTGCGGCATATCCTCTACAGGTATGATCTTGTCTTTCCACTTGAACTCGGTTGGGGCGGCCCAGCTGACCCCTACGATCTGGCCAAGCCAACCGGCCGCCATTCTGTCGCGATATTCCTTGACGGGTAATCTCCGGTAGATGGCTTCAGGTTTAGCCTTTCGCCCCTGCGCGGCAGATCCGGTCAGTGTCATCAGGAGGATGAGAACGACAGCCTGTAATGTTGATTTCATGCGATATTTGGTTGATTCACAAATGGATGTCTGATGTCTCTATCTGCAATTTTATAGTATGATGTTGTTTTCGAGCAGAAACGTGCTGATTTCCTCTTCTCCGGGTATCGAAGGTTGCGCGCCGAGTGTGGTTACGCACAGTGCAGCAGCGGCAGTAGCAAATGTTATGGCTTTTCGCATATCGTTATATTTCCCGATTCCAACTGCAAGTGCGCCGCAGAATGTGTCTCCTGCGGCTGTTGTATCCTTTACCGCAACCTTGAAGGCCGGAATTTGCAACCACTCGACACCGTTACTGTAAATTGATCCCTTACACCCTAGGGTGAGAATCACATTCTTCACCCCTTTTTTTAGAAGTGCCTCAACCATCGCATTTTCGCCAATCGTTTCAAGCTTGCAACTTGTAATGGTCTCCGCTTCAGTCTCGTTCACCACCAGCATGTAGATGGATTTCAGGATCTCTTCCTCGATGGGATAGGCAGGAGCGGCATTCAGTATGATCTTCGTGTGGCTTGATGCTACCCGGCAGATAGTCCTGACCGTTTCGTAAGGAATTTCCAGTTGAAGCAGGATGGTATCCGCCTCGATTAGCCGGTCGGAGTGGGGGATAATCTGATCTGATGTAAGATAGCGGTTGGCACCCGGGATTACGATGATGCAGTTTTCACCGTTCTTGTCTACCCATATTGATGCGGCTCCGGTTGTGACATTCTCTTTTACAAGAGAGAGGGAGGTATCAATACCTTCATTGTTGTAATAATCCAGTGCATTCTCGCCGCTTGAATCATCACCAACACAGGTAATGAAACTTACTTTACCGCCCGATCTGCAGGCTGCCACTGCCTGGTTGGCTCCTTTACCTCCCATCGCCTGGGTGAATGATAGTCCCTCGAGGGTTTCGCCTCCTTTTGGGAAATGATCCATCGTTACTATATAATCGAGGTTTGAACTCCCGATTACGACAATCTGTTTCTTTTGCATGTTTGTAGATTTGGCCTCAAGAATGTTTTCCGGTGATTATTTTACCACAATTTCAGCACGACGTGTCGATCTTTTCCGTATAAGCAGTTCGAGAACTCGACATCCGAACCGGCAGGAATGGTGGCACGAAGTACCTGATTTGGATATAATGACATGGGATACATATAATTGCCATACTTGATGCCGTAGGCGATATCGCTGTTGTTGGTAATTTCGATAACCCCTTTCTGCTGGTTGATCACTCTGATCGAGAGGGAGGCCTTGATAAGGGACTTCAGCAATGCCTCGTCGCCGGACAGAATATTGTTATAAAGTGCCACGGTTCTGCCTGAAAATAGTGCCTCTTTTACACCCTCTTCGCTGTATTCCTTGGCAAACACCAGGGTCATCGGGCGCACCCGCTCTCCCCTGTAGAGATTTGCACTGGTGTAGTGGAGATCGGTGTTGGCAAAAGGAGCCAGGTTATGCTCTTGACACCAGTCGATTACGTTCGGATAGGATTCCCAGCCGTTATAGACTTCAATGCCGTGAATCTTCTTTTTTGCAATCAGCTCCTTGTGAACAGGATAAAATGTGCTTTTATCGTCCGGCCAGCCGGGGTGGTTCCACAAGATGAAGGCACCCTGTTTCAGGGCCTCGTCGATGGCCTCGAGCGGATCCTGACGTTCGAGCGGATTTGCATCCTGGATAAAAAGGGCGTTGATATGGCCCAATGGCTTCTGTCGCGTGATTTCGGATCCTTTTATAACCAGCATACCGATGGCATCCCCCTGAGCCTTTGCAATTTCAAACGACTTGTTGTGGTCGCTGATCAAAATCTTCTGATTGGGCCGGTATTCGATGTGATCGGTTATGGCAATGACATCCAGTCCTTCATTCCAAGCCTCCTTGACCCGTTGATCGGGCCATACCTTTCCATCGGAGAAGACGGTATGTATATGAAAATCACCTTTCAATGTCTTATACCCGTCAATATCCGGAATCCTGATGTTGTACCGGTAATCTTGACTGTTCAGGTTGGGATACTCGTAAACCTCATCGTTCTGGACCTGCGCCGTACTTTTAACAAAAAAACAGAGAAACAGGCAGATGTAAAATAGAGAAAAAGTTTTAGTTTTCATTTGTTTATCTTTTATGCTTACACAGTGTGGATATTGATTTTTTTCTGATTGCGGAAAAGTGTGTTAATAATAGACCAGTTTTCCCGGTCTGTTTCTGGAATAGACAATCACATCTGTTGCATCTATCCGGTATCCCTCCGGAATTTTGATAGCTTTCAGCGTAATGTTGTTTTCTCCCTCGGTCAGATCATAGTTCCAGGTGAGATCGTGCCGCCTGATGCGGTTGTTGGTAGGTATTTTCGCAACTTCGTGCAGGTTCCCGTTGATATAGACTTCGATTTCCAGAATGGAGTCGGGGCGGTCGCTGTTCTTTACAGCCCTTCCACTCAACACAAAAGCCGATCCATTAATTTTGAAGGAGATCTCGCGGTTTTTCCCGCCAAGATTGCTGCCGATTCTTCGTCTTTCTACCGGATAGAGGCCTTCGAAACCCACTTCAAGCGGAACCGGTTTTGGTTGCTGGTAGTTGATGGTGAAAATATCTCCGGTTAAACGACCTCCGTTACGGATGATCATCTCGCTTGCATGGCGAAATCCTATTTCGTATACCTTGTTGAGCGACATCTCGGTGTGTGCAAAATTTAAATCCTCTACTTTGTCCAATCCCTGTTTCCAATATGCCGGTATCTTGTCGTACCCGATCATTGTTCCTAGAATTCCGGCAGCATTGGCGGGATTGCAGTCGGAATCGTATCCGCACCTTGTACTGATATCGATGGTTGCTCCGTAGTCGCCCCTGCCGTAAAGCAGTCCGATTACGATATAAGCTCCGTTGACCGTTGCATCGATGTTGTAGGGTTGGAAAACCCCATCAGGGCAACCTGTATCGGCGCTCCATTTTTTCTGAACCTCGAACCATGCCTTTTTCCAGTCTTTGGGATCTTTACGGTAACACCGCAACACATCGGCTATGCATTGGTAATATTTGCTCTGTCTCGGGATCGATTTCAGTGCCTCTTCCACAATGAATTCGATATCATTATGCACAAAAGCGAGTGCATACATGGCCGCCACATAAATCCCGCCGTATACTCCATCGCCATAATTCATGATATGCCCAATTCTCCAGCCAATCTCTGATGCGGCATTGACCATTCCCGGAGACATCAACCCGGCAAAATCGGCTTCAATCTGGAAATCAATATCATCGGCATGTGGATTGTTTTTCCAATGTCCTGACTCGGGTGGCATGATGCCGTTGAGGATATTGTATCTGGCTGCCTGGTTGGCATGCCATAGCGGATAGCCTGCGTTGGCAAAGTATTTTGCATGCAACGAGTCGGGAGCGTCCAGCCCATACTTTTCAAAGACCTGCACGAATGTCAAGTCCATATATACATCATCGTAGAGTCCCGGGGAGTTTTTGTAATACCAGACCATGCGGGTGTCGTCCCATGGGATCGGGATCTCTTCTCCGATCATCGTACCGTTCCATTTGAATTCCGTAGGGCCCCCATATGTGCATCCGATTACCTGCCCGGCCCAGCCTCCCTTGATCTTGTTGAGGAGTTCACCTTTGGAGATTTTGTATTCTTTTGCCGACACATCGTTTATATTGCATGACAAGAGGGCTATCATGCCGGAAAAGAAGAAAAGCTTAAGATTCATAAAATTAAATTAATTGGTTATATTGTATGTACTAAATGAAATATTCGATATTGATTATTCGATTGATTCACTGACTAAAAATACAAATATAGTATAAAAACTAATTTTGAACAAACGTTTGTTCAGTTTTTATATGAAATATCTTGCACCCTTTTCGGTACTGCTTATTGCAATTCATAAATTCAAGCACTTCATTACAACGGGGCGGGACGGAAATGTTCAGGAGAGTCTTCACTCCACCTCTGTTACCGGAAATTAGAAATGCAGTAAAAATGGAAATCTCAGTACAGTGAAAACGGTAACAAGACTACAGCAAAAATGGTAACAATAGTGCAGTAAAAATGGTAACAATAGTGCAGTGTTTTT